>Ga0075029_100002639_pt1 | contig 10152 bp, 23 predicted proteins | sample LitLauG_LLR_2013_FD_71391 | JGI IMG/M metagenome (GOLD analysis project Ga0075029, IMG submission 71391) | Freshwater sediment microbial communities from North America - Little Laurel Run_MetaG_LLR_2013 | ecosystem: Environmental > Aquatic > Freshwater > Creek > Sediment | place: USA...
AAACGTGTCCAGTTGTTCGGTGGGGTCTTTTGTGCGCAAAGCGCGTCTGATGTTTTTGTACTTCGGTTCATGCAGGTATTTCACTAACTCATCAATGTTGCGGAAAATGGCGTGTGATTGTCCGCCGTTCATATTGAACGCGTAAAAGTGAGGTCCTTTTAACTCCGGCAGGATGCCAGCTTTTTCAGCGGCTTTTAGATCCTTCAAATACTGATTAAGATTCGTATACTTGATAGGGATCTCTAATCGTTCGATGCCTTTTGGATGAGAGATTTTGACTACGCCACCAACCACGGAAACTTTCTCCTCTTTGATATGGGGCACTAGCACATGGGGTGCAATGCCGCCAGTTTTCACCGTCTCATACAGCTTGCGCTGATTGGCTTTGTTTTCTAGCTTGGAAAGTGGGATAGCAGTTTGCTTACCCGAAAGTACGTCATCGTATTTGTTGACGTACTCATAGAGAAACTTTCCACCCTTGACAGAGCGTGGGTTAGCTCGCGTGAGATTGACCTTACCGGGAATCAACCCCTGATCTCTCAGTGTCTTAATCTTGCTTCGAAATTCGCGTAACTCCGCCGGTGAGTACTGGTATAGGTGACGTTTGACCTTCACGTGTCTATCTCCGTCCAAATCGCTCCGAAGCTCACTAATAAGGATACAGGTTGGGCTTGCAAAAGCCCGGTTGCTCTGACTATACTATAGGCATGTGTCTATGTCCACTCGTAAGGCAAGGGGCCTAAGGCAAGGGGAGGTTTCGAGAGACGGACTACCGGGCCTGTTCAGGACCCCACCGTCTCTCACTCCCCCACAGGTTTGACGCATGATCAATCTTAACCCAAATTTGTTGCCGGTTTTTTCGGTATCGAATCAAGGTGTAGGAAACACGCGTGCACCAAAGCAAGGGTCAAAAATGATCCTATTTAACCTCGATTTGACGGTAGACGCAAACGTGAATTTGGATTTGAGTGGCCTAAATCACTGGGATGTTTCATTCGGCGATCTGAAGTCACTCTATTGTGTCTATCCTGATGAAGCGCTTTCTAACTTCGATGTCATCACGTCAACTGGACACCTAACAAAAGTCTACGCTGGTTCGGTGGGGTATTATCCGTTGATGACTTACAGACCTCATTCTCTACGCTTCACTGCCGACCCGTCAGCGCTGTTAGCGTTACCTGTTCAAATCGGCCTACTCAATTTTGAGATGCCGCTAAATTTCTATCCAATCGGGAGGTAAAATATGCCGTCTTATTTCAACATGGCGAACGCGTTAGACGTTCCGGTGGCCAATGGGGGCATACGTCCAGACGAAGGACCAATGTGCATTCCGTTTTTGCTCGATTTTACGACCACGGGAGATATTGTGGTCGATTTGTCTCAACTAATCGACCAAAATCGGTTTCGCGGTTTACAGACGATTTATTTGAACCTCAATGGCTTTGCGTCCACTTTGACAGTCAATGTGCGCACCACGAATCAGACGATTGTGGCGAAGGCCAATACGCAAGGCTATTACGCAGTGCTTGCTCCCACGCAAGGTCCGGCTATCCTAGAATTCACCACAGCGGGTAACGCCGTGATTCCGGTTCACTTTGTCAACGTGCCAATTGACCCGGCGGTATGGCCTACTGTTTAATGGGTGGGGTCGATTTTGGAGTCAGTTACCATGGCAGGAACAAGCAAAAAATTCGATTTTCACGGAAGTTACTCGGAAAAGAGTAAGGCTGTTGAAAAAGAGAAAGAAGTAAGCGGGTTCATTCGCGAGCGAAAGATAGACGGCAAAATCCGCTACTTTGTTTTGACTGAACGCAAGTAACACAAAAGGAGTGATACTATGTCCACAACGAATCCACTAGCAGGAATTTTCACGGGAAAACCAGCACCATCGGATGACTCCCAATCGCAGACACCAACGACGAAGCAGGGTTTTGTTCCGGTTTACGATACCACGTTAGTGGAGTACTCCACGATGAACGGTGCCCAGTACCCCATCAATTCGGCTTACGCGCTCATGCCCGGTTCGGCGCGCGCATTGGCGGCGCTCTTTTCCACTGACACTACAGTGACGTTGCTGGACGGTATGTATTCCGTATCGCCGCCGGTCTATAGCGAAGATACACCTTGGAGAACGTTCGGTCCGTTTGGCTTCAATCATGCCGTTCCGTTTCTCACCTTCGTTGTTACCACCCCGAAACACGATCAAGTCATAGCCAAGCGCAATGCGGCGTTGCTGGCATCCTATTGGGGTATGCCTGGTGTTCCGGCAGGGCGGGAAATGTACTACATGATTCGCGACATCGCGACTCCCATCGGGGTCTAACGCGTCCAATCCACCATCGTTTGAACGCGTTCAAATCCAGCGAATTTGAACGCGTTCAAATCGAACCGGAAAAGAGGCACCATGACCGGACTAACCATGATGTTGAACGCGCTCGGGGTCAAAATCGACCCCGAAGAAATTGAACGTATGTTCAACGAATTAAAAACCGCGATACCGGATTTCGCCGCAAAAGCGCAGACCACGCTAGCATCGATCGATATACGACTGGAAACGCTTAACAATCGGAACATCGATATTTTGGCGCGATTGCAAGCGCTTGAAGAAAGGGGTCAAAATGGAAACGGAACCTGTGTTACCGAATTCCCCATCGAAAACGTTGCCAGAATTGGAACAAACGGAAATTCTGACTGACGAAGTAGATGAAGTCGCGGAGTTACTTACCGCTCACGATATCATCAACGAAGAAAGACACGATCAAATCATAGAGGAAGTTTCACAATGCCGAAACCAATTGGAGTCTTTGTCAACGACACTGACGGCGGAGAATCCAGTCCTCAGTCAAATCCGGCAGGAGTTAACGCAACTCCAAAGCCAGATGACGGACCTGCTAGCGTCATTGACGGTTTTGAAAGAGCAATCGACCCGGATACCGTCCGAATCAACGCCGCCGGAGGAGCTGAAACCGTCCGCCGAACCAAAACCGGCAAAATCGACGGACGAACCCGCGCTGGAAGAAACACCGGTACCGGAACCTACGCCGAAACGCCGTCGGTTTCTCAAGATCTGAACAAGATCTCTCTTACTGAGTTACTCTTTTCGCTCCACCAAATGGGTGCGGCATTTCTCAGTGTGGCCGAATTGGAGTTAGACAAGTCGGAAGCGGAGAAACTGGGTAACGCCATCAAAGACGTTGGCAAGTTTTATGCCATGCAATTCGATCCCAAGAAAGTGGCTATCGCCAATCTCATGGTGATTGCTGGCGGTATTTACGGTACGCGCTACGTGGCATATCGCACGCGTCGCAAGATGGAACGGTCCAAAGAGCGTATCGTGGAAATGCCCAACCGGAATCAGGACCCGGAACAACCACGCGCTACCAAACCCAACGGTCAAGCGGCACCCGAACGGCGGCAAACTGGACAACCAATGCGCGCGCCGTCGGATTTGTGGCCGGAATCGGGTACGATCCATGGGGATATTTTCTGATCGAGGATTTCAAGGTCTACGTTAGCGCTATATTTTGACTCGGGACGCAACGGAGAAAAAACCTGTGAGATTCCCTGAAGACACGCAACGCATTGCAATCATTGGCGCTACTGGCAGCGGTAAAACCCAAGCCGCGCTCTGGCACCTGTCGCACCGCAATTTTCATGAAATGCCGTGGTTGATACTCAATTTCAAGCGAGACGAAACCATAGACGAAATTCCTCATGCGCGGCACATCGAGGTAGACGAAGTGCCGGTACAACCTGGTGTTTACGTGTCACATCCACAACCTCACGAAACCGATGCGGTCGAAGGTCAACTTTGGGAAGTCTGGAATCGCGGTTATACTGGCGTATACGTGGATGAAGGATACATGCTAGGACGTCATAATCCGGCCTTCCGCGCGCTGCTTACGCAAGGCCGGTCAAAACACATTCCGGTGATGACTCTAACCCAAAGACCCGCTTGGATTGACACCTTTGTTTTTACGGAATCGGAATTTTTCCAGGTTTTCCGCTTGCAACATAAGAAGGACAAAGCGCGCGTTGAGGAATTCTCGCCGATTGACCTATCGAAACGTGTGCCTGAATACCACTCTTACTATTACGATGTTGGTGGAAACGAAGTCATTTTTCTGAAACCGGTTCCGTCTCTCGAAACCATTCACGCAACTTTTGAACGCAGGTTGCGTAACAAAAAGGTAGCAGTGTAACTGAAAGGAAATTTCCATGCACCCTTTGCAACGTATCGAACAGGTTGAATCGCAGATCACCGAAATGGTAGCTCAGTTTGAAGCTACCGCCAGTACTGTGGTCGATTTAGTCAAACGAATTGAGTCTCTGGAATCGTCCGTCACGGCGCTTACGGCCAGTCTGCAAAATAGGCCTTGACAACAGGCTTTGAACGCGTTCAAACTGAAGACTGGAGGTTCCCTAGCTCATGGCCGAGCCCGTCATCCTGTCTTGGTCCCCCGCGAATTGGATCACCGTCGTGCTCATGGTGGCCCTTGCCTACTTCGCTGTCGGTGCCGCATCCAAAATCATTCAGCAGAAAAAGGCGGCGTAAGATGGATGTTATCAATTGGCAGCTAATCCGCCACCCCATGAATTGGCTAATCGTTTTTCTCATGGTGTTTATCGCCATGATTGCCGTTCATCTGATTCTCTCAGGGTTTTCCGGTGACTTACCGGCATATCCCGCTCAACCCAACAATCCGAACCCGGCGTCGCTCTTATTCGATAACGCAACACCAGGTTCCAACGTCCACAATTTTTAACCGATTCTCTCGCGTGAGAGTTACAACGTGTAAACGGAGAGTTACAAACCAATGGCACAAGCACCACAGATGACAGCGGCGCAAGTTAACGCGCTAGCTCGGCAAGCAATCAAAGCGCGCGCCGTGAAAATGACGCAAAAGATTTTCAACCAAGCCAATTTGCAAGGACAAACCAACATCACCGTCAATCCGCGAAACGTCGGCCTGATTTTGGGCTTTTGGGTTAAGGTGGTTCACGTCATCAATAACGGTAGCGCCGTTCAAATCGACTTGACCGACTACGGCGCGTCCAATGCCCTTTCCCTGATTCAGTTTCAGGACCTCAATAACAACACCCGAATTCAGACAACAGGCTTACACTGCCACTTAGTCAACACTGCTAAGTTGCGTCAACCTTTCGGCACCGCCATCTTACGCGGAACGGGACTCGATTCGCCGATCAATTACGGCAGCTTACAACAAGGCCAGATTTCCGCTCCCCAATCTATCGCCGCCGCCGGTAACGGCACTGTAACCATGTGGTACTGGGTGCCGTTGAGTTACAGCATGGACGATTTGCGCGGTTGTGTCTACGCCAACGTAGTCAACGCCACAATGCAACTGGTTTTAGGACTCCCCGGAACTAACGGCATTACTCTTGCCACGGCATTCGGCACCGATTCCACCTTATCTTTATACGTTGGTCATGCGGCGGGTTCTATGGCCCTGGTAACTCTGTCGAATACTACGATCACGGTTTACCAGCAGTATTACGACCAACTTCCCGTGGCCAACGGTGGACTGCTACTCCCAATCACCGATCTTTCGACTGTCTACGAATTGAAGTCAACTACGCTTACTGGAATCACGGTGGGTCAGGACTTCCCCTACCAGTACGCCAATTTCCGCGACTTCCTTTCCACCATCGCCATTTATGTCAACACGGCGGCAACCGGCACGCGAACCTCCGGCTTGGATGTGAATTACTGGGCGCTTCAGAGCGCGAATTTCACCAACATTTTTCTCAAGGAACCCGCTTTGATCGCTCTCGAAAACCGCAACACGTTCGAGACGGACTTTCCGCCCGGCAGTTATTACTTCGGCACGCGCGAACGGCCCATTTCGACTACACAGTATGGCAACATGCAACTGGTGCTCAACGCCAGTGTCGCTGGAACCGGCGCGTACGAATTGATCATGACTGAGGACTTCGCATTGCAGCAGACTCTTTCCATGGCAGGATCGTTGGCCGCGTCCTAGCCTCAACGAAACAACCAACCGATGGGGTTTGGCCGTTCCCATCAAAAACGGCCCGCGTTTTTCAGGAGTAACTTATGACGGACACAACTCCGCAGTCTAACACAGGATGCACCTTTTGCGACGCTATCCACAACTTAATCAATTCCATGGTTTCTTGGGTCAAGACACCATTTAACTCGGGTGGTAGCGCTCTCAATTGGGTCCTGTTTGTCGGACTGTTGATTGTGGCCGTCTGGTTTTGGCAGCACACCCTACTCTCAATTCGTGAGGAGATTTAGCAATGAAACTTTGGCACCACTGGATTTTCGCCGTGGTACTCGGCTACTTAATTGGGTACTACTTCCGCAGTGTCGGCGACATGACTGTTGGCAAGCTCTATCCGTCGAGTTAGGAGTTACCAGTCATGGAATCCGACAACAAAAAAGTTACAGCGGAAAAAACGGAGAACGTTACAGTCCGTCTGGAGTCGCAAGAAACTGCCGTGGCCTTTGCCGTCGGCTACCGTGCCGCTATTCGAGACCTGATGCTCATGGTCTCCATTTCGGTGCTAATGGTTATCGTGGTGCGCAACACGATGAATTTAGACTAACAAAACCGTGGCCGGTGGCCGGTGGCCGGTGGCCAGCTTAGGAGTTAAGCCGTGAAAAAGACGTTGCAGCAAATCGTATCCTATGTAGTGGTAGCTTTGACCTTGCTTTTGGTGGCGAACGTCGGCCACTTGATCGAATTCAAGCCGGTTTCGGCGCAAACGCAAATTCTCGGTCCGTATGGCCAGATTCCGATTCTTACCGGCAACACCGCGACCGACACCACCACCCTTTCACCGTTTCAAATGACCGGTCTTTTAACTGGTACGCCCACTGCCGGTGCCAACTACACCACACCAACGGCAACGGCGTTGTGTGCCTTGTTTCCGTTCGTCCAAACCCAAGCCGCATCGAATTTTTGGTGGGATCTCTACATCAAAAACACGGCGGGTGGTGCGTTCACCATTACTCCCGTTGCGGGGTCCGGTGTTACTTTGGTTGGCACTGGAACGGCGGCGCAAAATCAGGTGCGGCATTTTAAAGTTGTACTCAACGAATGCCGTGTCGGTTCTACGACAGCGGCGCAGTTGATCTCACTCGAAACCTCCGCGTTCTAGTTCTCACTCACGTTTTTCTTTCGGAAACTGGATTATGGATTCGTTTCACTGGACCGTCTTAGGAATCGTTGCCGCTAATTCCGCGCTACTATTGCGCGTAGCATACAACGTTGGCCAATACGTACAACTTTTGAAGGATCTTAAGGAACGGGTCGATAATCTAAGCTGTATTCGTGCCGATAAATGTGGAGCGGATTAGATGAGTCAGAATTCGATCATTGCCGCCGCACTGATGATTGGCTTCATTGTGTTTATCACCGTCCGTGGAGAACTGCCGAAGTACTTCGGCGCGCTTGGTCTCGGTCCGTCACCGGAACAGCCGTCTGGAACTGGTGTTGCTTCGGCAGCGGCAACCGGTGCGTCCTTATTGGTGTCCTGATGTCCTTTGCTCTGTTTTTGATCGGCATTACGCTACTTACCGTTGCCGTTCGCAACACGCAGGATGTCTTTGTCCAACTGATCAAAGGCGACTTTACCGGACCCGGTAACTTTTTTTGGTGGATTGCCGCCATTGTGTTAATCGGTGCAATTGGTTTCGTGCCGAAACTCAAACCAGTTTCGGATGCGTTTTTGGTCTTGATTTTGCTTGCTCTTATTCTCACTAGGGGAAGTCCATCGTTTCCAGGTGGTGGTGTATTCAGTCAGTTTGTTAAGGCACTTCAAGGCACACAAATAGGTGGTGCCAGTACCACAATCAATTTTCCAGGAGTTACCAGTCTATGAGCGAAAGTTTAGTAACATCCATTGTCACCGTGATTATGGCTATCATTGGTGTCGCCATTATCGCGGTGTTGGTTTCGGGCAAATCCCAAACCGCCAACGTGTTGAAAGCTGGCTCAAGTGCGTTTTCCACCGTGCTTGGTTCGGCGCTCTCTCCCGTGACTGGCACTTCCTTCACGGGTGGTGGGATCAATTTTTCACTGTCGTAAATCAGACCGTCAGAGACGGCATGAAAAACGAACAACTCATTACCGCTATCGTTTCGGTGCTGCTGGCTATCGTGGGAGTTGCTATCCTCTCACTTTTGGTCAGCGGCCAATCGCGTACCGGTTCCGTGTTGACGGCGGGCGGTAGCGGAATTGCCCAAATGATTTGCACCGCGCTTTCTCCGGTCACTGGCGGTAACTGTGGTTCTCTGATTCCCTCAGTTTCCAGTACAATTACGTTCGGTGGAATCACTCAGGGAAATCCAACCGGTGGAGGTTTGTAAGTTATGCGCCGTCCCGATTCACTTCGCAAACGAGTAGCTTCGGAACCCGTGGTCACTACCACGGGTTTGGCAGCTATCCTCCAAGGCGCTTTCGGAACTGCCACCCCGGAATCCGTCTCCAGTTCGCAAGTCGGTCCTTTGCTCACTGAGGATATGGGCGGCATTTACCACTTTCACGAAGGCGACCTGTTCACCCCTGGTACGGGAAACTGGGTTCGTGATCCCGACCACGATACGTCACTCATGACGCTATGGGGACATGGGTTCCTTTGCCGCGCCAATGCGTTTCGACCCGAACAACCACCCCAAGTCTACGTTCCCGTTACCGTGCCGTTGGCCGCGCAAGCGGGTATCATTGTGGGAACGTGGGAACAGGAAAACTTGCTGGATAATCCACCCGACCAAACCGGAGGTTAGTCATGGACGAACTGAAACAGTGGGTAAAAGATCACCCGTATCTGGCGGGCGGTTTCGTGGTCGGTCTGGTTATCCTCTATTTGGTCTACCGTAATTCGGCGGCAAATTCGGCCAGTGCCGCTAGCTCTACTTCCGTTGGTGGTTTGTCAGCATCCGATTATGCCACCCTGCAACAATCCGAATTGGCTGCTGGCACTCAGCTACAGGGATTGCAGCTTCAAAACCAGCAGCAGTTACAGAGCCAGCAATTGCAGGTGCAAGAACAGGCCATGGCCGATGCCGCCGCGAATCAACAGGCTTATTACGCGGCGCAGTTGGGCTTACAGCAAACCTTGACTGCTGGCCAAAACACTTCTGAACAAACATCGGCGGCGCTTCAATTAGGATTAGCGCAAGTTTTAGGCGCACCGGGTTCAACCGTTTCTGGCACGCAGGAAACGCAAACGATTTATGGCACCACGCAATTGCAAGCGGCTAACATTGCACAACAGACGGCGCAACAAACTGCCATTGCTATGGCGGTAGCTTCCAATCCCACAGTGCAACCGGTTGTGAATTCGCCTGTAATTTCTGTCACCAATCCTTCGATCACTCCGGTAATTCCGATTTCGGTTGCCGTGACTCCGGGTGCCGCGCCGTTGCCGGGTGGTACGCCGTTGGTTGCTCCCCCCACCTATATTCCCGTAGGCACGTGGCCGTCGCCAACTGCGATCAATACCAACCTCCAAACCGAGATTGCTTATCAGAATGCCGTGGCAGCGGCGCAAGTTACCAACAACCAAAATCAGTGTCTCGCCAATGCCGCCTTGAATGTAGGCAAGCCAAATTACGCCGCAATTGTTGCGGCATGTGGATAGGAGAGTAAATCGCATGAAATGGGAACAGCTTGCTTTTCCATTAGTGATTGCCGGTTCGGTTGCCAGTATCGCTTTTTTCCTCCGTGGCAATAACACGAAAGCAACACCAGTCACGAATCCGAGTGACTTAGCTCCAGTGCAATACTTCAATTTTTCAGGTGGCACGGTATCTCTACCCAAAATTCCCACCATGCAGACCTATATCCCGCCTAACACGGTGAATCCGCCTGTCTCTTTATCCGCTCCCGATATCGTGCCACACAATACTCTCACGTATTCCGACGTTGGCAACGCGCAATTTGCCAACCCCCACCATGGTCAGTTGATGTTTTCTCAGCAGTAAATCGTCATGGCGCTTCCCACCTTACCCACGTTGCCGTCTCTTTCCCTCAGTAAGATTCGTACGCAATTTATTGAGGCACCCGGTGGGGGTATTTCAGACCCCGGAATCGGTGGGGGTGGCGATGGCGGTATCGGTGGCGGTGGAAACTTTCCACCATTTGGAGGTCCCATTACTTA
>Ga0075029_100002640_pt1 | contig 10152 bp, 8 predicted proteins | sample LitLauG_LLR_2013_FD_71391 | JGI IMG/M metagenome (GOLD analysis project Ga0075029, IMG submission 71391) | Freshwater sediment microbial communities from North America - Little Laurel Run_MetaG_LLR_2013 | ecosystem: Environmental > Aquatic > Freshwater > Creek > Sediment | place: USA...
CCCGCAATGGCCCTGGCGGCTGCGACCTTGCCGGCCAGCCGAAAATAGCCCGCATCCACGCTCGGCAGCGCAAATTGCCGGCGATCGCCGCCGAGGGCGGTACTCAGAGCGCTGAACTGATCGAAGGCGGCGTTCGCGGTGAAGAAGTACGTCATCACGTGGTCGACCGCGTCGTAGCGCGCGGTGCTGAACGCGCGCGCGGCCCGGCACGCCGGGGTGGACACCACCCGGATGGAGTGCCTGATTCCGGCGAGCCGGTACTGCTCGGGGCGGTGGTCGAGCGAATGCCACTCGAGGTACGCCGCATCATGCCCGCGAGGTTCCCGGGCCGACATCGATACGAAGATCATGCGAACGTCGGTAGTGCCGGTAGCCAGCACTGCCGGTATTTGGTCTGAGGGGGTGCCGGGGAGAATGGTCGACATATGCGCGCTCCGGTGGTGATGGGATGCTGCCGCCCGGTGTCGGACGCGCCGGGGCCCGGGCGGACTCTACCGCCCGGCGTAAGTGATCATCATGCGTGCGAGCTTGGCGTGCCAGTCCTCGGGGAGCGGCACCGGGCCCGGCCCGACGCGCGTGACCTGCACGACTTCGGCATAAGCGCCGGCGCGTCCGTTCTGGCTGGCGATCTGCCCGTACCGGTAGGAGGTCCTGCCGACCTCCAGCACGCCCACGGCGACGTGCACCGGATCCGGGTACAGCAATTCCTGCGAAAATTCGATGTGCGAGGCGGCGATCACCAGCTGGCAGCGGCTCGCGCCGATCAGATCGAAAGCCAGGATGAATCGCAGGCGCGCCTCCTGCAGTATTTCCGCCAGTGCGACATTGTTGACGTGACCGAGCTGGTCAATATCCGCATACCGCGTCGGAATTTCACAGTGGAAGGGGAAGGTTCCGCCTTCGAGCCGCGTGCGATCGAGCCGAGTCATGAGTGAGGCCTGCAGGTGGGGTCCGGTAGGCGCAGTCTACCCCGGCGGACCCGGTCGTGGCCCCCACGGCGGACTACGAGACGCGGGGGCCGCCCGGGCATGCCGGCCGGCTTCCCACCGGCTTGCAATGCATTCGATGGGGCGCTAGCGTAACCGGAGCGGTGCGGCAGCATGCAAGCGGCGACGGGACGATTCGACGTCCGATGACAAGCCCTCGCACGATCGAAGTGGAGGGTATCCATGACCGCGGTTCAAACGGTGAAGGGGCCCGTCGATTCGGGCAGCCTCGGACGAGTCCTGGTGCACGAGCACGTCATCACCATGGACATCGAGTACACCCTGAACTACCGCCCGGATTTCGTCGAGGAGGAGCAGGTTGCTCAGGCGGCCACGAGGCTCAATGAGCTCAAAGCGGCCGGCGTCGACACCATCATCGATCTGACCGTCCTCGGACTGGGCCGGTACATTCCGCGCATTGCGAAGATCGCGGCGCGAACCGAATTGAACATCATTGTCGCGACCGGCTGTTATACGTTCGACGAGCTGCCAAAGCCGCTCCGCAGCGTCGGGCCCGGCCTCTCCTTCGACATGCCGGATCCCATTCCCGATCTGTTCGTCAGGGACATCACCGTGGGTATTGCGGATACGGGAGTCCGGGCCGGCGAGCTCAAATGTGCCATCGATGCGCCCGGCCTGACCGCAGGAGTCGAGCGCATCATGCGCGCGGTGGGACAGGCGAACGTGCGCACCGGCACGCCGATCACCGTACATACCTCAGCCCTGCATCATACCGGGCTGATCGCACAGCGCGTGCTGGCGGAGGAGGGCGTGGATCTGCGTGATGTCATCATCGGACACTCCGGCGACACCACGGACGTGGATTATCTGATGAGAGTCGCCGACCGCGGTTCGATCCTCGGCATGGACCGATTCGGCATGAATGTCCTGCTGCCGCTCGCCGAGCGCGTCGCCACGATCGTGCAGCTCGTGAAGCGCGGGTATCTCGGCAGCATCACGCTGTCGCACGATTGCTTCTGCTGGAGCGATCACTTTCCCAGCGAAGCGGCGCGGGCGCAGCTGATTCCCGAGCACTCGTATCGTTACGTGCTGGAGAAGGTCGTTCCGGCGCTGCGGGAGGCGGGCATGACTCCGGAAGAGATCGATACGATGCTGGTGGAGAACCCGCGTCGTCATTTCGAGGGTGCCGCCGGGCGATTCGCGGCCAGAAACCCGCAGGGTTCACGGCTCCGCAGCGGGGCCTAGCGCTGCGGCGGGGAACTGCGATGAGCGAGGAGGCAGGCGGCGCGCGTTGCGCGATCATGCAGGCGCTGGCGGTCTGCACGCAGGCGGGCGACGCGCGCAAGGCGGATGCCTACGCCGGGTCATACACCGAAGACGGCGTGCTCGATCTGGGTGAGCGGCTCGAGGGGCGCGAGGCCATCCGGCAATGGATGGCAAGGCCGTCGGTTATCCCCGCGCCCCACGACGGCCGGCCCGCGTTCGTGAGCCATCATCTGACAACCTGCCGGATCGATCTGACTTCCGAGCGCTCGGCGACTGCCCGTACTTACTGGCTGGTGATCAGCGCGGTGGGACTCGATCACAGCGGCTACTATGATGATCGATTTCTCAAGGTCGACGACGCCTGGCTCATCGCCTATCGCCGTCCGCGTACCCTGTGGATCAGTCCGGAGAGCCTGCTCAAGCGGGCGGAACGCAAGTGACGCGCAGGCTGTGCGTCAGCGCAGGGTCGGGCGTTCCCGGAACGCAGCCAGTTCAAGCATGGACTCCGCCAGGAGAACTTTCAGCCGCCGGTTCTCTTCCTCGATCGCCTTCAGCTTCTGGGAATCCGGCGCAGCCGGTTCAATCCGTTGCAGCGGCGCGGGCCGCTTGCGACCGCCGCGGCGCCGCGCAACCGCGCCGTTCGCGCCTGCGACACCCTGGTCCAGGTGCAGCAGGCCGTGCAGGAACAGCCGTACGCTGTAGCGGGTGTGGCGGTCGATGGCCGCTGCATCGAGAGCAATGCCCCATGCGCTCATGCTGGCCGGTCCGCCCACCACCAGATAGAGGAAGGCCATCGCGGCTTCCTCGGGGTTGGGTACTTCGGCACCGTTCGGTCGTACCTGACGGCGTAGCAGATCTGTCAGATAGGCGAGGGTGGGCCCGGTACCCTGCCGATAGGAAAACGCCCCGATCTCCGGCATTCGTCCGGATTCCGCATTGGTGATGCGCATCAGGCGCAGTCCGGCCGGGCTCATGATATTCGCGACCAGAAGCTGCCCGATGCTCAGCAGCGTTTCCTCAACGTCAGCCGTTTCCGCGGCCCGCAATCGGTCCACCGGGACAATCCACGCCTCGATCGCGCGCTGCAGCGATGCCTTGAACAGCCTGGTCTTGTTGCCGTAGCGCAGGTACACGGTGCGTTTCGCCATGCCAACGGAGGCGGTGATGCCGTCGATGGTCGTGCGCTCGAAGCCTTTTTCGAGGAACAGGTCCAGGGCCTTGTCGAGCAGTTCGAGGTTGCGCAGTCTGGTTTCACCGGGCGTCGTCCGGCCCGGACCCCTGCGCGCCTTGGGCGCGGATACCGCGGTGCCGGGCCTGTGACGCGCGGGTTGCTCGCTGTCCATCGGATGCGGTCCACGAGAATTGAAACGATGCGGGTAATAATAGCATAATCGCATCCGCGGCCGGCCGCCGGGCAGCCAGGCTGCGAAATCCGATCATGAGCCGGTCGGCGCGGTCGGCCGGGGGGTGATGACCATGACTCTGACAACGATCGACCTGAAGCCACGGGTCGGGACCGAGTTCAAATGCGATCTGGACACGCTGCTCAGCGGGCGCGTTGCCGCGGAGCTGCGCGACCTGCTCGCGCAGCGCGGCGTCATCATCGCGCGCGGCATCCGCATGAACGACGAACAGCAGCGCGCCTTCACGAGAACCCTCGGCGACCTGCGGCTCGGAACGGTCAGGAAGGAGGGCGAAGAGGGCCTGATGAAGGTTACCTTCGACACGAAGGAAAATCCGGAATACGCGGAATTCTTTCCCGGAACCTTCTTCTGGCACATGGACGGAACATACGAGGAGATTCCGCCGTTCGCCACGGTCCTGACTCCGCGCGTACTGGCGCCGAGCGGCGGGCAGACTGAATTCGCCAACAACTATGCGGCCTACGAGGACCTGCCGGAGATGGAAAAGGCCTTTCTGGAGAAGCTGCAGGTCGTTCACACCATGACGGCGGCAATCATGCCGGCGGTTCCGGACGCGACCGATGAGCAGGTCATGCGCTGGCGAAGCTATCCCGCCAGGTCGCATCCCCTGGTCTGGCACCACCGATCGGGGCGCAAGTCTCTGGTGCTGAGTACTTCAGCTTCCCATGTCGTCGGGATGCATCCCGCCGAGAGTCACGCGTTGCTGCAGCGCTTGATGCTCTGGGCGACGCAACCACAGTACGTCTACCGGCACAGCTGGCAGATGGACGACCTGCTGATCTGGAATAACACCGGTACCATGCATCGGGTGCTGCCCTACGACGTGAGTTGCGGCCGCCGCCTGCATCGCTTCACGCTGAACGGCGAGGAGCCCGTGAGCGGGGTCAGCTGAGGCGCTGCCGCCCGGTCCCCCTGCGATGCGGCTCGCGCGTCCGGCAGCGCATCGCCGGATCCGCGCCGCCTATCCCTTGAGCCTGGGCAGCACCTTGTTGGCGAAGCGCCTCATCTGGTCGTACACGAGTTCGTAGGGCATGCCGCCGTAGCTGAAGTTTGCCAGGATCTCGTAATCGCCGACCATGGCCTTGCGTGCGAGATGCTGTTCGAACATCTCATCGGGAGTGCCGATGAGATTGGCCCCGATGTAGTCCTTGTAGGCCTTTTCGGGACCGCCGGCAGCCGCCGACAGTTCTCCCAGCGTCACATAGGTCGAGTAGGAAGGCAGCGACTTGAAATGCTCGCCACCGAATTCGTAATGATTGGCGACCGTCGCAAACAGCTTGCTGAAATATTTGTCCGTATATTCAGTCACCTTCTGCCGGTTGTCGAAGCAGACGATGAAATCACTGATGATGAATGGCGGTGCGGCGCGGCCGTGCAGCTGCCTGAACGTGTTCCGGTAGCCGTTGATCTCCGGAATCGCATGGGTCCAGTCCCCTTGCGAAAACCGCAGTGATTTGAGGCCGTATTTGGCCGCCACGTCGACCGACGAGGACGACATGCTGACCATGACGGTGCGGTCCTTGAAGGACTTCTCCGGCCGCGGCCGGACTTCGATCCGCGGCTGCTTGTACCACTTGGTGTCGGCCTCGACGAAACCCGTTTCCAGGCCGTTGATGATGATGATGGCGGCCTCATCGAACATCTCGCGCGAATTGGCCAGGTCGACCCGGAAGGGCTTGAACTCACGGCGGGCTGCGCCCCTGCCCATGCCGAGAATCAACCGGCCCTCGCTCAGGACGTCGAGCATGATGGCCTTTTCCACCACGCGCAACGGATCGTTCCAGGGCAGGATGACCGCGGCCGTGATGAGCTTGATCTTCTTCGTCTTCGCCGCGACGTAGGACAGCATCTGGAACGGGTCAGGGCAGGCTGCATAATCCGTAAAATGGTGTTCGACCGGTCCGACGAAGTCGAACCCCATGGCTTCCGCTTCAATCGCGAGCTGCGTTTCCTTCCGGAAGAAATCGCCGTCGGGAAGGCCATGGAGATTCTGATATCCCAAATGTACGCCCACTTGCATGATGGCTTCCTCCAGAACGTCCGGTTGATATTGGCGGGGAATGAAACGGTGTGTCGCGGGGCGCCGCTTCCTATACGGGCATCCAGATCGGCGCGCCGCGCTGAGCGCGCAGCGACGGGATCACCCGCCCATCGACGTCGCTGATGCCGTATTCCTGCGCCAGCTCGGCGGCGATGAAGGTACCCCCCGAGCGCTTCATCACTGCAGGATCCCGGGCGAGCGCCGCAATGACCCGGCCGGGAAACTCGACCGAGGTGCCGGCCGCACTGTTGAGCTGCGATGCCATTCCGGACACGGTCTTCAGGTTTTCCTGCGCCCGCTCGGTATACGTGAATCCCTGCCAAAGCGACAGCGAGGCGACGTTGTGCGGCTTGAGCTCGATCGCCATGTCGCGCGCCATCCGGTCGGCGGCGCTCTTGCAGGTGCCGAAGATGACATTGTAGGTGTAGGTGACCCCGACATAGCCGGAGATCGCGACGATCAAGCCGGACTTCTGCGGCACCATGATCCGCGCTGCATGCCAGGCCGCGACGAAGTTGGAACGAAGTCCCACGTCGATCATCTCCCAGTTGGAGATGGGCTTTTCCCAGAACGAGCCGGGCTGGGTCAATTCGTCGGGAATGGCGATGGCATTGTTCACCAGGATGTCGAGGCGGCCCTGGTCCCGCCGGACCTGCGCGAACAGCTCCGCAACCTGCGCATCGTCCCCGACATCAACCTGGACTGCGATGCCCTTGCCGCCGCGGCGGTCGACTTCCGCGGCCGTCTCGCCCACGGTACCGGGCAGCGGGTGCGTGCCCGGCGTCACTGTCCGGCCCGTGACATAGACGGTGGCGCCCTGTGCCGCGAGCGCCAGTGAAATGCCCTTGCCCATGCCGCGGCTGGCACCCGTGACGACAGCCACTTTTCCCGTCAGCCAAGCCATCCTGCCCCCCCTCCGCGAGCGCCGGGCGCCTTTCCGCCGGTACAGCGCCCCGCCGGTTCCGGCAGGTGGCTCGCCCGGGGTGAAGAGGCCTGATGCCTGCCACGGCGCATGGTCGATTATCGTTAAAGCTTATATTATCACTTAGATCGTTTCAATGGTGAGGCCTGGTCGGCCAGATTGTTGATTCTATCGTTTCAATGTATGGGCCGCGGCCGTCCCGGTCGACTTCTGGAGATGTGAGGCACATGGCGCGTATCGACATTTCAGGGATTGGCATCGATTACGAACTCCAAGGGGAACCGGGTGCGCCGGTGGTCGTGCTGACGCCGGGCGGTCGTTACCCGCGGGACACACCCGGCGTTCCCCAACTGGCTCGGGCGCTGGCCGCGCGAGGGCGGCGCGTCCTGCTCTGGGATCGTCCCAACTGCGGCGCATCGGATATCTGCTTCGACGGCAAGAGCGAGTCCGATCTGCATGTGCGGGTGCTGAACCAGCTCATCAGGAAACTGGAACTGGGCCCCGTTGCACTGATGGGCGGCTCCGCAGGCTCGCGCGTCTCGCTGCTGGCGGCCTCGCGGGATCCCGAGGCGGTCTCCCACCTGCTCATGTGGTGGATCAGCGGCGGGCCGATTGCCATGGCACAACTCGCTTACTACTACTGCTCCGATTCGGCGGTGGCGGCTGCGCGCGGTGGCATGGCGGCGGTGGCCGCGCTGCCGAGCTGGGCGGAGCAGATCGCACGCAATCCCGGGAACCGCGCGCGCATCCTGGCACAGGATCCCGACGCCTTCATCGAGAAGATGCAGCAGTGGGCAGCAAGCTATGCCTATTCGGAAGGCGCGCCGGTTCCAGGCATGACGGCCGAGGATTACGCGCGCCTCAGGATGCCGGTACTGGTGTTTCGCAGCGGCAAGAGCGACATGAGCCACACGCGGCAGACGAGCGAGCGGGTTCATGAACTCATTCCGCAATCGCTACTCGTCGAGCCGCCATGGCCGGATCAGGAATGGAACAATTGCGGCCTGATTCCCAACGTGCCCGGCCGCGGCCGCTTCGAACGCTGGCCGCTGCTCGCGCCGCAGCTGCTGGAGTTCATCGGGCGTTGACCCGGCCGGATGGTCCCGGTTGCGACTCGATCGATGTGTGCGCCGGTTTGGTACTGATGCTGTGCATGAACGCTGCGATGATTGTGTGTGCAACAATTACAACAAACGGTTGACACGTTTGCTGCGCCGCGATTTATTACGCGTTGCCGGATTGGTCAGAAATCCATTCCCCGGGTGCCGTTGAGCGGACACCACAGGCTTGCACAGGACCATCCGGCGGGGGACAAAAGAATAGTCACAGGGGGAGTCCAATGAAACGTCACGCAAGTCGTTGTCTCTTTTTAGTCACATTCATGCTGGCGCTGCCGCTGCTCACGCCGGTGGCGCGGGCGCAGAAGGCCGGCGCCAGCGCGGCGGAGAGCGAGGCTAATCTTCAGGAAATCGTCGTGACCGCGCAGCGGCGTGAAGAGAATGTGATGACGGTGCCGTTGTCGATTCAGGCCACCACCGGCGAACAGCTGCACGACAGCGGCATTTCCGACCTCACGGATCTGCAGTTCACGACCCCGGGATACCTGCCGACCTCGGGCGAGGGCTACACCCAGATCTATGTCCGCGGCATCGGCAACAACGTCTTCGTCGGCGCCGACCCGAGCGTCGCGACCTTCATCGACGACGTGCCGCGCATCTATGGCTCCATGAACGAGAACCTGCTGGATGTGGAGCGCGTTGAGGTGCTCAAGGGGGCCCAGGGCGGACTGTACGGCCGTAACGCCACGGGCGGGGTCGTCAATATTGTCACCAATCAGCCCAACACCGACAAGTTCTCGGGCAACGCTGTGCTGGGTTACGGCGAACTGGCCACATTCCGGGCAGGCGCCGCCGTCAATGTGCCGGTCAACGACCGTGTGGCCCTTGAGCTGGCGGCCGAGCGGGATTCCCACGACCCCTATGTGGAGAATTTCGCGACGGCCAATCCGTATAGCGCGGCCATGTTTCCGACCGGATCCTTCCTGGGCACGCCGCAGCAGACGGCGAGTGCCCTCAATGCCAACATCCATCCGGCCAGCGGCCTGAACAACCAGAGCTTCTGGGCAACGGACGACAAGCTGCTGGTCAAACTGACGGATACGCTCAAGATCACGTTCGCCGGAGACTACAGCGCCAAGGTTGACAGCAACGGCACCGGCAATTTCGACGTCAACCCGGATATTCTTCAGGCCACGCTTGGCTACTATTACAGCCTGTTCGGCATCAATGCGCAGTTGCCGCCGGGCCTCGACAAGGGCGCACCGGGGGGCAAGTTCACGACCGCCGTCGGTGACCCCAACACGGCCAATACCTGGGACTACGGCGGTTCGGCGACTGTCGTATGGGACGCGCCCGGGTTCGACCTGACCTCGATCACAGCCTACCGCGGGCAGAGTACCGGCTTCATTGCAGGGGCGAACGCCGGCACGGTGCCCGACGTCAGTTTCAGCGTCTACAACCACAAGAATTTCCTGTACCAGGAACTGCGCGCGGTCTCTACGAACGACGGCGCGTTTCACTGGCTCGGCGGCGCGACCTTTCTCGACAACATGTTCGCCGGGCATACCAAGTCCTACTTTTTCGGCGGCATCGCGCCGGCCGGAGCGAGCGCGGTCACCGACACCGTGCACAACTGGTCGGTTTATGCGCAGGGCGGTTATGACTTCACCCCGCAGCTGGGCCTGACCGTTTCGGGTCGTTACGTGCACGAAACCAACAGCGCGCTCTTTACGGTGCCGGTGCTGTCGGGAAAGGACTCCAGCGAGTCCAAATTCCTGCCATCCGCGACGCTGAGCTACAAGGTGAGCGACGGTAACGTTTATGCCCGCTATGCCCGGGGTTTCAAGGCGGGTGGCGTCAATCCCGTGGCGGCGCCGAGCTTCTTCCCGCCGGGCGCCAAGGGCAGCATCTTCGGCCCAGAGCAGGTCGATACCTTCGAGGTCGGATACCGGCAAGGCCTGCTGGATCACAGGCTGCAGCTGACCAGCTCGGTCTTCTACAACAATTACGATGGTGTTCAGACGCTTGCCCATGCGCGACCGCAGTTTGCGACCACCATCATCGAAGCGATCATCAACGGCGGCTCAGCCAGGAGCTGGGGCGCCGAAGCCACCCTGGATTGGCGGGTCTGCAGCCCATTTACCCTCGGGCTCAACGTCGGATACCTCAATGCCAAGTACAAGACCTTCTCATTGAAGAATGATGCGGTCCTCGGCGACTTCGACCTTGATGGCAAGACCATGCTCAATTCACCAACGCTGCAGCTTTCCCTCACCGGTAATCTGGACCAGCCGCTGACCGACCAGCTGCGCCTGGTGGGCAACGTGGTGGAAACGCATATCAGCGATGCCATCTACCAATATTCGAACATTCCCGGATTTCTGCCGGATTCCGTGGGCCCCGGATATTGGCTCACCAACCTGCGCGTGGGTGTGCGGACCCGCGACGATAAATACGGCGTTTCGGTCTACGCCAACAACCTCTTCGACCAGGC
>Ga0075029_100002642_pt1 | contig 10149 bp, 12 predicted proteins | sample LitLauG_LLR_2013_FD_71391 | JGI IMG/M metagenome (GOLD analysis project Ga0075029, IMG submission 71391) | Freshwater sediment microbial communities from North America - Little Laurel Run_MetaG_LLR_2013 | ecosystem: Environmental > Aquatic > Freshwater > Creek > Sediment | place: USA...
AATGGATGGATAGTAATTTCATGTGAAGATTCAGAGGGATTATTAAAGGCAGTAGAAGCAGTGAAAATGATCGATGCCCTGGCGCATACGCCAAACTTGACTGAAAGAGTCAAATCTATGCTTGGGGTAACAGATGGTGAAAATAATGACACAATTAATGACTGAAGATGGAATTAGATGTGATGGAAGGAGACTTGACGAGCTTAGAGACATCTCCATTAAAGTAGGAGTACTAAAAAATGCAGACGGTTCTGCTTATATTGAATTTGGAAAGAACAAGATTTTAGCTGGTGTTTTTGGTCCAAGAGATGTTCACCCAAAACACATGGCAAATCAAGATTCTGGAATTTTACGCTGTAGGTATCACATGTCTCCATTCTCTGTTACTGAAAGAAAGAATCCAGCTCCATCTAGAAGAGAAATTGAGATTTCCAAGGTTATCAAAGAAGCATTACAACCAGCTGTAATACTAAAGGATTACCCACGTACTGTAATTGATGTATTTATCGAAGTACTTCAGGCAGATGGCGGTTCAAGATGTGCTGCACTTGATGCAGCAGCTGTAGCTCTTGCAGATGCAGGCATTCCAATGCGTGACTTGGTATCTGCATGTGCTGCAGGTAAAGTTGCAGATAGAATAGTTCTAGATGTCAATAATGAAGAAGATCAAGAGGGACAGGCAGACATGCCAGTTGCCTTGATGCCCAATGTAGGAAAAATTACACTTTTGCAACTTGATGGTATGCTAAAACCGGAAGAATTCAAGACATGCATGCAAACCGCACTAGTAGGTTGTAGGCGTGTCTACGAAATTCAAAGAAAAGCATTAATGGAAAAATACTTTCAAAATGGTGAGCGATAAAATTGGGTTCTCAAATACTAGATCAACTAAAGCGAGATAAAATTCTTGATCTCCTTAAAACTGGAAAAAGAATTGATGGAAGATCCCTTGACGAGCAAAGACAGTTGGTAATTGAAACAGGAGTTATTCCAAAAGCTAATGGTTCTGCTAGAGTAAAACTAGGAAATACTGAAGTTATAACGGGTGTAAAGATACAACCAGACAAACCATTTCCAGATCTTGGTGACAAAGGAATTCTCATATGCACCGCAGAAATTTTGCCATTGGCAGATCCAAACGTAGAACCTGGACCTCCAAATGAAGAGGTTATCGAACTTGCACGAGTTGTGGATAGGGGAATACGTGAAACTGAAATGATTGATTTACACAAACTTGTTCTAATTGAAAATAAATCGGTTATTGGCATGTTCATTGATAGCAGTGTAATTGATTCTGGTGGAAACTTGTTCGATGCTTGTTCATATGCATCGGTTGCTGGTATTCTTTCTTGTACTGTTCCTAAATATGAAATTAAAGACGAAGCTCCTGTGCTTGTAGAAGGCGTAACATCCAAGCCCCCGATAAAGACACTACCAGTATCAGTAACCATGGCAAGAATTGGCGACTATGTAATCGTTGATCCAACCAAGGATGAAGAATCATGCATGGATGCAAGAATTACAATTACTACCAACTCCGATGGTAACATTTGCGCAGTACAAAAGGGTGGAAGCGATGGATTTACTGCTGAACAACTTATCCAGTGCTCTGAAACAGCACTTTCTGTAGGAAAGAAAATAAGGAAGCAACTTGAGCAGTTGATGTAATAATATGGCAAAAGGTAAAAGCGCTTCACTCAAAGGACTAGGTCAAAAATACGGACTAAAACCCAGAAAAAAATACACCTCAGTACATAGGCAATTAAAAGCACAAAGAAAATGTCCTGAATGTGGTTCTGAAAGATTTGGAAGAGAGGCAGTGGGAATCTGGGTCTGCAAAAAATGTAATTTCAAAGTAGCAGGTCTGGCATATGATGTCAAACTATAGTGCTAGAATAGAAATCTCTGCTGGTAAAAGAACAAAAGCAATTTTTCACTCTATTGAAACTGATAACAAATTCTATGACGAAAATCCTACTCTAACAAGTTTTTCATTTGATGATAAAATTACAATTATGATTGACGCACAAGAAATTTCGCATCTGCGCGCTAATCTAAATTCTACTTTGAGACTTGTTCAGGCAAGTAATGATTCAATCGAATCGGTAAAGATATAAACAAAACAGCAACTCAAACATTCATGTCTACAGGCGAACAACAGATTCCTCCCTGGTTGCAAGAGCAAGTAGGTAGATTACAACAATTACAGCAAAATCTTCAATCCATAATGCTTCAGAAACAGCATCTTGAATCTGAACACCTTGAAACGGAAAGAGCGCTTGAGCTACTGCTAAAGGCAAATGATGAGGATGTTGTTTACAAAACTGCAGGATCAATTCTTGTAAAATCTAATAAAACTAGCCTGGTTTCAGAATTACAAGAAAAGAAAGAACTTGCAAATACTAGGCTTACAGTATTAACAAAACAAGAAGCTAGGGTAAAGGAAAATCTGAAAGAGGCAGAGACTAAAATCCGGGAAATGTTGAAGGGTCCTCCGCAACCAGGACAAATTAAGACAGATACTCCTAAATAAAATATTTACAGAAACTTAAAGGTTTAATGAAAATTGAAGATCTCCGAATGGTGATTGATGAAAGGGAGCGAAAAAGCGGAATTCCTGATCTGTTAAAACAGATAGGTGTCAAAGTTGAAATGATGAATTTACCTGTTGGTGACTATATTGTTGCAACTGAAACAGTAGTAGAAAGAAAAAGTGTCAGTGATTTTATCTCATCCGTTTTTGATGGGCGTTTATTTGATCAATGTAATAGGCTAAAAGAGCACTTTGAGCATCCTACCATAATAATAGAAGGAAATGTTGATGAAATTGATAAAATTGCGGAAAATCCACTTGTGTTCTATGGGGCAATGTCCTCAGTAGTATTAGATTTCAAAATACCGGTAATCCCCACCCCGAATGCATCGCATACTGCTAAATTGCTAATATCAATGTGTGCAAGACAAGGGACGTTAAAAGGACCCTTCCTTAAAAAAATTAGAAAGTCTGGCGATTTGCAACATCAACAATTATCCATCCTCTGTAGTTTGCCAGGTGTTGGAGAAAAACTTGCGTCTAGAATGCTAGAAAAATTTGGTTCACCAAGTATCTCATTGAACGCCTCATCAGTGGAATTATCTAAAATAAGTGGAATGGGTGAGGCACGGGCCCAAAAAATAAGAAAAATACTTGATGCTAAAAATAAGAATGCCAAAAAAACTGATCAAAAGACATTGCATGATATATGACAAGTTGTTAAAATATGGTGCTTTGGCTCATGGAATGATTGTTGATAGTTTCACATCAATGGTTGCCAGAACATTACAATGATCCAGATCTAGTAATATTAGATTCTCGTGGTAGTGTTCATAAAAAAAATTGATACTGCGGTAATAATTGATACTAGATCACCTCAAGAGTTTATGACTGGTCGGATCTTGAACGCAATACTTTATTCCTTTACTGAAGGTGTGGAAGAAGGAGGTTCTCTTTTTAAAGAAAAAAATGAACTCTTGTGAATCTTTAGCGAGCAACAAATACCGAAAGATAAAGAATTGATATGCTATTGTGCAATTGGTCACAGGGCTGCAAATGTTTTTACTTAATTACAAATGGCTGGATATGATAAAGTGAAATTATATGATGGCTCTTTTGCGGATTGGGTTGGAAGAAGACTTCCTCTTGGCCGATTTTTTCTTTAACTTACTTCCGCATATGGGACAATTTGAGATCTTTTCTAAGACCTTGTTGCAACCAGGACAAATGTATACACTATCTAATACCTTGGATATTCCTTTGGTCATTATTGGAATAACTCTTAATTTCAAATGTTTGGCAACATTTGATACTGTAAAGTCATCTGTTACCAATTCACCATTTAACTGCACACATAATGCAAGTACTGATATGTCTTCCTTTGATAGCTCAGAAAAGTCACCTGTATTCTTTGCTTTCTCTAAAACCAAATTAGTATTTTCTTGTTCTGGTTCTATAATTTTTAGCCTATCTAAATCAAGAAGAGCTTGCACTGCATCATGACTTTTCTTAATATGTTTGATTTCTTCAAAAACTAGGGGAGTTGTAAAACTCTGCTCCTGTGAAGAAAATGGTATGCCAGAGTAAAATGATGTGGCATCTAAAACTCTAGAAGCCAAGCTTACTCATCTGTCTCAGACCTTGTTTCTTTAGTCTTACAAACACAGCTTGTTTTTTGTATTTTCTGATTGTTATCACTTCATCAAATCTAGCGGTTTTGATAACTTGCGCGTCCATGATTATATTTGAATCGTGATTACTTATGATCTCAACTTTTTCATCAGGTACCACTATTGATGGCAATTTGTTGACTGGGGCAACAGGTGTTATGATGAGTACATTTAGACTCTCATGTAGTATCGGTCCTCCAAGAGAATAGGAATGACCTGTGGAACCACTCGGCGTTGCAACAATCACACCATCCATTTTTTGTGTTACCGTATCACTTTGAAATTTAATTTCAAATAGAGAAGTCTTTGTCAAATTTACTCTGTTGATATAGATCTCATTTAATGCTGGCGGAAAATCTTGTCCTCCACAAGAGGCAACTACCCTGATCCTTTTATCGAAGAATACTTTATCTGAAGTAATTTGGTCAATGGCTGTATCGATTTGAGGCAATGTTATTTCTGACAATATCCCTCTGTTTCCTCCCACATTTATTGCAAGATTTGGAACTTCATTTTCTAAATATCTGAAAGTTCGGAGAGTAGTTCCATCGCCTCCCAATGTGATTGTCAGATCTAGTTTTGTGGTTTTGAGATCTTCTAAATCATTAACTTTTTTTGCACCGTCAACACCTACTGGAGAAACTGTGTATACCTTAACTTTTTTTGCAAGCAGTTTCTTGGCTACCTTCTTTACTGCATCCTCTGATTCTTTTGACCCGACCTTGCTTACTAGTGCCACATTATGAAGTTCCAATTGAACATACTATTCTAATTTCACTTAAAAAGCATCTGATGCGTATAAAATATTAAGAACCCCATGAGTTCATTATAACGGCGATGGAAATGAATTATGCACATCAAGTTTTGGTAGATACCGAAAAAGTTGCAAATAATCTAAATAATAATAAATCGTTCAAAGTCATAGAAGTCGATTATGATCCTGAAAATGCCTATCGTCAAGGCCATATACAAGGTGCCAGTTTAATCTGGTGGAAACGAGATATTAATGATCCTATAACACGTGACATCATAAGCAAAGCCCAATTTGAGGATCTTTTATCCAGAAATGGGGTAACTGCACAATCTGAAGTTGTTTTGTATGGCGACTTTAACAATTGGTTTGCTGCCTTTGTATTTTGGATATTCAAGTATTATGGACATGAAAAAGTTCAGATAATGAACGGTGGAAGGAAAAAGTGGGAAATTGAAAATAGATCCTACACAAAGGATGAACCACAAATACCAAAAACTAACTATGTTGCACAACCGCCAAATGAAGGACTGCGCGCATATCTGTTTGACGTAAGAAGGGCTCTAGAAAAGAGCGATACAGTTCTAGTCGATGTACGTTCTCCAAAAGAATTTTCTGGAGAGATAACTGCTCCAGCTGAGTATCCTATGGAGCATGCTCAGAGAGGCGGACATATTCCAAATGCAAATAATATCCCTTGGGCAAGTGCTGTAAATGACACTGATGGTACTTTCAAATCAGTTGAAGAACTTAAGAAAATTTATGAAACAAAGGGTGTGACACCTGATAAAGATGTAATATGTTATTGTAGAATCGGAGAGAGGTCTTCTCATACTTGGTTTGTTCTGAAATATCTACTTGGATATCCTCAAGTTAGAAATTATGATGGTTCTTGGACCGAATGGGGTAATATGATTGGAAATCCAATCGAAAAATAACGAAACAGGTAATGAAAAGCCGATTCTAAAAAAAGGAATATTCTATACCATACTTGATGGTGACTCTGATATCATAATGGAGGATAAGACCAAACGTGGTCTTACAGTTCAAGAAAGAACCATCGACCAGAAATATGGAGCAAATTCTGACAGAGGAATGATCTATGACATGGATGGAATTGGCCATAATGTAGGAATTCGGTGGTATTTTCCCAAGAACAAGTTTGGGTTTGATAAAGTACTTGAGTATGCTACAGAGATGGAACAGAGATACCGAAAGATTCGAGAAGAGACTTGCCCTGATTATTAGGAAGCATTTTTAAACTCTTTTCACTTATACAAACCAGATGTCTCTCCTACTAAAGGATAAAGTGTATACAGTTCAATCAGCCACATCAAAAAGAGGAGTATATCCCTTACATAGTTACAAACTGGGTCTTTATCGTCTTCCGATCAAACTAGAAGATGTCTATGAAATTGATTCTATAGTTAGCGGATTTAAGAAAGTTTTTGAAATGGATAAATTTGCTGACAGGGTTTATGCTACTTATCGTTGGAAGGAAGAAAATTTGCCAGATCCAGATGATAGTGGATACAAGCAAATTGATCTTGAAGTGCAAGTAGAGATAGTAATTGGAGAAGTTGTAGACATGATTTATCAAATCTATCCAGTTGAAAAATATGGAGATGGACTTTGGGTTAAAGATTACAGAAAGAAAGCCGATGCAAATGCAAAAATGGTCATCGATACAATTTTGAGAAATAGTGTACTTGCTGACAAAATGCTAGAGCATCTGGTAAAAATTAAGCAATTAGCACCTGAACAAGCATTAAAAGAATTAGAAGAACTCACACCACTAGCTCAAGTTGTTCCAAACGCAAAACCAAAACCAAAGCCTGCTGCTCCTCCGCCAGGACAACAAGTTGCACAAGAAGAAGAGCCCGTTGCTAATGAAGGAGCAAAACCAGGCCCAATAGATGTGGACTTTAAAAAGAAACTCAAGGTTGTTGAGACTTTTACTGCTCCATCTAGTCACAAGATAAAAGTATTCGGCCAAAGAAAGGGCAATGAAATATTGGGAATCTGGGGAGAATATGTATCAGTAGACTATGATATCTGTGTAGGTGACGGTGCATGCATTGATGCATGCCCAGTAAAAGTATACGAATGGGCAGAGTTTAAGGGTCACCCAGCTTCTGAAAAGAAACCATTGATGACAAGAGAACCTGATTGCATCTTTTGCCTATCCTGTGAAAACGTATGTCCTGTCCAAGCAATAAAAATATCTAAGAAAGGATAGTAAAAATTTTAGCGGTAAGACTATAAAGACTGCAGAATTGAAAAAATCCAAATGTTAACACATGCACTTCCTAACACTCTAACACAATTTCTATGGAATATTTTTATTGGTATTGCAATGATAATTACGCTTTATACCTGCAATTTTTATTATTTGGTAGTAATTTCAAGGCATCAAAGAAAGAACAATTCTGTAGAACTAAAAGAAATCCCAACCGTTACTCTTCAACTTCCAATATATAATGAAAAATATGTTGCTGCTAGATTGATAAATGCAATATGTTCCTTGGATTATCCAAAGGATAAACTATGCATTCAAGTACTAGATGATTCAACTGATGAGACACAAGTTCTACTTGAGAATCTAGTTTCAGAATATAAAAAGAAGGGGTTTGACATACAGCATATTCAAAGATCAGATAGGAAAGGATACAAGGCAGGTGCACTCCGTAATGCAATGAAATTTGCAAAAGGTGATTTTGTTGCTATATTTGATGCTGATTTTATTCCACCAACATGGTTTCTAAAAAGAGCAATGTCGTATTTCTGTAAACCAGAGATAGGATTGGTCCAATGCAGATGGGGTCACGTCAATGAAAAATATTCTCCAATCACAAAGGCCCAAGCTCTCAGTCTTGATTTTCACTTCTTAATAGAACAAAAAGCAAAAAGCAATTCTCATCTCTTTATGAGCTTCAATGGAACTGCAGGTATATGGAGAAGGCGCTGTATTGAAGATTCAGGTGGTTGGCATACTGCTACATTGGTTGAGGATTTAGACCTCAGTTATAGAGCCCAGATGAAAGGTTGGAAATGTATCTTTGTTCCAGAAATTGTAGTGGATGCAGAACTTCCAGTACAAATGAACGCAGCAAAGAGGCAACAATTTAGATGGGCAAAAGGTTCTATCCAATGCGCCATAAAATTACTTGGAGATGTTACAATTAAAAGAATACCTGTTGATACAAAGGTTCAGGCCTTTGTTCAACTTACAAGACATATCGTGCATCCACTAGTACTTGCACAATTTTTAATTTTGCCTATACTTTTAGCTTCAAAAATAAATCTCTATGTAATAAGCGGATTACCAGTATTAACAATCATTGCATATCTAGCTATGGGACCTGTGGCATACATAATGGTAATTCGAGGCATGTATGCAAAGAAGTGGAGATCAAAGACACTTTCCTATTTGTATTTGATAATCTATTCTGCAGGCATGTCTGTTAACAATACTGTAGCTGTATTTGATGCATTTTTTGGAAAGAAGAATGAGTTCTTACGTACACCAAAGTTTGGAATAATAAAAAACGATGATGATTGGAGAGACAAGGCATATGCTCTTCCTTTTACCAAAACTACACTTCTTGAGATATTCTTTGGGGTATACGGCATAGTGGGTATGTTTATTGCAATATTTTCTAATAATCCCATATTTGTTCCAATATTGGGCATCCAAGTTATTGGATTCCTTTACATTGCATATCTTAGCATATCTCATTCAACATTTAAAAAAGGCAAATCGAAAAGTAAAATCGAAACAAAGGCGCAGAAAATGGCAAATAATTACTATAAAGTTGCATTGGCTGGTATAATTGGATTAATTGTAGTAGGTGTAGTCATGGCTTTTGAGGAATATGGCAGTACAATTTACCCACTTGACCAATCAAGAGGGATTTTATCTAGGATTCAAGCTACTTCTGATCCACAAGTAATTCATGATGATTTACAAATGGTACAACAACTCCTTCCAAAATCTGGTAACCCTGTCTGGATATTTCCAACGGATGAAACTAATTTTGGATTGATGCAAAAAGATCTTACCACAATGTTATCTACACTTGATAAAATATCTACTACCTCACCTGACACCGCAGCATTTCATACAGGGATGCTTAATATTCATGCACAGGCGACTACAATCGTATTCAATTTGCTTGATGCAACACCATACATGTATGTCAGTGTTTCAAACATGTTGTTTGGAAGCATATGGGTGGCGGTTATAATTGGAATCTTTGCTCTTCTTAAGAAGAAAAAGGAAAAATTGCAATCTTTTGAAATGACAGACTGACCTAAGTAATATTTAACTCACGTTTTATTTCGTCAACTGCTCGTATTCCAAAAAGATCACGAACTTGTGCTATTCTAATTGCTTCTTTTACAATGTCTGAACCAAGTTCTGTAATCAAAAGTCTGAATACGTCTGTAAACCTTATCTCCCATTTGTCTGCACAATCCAAGATCTTTGATATGCTCCACTGTTTTACCTCTAGGGGTAATGGCATCTTTGTTTCTACCTCGATAGAAATCCTGTCAAATAGATTTACCATTTCTTTAGTTTGGCTTACCATTTTTTCAATATCTTCCAATGTGCCGTATTTTGATTCATAATGCATTCTGATGTTTGATTGGAATTCTGATAAACGAAGCAATCCCATTACCTCATGTGAAGTATTCTGAGATGTCTTGTGAGTTACATTACGAATGTCTTGTAACTGTTGTGAAATCTCATGAGTTTTCTTATTAAACTCGGAGATGGATGATGAATTCATATTCAACAGTTCTGCAAAATCTGATATTTTGTCATCGAGATCTTTACTCCTACCAAGAATATTTTCCTTAAAGTTAGTAAATTCAGAATTTATATTCCTGATATCGTCACTTAATACAGATAGTGAATCTGTTTTCTTTATCAGTGAATCAATCTCTGTACCAATGTTTCTTATCTGAGAATTCAAACCTGATAGCGAATCTGTTTTTGCAATGATTGTGCCTATTTGGCCTTTTAGGTTCGATATGTTATCCTCTAGTCCTGACATTTTTTCGGTTTTTGAGGAGATCTCTTTTGTGTTTTGTCTTACCTCTTCAATTTCTTGATGTAAATTAGCAAGTGATTCTGTCTTGGTTGAAATTTCTTTTGTGTTTTGTCTTACCTCTTCAATTTCTTGATGTAA
>Ga0075029_100002645_pt1 | contig 10148 bp, 9 predicted proteins | sample LitLauG_LLR_2013_FD_71391 | JGI IMG/M metagenome (GOLD analysis project Ga0075029, IMG submission 71391) | Freshwater sediment microbial communities from North America - Little Laurel Run_MetaG_LLR_2013 | ecosystem: Environmental > Aquatic > Freshwater > Creek > Sediment | place: USA...
GGGCTCCTGCGGGTGATGGGCAAGGGTCGAAAGGAGCGCATTGTGCCCCTGCACCAGCGCGGACTCGAGGCCGTGCGCCTCTGGATCGAGGACGCGCGTGACGACGTTGTCAACCTCGAGTCGCCGCGCGACGCCCTCTTCCTCAATCGACGAGGCCGCCGGCTCGGTTCGCGCGACGTGAGAAGGGTCCTCGAGAACCGGGTGAACCGGGGCCACATCCATCCACACGCCCTGCGCCACACCTACGCCACCCACCTGCTCGAGGGGGGCGCCGATCTGAGGGTGGTCCAGGAACTCCTGGGTCACGCGAGTTTGACGACCACGCAGATATACACCCACGTCTCGAAATCCCGCCTCCAGAAGGTCCATCGCGAGACCCACCCGAGGGGATAGCCCCCTCGCCAGCGACTATCATGGTCAGGCTCTCCCATGGTGGGGGAGGTAAGAGAATCCTTCGTGGTTACGTACGGTCGCCGTTCGCGGTGCTCCACGGGGGTTGAGCAACCGAACGGAAGGAAATTATCGTGGCACTCGTCACCCTGCAGGAACTATTGGACTCGGGCGTGCACTTCGGGCACCAGACCCGCCGTTGGAATCCCAAGATGCGTCGATTCATCCTGGGCGAGCGAAACGGTATCTACCTCATCGACCTGCGCAAGACCCTCGCCGGGATCGAGACCAGTTACGCCTACGTGCGCGACCTCGTCGCCGACGGCGGCATCATCCTCTTCGTTGGCACCAAGAAGCAGACCCAGGGCCCCATCGCGGACTACGCCCAGGCCTGCGGAATGCCCTTCGTCAACCAGCGCTGGCTGGGTGGGATGCTCACCAACTTCACGACCGTCGCCGGGCGAGTCAAGCGGATGGTCGAACTGCGCGCCATGGAGCGCGCCGGCGACTTCAACAACATGCCCAAGCGCGAAGCCCTTCGCCACAGCCGCGAACTGGAGAAGCTCGACCGCAACTTGAGTGGCATCGCCAATCTTGATCGCGTCCCCGACGCGATCTTCGTGATTGACACGAAGAAGGAGCACATCGCGGTGACCGAGGCTCGCAAGTTGGGTCTGCCGGTCGTCGCAGTAGTCGACACCAACTGCGACCCCGACGTCATCGACTACGTGATCCCAGGCAACGACGACGCCATCCGCTCGGGGGCTCTGCTCAGTCGACTCATCGCCGACGCCGTGACGGAGGGCCGCTTCATCCGCCAGAACCGCCCGGTCGTCACCGCCAAGTCGGCGGCGCCCGCACCGATCGCTTCGGTGACGACGGCCCCTCCGGTCGCCGAGGCGGCCACCGACGAAGTCGAAGTCGCCCCCGTGGTCGAGGCGCCAGTCGCCGAGTCGGTCGTCGAGTCGACTCCGGCTCCCGTCGCCGAGTCCGTCGTCGAGTCGACCCCGGCTCCCGTCGCCGAGACCGTCGTCGAAGCGCCGGTCGCCGTGGAGTCGACCGAGTCGACCCCCGAACCAGACGTCGAAGTGGCCACGGCCTAATTCGTCAGTAGAGAATCGAAGAGGAGAACCAAGGTGGCTATCACCGCGAAAGACGTACAAGCACTGCGCCAGTCCACTGGCGTGGGAATGATGGATGCGAAGAAGGCCCTCGAGGCCAACGGCGGCGACATGGACGCCTCGGTTCAGTGGTTGCGCGTGCAGGGTCTGGCCAAGGCCGCCCAGCGGGCCGACCGTGAAGCCGGAGAAGGGGCCGTCGCGGTCGTGCGAAACGGTAACGTCGCCGCGATCGTCGAAATGCGCTGTGAGACCGACTTCGTCGCCAAGTCCGAGGAGTTCGTCTCGCTGGTGGACGAGATCGCGGCACGGGTGTGCGCCGAAGGGGAGGGCGCCACGTCGCAGTTCCAGGAGCACATCGAGAAGATGCTCACCACGTTGAAGGAGAACATCTCAATCGGACGGGTCTACCGCCTGGAAGCCGGACCTGACGAGGTGGTCGACACCTACATCCACCAACAGGCCGGTCGCGGGGTCAACGCCGTCGCGGTTGTCCTAAAGAACGGTAGCGAGGAGCAGGCCCACGAGGTCGCCGTCCACATCGCCTTCGCCAAGCCCCTCTACCTCTCGCGCGCCGACGTGCCTGCGGCAGAAGTGGACGCCGAGCGCAAGACCGTCGAGGAGATTTCGCGCAACGAGGGCAAGCCCGAGGCTGCACTGCCCAAGATCATCGAAGGCCGCCTGAACGGCTGGTTTAAGGAGCGCGTGCTGGTGGAGCAGAGCTACGTGAAGGACGAGAAGCAGACAATCGAGCAGTTCCTCGGTGGCGCCTCCATTCGCGCCTACGCTCAAGTCGTAGTGGGAGGATAGGAATTCACTGTGCGACGAGTGGTCTTGAAACTATCGGGTGAGGCGCTGGCCTCGGCCGCCAGTGACGAAACCATCGACGCTTCTACGGTTGACTTCCTGGCTCGCGAGATCGCCAGTGCCATGGAGCGCGGTGGATTGGAGCTGGCCGTCGTCGTCGGCGGGGGCAACATCTGGCGCGGGGCCACCGGAGCGATGGCCGGCATGAATCGGGCCAATTCGGACCTGATGGGCATGCTGGGTACCGTGATCAACGCGCTGGCGTTGCAGGACGCCATTGAGAACCACGGTCGACCGACGAGGGTGATGTCGGCGATCGGCATGGACCAGGTCGCTGAGCCGTACATCCGACGGCGAGCCGTTCGCCACCTCGAAAAGGGCCGGGTAGTCATTTTCGCTGCGGGCATGGGCAACCCCTACTTCACCACCGATACGCCAGCCGCGCAGCGCGCCGCGGAGATCGAGGCCGACATCGTCCTGAAGGGCACCCACGGTGGAGTAGACGGTGTCTACTCGGAGGATCCCCGCAAGAACGCCGCGGCCACGAAGTTCGAGGAGATCTCCTTCGACGAGGTCATCGCACGCGACCTGCGGGTCATGGATATGACCGCGATCACATTCTGCAAGGACAATCGGCTACCGCTCAGAGTCTTCGACCTGATGGCGGTGGGTAATTTGGGTCGCGCGCTCGACGGTGAAGCCGTCGGTACGCTGGTGAGGTAATGGACAACGAACTTGTAGAACTGGTCATGGAAGACGCGCGCGAGCGAATGGTCCGGGCGATTGAGCACGTGAAGAGTGAATTCGCCACCGTACGGACCGGCCGCGCCTCGTCGGCGCTGATCGAAAACCTGATGGTCGACTACTACGGAGCCGATACGCCGCTCAAGCAGTTGGCCAACTTCTCGGTGCCCGAACCTCGACTGCTCGTCGTCTCACCCTTCGACAAGGGCGCGATGGCGGCCATCGAGAAGGCCATCGGCAACGCCGACCTCGGGCTCAATCCGTCGAATGACGGAGTCGTGATCCGCCTCAACTTTCCTTCGCTCACCGAAGAGCGACGCAAGGCCTTCGTCAAGATCGTCAAGACCAAGGCGGAGGAGGGCAAGGTGGCGTTGCGCGGGGTGCGCCGACACGCCCGCCAGGAGCTGGAGAACCTCGAGAAGGACCACGGTCTGTCCAAGGACGAGATCGAGCGCCTCGAGAAGGTCCTCGACAAGATGACCCAGGACGAGGTCGCCCAGGTCGATACTCTCCTGTCTCACAAGGAGCAGGAGTTACTTGAAGTCTGACGACGGCTCCTTCTTCGACGAACCGACCGGGGAGGTCCCGGTCGTGAGTTCGACCGATTCACGCGTCACCATCACCGGTGCCGAGACCGCTGCGGAGCTGGTCGACGAAGCGACCCTGGTGGACCCCCATACCTTGTTGCCCCACTGGACCGACGCCCCCACCGGGCAGGTGCCGATCGTCGTGGCTCGCGAGGCCGCCGACAGCGACGACCCCTGGTCGGCGATCCCCGCTCCGGCGTGGCGTGAGGGCGAGGCCGACTGGGTAGCGCACGAGGATCAGTTCGACGCGTCATTCCTGGCCGGACAGGAGCGCGAGGACTCCGTGCGACCGTGGGAGTTCACCCTGGCCGAGGAAGAGTTGATCGAGGAGGAGACGCTCGCTGAGGCTCCGCGTCCCGAACCCATGCGCGCCCAGCGGACGCGACGCACGGCATCGGACAATCCGCTCGCCGGGCGCGCGGTTCGCCGAGGCAGTGACCGTAGTGTCACTCGCGCCACCATGACCGGCGTCCTGCTCGCCCTCGCCGTGTCGAGCGTCTTCGTAGCGGGCGTGATTCCCGTGACGGTGATGGTCCTGCTGGTACTCGGACTGGCGAGCGCCGAGGCCTACGCCGGATTCCGTTCCGTCGGGGCACATCCGGCGTCGGTCCTGGGCATCGTCGCAGTCTTGACCTTGGGCGTCGCGGTCTACAACAAGGGGACCAGCGCCTACGGCGCGGTGAGCGTGCTGCTCGTCATCTTCGGGTTCATCTGGTACCTGCGCGCCACCAAGACCGTCGACGTGCTCGATGGCCTGGGCGCCACGATCTTCGTCTACTGCTGGGTCGGGGTCATTGGTTCCTACGCGATCCTCATCGTCGCGCCCGGTACCTACGCCAACGGCCACGGGATGACCTACCTGTACGGGGGGATGCTGCTCACGGTGGCCAACGACTCCGGCGCGCTGTTCATCGGACGCTGGTTGGGACGTCACCCGCTCAATCAGACGCTCTCGCCGAACAAGACGCGAGAGGGCACCGTCGGCGGCACCCTGCTCACGCTGCTGGTCGGCGTCGCGGTGCTGCCGTTGATGAGTCCGTGGTCGAAGACCTCCGGACTCGAAGTGGCCGTCGCCCTCTCGGTGGTCGTGCCTCTGGGTGACCTCTTCGAGTCGATGGTGAAGCGGACCTTAGGTGTGAAGGACCTCGGGCGTCTCCTGCCGGGCCACGGCGGACTGCTGGACCGGGTCGACGGACTGCTCTTCGCGCTACCGACGCTGTACTACATGACCCACATTCTCAAACTGGGTTGACGATGTCGACCGTGCGCCGCTCGGTGGCGCTTCTGGGCGCAACGGGCTCCATCGGAACCCAGACGCTCGACGTCTTGCGTCGCGAGCCCGACTCCTTTGAACTGGTGAGCATCGCGGGCGGCGAACACCTGAGCGAGTTGGCCGCGATTGCCCGGGAGTTCCGCGTCAAGCGGGTCGGGGTCGTCACCGACGATCACCGCGCCATGCTCGAAGACCTCGTCGATCGAGACGTCGAGATCGTGGTGGGCCCCGCTGGTCTGGCCGAGATCTCGGCCAGTGCCGACATCATCGTCAACGCGGTGATGGGTTTCGCCGGTCTGCCGGTCACGTTGGCCGCGCTCCAATCGGGCCGGCGCCTGGCGCTCGCGAACAAGGAGTCGCTGATCGCCGCCGCCCCCCTCGTCAAGGCGGCGCGCTCGACGCCGGGATCCTCGATCCTGCCCATCGACTCTGAACACTGCGCCATCCATCAATGTTTGGCCAGTTCACCGGCGAGGCCCGGCTACCCCGACGTAGCGCGCCTACTGTTGACCGCCTCGGGGGGACCGTTCAGAGGATGGACATCCGATCAGCTGCGCCACGCTACCAAGTCCGACGCCCTCCACCACCCGACCTGGTCGATGGGGGCCAAGATCACGATCGATTCGTCGACGCTGATGAACAAGGGACTCGAAGTGCTGGAGGCCTCGGCCCTGTTCGACATCGAAGTGGGGCGGGTCGACGTCGTGGTCCATCCCCAGTCGATAGTCCATTCCATGGTCGAGTACGTCGACGGTTCGGTCCTGGCTCAGCTGTCCAGGCCCGACATGCGCCTGCCAATCGCCTATTGCCTCGGTCTGCCCGAGCGCCTGGACCACGCCTGGGGGCGGATCGATTTCACCCAATCGCTCGAACTCACCTTCGAGCCCCCGGACCGTACGGCCTTTCCGGCGCTCGATCTCGCCTACGAAGCGGCCCGGCTCGGGGGAGCGGCGCCGGCGTGGCTGAGTGCGGCCAACGAAGTTGCCGTTTCGGCGTTCCTCGCCGACCGGATTGGGTGGTGCGACATCGTTGCGTTGGTTGCCCAGGTACTCGACGGTTACGAGAGTGACCCCTTGAACACGTTGGAGGACCTGATCGGCGCCGATGCGGTCGCTCGCCGACGGGCTCACGATATTCTCCAAAAGTAGTTATGGAAACCGAATTCTCCACCCGTCGGTCGCTCGTGACGCTCCTCGTGGGTCTCGCGGCCGTCGTCACGCTCCTGACCCTGTGGGTCGGCTGGGCGCTGCCCGTCGTGGTGGGTGCCATCATCGTCATGGTGATGGGCCACGAATTCGGCCACTACATCACCGCCAAGCGATCTGGCATGGAGGTCACGGACTTTTTCGTGGGATTCGGCCCGGTGCTGTGGTCGACCAAGATCGGCGAGACCCGATACGGCGTGCGGGCCATCCTCGCCGGCGGTTACGTGAAGGTGCCGGGGATGTCGTGGAGCGATACGAAGGTCGACGCCGCCCAGGAGGCGCGCACCTACCGTTCGGCGACGTACCCGCGCAAGGTGGTCTTCGCCTCCGCCGGTTCACTGATGCACGGGGTGATGGCGCTGGCACTCGCCTTCGCCTCGCTGACCCTCGTGGGATCTCCGTCGCAGAGCCACGTCGCGATCGGCGGGTTCAGCGCGTGGGACGCCCACGCCCAGAACGCCGCCCAGAGCGCCGGCCTGCGACTGGGCGACCGCATCGTCTCGATCGACGGGCGCGTGATCACTTCGGCCGACCAGTTGGTCAGTATCGTCCACGCCGATTCGGGACGGCGTATAACGCTCGTGGTCGAGAGGCAGGGGAGGGATGTCACCCTCCACGCGACTCCCGTCGACGGGCGGTCTATCAAGGTCGGCGGTGTACCCCTCGCGACCGGGGCGAAGCCGGATGGATACCTGGGCATCGACCTCACGCTCCAGACCGTTCGCACCTCGTGGTGGCGGGCAATCCCCCAATCCTTCACTCAGGTCGGTTCGATGATCGCGACCGCCACCCACGCCATGATCCACGTGTTCTCGCCCGGTGAGTTCGCGAGCCTCTTCCACCAAGTCGCCTCACCCACCGCCGCGACGAATCGCACCAATCAACTGACGCGACCGGAGTCGATCGTCGGCGTCGTGCGCATCGCGGTGCAGAGCACCCAGAACGGTCCGGGAACGCTTCTGGCGATCCTGATGACCGTCAACGTCTTCGTCGGGCTGCTGAACATGATTCCGATGCTTCCGCTCGACGGGGGCTACGTCGCGGTGGCGACCTACGAGCGCCTGCGCAGTCGCCGCGGATCGCCGCGCTACCACGCCGACATCAACCGCTTGGCCCCGGTGATCTACGCCTTCATGACGGTGTTGCTGGTGCTGTTCGCGAGCACTCTCTACCTCGACATCGTCCACCCGATCGCCAACCCCTTCCACTAGCGCTCCGCGCCCCGCACGGGCGCGGCAGAATGGGGTGGTGGATGTAACCGCCAGTTCTCTAAGCCCCCGGCGCCCAACGCGTCAGATCTCCGTCGGAAACGTGAGGGTCGGCGGCGACGCGCCGATCTCGGTCCAGTCGATGACCACGACCAAGACCTCCGACGTCGAGGGGACCCTCCAGCAGATCTACGCCCTCGCCGCCGCCGGCGCCGACATCGTTCGCTGCACCTGCAACGAGCGCGCCGCCGCCGAGGGCCTGGCGCAGATCGTGCCCCGTTCGCCCGTGCCGATCGTCGCCGACATCCACTTCCACGTCGAGATGGCCCTCGCGGCCCTGGAGGCCGGCGTGCACGGCCTGCGGCTCAACCCGGGGAACCTGAGGAAGCCCGAGGAGATCCGACTCGTGGCCAGCGAGGCGCGCGACCGTGGTGTGCCGATCCGTATCGGCGTCAACGCCGGGAGTCTCCACCCCGACATCTACGAGAGGTTCGGCGGAGCGACCCCCGAGGCCCTGGTTGAGTCGGCTCGGATCGAACTCGCCTACTTCGAAGAGGTCGGATTCTCCGACGTGAAGATCTCGGTCAAGGCGTCGTCGGTCGCGACGATGATCGCCGCCTACCGTCTCGCCTCGGAGACCTTCGACCACCCGCTTCACCTGGGCGTCACCGAAGCAGGCCCGCTGCCCGGGGGGCTCTTGAAGGGGACGGCCGGGATCGCCACGCTGCTCGCCGAGGGGATCGGCGACACGTTGCGGTACTCGTTGACCGCCGACCCGGTCGAGGAGGCTCGCGCCGGACGCCAACTGCTCGAGGCTCTGGGACTTCGCGAGCGCAAGGGACTCGACCTGATCGCGTGCCCGAGTTGCGGACGGGCCGAGGTGGACGTGATCAAGGTCGCCACCGAAGCGCAGGCGGCGTTGATGGAACTGGACATCCCGATCCAGGTGGCGGTCATGGGTTGTGTCGTCAACGGACCGGGGGAGGCTCGCCACGCCGACTTGGGGATCGCCGCCGGTAAGAAACGCGGGCACCTGTTCATCCAGGGTCAGATCGTGCGCGTGGTGCCCGAGGACGAGATGGTCGAAGCGCTGGTCGACGAGGCGAAGAAGATCGCCCGCGATGGTGTCGCCGCTCGGCTCGCCGCGCGCGACCTGGGGGCCGAGGCCGAAGCCGAGGCCGACCGCGCCCTGCTGCTCGACGCCAAGGGTGACGACGCCAATCACGCCAACGAGCGCATCGCCAAGATCCGTCGCCGCTCTGAGGGCTAGAAGGGCCTTTCGCTAGGCTGGCGCAACGAATCAAAGGAGAATCGTGGCATCGCAGAGCGTTTTGACCCCTCAGGCCGAGGACTTCCCCCGCTGGTACCAAGACGTGGTGGCCAAGGCGGAGATGGCTGACAACGGCCCGGTGCGGGGCACGATGGTCATCCGTCCGTACGGGTACGCGATCTGGGAGCGCATGCAGGCGGCGATTGACGTGCGGATCAAGGAGACCGGTGCGCAGAACGCCTACTTCCCGCTCTTCATCCCCCAGAGCTACCTTTCGAGGGAAGCCGAACACGTCGAGGGCTTCAGCCCGGAGTTGGCCGTGGTCACCCACGCCGGCGGCGAGGAGCTCGCCGAGCCGATCGTGGTTCGTCCGACCTCCGAGACGGTCATCGGCGAGTTCATGGCCAAATGGATCCAGAGCTACCGGGACTTACCGCTGCTGTTGAACCAATGGGCGAACGTGGTTCGCTGGGAGCTGCGGCCCCGCCTGTTCCTGCGCTCGTCGGAGTTCCTTTGGCAGGAGGGGCACACCGCGCACGCGAGCTACGAGGACGCCGCCGCCTACGCCCTGAGGATCCACCTCGAGGTCTACAACGACTTCCTCGAACAGGTGCTGGCCGTGCCGACGTTTCTGGGGATCAAGCCGCCGAGCGAGCGATTCGCCGGCGCGCTCAACACGATGACGTGCGAGGGAATGATGCGCGACGGCAAGGCCCTGCAGATGGCGACGAGCCACGAGCTCGGCCAGAACTTCGCCAAGGCCTTCGACATCTACTACCAGAACGAGGACGGTCAGGCGGCACTGTGTTACACCACGTCGTGGGGCGCGTCCACCAGATTGGTGGGTGGACTCATCATGGCCCACGGCGATGACAACGGACTCGTGGTGCCACCGAGACTCGCGCCCATCCAGGCGATCGTTATCGCGGTGCGTGACGAGCCCCTCGTCAACGAGGCCTGCCAGCGGGTGGTCGCGTCGCTGAAGGGAGCCGGGGTGCGCGTGCAGTTGGACGCCGGCCGGGGGAGCTTCGGAAGGCGACTCACCGACTGGGAGATCAAGGGTGTGCCGCTGCGAGTCGAGGTGGGTCCCCGCGATCTGGCGGAGGGACTGGTCACCCTGGTGCGTCGAGACAACGCGCAGAAGGTCCCGGTGCTGCTCGACGCCCTGGCCGATGGGGTCGTGGAATCGCTCGAATCGATGCAGGCCGATATGTTCGAGGTGGCGCGGCGGCGCCGCGACGAGAACACCCGCGACGTGAAGAGTGTCGACGAGGCGGTCGAGGCGGCCCAGGACGGCTTCGCCCGGCTGGCCTGGGAACTGGTCGAAGGGCCAGGGGAGCAGCGTCTCAAGGCCGAGGCGATCACCGTGCGCTGCTTGATGCGCGCCGACGGCTCCATGCCGGCCAGCGACACCGAAGAGGGCCTGGTCTGCATCGTGGCCAAGTCGTACTAGTCGTGGTGTGGCGGTTTCCGCAGATAACCCCTGATTTGACGGGGTTTTAGGAGCCAAAAAGCGATTGTCCAAGGGCATTATTGCTGCTACAAT
>Ga0075029_100002646_pt1 | contig 10148 bp, 11 predicted proteins | sample LitLauG_LLR_2013_FD_71391 | JGI IMG/M metagenome (GOLD analysis project Ga0075029, IMG submission 71391) | Freshwater sediment microbial communities from North America - Little Laurel Run_MetaG_LLR_2013 | ecosystem: Environmental > Aquatic > Freshwater > Creek > Sediment | place: USA...
GCCCTCTGCCTGGATGCCATCGTCGTTCGTGATTAGAATGTGTGCCATCGGTCTTGATTTTGGGCGAGAGGCGGTCTAATCCTTGTTACCCGCGCGGATCTGCCTGGAGGCTTCTCCCATCAACCAGCTTCTTCCAACCCCGCCCAATAACTTTAGCAGGAACTCTCGAAAGCCAACAAGATTTACAAGAAGCGGGGTTTCCTAAATAGATTCCATCCAGGGATAGGGTTTGGAGAGATTGGAGAGGAGAAAGTGGTCGGGACGACTGGATTTGAACCAGCGACCTCACGCACCCCAAGCGTGCGCGCTACCAGGCTGCGCTACGTCCCGACTGTACCTTCAGCGTATCACTCGGATTCCAGCACCGTCAACAATTGGCGGAGCGAGTCGCGCAGGTCCAGCAATGTCTTGCGATTCAGTGTGGATAGCGCGGGCGACACAGTTTGGTGGGTGCGTGGCTCCGCGTGCTTTCCGGTAATCAATTCTCCTGATGCGCCCTCGCCATGGGAAGCATGCTTGCCGTTCAGGCCGTCCGGCTCACCAGACTGTTCCCGCAAGTGGCGGCGCGCGCCGGCGATCGTGAACCCCTCGTCGTAGAGCAGGCGCTTGATCACAAAAACCGTGTCAATATCCTCGCGGCGGTAGAGCCGGTGCCCCTTGGGGCTCTTGACCGGCTGGAGCATCGGGAATTCCGTCTCCCAAAAGCGCAGGACGAACGTCTTGGTCTCGGTCAGGCGGCTCACCTCGCCGATCCGAAACAGGTTCTTGTCAGGGACTACCGATTCCGCTGGTGCGTAGCCTTCCATGGTTTTTCCTTCGGGGCACACAAATGAGCCCCCGACCAATTTTCGTTGGGCTGCAAGTCGCCGACGCGACAAAGCCAGCGCTATGGCGACGGCGTGTACAGCCCACAACTTGTTCCCAGTGGGCTGCATGTACAGCCCACGCCCGTATCCTAATCCGATTCTGGCGCGTGTCAACGCCCCCGAACAGGATTCAGGGTCAGGACGATTTTCGGCCCTTATATTGATCTTCGGGATAATGCCTTTTCTTCTGGTGGCCGGGCTTGCGGCTGGGGGCGCGGCTGATCTCTCGTGCGCGCTTTTCTTTCATGCGCTGCAGGAAACGAATCGGCGCGCCGAGGAAATCGAATGTTTTTCGGAGCTGATTTTCCAGGAAGCGCTCGTAGCTGAAATGCAGGCGCTTGGATTGATTGGTGAACAAGATAAATGTCGGCGGCGATGCTCCCGCTTGCGTGACGTAGTAGATCTTCACCTTGCGCGCGGCAGGTGATGTGCCGCGGTCCAGATCCACTGCCGCGAGCCAGCGATTCAGCTCGCCGGTGGTAACGCGCCGTCGGCGCGCATCGGCCACGCGGTTGATCAGATCAAATAATTTTTCGGTGCGGTCGCCCGTCATCGCGGAAACGAAAATGACGGGAGCGTAGTCGAGAAATTTGAAGCGCGTGCGCACAATCGTTTCGTAGTCTTCCATCAATTGTGCGGGGTCCACTTTTCCGGTAAACGCTTTTTTTCGCACCACGGACGTATGCTTGCGCGTGCGGGCCTCGACGACGTGCGGTTTTGTTTCATGGGTTTTTAGTTCGCGCGCGGCTTTTTCCGCTGCCGCTTCGAGAGCCAGATCCCACTTATTCATCACAATGATTACCGAACAGCCGGACTGCTCGGCATAGCCGGCAATGTTGGCGTCGCTCGCCGTGACGCCCAGGCTGGCGTCCACGATCAGCAGCGCGACGTCCGCCTGCTCCAGATGCCGCCGCGCCATGATCACGCTCAATTTTTCGGCGATGAGTTTTGTCTTGCCCTTGCGGCGAATCCCGGCCGTATCCACAAAGCGGTAGGTGCGGTCGCCGCGCGTCACCATGGTGTCCACGGCGTCGCGCGTCGTCCCCGCAATTTCCGAAACAATCGACCGCTCCACTCCCGCCAGGCGATTCAGCATCGTGGATTTTCCGACGTTTGGACGCCCGATGATCGCCACGTTGATTTCTTTGGCCACCTTGGTTACGGGTTCCTGCTCCGCTTCCAAATCTTGCGCGGCTTCCAACTCCTCCAGGGAAGGTTCCGGTTCATCGGCAGCTGTTCCTTGTGGAACACCGAGCTTGCCTGAAGCCGTGATGGCTTCGAACAGTTCGTCAATGCCGTAGCCATGTTCCGCCGAAACGGGATAGACATCGTTCGAAAGCTCGTAAAACGGCGCGGCCAGCGATTCCTGCATTTGCGTATCAATTTTGTTGGCCAAGATCGCCAGCGGCTTTCCTGTGCGCCGCAGCAGCAGCGCCAGCTCTGAGTCCAAAGGCATCAGCCCCGCGCGCGCATCCACCACGAGCAATAGCAGCGACGCATTTTCAATGGCCATTTGCGCCTGGCGCAGAATTTCGCGCGGGATCGCAGCCTTGTCGTCCGGCACAATTCCGCCCGTGTCCACGATTTCGAATTCGTGCCCCTGCCACGTCGCCGTGCCGTAAATGCGGTCGCGCGTGATCCCCGGCTCGTCCGTGACGATTGAGCGTCGCGTTCCGGTCAGGCGGTTAAAAATTGTGGATTTGCCCACATTGGGGCGGCCGACAATTACTACAGATGGTAGTTTTTGAGCCATTTGGATATACGTATTGCCTCTCGCGCGGAGCGCCGAACCTTACACTCCAACTCACGGTGGTGAGGAATGGAAGAATGCGTAAGAGGCCTTGATTATACGCTACTTTTGGATCATTCATTGATCTAACTGTCCGGGTCTTGGCCTTCGCGCTGCGCGAGGATAGTATTGCGTGAACGAAAACCAGGAAGGTTGGATGATGGCAATTGCGACTTCGCAGGAAAAGTACGGGCCGCTGGCCGGGCTCAAAGTGATTGATCTCTCGCATGTGATGGCGGGGCCGACCACCTCGATGCTGCTCGCCGACATGGGCGCAGACGTCATCAAAGTGGAAAAATTGCCGGGCGGGGATGACTCGCGCCGCATGGTGCCTCCCGTTGTCTCCGAAGAATCCGCCGCGTTTCTGATGATGAACCGGAATAAGCGCGGGATTGCGCTGGACTTGAAAATGGAGGGGGGGCGCAAAGTCCTCTCGCGGCTGCTGCAGGATGCGGATGTACTGATCGAAAATTACCGCCGCGGCACGATGGAGAAGATGGGATTTGGTTACGACGCGCTGCATGCGCTGAATCCGCGATTAATCTATTGCTCGATCTCCGGGTTTGGGCGCACTGGACCGTACGCCGATCGCGGCGGATTTGATCTGGTGACGCAGGGCATGAGCGGGTTAATGAGCATCACGGGGGAGGGGCCGGGCCGCCCTCCAGTGAAGTCCGGCGCGCCGGTCACCGATATCACCGCCGGAATTCTGGCGTGCGTCGGAGTGCTGGCCGCGCTGTATTCGCGCGCGTCCACCGGGCTGGGGCAGATGGTGGATACTTCGCTGTTTGAAGCGGGAATACTATTTACCTATTGGCAATCCGCGATCTGCTTCGCCACGGGCAAGGCGCCCGGACCGATGGGCACCGCGCATCCGCTGAACGGGCCGTACCAGGCGTTTCCCACGTCCGATGGATGGATTACCGTGGGCGCCGCAAATCAGGGCAATTGGCTGCGGCTGATCGAAGTGCTCGGCGCGCCGGAGAAAGGCCCCGCATTGAGAGATGATCCACGCTTTGCGACGAATGCCGACCGCATGCGCAATTTGCCTGAGTTACAGACGGCGCTGACGCCGCTTTTCAAAGTTCGCACGTCGTCCGATTGGCTGAAGCGGCTGGAGGAAGCGGGTGTTCCCGCTGGACCTGTGTTGGACATTGCGCAAATGCACGCCGATCCGCAGGCGCGGGCGCGCGAAATGATTGTGGAAACCACGCATCCCGTGGCCGGCCGCGTGAAATCGCTTGGATTGCCCATTAAATTTTCGGAGACGCCGGGTTCGGTGAAACGTGCGGCGCCAGTGCTGGGCGAACATACGCGCGAAGTGCTGCGCGAGTACGGATTTTCGGATGCGGAGGCGGATCAAATGGCGGCCGAGGGCGCAGTGAAAATTCCAGGCACGGGGAAAGCGAAGAATTCATGACCACGAGTGAAGAACTGCTGTACGAAATAAAAGACGGGATCGGGCACATCACGTTCAATCGCCCGGAGGCGCGCAATTCGTTCACGTTTCGCATGTACGAACGGCTGCGGGAAATCTGCCTGGAAGTCGGAAACGATTCGTCCGTCAAAGCACTGGTCCTGACGGGCGCGGGCGGAAAAGCGTTTGCCGCGGGGACAGAGATTTCGCAGTTCAAATCTTTTTCCAGCGGCGACGAAGTGATGGAGTATGAAGCGCGGATTGAGGCCGTGCTCAGCGCGATGGAATGCTGCCCCGTTCCCACCGTCGCTGCCATCGCCGGAGCTTGCACCGGCGGCGGCTTCAGCATCGCCGGGTGCTGCGATCTGCGCATCGCCGCGGCAAACGCGCGGTTCGGTGTGCCCATCGGCCGCACGCTGGGCAATTGCCTCTCGATGTCCAATTATCTCAGGCTGGTGTCACTGCTGGGCCCTGCGCGCGTGAAGGACATCATTTTTACGGCGCGGCTGATGGATGCGGAAGAGGCGCTCAGGATCGGCCTCGTCGGAGAACTCCTGCCGGACTACGAAAGTTTGTTGCGCCGCGCAGATGAGCTGGCGCGAACCGTGGCAGCTAATGCGCCACTGACGCTGCGCGCCACGAAGGAATCGCTGCGCCGTATCAAGGAGAAAATGAATCCGGGGGAAGACCGCGATTTGATTCTGTCGTGCTACCAGAGCAATGATTTTCGCGAAGGCATGGATGCGTTTTTGAACAAGCGCCCGCCGAAGTGGACTGGGAAATAACTTGTAGGTCAGCGCCTCTGCATTGATTCCTGGAGAGAAGTTCTTATAGCGGGTCTAGTTGCGTGCCATCGGCCAGCACGACCATCGTTAGGCGCAGATTGTGTGTGCCACTTTTGACGGGGTTGCCGGTAATGGTGATCACGTCACCCGGCTTGATTACGTTGCGATTCCAGCCGCGCCGCGCGAGACGATTGGGATTGTTGGTTTCCGCGAGCCAGTTGACGGTGTGGCCGTTCTCGTCCGTGACGTCCACGCGAAGTTCGGCGTGCGGGTTAATGAATTCAAAACTGGTCACGACGCCCTTCAGCGTCACGGTCTTGTCCATATCGTAGGCGGCCGTGCCGTGATGCGCGAAGATTGTGTCCTGGCAAAAAACGAACAGCAAAATGATTGCCGCGAACTGAATAAAATTACGTTTCAAGCGAACTCCTTGCCGGAATTTGCGGACTAAAACTAAATTTTAACACACAGGGCACGGCAGTGCCGTGCCCCTACATTGAATCCGTTGGCTGGAAGTTTACGGCGCGAGCGCGATCCCAACACGCAAACTATTTTCCCTGACCCTGCATTTGCAGATTCTCGTCAAAATTGGCGTTGTCGGCGCAGGCGTGTTCCAGAATGTCCCAATCGGGGCGCAGCGCGAAAATCACGTGCGTATTCCACGGCTGCGTCAACGTCTTCGGATCGATCATGGTGATGTCGTCCTGCAGCGTGTCGTGATCCGTGCGATGAAAACGCTCGATCACATGCAAATCTTCGCTGTGGCGGTGCCCCAGGCGGTCCAGCCAGGTTTTGTCATTGAAACCGATCGTATCCACGACGAACGTGTCGCCGTCCCACTTGCCAATCGAGTGGCCCATATAGGTGGGATTCCAATCGGCGGGATGGCCGCGCCCATCGGTCCAGACTTCGCGAAGCAAATGATCGAACTCAAAACGCAGAAACACGCGTCCGGGTATCTTGAAAATTTCCATGGGAACCGGATGCAAATAAATGCGCGGCACTCCTGGCGGATAGCAGCCATGCGCGCCCAGCTTCGTGGGGTTCACAGGGTCAGTGGAATCCATCACCGCGCGCGGGCCGTACGCAGGCCGAGTGGCTTCAAACAACTGCTTTCCCAGCGGGGTGAGCGGAGGAACTTCTCCGGGGAATGCCGCCGTGTTGGGTTGAAAACCGCGCGGGTTTTGCGTGTCCCAGACTCCCGTGATGTCGCGTGGGTCAAAGGAAGATTTTGCTTCGGGAGCCGCCGAAGGAGTTTTTTTGGGCGGAGCGGTTTGACCGTGCACAGCGAGCGAGGCAAGAGCGACTCCAAAGAGAACAAGTATCTTTCCCCCTTTACCTCGAAATGAAAAAATCTTCATGCGGACTTCTTCTCCTCTAGCGACCCTTTCGGTCTGCCCTCTTCATTTTAAACGTGGATCGTTTCAGGTTGCCTCAGAGTGGGAAGTTGCTTTATGGAATTCCCCGCCTTCTGCTGAGCGAGGCGCAACTCGTAAAGGATTTGCAAGTTCAGCCAAAACTGCGGGCTGGTGCCGAAGAAATGGGCGAGGCGCAGTGCTGTGTCGCCAGTAATGGAGCGCTGACCATTCAGAATTTGTGTGACTCGGTTGGTAGGCACACTAATCTTGCGCGCCAATTCTGCTGCGCTCATGTGGAGGGTTTCAAGTTCTTCAGCCAAGTGTTTGCCAGGATGAATTGCGGTTATCGGCATCTTGATTACTCCTAGTGATAGTCCACTATCTCAACTTCTCTGGGACCCAATGAACCCTGTGGCCATGCGAAGCAAATTCGCCACCGATCGTTTATCCGAATGCTGAATTGCCCCCTGCGGTCCCCCTTCAGAGCTTCAAAACGGTTACCAGGCAAAGCTACCAGATCGGTTAGTGAGGAAGCCGCTTCGAGGCGGTCTAATTTGAGGCGAGCGGAGTGTTCTATGGCCGAAAAAGCCGGTACGCGTTCGCCCAATGCGAACCTGCTCGTCCGCTTGTCGCGGTAGCTGACGATCATGAGGAAGAATACCTTAATTTACGTGTTACGTCAAGCGTAACTATTGTACCCTGTCTTAGATGTGGTAAAGGCGCACCCAAGCGCGCTAAGGCAAATTTGCGATCTTCCGGGCTTCCCCGCTCAACTGAAGAATATGCATCCCGGTATTGGCGCGATCCACGATGTAGATGTAACCGCGGTCATCCAGTTCCACGTTGTTGGTTTGAATGGCGATTTTGCATTTCTGGTCGTCGCCGGTGCCGACGCAGCGCTTGTCGGTCTTGTCGGTGGCGGCGGGAATGAAGTAGGCCACTTCTTTGGGATTAAATGGATCGCGAATATCAATCGCGCGCAGGCCGGCGTTGAAATGTGCCACGAAAATCAGGCGCTTGTAATAGATCGGCGACATGCTTTCGTTTGTGGAGTGCGTGCCGAAGCGGCCACCGCGGCTGCAGAAATTGCCGCTGGCCTCCGGCACCGTCCAGGTGGAAACGCCGAGGATGCGGGACTCGACTGTAATGTCGAAAATGCGCATCAATTGCCGAGGCGCGTGGCATTCGTTGTCCACGGATTCGCCCACGGTGACGAGGAAATCTTTTTTGGCCTGCGCTCCATTTTTCGCATACTCCGGCAGGTCCATGCCGATCAACGGGTAAGTGGTGTGCGCACCGGCTTCATCGGGCATGTCAAATCTTCCCACCACCGGATACATCAGATTGGCTTCGGTGGGCTCCTTGGGACCCTTCAATAATTTTTCGCGGTCGAGAATTTCGATCACGCCGCCGTGCGATGTTCCGTAACCGGCATAGACGCGATTGCCCTTTGCACCCGTGGAAATTGCGCCGTGCAAATCAATGGGCTGAAAACCGGTCGAGCCGGGCTGCTGTCCGGGCAGGCCGAAATCGCGGATAAAAATAGGCTCGCTCGGGTCGCTCAGGTCATAGACCTGCATCATTCTCTTAGCGCGCCAGCCAGGTTTTCCGGAAACCAGGAAGGCGATGCCACTATCGCACTCCCAAAAACTTTTGTGCGTATCCACCAATCCACTGAGTACCACAGTCAGCCGGCTCGGCTTGCTTGGATCGGTAACGTCCCAAATTTCATGCGAGTCGGTGCCACGCGTGCGCAGCAAATACACTTTATTCTTGTCGCCGTGCGGGAGTTCCGATCCGTCGCACAGGCGCGTCATTTGCGCGCCGCCGGTTTCGCCGGGGCCGGGGATGCGGGGATCGCCCGGAATGTGCGCCAGATATTTCGGAGATTTGGGGTCGGTGACGTCCACGATGGACGTACCATTATTTTCCATTTGGCCGGTCAGAGAATTCATCGCCGAGCCGCCGTGGTGGCCGATGTAAGCGATCCAGCGGTTGCCCTGCTTATGAATTGAGGGTTGGTAAGCGCTGCGCCCCTGCAAATCGCTGTAGCCGACCAGGTCCATGTTCTTGCTTTCCGGCTGTTTTTGCGCTGCTGCGGGTGGGATGGCGAATCCGGCAACCGCGCACGCAAACATTAAGACATTCCGGAAAACCGAAAACGAGAAGTCTCGACGAAACATAGGCTCTCCTATTCCGAATGGGCAGCCCGCCACCAAACGCGGAGCGGAACGCGCGAAATCTTCTGGCTCGAACCGAGCCATTAACTTTTAGCTATGCGAATGAGCAGTGACTATCGGGCGGATGATATCACCGCTGGAATAAACCGCGGAGTGATTCTTTGAAGCGGATTCACGACTGGCTGAGCGGGAGGCAGGCGGTACGGGCTTAGGAATTACCCGGCGTTTCGAATTACCGGGTCAAACGGCGCATAATCAAGCACGGTTCGCCCCGGCACGCCCACGGGGAGCCGACGCAGCACGTAGCGAAACGGCCGCGGGCCGGAGGCGTTTGACCCTTCCTCTAGGCGGTAGAACCCGTCGAGATAGCGCACCATCCGCGGAGGAGTCCAGTCGGCCTTTTTCTTGCAGGTGTAGATTTCCAAGATTTCACCGGATTCGTTTTTCAGGGAGCGGATTTCATCGCGGACTTCAGCGTGAGCCACGGTGGTGACTTTGTCGCGAATCGCGCCGGCATACGAAGTGACCAGTTCCCGCGCGCTCGTGGGGGCGTCCGCCGCTTTTTCATTGCGGGGGCGAAATGGGGCGATGGCGACCTTGTCTATCAGGAATAGCGGAAGAATTCCGTGCGCGGTGCCCGCAACCAGGGCCGCGCAAAACCGAACGACGCCCTCCAGCGCGGAATAAACGAGAAGCCATGTGAGCGGAGAAGTGGCCCAGATAAAAATGGCCAGGGTTCCGATCTGCTCAGGTGCTACGCCCCCGCCCATTTTCCCGTCCATCGAGGAACTCACGCCCTTGCTGACCCACTCGGGCACCACGTGGGAATACCAGAGCATGAGCCCCACCAGCGAACCAATAAATTCGATAAGACCGCTAACGGCCGCGGCCTTGCTCCATTGGACATCGTCAGCCCAGGACATGGCGTCACGCCAGGGGGCCGGTAAAATCGCTAAAATGGGTCCAATCAAGTAGGTCCACATCGCCGTATGCTAATTCCAGTTTAGTACAATACGCGCGGGCTTCAGCGAGGCCTCCATGCATGTTTCTCAAAGGGTTATTAGGGAATATTTTACTGAAGTGAACCTTTCGCTGCTGCTCCTTCCGTGGCATGGCCCTTCCAACGCGGCGTTTTGCCGTTCCTAATTCGGACGACACAATTTTCGCGTTAGGAGTATGCTGCCCTTGAGCGGCCGGTCAATGCCCGATCTACTGTTGTATCGGGGAATAGCCCCTCAGCCAAAACTACAAATCCACCCATGAAATATTTCAACCCACGGCTGCGTAGTAACTGATGGATGCGAGGAGACATCCCGAGGGGATGAGCCCCGCGGATCAGACGGCCGTGCAGGACAAGATCGCCCGGGCCAAGTCCGGTGACGCGGACGCCTGGGGCGAACTGTATCGCGATTTCGCGCCTGCTATATTCCGGTTTTGCCGCCGGACGATGCCGACGCGTGAAGACGCCGAAGACGCCACTATGGATATTTTTATTAAAGTCCGGCAAAAGCTTTCTCAATACGATGCCAGCCGCCCATTTAGCGCGTGGTTGTACACGGTGGCTGCGAATCATTGCTGGGACCTGCTGCGGCGCAGGAAAGTGCGACAGGACCTGGAGACGGGCGAAGTGGAAAACATGCCGCTCGAACACCCGGATCCCGGACAATTGGAGAAATTGATCGAAGAGCGCAGCAGCCAGGAAGTACGGCGCGCACTTGACCGATTGCCGGCGCGTTCGCGCATGGCCCTGGTA
>Ga0075029_100002647_pt1 | contig 10147 bp, 9 predicted proteins | sample LitLauG_LLR_2013_FD_71391 | JGI IMG/M metagenome (GOLD analysis project Ga0075029, IMG submission 71391) | Freshwater sediment microbial communities from North America - Little Laurel Run_MetaG_LLR_2013 | ecosystem: Environmental > Aquatic > Freshwater > Creek > Sediment | place: USA...
CTGCCTTGCTGGGCTCATAGCTCCAACCCAAGGCAGCATCGCATTGGCTGAGCGAGTGTTCTTCAACTCCAGCGACGCGACGAACCTTCCACCGCAGCGGCGCCGCATCGGCTATGTGCTTCAGGAACTCGGCTTGTTTCCGCATATGACAGTTGCGGAAAACGTCGGGTACGGATTGTTTAACCTGCCTCAGCGTTCGCGCCTTGAACGTGCTTCCGCAATTCTCACAGCGTTCGGAATTGAATCCCTTGCCCAGCGTAAACCTGCGGAAATCTCGGGAGGCGAGCGCCAGCGGGTTGCCTTGGCACGCGCACTGGTGACCGATCCTGTAGCCCTGTTGCTCGATGAACCGTTGGCTGCGCTCGATTCTGCCACGAAGACAAAAATACTCGACGATCTGCGCATCTGGAACCGGTCGCATCAGGTCCCCATCCTTTATGTCACACACAGCCGCGAAGAGGCTTTTGCACTGGGAGAGAGGCTGGTGATTCTGGAGAGTGGGCGCATTGTCGATCAGGGCGCGCCGCACGCTGTGCTGAGCGCGCCGTTGCAGGAGACGGTGGCGCAACTGGCCGGATTCGAAAATCTGTTCGATGCAATCGTCGAATCGCAGCATCCCGATCGAGGCACAATGATGTGCCGACTTGGATCCAGCGGCGTGTTGCTGGAGACACCGCTAGTACGCTCACAGATCGGAGAGACACTGCGGATCGGAATTCGGGCAGGGGACATTCTTTTGTCGGTCGCTGCGCCCACCGGCCTCAGCGCTCGCAACGTTCTTCCCGGCACCATGAAGTTGCTGGAGCAACGCGATGTCACGGTGCGGGCCGTGGTTGACTGCGGCGCAGCGTTCGAAGTCCTGCTGACACTGGCTGCTCGCGATGACCTTCGACTGGCTGCCGGACGACAGGTCTGGCTAGTCGTCAAGACCTATTCCTGTCGCGTGATGCGGCCGTGACCGCCAGGAATGCCCGCCAGCTCCACTTTGTCGATCGCAATTACCGCGATCCATAGACCTTTTCGTTCCTCCGAGAATACGATCCTGCCGCCGAGTATTTCGGCTGCGACCGACGGTGTGACGTCTCGATGGAAGTCGAAGTAGCGCGCGTTGGTCCGTCCCCACGCTGGCCATTCGAGGCTCAGGGAGTGAGCTGCCTGGTACTTTGTGGAAAATACGAGAGCCATGTCATAGGTGTCGCGTAGCCTGATGGCGTTGGAGACCTCGGTTTCAGAGAAATTCTCGATCCTCAATACCTGCATTGAATTGTGAACATATCCCAGCGACGGCCGAGCGAGTTCGTCGGATGCCGGCCAGGCGGTGAGCACGCGCCCGCCGTGATTGTGCGCCTCGAGAAATCGGGCGGCGTCCTGATGGAGAACAATAAAGTCGCGGTACGCCAGATTGTCCTCAGGCGCAAATCCGTATGGCGGGTTCGAGAGCCATGCAGCGACAAAGGAGATGGCAACTGCCAGAAGGATTACAGGATGCCAACGCGACCTTCTCCAGATGGTCGAAACAGCGGCAAGGATCACCAGCGGCACGGCCGCCAGCAGGTAACGCGCCAGCACCGCACCCCCAACGGCTGACATGGCAACGACGTACCCAACTACCACGATAAGCAGCACCATCTGTACGGCGATTCGAATTCGCGGCCGCTCGACTCCGCGATCGCGCAATGGCGCCAGCCACATGGTTGCCAGCATGGCGCCGGTCAGCACCCAAAGGTGCATGTATCCAAAAGCTTGCCAGAGGCGCAGGATCATCGCCAGGACGATCCGGGTCACGCTCAGAGTAGCGGTGACGTTATAGCGGACGAACTCGGGATTCCCGAATGCATATCCCGTCTTTGCGAAATGATAGGCGTACCACAGGGAAAGGGGCACAACCGGCGAAGACAGCGCTGCCACCATCCACGCGGTTTTGCGTGACGCACTCGCATGATCACCGCGGCCCAGCCAAAGCTGGCCCCCAATTCTCTGGCGCCACGGCAGGGCAGGGACTTCGCTGCGAGGCCAGCGTTGGGCAACCCAGCCAACAACTTCCCACAACCCAAGCACAGCCGGCGTAAGTAGCGCTGTCTCCTTGGCCATCACCGCGAGGCAAAACCAGAAAGCGACCGCACGCGGCCGGTTGTCCAGATAGGCAGCAAGGGCCCAGAACGTCAGTCCGGCCGCAGCCAGGTCTACGTGGCCCAGAGAACTCTGCGCAAAAAATACCGGATAAAGGGCCGTAAGCACGGTCGTATAGAGCGCGACCACCGGGTTGGCCGCTCTCTCCCCGAGTTGGTAAATCCCAGCAAGAGAGAAGGCTGCGATCACGATCATGGCCGACCGGGTTACCCAGGGAGTGTAACCCAATACTTTCCAGGCTGCGGCGAGCCAAAGCATCACCAGCGGAGGGTGGGCATTGGACACGGTGGAAAGTGGAATCAGGCTTCCGCGAAGCAGAATATCGCGGGCCGCCGGTACGTAATAGCCTGCCTCGTCCCAGTAGTAGGGCAACCGAAGCAGCCGCTCGTGGAGGATCAAGAGAGCTGCGAAGCAAGCCGAAAATACGCTGAGCGTGTGCCAGCGCCGGAATCGCATCACTCTAGTTTCTCACCTGCGGCCATGGTTGCGCGGAAAATGGCAAACCGGCTGCGGCGCATCAAATGCACGACGACGATTCAGTGAATCGGCCCACCGGGGCCAACCCTTGGGTCGAGTTTAATTTCGCCGAACGCCGTCTCATACCCCGCAACATTTTGCTGCAGCAAGCCGAGCAGAGCTTTTGCCTGCTGCGGGCTGAGATAGATGCCCTGAAAGTTCTTGATCTCCACGGTATTCTCGTTCTGCTGCTGCAGCGTACCGAACACCATGAAGAAGTCCCACACATTAACGCGCATTTGCACGCTGTTTGCGTAGGATTCGCGGTACTCTGGCGAAACAGACACTTTCACATTCGGCTGTGTAACGTTTCCCGTCATGAAGGCAGTCTAAACGAGGTGAGTTCATTCCTAAAACTGCATTTACCAAAGTTGACGAAAAGTGTCATCCCAATGCCTGATTCCGCACTAGTGTTCAAGCGGGGGACATCATCGCCGCTAGAGTCTTGCACCGAGTCATTGGAAGCAAAGGACTTAGGTCAGCACGCCAGTTACTTTAGGAACTGGCGGTTCACACTGTGGTACGGCATTCTGAGTGCACCGCAAATAAGCGGCGAACGATCGGATATCGCCTCTATGACCGCTAAGTCTGAAGTTGGAGCACAGGAAGAGATTGTTCTGCCAGAAAACCTGGCTGCCCTCAGCTCCATTATGGGTGACGGCATCTCTCCACTCGACGCCTGCATGGTCCTGGCAAAGCTTTTTCGCGTGCAATACACCGAAGTGGCCTTGCTCAAGCTGGATAAAGGCCTGCTGCGCTTCGTGTTCCCCGAACATCTGCGCACGACGGGGGCCATTCCGGTCTCCAGTTCCGCCGTGGCCGCTCACACAGCTCTCAGCAAGAAAGCGGAGATCTTCAACAATTTTGCCCGGGTCAAGCACGCCAGCATTTTTGAAACGGTCAAGCCGGCCGGGAACGAATCCGACGGTGCGGTACAGCCGGTCCCCATCCAGAAGCTCATGTCGGTACCCATCTTGGATCGCTCTTCGAATGTGCTGGGTGTCGTGCAGATTTCTCGAAAAGGATTGGATGCTCGTTTTGCACAGGACTTCAGCCGCGAAGACCTGCATGATTTGGAACTTGCGGCCGGCGTGCTGGCAGTGTCGCCGGTTATCCGCGCCAACTAGCAACGAGCGCGCAACCTAAGTACGAGAATTGAGGAAAATTAATGACAAAGAAACAACGTGGTTTTTCCCTGATTGAGCTCCTGATTGTGGTAGCGATCATCCTGATCATCGCAGCGATTGCCATTCCCAACCTGTTGCGCGCGCGTATGGCGGCCAACGAATCATCTGCCGCAGCCGGCGTGCGCACCGTCAATACCGCAGAAATTACCTACACCTCGACCTATCCGACCGTGGGCTTCTCCGGAACCCTGGGCGCGTTGGGTGGACCGATCGCTGCGGCTTGCACGCCGACTTCGACCACAGCTTGCTTGATCGACGGCGTTCTGGCCAACAACGGTAACCCGGCGGGCAGCGGCAAGAGCGGCTACAGCTTTGTAGTTGCTCCTGGCGCCAGCGCGGGTGGCGTGGTGGTTCAGTATGCGGTGGATGCAACTCCGCTGACCATCAACCAGACTGGTATCCGTGCGTTCTGCTCGGTGGAAGATGCTGTGGTTCGTTGGGACAAGTCCGGTGCGTGCTCTTCGACGCACGACACGATCCTGACCTTCCCGCCGCTCAACTAGTTAAGTGGTGCAACGTACCCTGGGGAGGGTATAAGCCGGGGCGGCAGACGCGAGTCTGCCGCCCTTATTTCTTTGCCGTACCATCCGGCAGATTTTCTCTGTCCCCTAGAAGTGGCCCCAAAGTTGCATGAATATGGGTGGGTACCGGCCGTAATCGTCGTAAACGCGAGAGACAATTGCTATGAAACAACAGCACGGTTTCTCTCTTCTCGAACTGTTGATCGTGGTCGCGGTCATCCTGATCATCGCCGCGATCGCCATTCCCAATTTGTTGCAAGCCCGCATCGCAGCCAATGAAGCTTCTGCAGTCGGTTCCGTTTCTGCCATCCGATCCGCGCAGGCAACCTACTTCAGCACTTATCCAACGGTTGGGTATGCAGCGATTCTTGGAGACCTGGGTGGAGTAGCGCCTTGCAGTCCCACGTCAACTACCGCCTGCCTGATTGACAACGGCCTGGCGACGGCGACACCTGGCAGCGGCGGCAAGAGCGGATACGTGCTGCAGACCACCGGGGTCGTCACAGGTGGCGCTACCAACAACACATCGTACGTCACCGGCGCGGTTCCGCTTTCCTGGAGCCGGACCGGAAATCGCGACTTCTGTTCCACCAGTGACGGCGTCATGCGCTCGCAGCTCGGGGCCACTGGCGACGTTCCTGCCACCGCTCTTGCTACCTGCTGGGCCTTCCCGGTTTCACAGTAGAGCGCGCCGCGCGTCCCAGAAATCGATGCCCCAGCCCCGGTCCCGCTCCTGGTGACTAACGTCACTGCCTCGATACTCCCGCGCCAGAATGCTTGCATATAATTATTTGGGCTGCGCAATCCTGTCTTGGTGCAGCGTTCAACTCAACAAACCATGGCTGCAATCGAAATTCTTGGACTGGAAAAGACCTACATGGTTGGCTTTTGGCGCAAGCGCCCGAAGTGTGCGCTGAAGCCCCTGCGCCTGCAAGTCGAGGAAGGAGAGATCTTCGGCTTTCTCGGGCCCAACGGCGCGGGCAAGACCACCACGCTGAAGCTTCTGATGGGGCTGGTCTTCCCCACCTCCGGCTCCGCACGCATCCTGGGGCATTCGTGGGACGAGCCCGCCATCAAGGCCCAGATCGGGTTCCTCCCCGAGCAACCGTATTTCTACGACTACCTCACCGCCCACGAGCTGTTGGCTTACTACGGACGACTCTCTGGAATGAGCAGCAACGACATTACACGCCGGCTGGATGCGACGCTGGAACTTGTCGGACTGCGGGATATCAAAGGCCTGCAGTTGCGAAAATTCTCCAAGGGCATGCTACAACGCGCCGGAATCGCACAGGCCATCCTGCATGACCCGAAGGTGATTTTTCTGGATGAACCGATGTCCGGCCTCGATCCGGTAGGCCGCCGGGAAGTGCGAGACCTCATTGTGCAGCTCAAGCACCAGCGCAAAACAGTTTTCTTTTCGACCCATATTCTGGCGGACGCAGAGGCCCTCTGCGATCGCGTCGCCGTCGTGCATCAGGGCGAATTGAGAGGAATTGGGGCCGTGGCCGAACTCACGGCGAAAGTGCAAGGCAAGGTCGAGATCGTCTGGCAAGGAACCTCGGTTCCGGCGGCCATCAAGGCTTTGGGGGGAGACTCACACATCACGGGCGACATCGCACGCGCCACCATCAACGAGAGCCAGCAAGACGCCGCCATTGATGCGCTGCGCCGCGAGCGCCTGCGACTGGTGTCCATTACTCCGGTGCGGGCGTCCCTGGAGGATTATTTCGTGGAACGATTGCAGCGCGCCGAGACCGGTGCGGGGGCAAAAGCATGAGGGCCAGAGTCACAGCTATCGCATCGAACACGTTCCGCGAAGCCGTGCGGGACCGGGTGCTTTATAACTTGATCGCGTTCGTCCTACTTCTCTCCGCGGCTGCGGTGCTGGTCGGACAGATATCAATCGACATCGAAAAGCTGGTGGTCATCAACCTGGGCCTTACCGCGGTATCCATGTTTGGGATTGTGATTGCGATCTTTATCGGAATCGGGCTGGTTTCCAAGGAGATTGAGAAGCGCACGCTCTACACCGTGCTTTCCCGCCCGGTGCGGCGCTGGGAGTTTATCGTCGGAAAATTCTTCGGCCTGACCGGCACGCTGGTCGTGAATACGGTTTTCATGGCCATCGGAGTGTTTGCTGCTCTGCTGTATGTTGAGCACAAACTGGTGCAGTCAGACGGGCTGATACTGGTCGCTCTGTATTTCATCGTACTGCAGTTCGTCCTGGTCTGCTCTTTGGCTTTGTTGTTCTCATCGTTTTCTTCACCGCTGTTGTCGGCGGTATTTACCTTCGCGTTGTTCGTGATTGGTAGCTTTGCCGAGGACTTGAGAAACTTTGCTTCGATGACCCATGGACTGACGAGGTGGGTTGCGGTGGGACTGGCCTACTTGGTCCCGAATTTCTCGGCGTTCAACATAATCAGCTCGGTGGCTCACGGGCAACCGGTCGCGGGCAGTCTGGTTCTGCATAACACGGCGTACGCGGTGCTCTATTCGGCTGCAGTGCTGGCTGGGGCGATACTAGTGTTCGAGTATCGCAATCTCAAGTAAGGAGGGCGGCGTGACTTCGCGTCGCAGCACCACCGTCATCGCCGCCGCGACCCTTGTCGCCGCCATGGGCGCGAGCGTGCTTCTGCTGCGCGGAATTGACCGTGCTCGTCCGCAGGCCACCCTCGACGAAGTGCTTCTCATTTCTTCGCCAAAATTCTTGAAGCGTGCCAGTCTGGGTTACAACGGATTGATGGCCGACATTTACTGGACGCGCGCGGTGCAGTACTTCGGACGTGAGCACCACGCCGATGCCACAGAGTACAAGTTGCTGGCGCCGCTGCTCGAAATCACGACCTACCTCGACCCCAAGCTTCTGGTGGCCTATGAGTACGGTGGCAACTTTCTCGCGCCGCCACCCCCGGGCGGCGCTGGAGAGCCCGAGCGGGCGGTGCATCTGCTGGAGTACGGTATTCAGCAAAACCCGGACGAATGGCGCCTGTACATGAGCCTGGGGCACATTTATTTTCTCGAACTCAAGGACTACGCAAAGGCTGAGTCTGCCTTCGAACGCGGCTCACGCGTACCGAACGCGCACCCCTCGCTGGCGGTGATGGCAGCTTTGATGGCGCAGCACACCGGCAATCTGGACACGGCGCGCGCACTATGGACCGCTACTTATCAGACAGCAACGGACAAGAACATCCGAGACAACGCCTTCGAGCATCTCATCGCCTTGCGAGTGGACACGGACGTCACTCGACTGCAGGCCGCCGTCGACGGATTCCGACAGCGCACCGGCCGCATCCCGGCATCCTTGCTGGAACTCGCAGCGGCGGAAGGCTGGCTCGGGCTTCCCGCAGACCCTGACCACGTTCCCTATATGCTCACTAGCGATGGCCGAGTTGAAGTTCGCAATCCAGACAACTTTCCCTTCATCACGATGGGCGTTCCCCCTGGCTACAAAGCGCCTCCGCCAAGGTTTCTCCATCGACCCGACAACTAAGGTCTGCCTGCTGTTTCCCTTATCATCGCCGTTAGGGGAGCCAATTGATGCCACGGAGGCAACAATCGACATTTCAAGCCGTCCGTCTCTGGTGGAGAGAAGGTGCGCGCCGGGATGGCCCGGCATCGGCCGCGCGGCAACTGGCCGCGGCGCTGTGGGAGTTTGTTCGCGACTCCACTCCCGCCCGCAAACGTGCCCGTTACGGCGATGCCGAATTCGACTGGGACCACCGCGTCAACACCACCAGCGGAGGCGTCGGTTGGCGCGAACGTTTGCTGGGAGCGCTGCATTCACCCTACCAACCAACCGAACCAACGCTGTTTCACGCAATGATCAAGGACTGGCTCGAGCGCAGCGCTGCGGACCCTGGTGAGTTTGTATTTTGCGACCTCGGATCCGGCAAGGGCCGCACGCTGCTCATGGCCTCGGACTATCCATTCCGCCGCATCGTCGGAGTAGAGTTGCTGCCCGCGCTTCACCGGATCGCCGAAGAGAATATTCGGGCCTACAAGAGTGAGTCTCAGAAATGTTTTGTGCTGGAAGCAGTATGTGCCGACGCGACCATCTTTCCTCTGCCGGAGGAACCCCTGCTGCTTTATCTGTTCAACCCGTTTCCAGAAGGGACCATGCGGCAGGTCATTGCAAACCTGGAACTGAATTTAAAGGAGCATAGTCACGCAGTGTACGTGCTCTACCACAATCCGTTGCTCGAGCATGTGCTGGCTCAGCGCGCTGGGCTCAGAAAACTGGGGGGAACGCATCAGTATTGCATCTTGTCGCGCTAATCGCCGCGGGACAATTGGCAAGCCGGAAACTCTGGCTTCACCCCTGCTCGAAGGAAGGGTTGAGGCAGGGCGAATAGTACAATGATGTATCGTCTGTTCCCTCAGAAATAAACCGCCGCAGAGTCACGGCGCGGTTCGCCCGGAGAGCGATAACTCTTCACGATATCGGAAGGCCGAATTTTGCAACTCTCCACACTCATCCTCGTCAGCTGTCTCTCGATCTTTTTTGGGGCGGGCTTTTCGCCTGGCTCATCCCTGGGCGTGACCGCCCTCGCCAGGGCCGTGGACGAGCACTACAACCAGCTGCGCACGCTGCAGGCCGAGTTTACCGAGGTTTACCGAGGAGCGGGGGTCGAGCGGACCGAGTCGGGCACTTTATGGCTGAAAAAACCCGGCAAGATGCGTTGGGAATATCGTTCTCCCAGGGAGAAGCTGTTTCTCAGCGACGGGAAGAGTGTGTGGCTTTACGTGAAAGGCGACCGGCAGGTGCGGAAAACGGCGGCTAAGCAACTGGATGATGTTCGTTCACCGCTTGCCTTCATGCTGGGCAAGTTGAAGCTGGAAAAGGAGTTACAAGGTCTCTCGACGGCGGTAGATCTAAGCCCTTGGATGGCGGGAGACACTTTACTGCGCGGCGTGCCCCGCGGTATGGAAGATCGCATCAGCGGTGTCGTCGTGGAAATTACGCCTCAGCAACAGATTGCGAGAATCGTGATCGAAGAACCCGACGGCGCGTCAACTGAGTTCCGCTTCGAGCAGCAGCGGGAGAACGCGGATGTATCAGACGGAGAGTTTCGGTTTGAAACGCCGGCGGGGGTGGAGGTCATTGACGGCGGGTTCAATCCCTGATGGCAGGCCGGAATCCGAGGAGGTAAGGGTGGAACGGCTGAGGCCGGTGGTAAACTGAAGTTTCCGGGAACACAGCGGTAAAGTGTAGAAAAGACAGGAAATGGCAGAGTTTGTCGTAAAAATCGCGGACGAGCGTGGACGCCTGACCCAGCAGGTGGAACAGGGTTATTCCGAGGCCGAAGTCCGCGACCGGTTCACCCAGCAGGGCTACCTAGTGTATTGGGTGAAGCCGCAAGGAGTGCTTTCAGGGGGCCTGCATCGGGGACGCCGCCTGAAGCAGACGCCGTTCTTGGTCTTTAATCAGCAGTTCCTGACGCTGATTCGCGCTGGCCTGCCTATTCTGAACTCTCTGGAATTGCTGATTAAGCGGCAAAAGGACCCCCAGTTGCGGCAGTGGCTGGAGAACGTGCGCGAACGCGTGCGAGGCGGTGAATTGCTGTCGGAAGCCTTTGCGGCGCAGGGCGTGTTCCCCAAGATTTACACCACGACGCTAATGGCGGGCGAGAAGAGCGGTAATGTGGATGAAGTCCTGAACCGCTACATCACCTTTCAGCGCATGGCGCAGACGTTCCGGAAAAAGCTGGCAGTTTCACTGATCTATCCCGCGCTGCTTTTCACCGTAGTCACCGTCATGGTGCTTTTTCTGTTCACCTATGTGGTGCC
>Ga0075029_100002648_pt1 | contig 10146 bp, 7 predicted proteins | sample LitLauG_LLR_2013_FD_71391 | JGI IMG/M metagenome (GOLD analysis project Ga0075029, IMG submission 71391) | Freshwater sediment microbial communities from North America - Little Laurel Run_MetaG_LLR_2013 | ecosystem: Environmental > Aquatic > Freshwater > Creek > Sediment | place: USA...
CCGTTTCTCTCCGCCGCGAACTTCAAAACAGCTACTTAAACAGCTATTGCACTTTTCCGTTGACGTCCATCGGCCGGAAATCGCCGAGGTTCAATTCGCGTACGCCTGCTTCAATCTTTGCGCGATCGCCCACGATGACCCAGATTAGATTGTCTGGGCGCACAATCTCCCTGGCCGCCGCACTCACATCGGCTGGCTTTAACGCGCGTACTTTGCCTGCGTAGGTTTCGTAGTAATCGTCGGGCAAGCCGAATTGCACCAGATCGACGATCGACTGACCCAACGCATCCAGTGTTTCACGCGAGCCGGGAAGCTTCAACGTTTCGTTCGCCTGAATTTTCAAGAGTTCGTCAGTTGTGACTGGGTGGTCGCCGACAATTCCCCGGAATTCCTTGTTCATCTCCGCCAGGGATTCCTTCGTCTTATCTGTCTGCACCGGAGCCACCGCATAGAAAGGACGCTGGGACCGCGCATCGCGCAGGACCGATCGCACACCGTACGACCAGTGTTTATCCTCACGCAGGTTCATGTTCAGACGCGCGCCGAAAGTCCCGCCCAGGCTGTCGTTCATCGCTTCAATCGCGATCTCCTGCGGGTTCGCCCGCGGGGGCGCCAGGACTCCCGCAAAGATCACGGACTGCAGCGCGCCCGGCTTATCGATAAGATACACGGCCGATTTCGCCGCGATCGGAACCGCCTTCACATTCTTGGCTGGAACGTTGCCGCCCTTCCACCCGGCGAAAAGCTTCTCCAACTTCGGTGTGACTTCCTTCAGGGTCGTGTCGCCCACCACGATCAGCGTCGAGTTGTTCGGCCGCAGCCAGGTGTCGTGGAACTTGACCAGATCTTCCCGCGTCAGTTTGCCGGCACTCTCCTTCGTTCCCGTACCGGTCAGCGGATTTCCGTACGGATGTCCCGCACCGTACAACAGTCCAGGCAGCACCCTCGATCCGAGCGTCGTCGGTGTGTTCTGCTCGCGCTCAATCCCTGCCAGCACCAGTTTCTGCTCGCGCTTCACTTCATTCTCGGGATACGACGGGTGCAAGAGCACATCCGCATACAGTTCGAGAGATGGATCAAGCTTCGCGCTCAAGGCGGAGAGAGACACAAACGACAGATCAAGGTTCGAGTACCCGCGCACGGTCGCGCCAAGTGTTTCCAATTCATCACTGATCTGCAGAGTATTCCGTGACTGCGTTCCATCGGTCAGCACTTGCATCGCAAGATTCGCCGTCCCAGGAGACGTGGTTGAATCCGATGCGAATCCCGCATCCGCCGCCAGCGTGAAGTTCACCAGCGGAACCTCATGACGCTCCGCAAGAATTACCTTCAGGCCGTTCGACAAAGTTGTCCGCTGTAATTTCGGCAGCTTCAATTCTGGAGGTGTTCCTGTATCCGGGGCTTTACTGCGATCAGCGCCCGTCGCGGCCGTCGTGTATTCGGGGAACGGGTCAACTTCAAGAATGTAGACGCCGTCGGAAAGCCACTTCTGAGCCGCCGCACGCAAATCTTCGGCAGTTGCAAGTTGCACACGCTTGAGCGAGATTTTGTAGGCTTCCGGAGTTCCGCGATACACCTGGCCTTCGGCAAGAACGTCCGATTTTCCGCCAAAACCACCGATGCGTTCGATGCCTCGCGTCAGTCCCGCTTCGTACTGGGCCTTCACCCGCTCCAGTTCCGCCGGTGTCGGCCCATCTTTCAAAAAGCGCGCCAGTTCTTCATCCAATTCCTTTTCCACCTGTGCGAGGCTTTGCCCTTGCCGCGCGGTGGCTCGTACATAGAATTGTCCGCTGATTTCGCGATCATCGGTAAAAGCCGCTGCCTCGGTTGCGATTTGGTCTTCATACACGAGGCGTTTGTAAAAGCGGGACGATTTTCCCTGGCTCAAACAATTGGTGACGAGTCCGAGATAGTCGGACTCCGCGGTGCCAACTTGCGGGATGTTCCATATCTTGTAAATTCTTGCCTGCGGCACCCGGTCTTGCACTATCTGACGGTGCGTCCCGCTCATCTTCGCAATCCAGACCTGCTGATGCGCTACTGGCGGCCCAGACGGAATGTCGCCGAAATACTTTGTCACTTTTTCGCGCGCGGTCTTCACATCGATGTCCCCCGCCAGCACCAGGACCACATTTGAGGGACCGTAGTACGTCTTGAACCATTCCTGGACGTCCTTCATCGACGCTGCGTCCAGGTCGGCCATCTCGCCAATGGTCGTCCACGAATATGGATGCCCGGCCGGATAAGTGTTCTGCGTGATGAGTTGGTGCGTCACTCCATACGGCTGATTCTCGCCCTGCCGCTTTTCGTTCTGCACCACGCCGCGCTGCAGCTCGAGCGTCTTCTGATCAAGGGCGCCAAGCAGATGGCCCATACGGTCCGATTCCATCCACAGAGTCAGGTCGAGCGCTGACGTCGGAACATTCTGGAAATAATTCGTGCGGTCTGCGTTCGTCGTGCCGTTCAAATCGGTCGCGCCGATCCTCTCCATCGTGTCGATGTAGCGGCCGGACGAGTGCTCGCTGCCTCCGAACATAAGATGTTCAAACAGGTGTGCAAATCCTGTCTTTCCAGGCTTCTCATTCTTGGACCCCACGTGGTACCAGATGTTAACGGCCACGATCGGAGCTTTGTGGTCTTCATGCACGATCACGGTCAGCCCATTGTCGAGCACAAATTTCTCGTATGGAATGTCAATCTCTTTTGTCTGCGCTGAACTGCTCGCTGCCAGCGCAACTGCCAGCAGTAAAACTGCCAATGTTGAATGCACGAACTACCTCCGGATATTTTGGGGCCAACCTGAAAACCAGGGGACTAGGGATTGCAAACCGGGTGGCCGATCTCATTGCAGTTCTTAGACGTTGGGAACACAAAACAGTCTACACCTGAGCAAATAAATGCCGCCTGATCGCCCTGCCAGCTCCAGGTCCACCTTCTGCGGTGGTATCCTAAACAGGATTACGCCGCAGGGCTCTAACCTCTTTCATGACCAATCCAGAGACTCCCAACCCAAACTTGTCTGCACCTGCCGTTTCTGAAACCGATCAGGCGAAAGTTGCTGCTCAACCCGCTGAGCCGGTCGAATCCTTTAAGGATATCTTGACCGAGTACGAACAGAGCCACTCCCGCAAAGGCGCTGCGGGCGACCAGCGTAAAGAGGGCACTGTCATCGCCCTAACCGCCGATTCCATCATTCTAGACATCGGTTACAAGACCGAAGGTGTTCTGCCGCTCTCCGCTTTCCCGGCAGAAAAACTTCCGAAACCCGGTGACAAGATACAGGTGACGATCAAGGGCCGCGACCCCGAGGGTTACTACGAACTCACCCGCGGCAAAATCGAGCGCGTCACCGATTGGGAATCGCTGCAGAAAGCATTTACCGAGAAGTCGACCATCATCGGCGTCGTGACCGGCGTGGTCAAAGGTGGCGTGAGTGTCGATGTCGGCGTCCGCGCTTTCATGCCGGCCTCGCGCAGCGGGACCAAAGATGCGGCCGAACTGGCAAAACTCGTTGATTCGGAAATCCGTTGCCGCATCATCAAACTCGACGTTGAAGATGAAGACGTGGTCGTTGATCGTCGCGCCATCGCGGAAGACGAGGAGCGAGCGGGCAAGGAGCGCCGCTACTCCGAACTGAAAGAAGGCGACATCGTGCAGGGCGAAGTGCGCAGTCTCACCGACTACGGGGCATTCGTGGATATCGGCGGCGCCGACGCTCTGCTCCACGTTGGCGAGATTTCCTGGCATCGCGTCGCCAAGCCGTCCGACGTGCTTTCTGCGGGCCAGCAGATCGAAGCGAAGATCATCAAGATTGATTCCGAAAAGCGCCGCATCGCCATCAGCATAAAGCAACTGCAAGCGCATCCCTGGGACTCCGTTGCCGAAAAATACAAAACTGGCGAACGCGTCCGCGGCACTGTAACGCGGCTCATGGATTTCGGCGCTTTCGTTGAACTCGAGCCCGGCATAGAAGGCCTCATCCATATTTCGGAAATGTCGTGGGCCAAACGTGTGCGCACTGCCGCCGACGTGGTCAAAGTTGGAGAGACTGTGGAAGCTGTCATCTTGGGAATCAACGTGGCGGAACGTCGCCTGTCCCTCGGATTGAAGCAGGCGCTCGGTGATCCTTGGACCGCAGTTCCAGAGAAATTTGCGCCCGGCACTGTGATAGAGGGCCCAGTGACCAACATCACCAAATTTGGCGCTTTTGTGCAACTTGCGGAAGGCGTTGAAGGCATGATTCACGTCAGCGAAATCAGCGCGGAGAAGCGCATCAATCACCCGCAGGATGTTTTGCGATCGGGGCAAGTGGTGCAAGCGCAGGTAATCGCAGTTGACGCCGAAAAGCGCAACATCCGGCTGAGCATGAAGCAGTTGGTGCCCACTGGTCTCGACGAATATCTGGCCGAGCACAAAGAAGGCGATATCGTAACCGGCCGTTTGACCGAAGTTTCTGGCACAAGTGGCCGCGTTGAGTTGGGCGAAGGCGTGATCGCGGCGTGCAGGATTGCCAAAGAGACCGCAGCGAAACCTGAGAAGGCCGAGGCCCCCGCCGCGCCATCGAAGCCTGATCTGTCTTCCCTGGGCTCGATGTTGCAGGCGCGTTGGAAAAGGGGCGCTCCCGAGAGCGAAGCCAAACCGGATTCCCTCCGAGCGGGTCAGATCCGTAAATTCAAAATCACAAAGCTCGATCTGGAGTCAAAGAAAATTGAGTTGGAATTGTCTTAGACAGAGATAGTCGGTGAAAAACTCGCCGACTAACTTCCCGCGTTCACCATCATTAGTGCAAACAGGGCGGGGAGATACAAGATTGTAGCCCGCAACAGCCTTCTGGCTGAAGGCTTCGATGCCGCTGCCGTAGCCGGCAATTGTGGATTCGCCATTCCCATCGACACGCGGAACAGCGCAGCGCCCATCAGCACGGCGCCAACCAGATAGAAACGTCCCGCCATCCCCAACGCTACTGGCATAATACTCACTGGAATGAGCGCTGCCGAGTAGGCCAGAATCCGCCATACAGTGGACTTCCCGTCCGGGTCGACCACAGGCAACATGCGGATGTCGCCTTGCGCGTAATCTTCGCGATAGAGCCAGGCGATAGAAAGAAAATGCGGAAACTGCCACACAAACATGATGGCAAAAAGGATCAGTGTCTCAATCTCTAGCTTGCCACGGATCGCAGTCCAGCCCAGAACCACGGGCATTGCTCCCGGAAACGCACCCACGAACGTACAGATGGGAGATAATTTCTTCAGTGGCGTATAGGCCGCGAGATATACCAATGCGGTTAGGAAGACCAATAAGCCAGTAAGTAAGTTGGCATAGATGGCCAAATACAAAGACCCGCCAAGCGTCAACGCGAGTCCAACAATAGCGGCATGAGTCCGTGTCATTCGTCCCGCTGGAAGAGGGCGGAGCGCGGTCCGGCGCATCCGGGCATCCACTTTATACTCGAGCACTTCATTCAACGCGGCGGTGCCGCTCGAAACCAGTGCGATTCCCAGCAGCGCGTTGAACAAACCCAGCGACCACGACGATACGCCCATCCGGTGAGCGCCAAAAAAATAGCCACACCACGCCGTCAACACAATCAGCGTGGTGATGCGAGCCTTGGTCAGATCGGCGTAATCGCGAAGCAGAGAGACGAATTTTTGCAACTTGGACCCCACACGTGCCGATTGCACCTGCCGCCTTACCCCGGCGGTTCAGTTCAAACCGGCAGTCATCGTGAACAACTGGTGATCGATCCCCACCAACACACAACGCCAAAGGACAGCATTGGTATCGCGCCGCTTCTTCAAAGTCAAGCCAAAACTTATCGGGTGGCCGGGTAAGGAGCTTTTAATCGATGTTCGCATCAAACAAATTCCTTGGCAACCGCGAGAAGAAAACGTTACTCGCTCCCTCCCGAGGAGTTGGAAACAGCAAATGTCTCTGGCGGATCAAAATAGCACCGGTGCCAAAGCGCCGCGTCCGACAATGTTCCCGCCTTCCACTGTTGTACCGTCGGCAACGTCGCGGCGATCATGCCGCCGTCAATCGAATCGAAGATGAAGACAATCCCCGCCAATTCCTTCGATTTGGCTGCTAGATCCGCGTAGTTCTTGTCGAGCAATGACTTCGCGAACTCCAGCTTTGCCTGCGCCCCGCTGTCTCTCTCGTTCTCTTGGATTTTCTGCACCGAAATGATTCTCACGTTCTTGCCGCGTAGCGGTTCCCAGTCGCCCGGGAAAGGCGCGGTTTCCTCGCGGCTCACCTGAAACAGATCAGCCACCACCGGCTTCGCTGGTCTTGCGTTTGTAGGAACGTCGGATATCCCCTCCGGCATTTCCAGACTTGTTCGCCAGATCCATCCCCGTGACAGGCCCGAAATCCGCACATGAACCCAATCTTCGCTGAAATCCAGCATCTCGAATTCGTCTTGCGCGCTGGCCAGAAACAGAGTCTTACCATTCAGACTCGGAGTCGCCACCACCGGAGTGCCCGATTTCTTGATCGCCACCAGATTTTTCGGATGAGCCTGATTTTTCAGTACTTCTTCTAAGCTCGCTGCCTCGGCCTGCAATCCGGTGGCCGGGTGGCCCTGCATTTCTGGGGCGTTCTTAGAATCCGCCAATTCGCGGCTCGACAATCCACCCATGGCAGACGAAAACCCAATCCTAGGATCAGGCAAGCGCGGTACCGGAGCGGGAATGGTAGCTTCGGCTTTCTTATCTGTTTGCGTGGCCATCGTCGCAGTGCCGGCGCCCGAAGTACTGCCCGAGCTGGCGGCTGGGTTGCTCCCGAGCAGATCGCTCAGTTGGTCCAACAGATCCGCTTCGAGCCGCCCGTTCGATTTCAGCAGCTCATAGCCAGAATGAGCCGCACTCGAATCCGCGTACCACGCTGTTACCTTCGCGTTTACCTTCACTACAGTGCCGCCAGATGCGGCCGGACTTACCTGTACGGCCGTCTGGTAGAACCCACGCTGATAGCGGTTCAGTGGATGCTCCCCCTGCGTAGCGAATCCATCGAGCACGGGAAGCCTTCCCGCAAGTGCGGGACGCAACTCTTTAAGCGCAGCTTCTACCGCGCTCTTCGCCTGCGGAAACGTGCGCTCGTTCGGCCCCGTTTGCGCAAAGCTCGGCACGCCGGCGACGAGAATCGCAATCAGCAGCAGCGTTGCCTGCTTCATGGCGTCTGCTCCAATTCGTCTCGCCGCAACCATCCATGCTCGCCCGAGTGGGTCTCCACTCCGTACCAGTAGGGAGTCGTAATCAGAATCAGGACCTCAGTCCCCGGCTCCAGTGATCGCATCGTGCTCGCCGTATGAAACGGTGCTGACTTCAGCGGAGCACCCGGCTTTTTCACCAGCCGCTCCACTTGCCGGCGCAACTCCGCGACGTGTTGTTCAAGTGTTTGTGGCTCACCGTAGGACGATTCTTGGACTTCCGGGGATTGCGTGGCCGGCGCCGGCTGGTCGGGTTTCACCGCCGGACTGCGCGTCCCGGCCTGATCGCGGCTAACCTCGAACTTCTGCTTCGCCGCCCGTTCCGCCTTTTCCCGCAGCGCCTCTTCCGTTTCCTTCTTCACCAGTTCGACCGCCTGCAGACGGTCTTGGATGTCTTTGTACTCCGCGCTTTCCACCGAGCCGTTCGAAGGGTGAATTGCGTGCCGGAAGTCTTCGACGAACAGAGCATCAATTCGCAGGACAGTGTTCTTATCGCCCTGCGGTTGCACCACATAGCGAACCGCGAGCGTGCCCACGTCGCCGGCGTCTTTGAAGTTCAGCGGATCCAACGCCTGCTTCCGGACCTTGTAGAAAACTTTTCCCGAGTCGGTCCACACGGGAAAAACATGAGTCGCGTTCGCTCCCACGGCTCCTGAAATGAACTCGTCTTTGTTGTATTCCTTGGTGCCTCGAATGATCGTGTTCTGCGACACGTCTTCGACGACCTGCGCGACTTCGGGTTCGGGCAGCGGGATGTTGACGATCAGTCCCGCTCCGTATTGCAAAACGTCCTTCTCGCGTCCGAAAAGCGGCCAAGCCGCCACCGTTAGCAGCAAGAAAATTGCAGTGGTTGACCCTCGATAACACAGCCAAAAACGACAAAACCGATGAACCGCGAGACAATCCCGCGTCAACTGGTTGCTGCGAATACTGCTGTCCCAAATGCCCACGGCTGCGAGATTCCTGATGGTGAGTCTTATACGCGCGGTCGGTGGCTGTCAACTCCGCACCACCAGCACTCCAACCGCCATCCCCCGGCCATGTTTTCCTAGGAATGTAAAAAAAATGTAAAAAAATTCAAACGACCCTATTGCACTTTGCCCAACGACGGGAGTACTATCCGCCTCCTAGCTGGGTTCAACAATCTTTCGAGTGGATGTTTCGTTGTCGCTGTTCGCGGCCGTGGCAGGCGTTTTGGGGAAGCGTCGGCTTGTCGGGTTTTGCTCGAAGGGTATGGGTCAATTACAAATTGGTGGTTGTCTGAGGAGTGCAGCATGCGTTTGTGGGCGCAGTCTCATCTCTGTCAGAAGTTGCAGCGGTTGTCGTCCGTCTTCACCGCTGCGTTTGTGCTCGCGGTCCTGGTTGTGGGAACCAGTCAACCGGCGAGTGCCTTGCCTGCCTTTGCCCGTAAATACGGGCTCCGCTGTTCCGCTTGTCATGAGAGTTGGCCGATGCTGAATTACTTCGGCCAAAAATTCAAAGACAACGGCTATCAGCTGATGAACGACCACGACGCGCCAATCTGGCAGAATCCGGGGTATTGGCCAGTCACCTTCCGTATCACGCCCATCTGGCACCGGGTAAGCTCGGGGAGAGTCCCGGTTGACAACGGGACAGGTCAAACAGAGACGCGTATCACGTCATCCGGTTTCGACTTGAGCGGTCTCGACTTCCACACCGGCGGCACGCTCGAGAAGAACTATTCGTTCTACGTCCTGCCTTCGTCCAACAACTCCGCGTCTTTTCACTTCGAAACCGTCATGGCGCGGTTGGATAACCTGTTCGGCAGTCCGTGGCTGAACGTGAAGTTCGGCAAGTTTGAACTCGACAACCTGCTTTCCGAAAAGCGCATCCTTACGCTCACTGGCAATGGCGGCGTCTACCAGCTCTATCACTTCAGGCCGCAGAGCGTGACCGGTGGCCCGGACGGTAACGTTTGGGGTCAAATGGGCGACAACCAACTTGGCGTCGAGGTCATGGGACACTCCTACAACGACCGCACGCGCTACTCGGTTTCTCTGCTTAGTTCGAATGACGGCCAGGTCGGCCTACCCTATGGCTCCGAGTCGTATTCAACCTACATCACGGCCAGCCAAGCCTTCGATGCCGGCAAGCTCGGAGTGCAACGTCTTGGCTTCTACCTAATGGCTGGACAGGCGCCAACCCAGTGGCTCACCAGCGGCGGCAACATCATTCCCGGTTCAGGAACCAACAACAAGGGCTACAGTCGTGAGGGGTTCATTGGCCAATTCTATTTTGGCCAGCACTTTGATGCTCAGGTCGTTACCCAGCACGGTTCCGATAGTGCGTGGTTTGGTCAAGGCTATGGAGATCTCATCGACGGTGTCGTGCCGAACAACAACATACCGGGCACGACGCTTCCCTCGACTGCGCGCAACCCCAGCTGGAACGGAGTGCTCATCGAGCCGCACTACATCTACAGCCCGCAGCTTCTGTTCTTGGCAAGATACGAAACCATCCGCATGTCGCAGCAGGCCGACACGTCAATGCGTTCCGACATTGGCAACGTAACGACGTACACCGTGGGCTATCGCTACAACCCGTTCATGACCAGCCGGGCAGGGTTTGCCTGGCACAACGAGTTCAATATCTTCCATCAGGACCACGTGTCGTCGACTGGCGCCAACATCAACACCAGCGAACTCCTGATGGGTTTTGACTTCGACTTCTAATCAACCGGACTGCCGCCGGCGGCATTAGTCGCCGGCGTTGATTTTTGATTGAGGGTGCTGATTATGAACACATTGAAGCCAAGAGTTCTTCTCGGAGTGGCCTTTTCAGCCGCGGTCTTGTGCGTCATTCTCGCCGGTTTCGCTGTCGTAGCCTTCGCGCAGGATGCTCCCGATGTCGGCCCGAAACCGTCGGTTGTGCTCAAGCCCATGGAGAGTCACATCGGCGGCATCACCGGGCACTCT
>Ga0075029_100002649_pt1 | contig 10145 bp, 7 predicted proteins | sample LitLauG_LLR_2013_FD_71391 | JGI IMG/M metagenome (GOLD analysis project Ga0075029, IMG submission 71391) | Freshwater sediment microbial communities from North America - Little Laurel Run_MetaG_LLR_2013 | ecosystem: Environmental > Aquatic > Freshwater > Creek > Sediment | place: USA...
TCTTCGCCCACGTATCCGGCTTCGGTCAGCGTGGTGGCGTCCACGATGGCGAAAGGAACATCCAGCATGCGCGACAGTGTCTGCGCCAGGAGAGTTTTGCCGGTTCCAGTCGGACCAATCAGCAGAATGTTGGACTTGGTCAATTCCACGTCGCCTGGCTGGCGATTCAGGAAGATCCGCTTGTAATGATTGTAAACCGCAACAGCTAATTTCTTTTTTGTCTTGTCCTGGCCGATCACGTAGCCGTCGAGAAATGCCTTGATTTCGGGAGGGCGGGGAAGCCGCTTGTTGACCGGGTTGGATTGCTCGCGCTTCTCGTCCTCAAGAATCTGGTCGCAGACATTCACGCACTCGTTGCAGATGTAAGCGCGGGGGTAGTCCGAGGGCGAGCTGATCAACTTCTCAACCTGCTCCTGCGTTTTGTGGCAGAAGGAACAGCGCAATGGTTCGTCGGTGCTGAGTTTTTTCAACGGTGTGATGCCCCTCCGGCGGTTCCCTGAAACATTTTAGGCGGATGCAGGTGTCGTTCGTCCCCGAATTCTGCCGCTCGGATTATTCTAGGCCCCTTCTACGTCTTCCGTACATGGTCGCGTCAGGTAGCTACTAACTTTTTGGAACGCGCTATTTGTGCTTGGTAATAATCTCGTCAATCAGTCCGTATTCCTTGGCCTGTGCAGCAGACATGATGAAGTCGCGTTCGACATCTTTTTCCAGAGTATCGAGGGGATGCCCGCTGTGTTGCGCCAACAGGCCATTGATCACCGTGCGCATGCGCAGGATTTCCTTGGCATGAATGTCAATGTCGGTGGCTTGTCCGGATAGTCCCGACATCCAGGGCTGGTGAATCAGGATGCGCGAGTTCGGCAAGGAAAAGCGCTTCTTGGGCGCGCCGGCGGTCAGCAGCAGCGCGGCGATGGAAGCCGCCTGGCCAACGCAAATGGTCACCACGCTTGGGCGCACAAACTGCATCGTGTCGTAAATGGCCATACCCGCCGTGATCGAACCACCCGGCGAGTTGATATACAGCGAAATGTCTTTTTCGGGATCTTCCGCTTCCAGGAATAGCAGCTGGGCTGTGACCAGGTTGGCGACGTGGTCGTCAATCGGCGTCCCAATGAAAATAATATTGTCTTTCAGCAGGCGCGAATAAATATCGTAGGCCCGCTCGCCCCGGTTGGTCTGTTCCACGACCATGGGAACCAATGTTGTCGCGTACGCAGTCTTATCGTCTTTATAATTCATGGATTTTTTTAGGTTGCGCAGAGGACCCCGGCCGGGATGCCCTATTTCTCCTGTGTTCTTGTCCGGGTCCGGGAATTTCGGCAGAGCCAGTCCAGAGTTTTTTCACTCCGAAGCTTCGATTTCATCCTATCGAGCGCTCCCTGCCTTGTCAAGTTAGCGCGAACCGCTGTTGCCGATTCGCCACTACGTTCGGCGAACGACGCGATCTCTTTTTCCATATCTTCTTCGCTGACGTCAATTTTTTCCGCCGTGGCGATCCGGTCCAGCAATAATTCGGCCTTCACGTCCGCGATCGAGCGGTCCTTCTGACGCGCTCGCAGCGACACCCAGTCCACATTTACGGCTCGCGGGTCCACTCCCTGCGACGCCAGCGAACGCACCGTGCGCTCCAGCAGTTGATCCATCTGATGCTCGACGAGCGCCTGGGGCACGGGGAAGTCATGTGAAGTGACGATTTGTGACAGCAGCTTATCGCGCGTCTGTTCCTTCAACTTGTGTTCCCGCGCAGCGTCCAGTTGCTCGCGAATCTTGGCGCGCAACTCGCCGATGGTTTGTCCTTCGCCCAAATCCTTTGCGAATTCATCAGTTAATTCAGGGCGTTTCTTTTCCTTCACGCCCAAAACTTCCACCGCGTAAGAGTATGTTTTCCCTTGCAGCTTGGGATCAGGATAGTCGGCGGGGTAGGACACATCGAAATTCTTGTGATCGCCGGCCGACGCGCCGCGCAGATGCTGGTTGAAGGCATCCATGGTTTCTTCGCCACCCACGTGGCACAGCACGCTTTCCGCTTCCAGCGTCTCGCCCCCGCCGACCGGGATGCCCTTCAACTTCAATTGGGCGTAATCACCGTCCGCGAGAGGCCGTCCCTCAACGGGCACAAATGTGGCAGCGCGATCGCGCAGTTCTTCGAGAGCCTTGTCCACATCCGCGTCTTCAATCTTCACATCATCAATTTCCACTTCGAGATCTTTGTACTGCCCCAAATCGAATTCAGGCAGGACTTCAAAACTGGCACGGAATTTCACCGGCCCGGTTTCTCCGAAGTCCACTTTATCCACTTGCGGCTGGGTGATCGGCACCATTTTGTTTTCGGTAACCGCGCGCTCGATCTGTTCAGGCACCAGCTTCTGCAGCACTTCGCTCTTGATATCGTCCGAAAATCGCCTGCGGATTATGGTGATGGGGGTCTTCCCCGGGCGAAACCCCGGAACGCGCGCCACACGCGCGAATTCCTTGGCTACTCGTTCCATGGCTTTTTGAACGATTTCGGCAGGAATTTCCAGATCCAGCTCGCGACGGCAGGTTGCTTCAGTCATGATCGGCTCTTCGCATTCTCAATTTTAGGTTTTTCAGATTGTAAAAATGAACCAGGGCTGCTCCAAAACGAACGCTCCAAACAACCGCACGCATTCTCATTGTCGCTTCTCGGTCCGGAAGTAAGGAATCGGGAAAGAACTTTGAGCGGGGTAAAACGAAAGCAGAGTATAGGGGAATCGTTCGTTGGCGTCAATATACGTGAGGGATTGGTCGGACGAGGGACCCGCGGATGCAACTTTAACCAGAGCTGTCAGCTATCCCGTCAATATACATGCGGACAGGATTCGAAGCAGTTTACTTGCACGAACTATTTGACCGTCGCGCCGGGATGAGATTTCCGCACACCCCAGCCTTTTACCGATACGCCTCATCGTGTAAACCCCAAGCCCACGCGCGCTTCGGACCGGGTACAATTTTGAGTGTTCGTTCAAATCAAACTTGATCTGCTCGCTCGCCCGAAATTTCGCCAGGTTCGGGAGCCCAGTTAGGAGACCCACGATGAGACTTTTCCGCGGACGATATCTGATGGTATTCGCGCTGCTGACTTATTTTCCGGCAATGGCAGCCCACGCCGCTGCAACGCCCAGCCCGGCCGAGCCGCAAACCGGCTGCGCTGCGGTCCAGTTGAATGGCAAGGATGCCAAATTCACGGGCCAAATTTCCAGCGGCCCGAACGGAAGTTTGATGGAAGTCTCGTCCGGTAATGAAACAGTTTTGGTGCACTACACGCCTTCGGTTGCGGTGTGCCTGGGTGGGCAACCGGCCTCGATGAGTTCCCTGGCTGTGGGCTCGACAGTGGTCGTCTACGGGATCGAGAAGCGCAAAGGTAAAGTGCCGGAAATTGACGCGGTTCAAATCGTCGTGGCGGGTAATCTGCTGGGCGGAATACGCAGCGAGCCGGTCATGGGCATGAACGATCAGCAGATGGCACGCGGCGATTCCATGGGGCAGGGATCCAAAAACAACCCCCAGACAGCCGGGATTCCGTGCGAAGCGCTGACTTTCGCAATCAAACCGGTGGACGAACATACGGGAAGACCGGGCAGTCGAGTTACCTTAAATGACCTGACTTGCGTGGCGATTATGAACTCATCCACCATGCAGCTTGCGCAAGATGCCGCAACCGGCCGCCACTTGCCCTCAGTGACCTTGACCTCGAAGAGTCAAACTGAAGTCGTGCTGCTCAATGCAGAAGTTTCCAACTATCAGTTGAGCTACGAAAACGGGGCTCAGGTCATACGCGTCACATTTTCCTTTCAAAGGGGAGAATTCACCTACCTGGCGACAGGGACGAAATTCGCCTTCTAACAAGTGCCACCCCTGGGCGTCGCGACGGCTGCCCTCATGAATTTCTTTGCAATGGATGGCGATTGCGACGCTTCGCAGGGGATTGAGCTTCCTTGTGATCTAGAGGTTCACGGGTCAGGTGGCAATTTACAAAGAAAATTCTGATTCAACTGCGAATAAATACATCCAGAACCGAAATTCCGTTTGGCCTGCCAATAGACCTGCTGCTAATCTACGCTCTATGGATGCCGCCAGGCAGTTACTCCGACACACTCTCGCCACTCTGGCCTATCGCGGAGGAAAAACTTTGCGCGATGTTCCGGCAACGTTTGCCCAATTTCGCGCCGCAGAACCGGGGCGCACTGCTGCAGAGATCCTCGCGCATATCGGTGACCTACTGGATTGGGCGCTCTCAATGGCGAAGGGGAAGCCGGAGTGGCGCAATTCGAAGCCCTTGCCGTGGGAACAGGAGACCCGGCGGTTCTTCGCCGCGCTGGAAGCCTTTGACGCTTGCCTTGCCGCCGACGTTCCCCTGCAGGTCCCGCTTGAAAAGCTGTTTCAAGGTCCGATCGCGGACGCGTTGACGCACGTCGGACAAATCGCGATGCTGCGCCGCCTCGCCGGCGTTCCCATTCGCGGCGAGAATTATTACAAGGCTGATATCGCGGTAGGCCGAGTTGGACCCGAGCAGGCACCGCCCAAACTGGAATTTTGAAAGGCGCAACCTCAGGATTCAAACCTGCACTCCCACCCACTCCGTAAAATGTGGTATGACACCGTTACCGATTTGCTGAACCAACGGCCGGATTTGGCGGGACAGTCAATACCGCGCGTCCCGCCAACCCAAAGGATTCATTCCTAAGACGTCCCGGGAGTTGGCTCTGCCCACATACTCGCGCGATTTTTCGCTTCGCCAGGATAATTCACATCAGCGACAACAAAGGAATATTGACCTATGGAAATACGCTGGATTCAAGATCACCAACTGCCCACCTGCTTGAATTTCGCGGACATAGGTTTCTTTTCATCAGGTAAGTTCATCGTGACATACATATAGGCGCCGTCCCGGTCGGCGGTGTAGATTTTTCCCGATTCCATCAAGGGGCAGATGTTCCCGCGCAGCGCGCATTCATATACCAATTTTTTGCCGTTAGTTTGAATGAACACAAGGTCGGTGTACGCGAAAACGTTGCCGGACATTGTTCTGTGGATCCTTGTATTCGACGAAACGACCTGCATCGAGGTGGTTTCTCTCCCCTTCGGCCCTGCCAAAGCTACAACTGGGATGAGCGTCAACAAAGCAAGTTTCGCAGCTTTTTTCAGCATTGTGGTTCCCCCTTCGTGAATAACAATTGAATCGAACTTGAAGATCAGGGATCTCTCCCCGCCTATTCACTCGGCATCTGCAATCAGGACTTGAGCTTGAACCCTGGGAAATCGGAAAAAAGTAGGTGAGATGTGCCAACCGGGGTCATTCAAGATCTGGCAGAAAGTAGGAAGCTTTTAAGGGTGTGGTCGGGAGCCTTACTGGAGTTGGAACTCGCTTCAAACAGCGGCAGGGATTCCGTTTTGAATGGGGGTAAACCGAGTGCTGCTGGGCGGGTAAAAGCTATGCATTGACTTTCCCCGCCCGGACGGATTTCCTATACCGACTATGTGATTGGCGTGCTCGATGAATCGGCGACTGCACCAATGTTCCTGCGGATCACGAAGCTTTGGTCCGTAAAAAAGTAGCTCTGACCTGTAACGTTGGGCACTAAAGGCCCAGCGCTGATCGTGTACGTAGTATTGCTGGCGCCGACCGTGTAAGTGAACACATATCCGCCTTTTGTGCCGCTGCCCAAGACGGAGTCAATCAAATCCGCTGCACTCGAAGAAACGGCGCCGTTGGTCTCCATATTCGATAGATTGGTAGGAAATTGACCGTAAAATCCGTTGTACTCCACAGCCGCTGAATTGATTGCGTGAAGCGATCCGACCGCCGAAGCTTCATTGGCCGCCATTTTGGACCTGAGCAGGTTGGGAATCGCGATTGCGGCAATGATCAGGATGATCGCGACGACGATCAACAACTCAATTAACGAGAAGCCATTCCGCCCGTTTCTGACCCCGTTCATACGACCCATTTTCGCTCGCATGTTGGACCCTCTCCGACAGAATTTCAATGGAATAACTGCATCTAGGGGGCCTACTCCCCCTAAAATCGTTCTGATGTGCTCATAATTACTCTAAGTTATTTGTTTGCAATAATTTATATTAATCTTGGCGCGTGATTAGAACCCCTCACTCAACCAGCGTTACAAATTTCTTACCCCTTTGCGACAAATTCTGTCGCCGCCGAATGCAAGATTTTGGCGCACCATTATGGGAAGTACTTTTGAACTAGCTCTTTGGATGCGCAGGTTCTGGAGGATTCGAGAGTTTCCCCGTCCTTAGTGCGGACCGTCCCTGCGGACTGCTCCGTCAATTCGGAAATGGTCTCACCCTCCATCTTGAATGCAATTGCAAATTCTTGACCAGGATTTCAACTTTCCACAAAGTTGCCACCGGTACTATTACGCGTTCCATACGATCGGGGGCCATTGCACCCAGTGGAACCTCTTCCTACACTGGAAACGATGCTATCCCCAGCAATCCTCGGACGACAAGGAACACCGGATAAGCTGGGTTTCACCATTTCCAAGTGGCAGCTTGCGATTTTCATTTTCCTGATCGGTTTGATCTATGCCGCGTCTCCCCAGGGCCGGCCGTCGTTTTTTGCTCTGAAGCCCGATGGCGAAATACTGCGCGTGGCGCTGACACTGGCGGGACAGGGCGATTTTGCGCACCCTTACAATTCGCTTCCGACCGGGCCTACGGCGCACGCCGCGCCGGCCTACGTGTTTCTCATGGCACTCATCGCGAAAGTATTCGGTGTCGGCTTCGCCGGGGCAATGACCCTGTGGCTCTTGAACGTTTTCTTCCTGTCGCTGCAGTTGGGGCTGTTGCCTGTGCTGTCCGACACCATGGGAATTGGCCTTCTGCCCGGCGCGTTGGCCGCACTGCTGGGTTTGGTGGCGCAACCCTATCGTGTGCTGCCCGAGTGGGAATCCTTGTTTACGGGCGCATTGCTGATTGTTCTATGCATATTGACGCTCGCATATCTGAAGAACGTGAGGGACTGGAAACATTCGATCTTGCTGGGAGGGCTGTGGGGTGTCGCAGTGTTGGCGAATCCGGAGTGCATCCTGCTGCTGGTGGGCTGGGGGGGAATTCTCGCCTTCAATGCTTCGCGGCCCACGATTACGGAAGTGCGGCGCACACTCGTCGTCATATTTGCGGGAGCGGCCTTGACGTGTTTGCCCTGGGTGATTCGAAATTATCAGCAATTCCACAGCGTATTTTTTATCCGCGATAATTTCGGACTCGAGCTTTATACGTCAAACAATCCTTGCGCGGGGCCAACGCTGCTTGAAAACATACTCTCCGGATGCCACAACAAGACTCATCCCAATCCGAATCAAAACATCGCCATGGAAGTGGTGGAAAAGGGCGAAATTCGATTCAATCAGGAACGGTTGCGCATGGCGCTGGCTTGGATTTCAGCCAATCCAAAAGCATTTGCGGTACTGACGGCCAGGCGCTTCCTGAAATTCTGGTTCCCGTATCTCACCGGGCTTCGCTACGCTCTGCCCATGGGACTCTTGACCGTTCTTTCTCTGGTCGGTCTGGCCATGATGTTTCGCAGTCACCGGCAGAGCGCATGGATATTGTCCTCGACCTTGCTGATCTATCCGTTCATTCATTACGTAGTGCAGTTTGAAGCGCGCTACCGCTACCCGATTTTTTGGGCGACGCTGCTGCCCGCCTCGTATGCCGTACTGCAAGTCATTCAGAGGTTTCGCAGCAACCCCGCACAGAGTTCGTTCGCGGCTGATGAGACTGCCAAAGATTCATTTCGGGAAGATGTTGAATGTGTGGTGCGGAAGAGGGGACTCGAACCCCTACGGCCTTTCGGCCACCAGCTCCTAAGGCTGGCGCGTCTGCCAATTCCGCCACTTCCGCGTGGTGGCTCAGTATAACATCGGGATCGCTTTGATTTGGGCGGCCTGTGGAGTCCGGGCGAGTTTTTTCTCTACCAGGTGTCCTGATATTCCCGGTTCAACCCTTCGTTTTTGGTTTCAGGAAATAGCTTGCCAGCACCGGCAGCAAGAATAATATTGCCAGCGGGGAGGAAATCATTCCTCCGACGACCACGCGAGCCAGAGGTTGTTGGGCTTGCACGCCGATCTCGCTGGACACCGCGCCGGGCAACAATCCCAATCCGGCCGCTGCGCAGGCCATGATCACGGGGCGCATTTCGGCCAGGGCGCCATTTTCGATCCCGCTTAGGATTGAGCTTGTCTTTACCTCAGCACGGCGGATTCCGGAAAGCATCACCACGCCGCCCAGCGTGCACACGCCGATCACGGAGGCAATCCCCACCGCCGCCGAGATACTAAAGGGAGTGTGGGTAAGGAACAAAGTCACAATTCCTCCCACGATCCCAAACGGCAGCAAAATAATTACGAGCAGGGCATCACGAAGCGAATTGAAAGCTGTAAATAAGAGCGCCAGGATCAGCAACATGCTCACGGGAACCACAATCGCCAGCCTGCGTTGCTCCTTTCTCAAACTGTCATATTCCCCCGCCCATTCATAACTGTAACCGTCGGGGAGATGCACGGATTTCGCGATGCGCTGCTGCGCTTCGGACATGGTGCCTGCCAGATCCCGGCCTCGGACGCTGAATTTTATGGGGATGTAGCGCCTGCCATTCTCGCGGTAAATCATGAATGCGCCCTCATTCAGCGAAACATGCGCAATTTGCCCGAGGGGCACGCTTCCTCCATCCGGCGTGGACAACAAGATATTGCGAATCGCTTCCGGCGTCTGTCGGAATGCCGCGGGATAGCGGATTACGAAATCGAACCGCCGGTCATGTTCAAGAATCTGTGTGGCAGCCAGGCCGCCGATTGCAGCCTGCACGGCAGTGTTTACGTCCGCGGCCATCAATCCATATCGCCCACTGGCGATGCGATCTACGGAGATCAGAAGCTCGGGTTGACCCGTTTCCTGGAGTACGCCGAGATCTTCAATGCCGGGCACGCCGGCCATAACATCACGTATCGCTCCGGCTCTGGAAACCAGAACTTCAATATCGTCACCGAACAGTTTTAAGGAGTTTTCACCCTTCACGCCGGACATGGCCTCCTCAACGTTGTCTTGAATATTCTGCGAAAAATTGAAATCTACACCGGGATACTTGGATAGCTCACTGTCCATTTGCTTGACGAGCTCTTCCTTTACGATGCCGCCGGGCCACTGGTCCGGAGATTTCAACGAGACCATGAATTCAATATTATTGAATGTGGTGACGTCGGTCCCATCGTCCGGGCGTCCCGTCTGGGACACCACTTGTGTGACTTCCGGATACTTGAGGAGAATTTCCCGCGTCTCATGAGATATCTTTCGCGCCGTTTCAATGGACACGTCCTGGGGCAGCGTCGCGCGGACCCATAGATTGCCCTCTTCCAGCTTGGGCATGAATTCGCCACCCATAAACGGAATCAGAAGCAGCGCTCCACCCAGAACCAGCAATCCGGCCACTGCCACTACCGGCCTGTGTGCCAGAGACCATCGCAGGCTCCGGTCATAAACCCTGCTAAGCCAAACCACAATACGCGTATCGCTTTCCTTGGAGCTCTTGGAACCTCTCCAGGAGCTCAAAACCGGAGCGAATAAAATCGCGAAAATCATGGCCCCGATCAATGCGAACCCATAGGTTGCGGACATGGGGGAGAAAATTTTTCCAGGCACCCCCTCCATTGTGAAAAGCGGAATCAGCGCCACGATGATCACCAGAACAGAAAACAGCACCGGGCGAACCGCTTCGTTCGTGGCTTCAGGAATGATTTCGAGGACGGATTCGCCCTCGTTTGCCGCATGGATTTGCCGGTAAATATTTTCCAGAACGATTACTGCGGCGTCCACCAGAATGCCGAAATCTACTGCGCCAAGGGAAATCAGGTTGGCGGAGCGGCCCGTGAGTACCATCATGGAAAATGCGAACAGCAGGGAACAGGGAATTGTCAGCGCGGCGATCAAAGAGATGCGCACATCGCCGAGGAAGACAAAGAGAAGGATAGTCACCAGGAATAGGCCAAGGAATACAACGTGGCGAACGGTGTTCGTGGTCAGTTGCACCAGGTCCGTGCGGTCATACAGAGTTTGAACCTGCATGCCACGCGGCAATATTCCGCCCCGATTGAGCGTAGCCA
>Ga0075029_100002650_pt1 | contig 10144 bp, 7 predicted proteins | sample LitLauG_LLR_2013_FD_71391 | JGI IMG/M metagenome (GOLD analysis project Ga0075029, IMG submission 71391) | Freshwater sediment microbial communities from North America - Little Laurel Run_MetaG_LLR_2013 | ecosystem: Environmental > Aquatic > Freshwater > Creek > Sediment | place: USA...
GCAGCCCGCCGCGGCGGGCTGCGGCCCTACTAGGCTGGATTGACAACCAGTGCGTTTCGCTCTGCTTTTTAGGTGGCGATTTGATGCTTGTGAGAAGAACGTCTCAGTTTCCCTTGAATGTATAGCCCGCATCAAAAGGCAATTTGCCGTCGACGCGCAGAACTTTCACCGAACTATTTATGGAATACACGTCGATAATTCCCACGGCACCGGGCGTGGACTCGACGGCACGCAACAAATCTTCATCACTGCCCACGATCTTGATAGTCACGCGGGTCTCATTCGCTTTCGCGATGGCCCCCTTGATATCGCTGCCGGTATCACCAAAAAGTTTTTGCACTACCACATGCATCTCAGGAGCTTCGGGATTCTTGATCAGCAGAAGGAAGGGCTTTCCGTCCGCCCAGGTCTTCTGCGTGCCCTTGCACAATTTCACCAGGTCGGCCAGCGGGACATCTGAAACTTTGCTCCCAGCGGAAATAACTACCGCCATGTTTTTGATGGCCGCGGCGCTGATAACGCCGAGCGAAGAGGCGGCCCACAACAGCGCCACAATTCGCAGCCATTTTCCCCGCACACCCTGCTTCATAATTTTCCTGCTCGCTTTCAGGCCGAGTACTTGCAGTATGTTCACTAGTCACGGGACGGAGCAAGTACTGGTTTATCGAGTTGTGCTCAACTGTTCGCTGCTCTTTCTCTTCGCGCACACCTGTCCGCCGGACCAGTATCTCCGCGGCACTGCGCCGCGCTAACTTTCCAATCTGGACTCATTCTCTTTCTTTTCGGAAATGGAGAGTATTTCTCTATGAATCGATTTGCCGCGCGCTTGTTTCTCTTGCTCTTTCCTTCCCTCGCCGGGGTTGTGGCCTGGGCGCAAACTCCTTCTCCGCGCATCGCGCCGGCAAGCGATCGTTCCGCTACAAGCGCCCCGAGCGTGGCCAGCGTCTCGCAGCAGCTCTTTGGCTCCGTCCCGCTCTCCACGCATTCCGAGCAAACCCGCCACCTGCTCGAGCTGGCCGTCGACCAATATGAAAACGCCGCCTATCGCGATTCCGAACTTCAAGCACGCCATGCCGCCGAAGCGGATCCACAATCCGCCCTGTCCTACGCCATGCAATCCTTCGCGGCTCGCCGCATCATGCCCAACCCTGGCGCTCTTGCCAAAGCCAAGTCGCTTCTCCCGCGCGCTACTCCCGACGAACAACTCCTCGCTCGCTGGATGGTCGGCATTCAGGACCGCGACCTTCTCCCCGCCATTTCCAGCATGAACGATCTGTTGAAGCGCTTCCCCCGTGACAAACACATTCTTTATATGACCGCCGAGTGGCTCCTGCTCCAGCAGGATGACGACCGCGCCCGCTCCATGATGGAGACTGCTCTCCAGATCGATCCTGCATTTCCCGCCGCACTCAATCGCCTCGGCTACATTTATATCGGCACGGGCACGCCTGATCCTACGAAAGCCATCGTCTCCTTGAAGCGCTACGCGGAAGTCGAACCCCGCTCTCCCAATCCCCAGGATTCTCTTGGTGAAATCTCCCGCTTTGCCGGCGATGATGCCGCAGCGCTGGAACATTACGCTGCGGCCCTGAAGATTGACCCCAAGTTCATCAATTCCCAGGAAGGACTTGGCGGCACGCGCGCCCTTATGGGCGATTTTGACATCGCGCGGAAGGAATATGACCGCGCCATTCAGCTCGCGGACAATCCCAGCGATGAACTCGATGCCAAATGCCAGCAAGCCCTCATCTATTTCTGGGAAGGCCGCCCCGCTGAAGGCCGCAAAGCGCTCGCTGCTCTCTCCGAAGAGGCCGCTCGTAAAAAAGAACCCAACGGGCAATTTGAAGTCGCCCTCGCCAGCGCGATGCTCGCTGCCGATTCCCGTGACGAACTCGCCCAGCTGGCTGCGCTTTCTGCTTTTCTGGAAAAGCCTCTGGCCGGCATGAATGAATCCGACCGCGATATTGATCGCGCCATCGTTCTCCGCGAACGTATACGCATCGCCTCGGTCAGCGGATTGGTCGACAAGGCTTCCGAAGCCGTCTCCCAACTCGAAGGGCTCGCCACTTCCTCGCGTGACTCCGTGGTCGTGAACGCATCTGAATCCGCCAGCGGTTACCTGCTGGCACGGAAAGGTGATTTGCCCGCAGCCGCCGATCAGCTGTCGGCTGACCTCCACTCACCACTTGTCCTGGAGCAACTTGCTTCTGTCCAGGAAAAACTCGGCAACACCAATGCAGCACAAGCAACGCGCACGCGCCTGAAATATCAGCGCGCCCCGACTGTCGAATGGTTTTTGGTGACACACCCGGACAAGGGCGCCGGCCACTAGCTTAGGTCGCAAACAAAAAACGCGTTACCACGGCCAATTCCCTGCCGCAACAACGCGTTTCTTCATCTCTGAAAAGCTTCGCTAGGCCTTCTTCAGCAACCGCGTGATCCACACCAGAATCACCGCGCCCACAAACGATACGATAATCGAGCCGATGAGTCCTCCCCAGTGCAGCCCCAGCATTCCGAAAATCCAGCCTCCGAGGATGCCGCCGAGAATTCCGAGGATGATGTCCACCAAAATGCCGTAGCCCCCGCCCTTCATCACCTGTCCTGCGAGCCACCCCGCGATCAGCCCAACGATAATCGAATAAATCATGAGTTTGCCTCTCGTCTTTCTCCCTGCGGATAGATGCCCCTGGTACGCATCCTTTTAGAACGCTCCCTTGCCAAATGTCAACCTTAGTCCGGTGGACAGAAGCTGGTCATTGCCTTTCAGCCCGGTCGGTGGATTTGTGATGTAGCGATCGCTGTAATTGACCTGCCAGCCGAGCCAGTTCTTCAGCTTCGTAGACGCGCTGATATCGAATTGCATGCGGTAGTTTCCTGTGCTGCTCACGTTTGGAAAGAACGAAAACGTCTCGCCCAACGTAGTCCGACCGTTTAACTTGGTGTTGAACGATTCCCCGATGACTGCCTCGCCGCTCTTTCGCGTAACGGATGCAACCGTCGTGGTAATCGTGGGTGGCGGTGGCGTCGGGTTCGCGGTCACTATGGAATAAGCCGCGAAATACTCCTGATCGAAACTCCCGCCGCCGAATACGTCGAACGTCGTATTCTTCGTCTTGATGGCGTGATAGCCGAAGCCTCCGCCGAGCACGTTGCGCAAGTCCAGATGCTGGAATGCGTCGTATTCGAGGTCGGTGAAGGCAAACACAAACGTCTTGGGGCTCACGTTCAAATCTCCGCGTACGCCGCCGCGAATGTCGTGCGCGGTTGTGCTGGTCACCCCATTCACCAGGCTCCTCGAATAGATCGCATTCGTATACACGCTGATCTTGTCGCTGTCCGTCACTCGCGCGGCCTTCCCCGCCGCCGAAAAGGTGAGCGATTGGGAATTTCCTCGCGTATCGCTCAAGCCCGTATCGATCAGACCGCTCCAGAAATCTGTCAAATGCGGGTGCCGCAAGCGTTCGACCTGCTCGTCATGGGCCTTCTGCTCCGCGTCGTTGCGCACGGCGACCACCGCATCCTTCGCGGCGGTAACCGCTCCCGTCTCCTTCGTCGCCACTTCGAACTTGCTCTCCGTGGTGCTCACCGTCCCCACAATGGTCTGCCCGTCCTTCAATCCCAGGTGCAGCGGTTGCGACGAAACGATGCCGCTCACCGCCTCCCATTGCACGTTCACTTCCCCTGCGAATTCCGTCTTGATCAGTAAAGTCTTGGCGTCCGACTTGACGATGCTTCCTGTCAAGCGGTCCCCATTCTTCAGCGTGACCTGGTCGGCCATCGCACCCATCGCAAACAAACTCAACACCCAAGCCACAAGAATACTTCGGCGCACGATCATTCTCCTTTGTTTCAAATCTCTCATACGCAATCGGGCAGGGCCTTTCTGGGAGCGGCAGCTTGCTTTTTATTGCGTAGCTTCCTGATGAAGTAATTTCAGTCTACGGGAGCGCCCACCAAAATCCAACATCCCAAATTGCATACTCTTTCTTCAGGCGCAGACTTTTACTCGTTCCCTCCTGTATAATTTGCCGCAACGCCGCCGGAATCTCGATTCATCGTTCCGGGGTTGTAGGCGTTCACCTTGTTTCGCCGTTATATCTCTCTAATCCAGGGGAATTGGATGACATCACGTCCTCGATTTTTCATTGCTTGCCTGCTCGCATCCGTTCTTTTCGCCGTGGCTTGCTCGAAGTCCCCGGCGCCGAACGATTCCGCGGCCTCCGCTAAATCCGGTGCGCATCCCACCATCGTCTTCATGACCGACTTCGGCACCTCCAACGATGCCGTGGCCATCTGCAAAGCCGTCATGATCAGCATCGCCCCCGATGCCCGCATCATGGACATCACCCATGGAGTAACGCCTTTTCGGATCGAAGAAGGAGCGCGCAACCTGGAATCCGTTTCTCCCTACTATCCCGCCGGAACCGTCTTCGTTGCCGTCGTTGACCCCGGCGTCGGCACCTCGCGCAAAGCCATCGTCGTCAAAACAAAAAAAGGCCAGTACTTCGTTCTCCCCGACAATGGCCTGATTACTCCCGTGATTGACCGCGACGGCCTCGATTCCGCCCGCGAGATCACCAATCAAAGCTGGATGATCCAAGCGGCCATTTCCTCCACCTTCCATGGCCGTGACATTTTTTCTCCTGCGGGCGCGCATCTCGCCGCCGGATGGGATTTCAATCTCGTTGGTCCCGTGGTTCCTCAACTCGTTCGCCTGACCTTGAAAACCTCCACCACCACCGACAAAGGCATCGAAGGCAATATCATCGCGCTCGATGATCCCTTCGGCTCTCTGGTCACCGACATTCCCGGTGACGAATTCAAGAAACTCGGCTACAGCCTCGGCGACAAGTTCCGGATTGAGATCAACAAGAAGTCCGTGGTTCTGCCTTACGTGAAAACCTTCATGGACGTCCCCGTGGGTGACGTGCTCCTCTTCATCGATTCCCGCGATCGCGTCAGCATCGCCGTCAACCAGGCCAACTACTCCAAAAAATTCGGCGGCGAGCCTCCCGGCACCATCTTCATCTCGCGTAAAGGCGCGCCCATCAAGGACAAGTAACGCATCCATTTCGGCTTCCCGTTTGGATTTAAACGCTTTCAACATTGCAAAGCTTCCATCGAAGGGTAGAATGAGCCCACGATCTCCTCGAGCGTGGCGGGTTTCTCGATTGCCGGTCCGGAGGTATTCATGTTCAAGCGAATCCTTTTTGTCATTGTGTTCGCCGCTGCGTTTCGTGTCTCTGCCTATGCCCAGGAACCCAAGCTTTCGCCGGAGGCCGAACAATGTGTCGCCTGCCACCAAACCTCCACGCCGGGTGTTGTGGAACAATGGCGCTCCAGCGCTCACTTCAAAAAAGGCGTTGATTGCTACTCCTGCCATCGCGCGGAAGCCACCGACCCCGCCGCCTTTGAACACTACGGAATAAAAATCGCCGTCATCGTCACGCCCAACTACTGTGCGCGATGCCACGCAGACGAAGTCAAGCAATTTGGAAAGAGCCACCACGCTCGTGCCGCCCAGTTCATCGGTTCGCTCGACAACATGCTGGGCGAAATTGTCGAGGGCGGCCCCGCGGCCATGAATGGCTGCCGCCAGTGTCACGGCAGTGAAGTGAAATCTCTGGGCAACGGCAAGTTCGATGCCTCCACCTGGCCCAACAGCGGCATCGGTCGCGTGAATCCCGACGGCAGCAAGGGAACTTGCGCGGCTTGTCACGGACGCCACAGTTTCAGTTCCGCTCAAGCGCGCCAGCCAGAAAACTGTGGCAAATGCCACATGGGCCCCGACCATCCGCAAATCGAGATCTACACCGAATCAAAACACGGCATCCAATTCCGCGCCAACATCGCCAAAATGAATCTGGACGCCAATCCCTGGATTGTCGGCAAGGATTATTCCGCCGCGCCCACTTGCGCCACCTGTCATATGAGCGCCACCTCCAATCAAAAAGTGACTCATGACGTCGGGGATCGCATCGGCTTCACGCTTCGTCCCGTGATCACCACACACCTCGAAAATTGGGAGGTGCGCCGCGCCGCCATGCAGGACGTTTGCCTCAACTGCCACGCGACGGGTTGGGTACAGAATTTCTATAAGCAATACGAAGACACCATCGAGCTATACAACGAAAAATTCGCCAAGCCCGCTAAGTCCATCATGGACAAGCTCTACGCCGCCAAGAAACTCACCCCCACGCCTTTCGACGAGAAAATCGAGTGGATTTATTACGAACTTTGGCACCACGAAGGCCGCCGCGCCCGCATGGGCACCGCCATGATGGGCCCCGACTACACCCAGTGGCACGGCTTTTACGAACTCTCCAAACACTTTTATACGGAATTTATCCCCGAGGCCGAGCGTCTCCTACCCGGCGTCACCGCGGACGTCATGAAGAGCGATTACCACAGGTGGACGGCCGGCCTCACCAAGGAACAAATTCAGCAGCAGATCGAGTTTTACAAGCAGCGCTACCCACAATAGGCACAAGCCCATTTCGCAGAAATTACCTAAACGGATGGATGGCCGCACGCTCGAGTCTCGCGCCCCGATTCCCGAGGGAACTTCTTCCGCCGCCTAACGTATATCTAGGACAGTTCGTCCAAGGTGTAAGTTCTCGGCAACGCCTGCTAACGATCGGGAGGTTTCGACCATGGGAGCGCTCGGCCAACAGCTGAAACAAGTCTTTCGCCGGCTCCGCCGCGCGCCAATGTTTACGGCCGTTACGGTGATCACGCTCGCCGCTGGCATCGGCGGTAACACCGTCGTCTTTAGCGTTCTCGAAGGCGTGCTGCTGAAACCTCTCCCCTATCCCCATTCCGAAGAGCTCGTTGGTGTCTGGCACAACGCTCCCGGCCTTCAGATCGCCGATCTGAACATGTCTCCCTCCAACTACTTCATCTATCGCGAACAGGGCAAGACTCTCCAGGATATCGGCATGTACCAGAGCGACTCGGTGAGCGTCACTGGCGTCGCTGAGCCGGAACAAGTGTCCGCCATGCGCATCACCGACGGCACCCTGCCACTCCTGGGCATTCCTCCGATGCTCGGCCGCACTTTTACGAAAGAAGATGACTCGCCCGGCGCTCCCGACACTGTGATCTTGATGTACGGTTACTGGCGCCACAAATTCGGCGGCGATCCTTCCGTCATCGGCAAGACTCTTATCGTAGACGGCAAATCGCGTCAAATTATCGGAGTCATGCCCCAGAGGTTCCGCTTTCTCGACGAGGACGACCTCGCCCTCTTCACCCCCATGCAGTTTGAGCGCGGCAAAGTCTTCCTGGGCAATTTCAGCTACGAAGCCCTCGGCCGGCTCAAACCGGGCGCCACTCTCGAACAACTCAACGCCGACGTCGCCCGCATGCTTCCCATTGTCTTCAGCACTTTTCCGGCGCCGCCGGGATTCAGCCTCAAACTTTTCCAGGACGCACACATCGGCGCGAACGTTCGCACGCTGAAGCGGGACGTCGTTGGTGACGCCGGCAGCGTCCTGTGGATTCTCATGGGCTCCATCGGCATGGTGCTGCTGATCGCTTGCGCAAACGTGGCCAACCTTCTTCTCGTCCGTGTCGAAGGGCGCCGACAGGAATTGGCTTTGCGCGCAGCTCTCGGCGCCAGTTGGGGACGCATCGCCGCCGAATTATGGCTGGAAAGCCTGACCCTCGGCATCCTGAGCAGTTTGCTAGGTCTGGGGCTTGCTTGGGGCGCCTTGCGCGCTCTGGTGGTCACGGCGCCGGACGGGCTCCCTCGCGTTCATGACATCGGCATCGATGGCCCGGTTCTGCTCTTCACCGCTGCCATCGCCGTCTTCACAAGTCTCCTCTTCGGCGCGATCCCGGTCTTCAAGTACGCAGGCGCGCAGTTGAGCACCGGCATTCGTGAAGGCGGACGTGCTCTCAGTCAAAGCCGCGAGCAGCACCGCGCCCGCAGCGTCCTCGTCGTCGTGCAGGTTGCGCTCGCTCTGGTTCTCCTGATCTGCTCCGGTCTGATGATCCGCACCTTCCGAGCCATGACCAAAGTCGATCCCGGCTTCTCGCGCGCGGCAGAACTGCAGACTTTTCGTATTTCCATACCCGAAGCGCAGATCAAAGACCCGGAACCGGTTATCCGCATGGAAGAGGAAATCCTGCACAAGGTCGAAGCCGTGCCTGGCATTTCTTCCGCGGCTCTCTCCACAGCCGTCCCTATGGACAACAGCGGCTGGCATGACCCCATCTTTGTGGAAGGCCGCACCTACGCCGAAGGCGAGCTTCCTCCGCTTCGCGCCTTCAAGTTCGTTTCTCCCGGTTTCTTGACATCCATGGGCACCGCTCTTGTGGCAGGCCGCGACTTTACCTGGACGGACACTTACAAAAAGTTGCCCGTCGCCATGGTTTCTGAAAACATCGCCCGCGAGTATTGGCACGATCCCGGCGCCGCACTCGGCAAGCGCATCCGCGTCAGCACCAAGGATGACTGGCGTGAAATCGTTGGTGTTGTCCGCAACGTCTACTACGATGGCGTTACCAAGCCCGCCACTGGCGCTGCCTACTGGCCTCTCCTGCTGGATAATTTTGAGAGCGACACCACTCGCGCTAGCCGCGACGTCGCCGTTGTTCTCCGAACTTCGCGTGCCGGCTCGGAAAATCTCATGGGAGAAGTGCGGCAGGCTGTTTGGTCCGTGAATCCGAATCTTCCCCTCGCCAACGTTCACTCTCTCGAGTATTTCTACAAACGTTCCTTGGCTCGTACTTCTTTCACGCTGGTTATGCTCGGTGTTGCCGGAGCCATGGCTCTGCTTCTCGGCGTCGTCGGTATCTACGGCGTGATCGCCTATTCCGTCTCGCAGCGCCGCCGCGAAATCGGCATTCGCATGGCCCTTGGCGCACAGCAGCCTACGCTCACCAGCATGTTCGTTCGCCACGGACTGTTCCTCACCGGCATCGGTGTCGCCTGCGGTCTCGTCGTCGCCGTCATCATCATGCGGCTCATGTCCACGCTGCTTTTCAAGGTTAATCCCACGGATCCGCTAACCTACCTCGCCGTGTCCGTCGGCCTAATCGTCACCGCCTTCCTGGCCAGCTACGTACCTTCCCGCCGCGCCGCCACCGTCGACCCCGTCGAGGCCCTCCGCGCCGAGTAACATTGGTGAGAGGCAATCTGGGGCGGGCAGTACCCCCCCCGGGCAATTTGCATAAATATCAAAAGAAAAGACTTACGAAATTTGCATTTTATAATTGCTTGATTCTAAAGGAGATGTTTTTACTGAGCAAAACGGGAAGCGATGGAAAAGGGCCTTGAAAAGAGAAAAACGGGAGCTCGACTCCCGCACTCCAACGCAGTTATCTACGGGGACAAGTGTATCACAAATTATGGAAAAGTCAAGGGCATTTTTGTAGTCTTTGGGGGTGCTTGTGGCCGAGGGTCTGACATCCGTTGTTGCAAGAGTTGCAATTTCTTTCCGCTCGCCCAACAATTGCCATATGGCTCAGGCTTTCAGCCCTGAGGCTTTGTCTTAATGAGGTCCACCATGCCCGAAGCCGTCATCGTCTCCGCCGTCCGCACTCCCGTTGGCCGCGCCTATAAAGGTTCGCTCCGCGCCACCCGTCCGGACGATCTCGCCGCCCTGGCTATCAAGGAGGCGCTCGCCCGCGTACCCGGCCTCGACGCCAAAGAGATTGACGACGTCATCCTCGGCTGTGCTATGCCGGAAGGCGAGCAAGGCATGAACGTGGCGCGCATCGCGGCTCTCCGCGCCGGGCTCCCCGTTGAAACCAGCGCGATGACCATCAATCGCTTCTGTTCCTCTGGTTTGCAGGCCATCGCTCTGGCTGCCGAACGCATCCGCGCTGGCTCCGCCGAAGTCATCGTCGCCGGCGGCACCGAGTCCATGTCCATGGTGCCCATGGGCGGCAACAAGATTTCGCCGAATCCCTGGCTCGTCGACAATTATCCCGACGCCTACATTAATATGGGGCTCGGTACCGAAAACATCGCTCGCAAATTCGGCATCACCCGCGAACAAGCCGATCAGTTTTCCGCCGACTCCCACAAAAAAGCTCTTGCCGCCATCGCCGCTGGAAATTTCAAGGACGAGACGATTCCCGTCGAAGTGAAAATCACCGCACTCCCCAACGGCAACGGCGCTTCTTCCAAACC
>Ga0075029_100002651_pt1 | contig 10144 bp, 6 predicted proteins | sample LitLauG_LLR_2013_FD_71391 | JGI IMG/M metagenome (GOLD analysis project Ga0075029, IMG submission 71391) | Freshwater sediment microbial communities from North America - Little Laurel Run_MetaG_LLR_2013 | ecosystem: Environmental > Aquatic > Freshwater > Creek > Sediment | place: USA...
CCGGCCGAAGCGCACGGATTTCCACCTGCCGCCCGTCTCGCAAGGCCCCAACTTCTGAATATTGGGAAAACTCGGACATGGCGGTCGCCCTCTTTCAGCGCCGCTACCACGATCGGTGCTAAAGCGCGCACCTGGTATATTTGAGCGTCATTCCCGGGATATCCGGAAACAGCCTGTTCAAATTGTTGTCGTCGATCACCTTCAGGCTGAAATGAACGTTCTGGTTCATGATGCTCGTCGCGCAGGCCGCGCCTAAATCCAGATTATCGCCGTCCTGCTTTCGCGACGTGATCGTGCACTTCGCGCTTTTGCCCCTGATCTTGTTCCCCTCGATGATGAAGCCTGAACCAAAGAGGTCCGACAGCTCGGCGAACACGACCTGGTTGCCCTTCTTGCTGAACACGCGGTTGCACAGATCCGCTTCCGTGGCCCAGGCGCCCGAGAGCTCGATGGCGTTGGCCCGGACCGGCAGCATCAGTGCGGCCCCGGACAGGACCGCACCGAGGATTGCCAAACGACGAAAACAAGACATTTTATTCTCCCTGAAATGATAACGACTATTCCGCGGCAATATGTTCGGGTGGTTTCGGTGGCGCTGGCGTTGCGGCAGGCTGCCGCTCGGTCGCGGGACGCGACCCGGGCCGCAGCCGTTCGCGAATGGCCTGGAACATCACGTAAAGCGGCGGGATCGCGAAGATGCCGACGAACGATGCCAGGATCATGCCGCCAAACACCGGTGTGCCGACGCCGCGTCGCGCCAGCTCGGAAGCACCCTGTGCCACGACCAGTGGATAGAGGCCCAGGATGAAGGCAAAGGACGTCATCATCACCGGCCGGAAGCGCAGGCGCGCCCCTTCGGCCGCTGCCTCGAGCAAGGGAACGCCGTGCTCGCGCTTTTCCTTGGCGAATTCGACGATCAGGATGCCGTTCTTGGCCGCAAGCCCAATCAGCACGACCATGCCGATCTGGCCATAGAGGTCGAGCGTGAGCCCGGTCAGGACGATGGCGCCGAACGATCCGAGAATGCCGATCGCGACCGACAGCAGCACCGGTACCGGAATGGTCCAGCTTTCATAGAGCGCGACCAGGAACAGATAGGCGAACAGCACGGCAAAGCCGAGAATGATCGCGGTCTTGCCTTCGGCGCGCTTCTCCTGAAAGGCCGTGTCCGTCCACTCGCCGGCGTAACCCGGTGGCAGCGTCTTCGCTGCGATCTGCTCGAACGCTTTCAGCGCCTGACCGGACGATATGCCGGACGCCGGGCCGCCCTGGATGGTCACGGCGCGGAGGTTATTGTAGCGGATCAATGCGGGCGGGCCGACGACAATGCGCGTTTCGGCAAGGCTTCGCAGCGGAATCATCTTGCCTTCGGCATTGCGCACATTGATGCGGTAGATGTCGTCGATGCCCGACCTGTCGGCGGCTTCAGCCTGGACCTGCACCTGCCAGGTGCGGCCGAACAGATTCAGGTTATTGATGAAGTAGCCGCCGAGCGAGGCCTGCAGCGCCTGGAACACATCCTTGAGCTGGACACCGAGGATCTGCACCTTGTCACGGTCGATATCGAGATAGATCGACGGATTGGTGGCCGAGAACGTCGAGAATACCCCGCGCAGTTGCGGATCCTGGTTGGCCGCCACGATCACCCCGCGCAGGACCTGCGCGAGCTCCTTGGGATCGCCGCCCCGCAAATCCTCGAGCACATAGGTGAAGCCGCCACCTGTGCCGAGACCGACGATCGGCGGCGGCGCCAGGGGCACCACCGTGCCACCCGGGATCCCGCGGAATTTCGTCCGCAGCCTCGCGATCACTTCGCGAACGCCGAGCTCGGCGCTCCTGCGCTCTTCGAACGGCTTGAAGGTCACGACCATGAAGCCGGCGTTGGGTTGCGAATAATTGTCGATGAAATTCAACCCGATGATCGAGGTGTATTCGGCAACGGCGGGATCTTCCTTCACCATCGCCTCGGCCTGGCGCATCACTTCCGACGTTCGCCCGACGGAAGCGCCCCCCGGCAGCTGAACGACGACGAAGATCGCGCCCTGGTCGTCCTCCGGGACAAAGCCCGTCGGCGTCACCCGTGAAAGGGCAACGGTCCCCGCCCCCGCCACTACGACCATCACCAGGCCGATGATCGAAAAGCGGACCATTCGCGCGACGACGGCGCCATACTGGTCCCGTACCCAGTCGATCGAGCGCATCATCCAGCCGATAATGCCGCGCTTCGGTCCGTGGTGGGGCTTCAGCAGAACGGCGCAAAGGGCTGGAGAAAGCGTCAGCGCGTTGATGGCGGACAGCAGCATCGCAACGGCGACCGTCACCGCGAACTGACGGAACAGTTCGCCGGAAATGCCGGGGATGAACGCGATCGGCACGAAGACCGAGAGCAGCACCAGCGTGATTGCGATGATCGGCGCGGTGATCTCCGCCATGGCGCGCTTGCTCGCCTCGGCGGGCGTGAGCTCGGGATTCTCCTCCATCACCCGCTCGACGTTTTCGACGACCACGATGGCGTCGTCGACGACGATGCCGATCGCCAGCACGATGGCGAGCAGCGACACGGTATTGGCCGAATAGCCGACTGCCTTTAGCGCAATGAAGGTTCCGATCAGGCTCACCGGGACCGCCAGGGTCGGAATCAGGGTGGCCCGCACATTGCCGAGGAACAGAAAGACCACCAGCACCACGAGGACGAAGGCCTCAAACAGCGTCTTCTTCACTTCGTGCATGGTATCGGTCACGAAGATCGTGGGATCGTAGGTGATCTTCCAGGCGAGATCTTCGGGAAAGCGCTTTTCAAATTCGGAAAGCTTCTTCCGCACGGCGTTCACGGTATCGATCGCGTTGCCGCCCGGCGACTGGTAGATCACGATCGCGGCCGCGTCTTGTCCGTTGAACCGGGTGTCGCGATCGAGGTTGGCGGCGCCGAGTTCGAGCTTGGCGACGTCGCGCAGCCGCAACACCGAGCCATCCGGATTTGTCCGGATGACGATGCGCTCGAAATCTCCGACCGAGCTTAGACGCCCCTTGGTCTGGATATTGAGCTGCAACTGCTGATCGTTGAAGATCGGCCGCGCTCCGATGCGGCCGACCGCCGCCTGGACGTTCTGTGACTGAATGGCATTGATGATGTCGGTGACGGTGAGATTGAGCCCGGTCAGACGCTCGGTCTTGACCCAGGCACGCATGGCATAGTCCTGGGCCGCGAACAGGAACGCATCGCCGACTCCGGGCGTGCTCTTGATCGAATCCAGCAGATTGATCGTGACGTAATTCGACAGGAACAGCGGATCATGGGTCTTTTTGGGCGAATAGACGGTGACGAAGGCAAGGATCGCGGTCGATTTCTTCTTGACGTTGATCCCCTGCCGCTGCACTTCCGGCGGCAATAGCGAGAGCGCCGTTTGGACCCGGTTGTTGACGTTGACCGTGTTGATGTCGGGATCGGTGCCGAGCTCGAAGGATGCGGTGAGCGTATAGCTGCCGTCGTCACCGCTCGTGCTCTTCATGTAGATCATCTTGTCGACGCCGACGACCTGTGCCTCGATCGGCTGGGCGACGGTGGCGTCCACCACGGCGGAATTGGCGCCAGGATACATGGTCGTGACAGAGACCTGCGGCGGCACGATGTCGGGATACTGGGCAACCGGCATCGCCAGATAGGCCAGGGCGCCGGCGATCGTGGTGACGACGGCGATAACAATCGCCAGACGCGGACGGTCGACAAAAATCGCGGAGAACATCGCATCAGCTCCTGTCGGGCGCCGGCGGTAACGGCGTCGCCTGGACGGCCACGTCGCGGCGTAACCCCTGAATGCCCTCGACGATCACCTGTTCGCCGCCGGTCAGGCCCTGCTCCACGACGATACCGGTCCCGCTCGGACCAGCGGTCTTGACCCTGCGGACCGCCGCCTTGCCGTCGCTGACGATGAAGACGTAGACGCCCTCCTGATCGGAAATCAGCGCGGCCTGCGGTATGACGATCTTCTGCTCCGCGGTTCCGCTTTCCAGCACCACGCTGACCAATTGCCCGTCGATCAGTCCCGCCTCCGGATTCGGAAAACTGGCGCGTGCCAGAACCGTGTCGGTGGCACGATCGACGGAGACGTCGACGAAGTTGATCTTGCCTGGGTGTTTGTACACACTGCCGTCGGCATACCGCAGCGCCACGTTGATGCCGGTGATGTCGACGCTGTGGCCGGCCTGCTGGGCGCTCAGAAACTCGCGCTGGCTCACCGGAAACGTCACATACATCGGGTCCTGACTGACGATGACGGTGAGCGGCCCGCTCTGCGGGGTAACGACGTTGCCTTTGGTGATATTGGTCTTGCCGACCTTGCCGGTAATCGGGGAAGTGATGCTGGCATAGCCGAGGTTGATCTTGGCCGTTTGGAGATTGGCCTCGTCGACGAGAATAGCGCCCTGCGCCGATTGATCGGCGGCGAGCGCCTGGTCGCGGGCAACCGTCGTACCCGAACCCTTGGCCAGCAGCTCTTCCGCGCGCTGCAGCTGAACCTCGGTGAGTACCTTGGCAGCCTTGCTCTTCGTTAATTCACCCTGGGCCTGCTCGACAGCCGCCTGAAAGAGTCCCTTCTCGATACCGTAGAGCTCCGCCCCTTGCTGGATGAGTTCGCCCTCCTTGAACGCGATGTCTTCGAGATACCCGGTGATGCGGGCTTTCACCTCGACCCGCTGGATGGCTTCCACACGCCCCACAAAGTCGAGTGTCTTGGTGACGGGCTTGCGTTCGGCTATAATCACTCCAACGGGAATAGCCGCAGGCGCCCCGGCCGATTGAGCATTCGCGGCAGATGAAATCCCCCACAACGCCAACAAGATGCAGGCTATCACGCGCATCACATCCTCCCATTTACCGGTCGTGCGCCGCTAACGGCTTCGTAGCCAGTTGGCGTGACGGTGCATTTTCGATCAAGCTACATCGAACCGCGTGGCCGTCAATCGGCGGCTTTGTTCAATCCATGATGTGATAGCCGCCGTCGATGTAGATCGTGTCGCCCGTCATCAGCTTCGCGCCGTCGAGCGCGAGGAACGCAACCGCCTTTCCGACGTCGTCGATGCTCACGAGGCTTCGCGCGGGAGCCTTGGACTGTGCCTTGGCCATCAATTCGTCGAACTCGGGAATTCCGGAGGCCGCGCGTGTCGCCAGCGGGCCGGGTGATATGGCGTGAACCCGAATGCCCTTGGGTCCGACTTCGGATGCGACATATCGAACGGCGCATTCCAGCGCCGCCTTGGCAACGCCCATGATGTTGTAGTTCTCCACCACCATCTGGCTGCCGTAATAGGTCATGGTGAACATCGTGCCGCCCTTTTTCATCAGCGGCTCCGCCAGATGCGCCATGCGCAAGAACGACCAGCATGAGACATCCATGGTCGCCAGAAAGCCGTCACGCTTTACGTCGATCACCCGTCCGTGGAGGGCCTCTTTGGGCGAGAACGCGATCGAATGGACAAGAAAATCCAGTTGCCCCCAGTCCTTTTCAATTCGCTCGAACACGGCTTCCGTCTGGCCGGCAATCCCGACGTCCATGGGCATGAAGATGGACGATTCGAGCGCGCTCGCGAGCGGCTCCACGTGCTTCTTTGCCTTTTCGTTCAAGTAGGTGACGGCCAGATCGGCGCCCAGGGCGCGGAACGCCTTGGCGCACCCCCAGGCGATCGATTGCTCGTTGGCGATGCCAACGATCAGTCCTTTGCGCCCTTTGAGCGCTACCTTGGTCTCGGGATAAACCGGTATTGCTAAGGTCATGACGCCCTCTCGTATTTTACCGACTTATCTGGCTGATGCGACAGCACCGACCATGTGTGCCGCGCAATCATCAGTTCTTCGTCAGTCGGGATGACGTAAAGCGGTATACGGCTGTCATTCCCTGAAATCCGCAACTTGTTTTCCGTATTCGCGGCTGCATCCAGGGAAACGCCGAGCCAGGCGAGCTTGCTCGCGATGGCCGCGCGGATCTGGGGCGAGTTTTCACCAATACCAGCCGTGAAGACGAACCCGTCGATACCCTGCAGCGCTGCGGCCAGCATTCCTGCGTTCAAACCCGCGCGGTACACGAAATAGTCAACCGCAAAGACCGCACGCGGATCGCTGTTGCCCTGAAGTTCACGCATATCGTTGCTGATGCCGGAGAGTCCCTTCAGGCCGCATTCGCGATAAAGGAAACTCTGCACTTGGTCGGCCGACATGCCTTTTTCCGAAAGCAGGTAAAGCACGACGCCAGGGTCGAGCTGGCCCGGCCGTGTACCCATCGGCAATCCATCGAGTGCCGTAAATCCCAGCGTGCTTTCGATGCTGCGCCCCCGGTCGAGCGCGCACATCGAGGCGCCGCTCCCGAGATGGGCGACGATCACCCGTTTGGCAGCGATTTCGGGTGCGACTTCCGAAAGCGCGCTGGCGATATATTCGTAAGATAGTCCGTGGAAGCCATAGCGTCGCACACCTTCGGCATGCAGCGCCAAGGGAATCGCGAAGTGATCGGCCAGTGGGCCGTGGCCGCGGTGAAACGCCGTATCGAAACAGGCGATCTGCGGAAGGTCCGGGAAGCGGGCCAGGATCGACCGGATTGGCGCCAGATTGTACGGCTGATGGAGCGGCGCCAGCGAAGTATAGCGGTCGAGTCGCGCCAACACATTTTGATCGACCCGAACCGGCCTGTCGTAGTCCGGACCGCCATGCACCACGCGATGCCCAATGGCGATCGGATTGATCTTTAGCTCCTCCCGCAACCAGGCACCTGCAGTTGCCAGCGCCACCGCGACATCAGGAACGGCTTCGTTCTCGTAGCGGCGATCAACCAGCACCGCACCATCGACCGCCGTGACGCGCAGCCGCGGGCGGCTGCCGACTCCGTCCATCAGGCCCTTGATCTGTCGCTTGAGGCTGCCGTCCTGTTCGGTTCCAAAGACCTGGAACTTTACGCTCGACGAGCCCGCATTGGCGACGAGGATCGTATCCATGACATTCACGCCGCCGCTACGGTTGACGCGCGCCGGCGGGCGTCGGCGTAGAGCACTGCGATCGCGCAGGAGGCCATGCGGCCCCGAAGCGAGTCTGCGCGCGAGGTGAGAACGATGGGAACGCGCGCGCCGAGCACGATGCCGGCCGAGTCGGCCTTGGCCATGAAAGTGAGATTCTTCGCCAGCATGTTGCCGGCCTCGAGGTCCGGCACGACCAGGATCTGCGCCTGGCCGGCGACCGCCGATTTGATGCCCTTGATCCTGGCCGCTTCCTTGTCGATGGCATTGTCGAACGCCAGCGGCCCGTCAAGCAGGCCACCCGTGATCTGGCCGCGGTCCGCCATCTTGCACAGCGCCGCGGCGTCGATGGTCGATGGAATCTTGGCAGTTACCGTCTCGACCGCGGACAGTATCGCGACCTTCGGCACGCCAAGGCCGATCCCGGCAAAGAGATCGATCGCATTCTGTACGATGTCGCGCTTGCAATCGAGATCCGGGAAAATATTGATCGCCGCGTCGGTGATGAACAACGTATCGGCATAACCCGGCACATCGATCGCAAACACATGGCTGATCCGCCGGTCCGTGCGCAGCCCGGTCCCTTTCGCGGTGACGCTGCGCATCAGTTCGTCGGTATGAAGGCTTCCCTTCATCAGCAGCTCGCCCTTGGCCTCATGGATAAGCTCCACGGCTTTTGCCGCAGAGGCGGCGCTGTGGGGGGCATCAACAATCTGGAAGCGCGAGATATCGAAATTGAACTGTGCAGCGACCGCCTTGATCTTGGCCGCCGGGCCCACCAGGATCGGCTTGATGATGCCGGCGGCTGCGGCTTCGCAGACGCCGCGCAACGAGGACTCGTCGCAGGGATGGGCGACGATGGTCACGGCAGACGCCACCTGCTTGGCGGCCGCGATCAGGCGTTCATACTTCACATGAGCCTGGACCTGGGCCTGGCCCTGACCTTCGCCAGCGTCGATCGGAACTACGCTCATGGCTCGACTCCCAATTCACGCGGCAGCGGCTACGATGCCTTGGCTCTGTCTTTTTTCCGAACGAAAGGGACACTTTCGGCGCCCGTTTCCGACGGCCCTGCCTCATTGGCCTCGAAAAGCTCAGTAACTTTTTTCAACCGTTCCGCAGCCTCGCCGGAGATTTCTCCGGCGGCGCTCAGGACATTGCGAATAGCGGCAAGGCCCTTGCGGCGTTCGGCAACGTCCGCCGGCAGCAGCTTCGGGATCGCCGCAAGCGTTGCTTCCGGATCCAGCAGCAGCAGGAAGAACTGCTCGCGCGCCATCGCCTTGAATTGCGCCAGCGTCATTCGCGATCCTTCGTCGGTCAGCCGTATTCGACGCAATGCCGCGACGCCGCGTTCATCGACGAATCCTCGGGCCATGCCGACATAGACCAGGCCGCGAATGGTGCACTCCTGCAGACCGCCCTCGTTGATCCGCGACTTCAGCTCGGCAATGCGTTTGTTCCGCAGCTCAGTGTGCAGTGGGGATTTCCCGGGTCTTCGAGGCCGGGCGACTGCCGGGTCAATTCCGACCGCGGCCTGTAACGCGGGCGATCCGTACACGGCGAGGAAAATCGACTCGGAGAGTTTCTCCTGAGTTTCCCGCCAGCCATCCAGCATCTTGACGATCTGCTCGGAGGCCTTTTCCTGGGCGATGATGAACGGATTGTCGGCTGACGCGGGCCTACGCTGCTCGCGGACCTTCTCGGCGGCATTGGCCAGCGCCGGCATGAACGGATTTGCGTCGGTGAAGGCCTCATATTGCATGCGGCCGGTATCCCAACGCTTCATCCACTCCGAGACCTGCGGGGTAAAGATGGCCTTGACCATCGGCTGCATGAATGCGCGGTAAAGCGACAGATTGATTTCCGAGACACGCGCGGCGGTCGCAAATCGCCGCTCATCTTCCGGCGAATTGCCGCCCATGGCGCGGATATCATCCAGCGTGCGCTGCTCGCAGCGCATGACCCATTCTCCGTCTACGAGGTCGGGGCTAGCGGTGTCACCGGTTTTACGCTCGAAGGTAGCCTCATAGAGCCCGGGGGGCAGCATGTCGATCAGGTCGATATTGCTGGAGAACTCATTGTGCTCTTTCTTGGCCACTCCGCCCGAAACGAAAATTCCGAGATGTCCGACCGTCTCATGCACGGTATAGACGATGGTCTGGCCGAACGACCTGATCTCGTCGACATCGTCATAGAGGTCGAGAATCCAGTCCAGCGCCTGCTGCGGCGGCGTGATGTTGTCGCCTTTCGAGCAGAACACCACGATCGGCGAGCGGATGGTCCGGAGGTCAACGGCGGTGCCGTCCGACGTCTCGATACGCCCGGCTGCCAGCTTGTTGCCGACGAACAGCTCGTCGACAATGAACTGGATCTCCTCCGCATTGAGGTTGACATGCCCACCCCACCAGCGCTCGAACTCGAGGTATCGGGGGGCTTCGGTGTCGACCTTGGAGTAGACGTTATATTGCTTGGTCCACAGCGTGTTGGCCGGATTCTGGTTCTCGAAATTTGCGACGAGCTTGCCGCCGTCGAACTTGCCGCCTCCCATGTCGCTGGTAAGCGCCGTCAGCCAGCTACCGCCGAGCAGACCGCCGGAGTAACGCATCGGATTTTGCCCGTGGACGCCGGCCCAATAGGACAGCGGCGCTCCGGCCAGAATGATCGGGCCGAATAGCTCGGGCCTGATCGCAGCCAGGATCATCACGGCCCAGCCCGCCTGGCAGTTGCCGATGACGCAGGGCTTTCCGTCCGCCTGGGGATGAAGAGCGATGACCTTCTCAAGGAACGTCGCTTCGGCGCGGGCGATATCTTCGATGGTCTGACCCGGCATCGGATCGGGCGTGAAGCCGACAAAATAGCAGGCATGGCCGGCCTTCATGGCAACGCCGATTTCGCTGTCAGCCTTGAAGCCTCCGATACCGGGGCCATGCCCGGCACGAGGATCCACCACCACGAATGGCCGACGCACAGGATCGATTTCGACGCCTACCGGTGGAACGATGCGTACCAGCAGGTAATTGACCGGTCGCTGCAGCGTCCGCCCGTCCATCACCAGCTCGGCCTTATAGTCGAGGACGTGGGGGACTTTCTCGGCGAGATGGTCGCGATACTGGTTGCTGCGCTGGCGCATCACATCGCAGAACAA
>Ga0075029_100002654_pt1 | contig 10137 bp, 4 predicted proteins | sample LitLauG_LLR_2013_FD_71391 | JGI IMG/M metagenome (GOLD analysis project Ga0075029, IMG submission 71391) | Freshwater sediment microbial communities from North America - Little Laurel Run_MetaG_LLR_2013 | ecosystem: Environmental > Aquatic > Freshwater > Creek > Sediment | place: USA...
GTTGGAGGCGGCAAACAGCGCGACATTCTCATTCTTGGTGTGGATCCCGATTACCTGCGCGTGCGCAATCTGGTGCTGCTGGCGGGGCGATTCTTCGATGCCGCGGATTCGGCCGGACGCAACAAGGTTGGCCTGATCACTCAAACCCTGGCGCAGAAACTCTACGGCACGCCGCAGGATTCGGTTGGACGGATCATCAAGCTCAGCGGCGGCCTGCCCTTTACCATCATCGGCGTCTTCCGGGAAAGCGTGGATACATTCGGCCAGTCCGACATTGGCGAAGACTGCATGCTGATGCCCTACACCGTCAGCCGGTTCTTCACTCCCACCGGAGAAGTTCGCCAAATCTATTTTTCCGTGGCCAGCACGCAGGACGTTGTCCCCGCCACTGCTGCCATCAAGCGCGTCCTGCAATCGCGCCATCGCGCCGAGTCGGTTTACAGCGTAGAAAACCTGAGCCACCTGCTCGATGTAGCGGCGCGCATTGCCGACGCTCTGACACTGGTGGGCATGCTGGTCGCATTCGTGACGCTGCTGGTAAGCGGCATTGGCATCATGAACATCATGCTGGCGACGGTGACCTCGCGTATTCGCGAGATCGGGATTCGCAAAGCCATCGGCGCCACCAACCGTGAGATCCGCTTTCAGTTTCTCGCCGAAGCCGTTCTGATTTCGTTTGTAGGCGGGATTGCCGGCATCCTGGTTGGTCTGGCCATCCCTTACTCGGTACGCTTCCTGACCGACTTCCGCATCCCGATTTCGGGCCTGTCGGCGATCATCGCCATCATTGTTTCTTCGCTCGTCGGCATCATCTTCGGGACTGTGCCCGCCTCCCGAGCGTCGCAACTCGACCCCGTCGAAAGTTTGCGCTACGAGTGAACAGCTCTAACCCCGTCGGCCGATCGCACAAGATCGCTGATCCTGTCACTCAGGGACTTTCTTCGGAACTTTCCTGACCGTGCTGGGATTGCTTTCTGCTTTCTCCAACGCTGCCGTCACCTCCGCTATCTGTTCCGGTGGCAGCAGGAATCCTGCGCGAAAGAATGTGGGAGGCTCCGGTTCCATACGCAGCGCGAAGACCAGAACGTGTTGTCCGATTCGATAGGTCGGACTGGGCAACGGCCCACAGCCATTGAACTGGACAGTCACCCGCTTCTCGGTCCAACTGCCCCGCAGAATTTGCCCCACCTCGAACGTCACCGGGAAAGTTGGCGGCACAGTAGATGGGCAGGGCCCCGGCTCGCGCATTGGACCAAGATCGGTGAGAAATCCTTCGAAGGCCAGGATCGGACGAACCGCCCCGCCAGGCCGCGGTCGCACCAACTCGCGGACCTTCCCGCGCAGATAATCGTCTAACGCCTTGCGTGCAATTCGAATGTTGGCGTCCGTCGCCGGAACAACGGACTCTTTCATCCCCATCCAAATGTTCCAATACCCCGGATAGGCAATCACCAGCATCTCATCCTGGCTCTTGAACTGATCTTCGACTCCACCGCAGCTCCAAAAGCGAGCGTCGATTTTCTTGCCAGGATCGAATCCGTAGAGCACCTTGCTTACGGACCAGCTTGTGGTTCGGCTGTTCGCTACCGTGCAGGGCAAGAGATCCGAATTCACCCACGTAATCTTGCCCACGAACAAAACCGGAGAATCGGTCGCATCAAGAAACAACTTGACTATCTCGGAATAGCTCGCCGGCTGCCTGACGGTCTTTCCCGTCGCCGGCAAAGCCAGGCCAAGAACCGCCAGAGAAATAACCGTAACGAATTTGGCAGTTCGCATATTTAAGTTAGACACCGCCGAACCGGAACGGGTGTGCGCCCGCCGTCGGACCTGGCTCCAGGTTGGGTTACTCGTGGTTCGGCCTTAGTGCGCGTGAGGGTGGCTGGAAACTCGCTATTTTGGCAACCCGACTTTGCTCGCCAGTTCGGCAAAGCGTGGGTCAGAGCGCAGCGGGTCAAGCTGGAAGTATGTATTCAAACCCATGAGCAGCCAGTCGTGCTCCCGATAGGCGGTGTCGAGCCATTGGAAAGCCTGTTCGTTGTCTCCCAAGTCGGCGTAGAAGCGGGCGATCAACAACGGAGAGTAGTAGCGGGTCTTACGTCGGATTTGCAGGGTTTCTACGGCTTGGGCGAGGGCGCCCCTCCATCCCGCCGAGCGAAAACCTTGCTCCAGCGCAGCTGCGAACTCGGAATCGTCTAGATTGCCGGTGAGTTGTCCATAGGCCTTCCATTCCTCAATGACCTGAGGGTACATGTGCTTCCCCCAATACGCGTAGGCCAGGCAGTCGTGTGCAGTAGCGAATGTCGGGTTCTCATTCTCCAGCTCCTTGCAGACGGAAATTGCCTCATCGTACTGTCGTGCCGAAACCCGAATACTTCCGATCACGCGACTGATGATGGGTGACAGCGGATCCAGCTGATGAGCACGATTGATTTCCGCCAACGCCTCCTGCTCCCTGCCCCCGACAGTGCTAATGTATTCGGCATACCACTGGTGGGCGGTCGCATCGTTGGGGTCAAGCTCAATTGCCTTTTTGAACTCAGCCTCTCCTCCGGCGAAGTCCCAATCGTAGCCAACCTCATTGCTGCCCAGAACGGCATGGGGATGAGCCAGGGTCGCATCCAACTCCAGGGCCCTGCGGGCAGCCGCATTCGATTTCGCATAGTCTTCGTTGGGGTTGGCGCCAAAAAAAGGCAGTACGGAATAAGCGTCGGCAAGCCCTGAATAGGCCAGAGCGTATTCGGGGTCTTCGGCGATGGCTTGATTGAAGCAGGAGATGGCCGTCTCTAGGGCTGGACGCGTCCGCTTGTTCCATGCGTAACGCCCCTTCAAATACAAAGAATAGGCCTTCGCATCCCGTGTGCCCTGATTGGTGACCTGCTGCTTATCTGCGGGGCTGAGCGTGGAACGCAACTTTCCTGCAATGTCGCCGGCGATTTGTTGCTGCAACGAGATGAGGTTGGCGCTCTTGCCGCTGTAGCGGTGCCCCCAGATTTCGGTGTTGTCCCGAACCTCGGTAAGCTCCGCGCTTATCTCGATGGTGTCACCCTGCAGCAGCACTCGTCCGCTCACCACGACCGATACCCCGAGATTGCTGCCGACCGTCCGCACCTCGACATCCTTTCCTTTGTAGCGAAAGGTCGAGTCGCGGGACCTTACCTTAAGCCGGGGCACATGGGCCAGGTTGCCTATCAACGACTCGGTGATGCCGTCGCTGAGATAGTCGGTGCTGGCATCTCCACGTTCGTTGGTGAAGGGGAGCACGGCGATGGAATCCGGGCCGAGGTAGAGATCCGGGGCTTCCGCATTCGATGGATGACGGCTGGCGAGAGCTTTGAAGCGAGGTCCGGTATGGCCGATAGAGAAATACGTTACGAGCCCGGCGGCCAGGAGGAGTGGAACGATCCAGGCGGCTACGCGGGATGGCGGCCAACTTTTTATGACTGCCGGGACAGGTGCGGGCGGAGCCGGGGCCGATGGCACGGCGGCTCCGGCGAGATCCGTTTTATGTTCCGCAACTTCCCCAGATGCCGAGTCATCGGCATCGATTTCCTGGCCGCTTCCTTTCAGCCAGTCCGCCAACTCCTCGCTGTAGGCGAACACACTGCTGCGTCCGCTCCCCGGCACCCGGTGCACGGGGAGTCCTCGTTCCGTTTCCCAGCGTTTGACGGTGCGCTCGGCCCGTCCGAAGAAGGCGGCAATTTCCTTCCACGAATCCAGGCGCCTGCCCGGAAGTGGGTCGCGATTGGCTGCCATAAAGGGAAATGACCTGTCGTGACCTGAAGCGACCCGACTTGTCTGTTGCCTGGGGAAGGCGGGGCCGCCATAGTATAGCGCGATCGAAAGCGATTCCGCTCCCCCACCAAGGGGCCCCCCGAGCGGAAACCTGGGGACCGAGTTAGATCAGCCACGATTGCTGGATCACCGACATCAAGGAGTTTCTATGTACTTCGGACCGGCCAAGTCACTCTGCCTAGTTGCGTTGGTCTTTTTCACGGCAGTCGCCACCTTCGCGCCCACGGCCGCCGCCCAGGAATCGATCCTGTTCAGCTTCAATGGTACAGACGGGGCTAACCCCAACGCCGGCCTGATCTCCGACGGCAAAGGCAATTTCTATGGCACCACCGTCTCCGGAGGCGTCCTGGGACTCTATGGGACGGTTTTCGAAATCTCGCCGGCATCCGGCGGGACTTGGACCTTCACCGAGCTCTACGCCTTTGGCAATGTGGCCGGCGATGGAACTCAGCCCCTGGGCGGCTTGGTTCTCGACAAGGCAGGCAATCTCTACGGAACCACGACCACCGGCGGCGCCTCCGGTAACGGCACCGTCTATGAATTGTCGAAAGGTTCAAGCGGCTGGACGGAGAAGATCCTACACAGCTTCGGTGCCGCTCCGGACGGCACCGACCCCAGGCGCGGAAGCCTGACCTTCGACGCGAAGGGGAATCTCTACGGCACGACCGCGACAGGCGGCGCCCATAACGTTGGAACAGTGTTTGAGTTGTCCCCGGCGGCGGGCGGGACCTGGACCGAGAAGGTCATCTACAGCTTCGGCGCCAGCAACGCGGACGGCACCGATCCTGTAAGCGCCGTGACCTTCGACGCCGCAGGCAACATGTACGGCACCACCAACGCAGGCGGCACTTTTGGCTACGGAATCGTCTGGGAGTTGATCCCGGGTTCGGGCGGATCCTGGACTGAAAAGATTCTGCATACCTTCGACGTCAACACGGTCGACGGCGGCAATCCGTATTCGGGAGTGGTCATTGATACTCAGGGCAATCTCTACGGCACGATCTACCACGGCGGAGGATTCGGTAACGGCCTCGGCCTGGGAGCAGTATACGAATTATCGCCCGCTGCCGGAGGAAACTGGAGCGAGACGATCCTGCACAGCTTCACTGGCGGCCTCACCAACGGCGACGGCGACTATCCTGTCGGCGGCCTGACTTTCGACGCCGCCGGCAATCTCTACGGCACCACCAGCGGCGGCGGCGTTCCCGCAGTTGGAACCGTTTTCGCACTAACGCGATCCGCCTCGGGCTGGAACGAGAAGGTCGTCTACACCTTCGTCAACACCGCATCCGACGGCTCGGCCCCGTACGACGCTCCGATCTTCGACGCCGCGGGCAACCTCTACGGCACAACCAGCACGGGAGGATCGAACAGCTTCGGCCTCGATGGCACGATTTTCAAAATCCCCAACGTCGTAACCGCCAGTCCAACCTTCTTGCCTCCAGGCGGCGCCTACACCGCCGCGCAGAACGTCAAGATCAGCGACGCCACCTCCGGAGCGACGATCTACTACACGATCGACGGCGGCGCATCGTCCACCAAGTACACCGGCCCCATCACGGTCTCGACTTCGGAGACCATTGACGCTGTGGCCGTAACCGCCACACTTCCGCTGTCTCAGCCCGCCGTCGCCAACTACCAGATCGGCACCGTCGCCGCGACTCCCGAATTTTCACCCCCACCCGGCACCTACACCTTGGCGCAGTCCGTGACAATCACCGACGCAGCCCCCGGCGCAACCATCTACTACACGACCAACGGGACCACTCCCACAACTTCATCCACCAAGTACACCGGCCCCATCAGCGTGACGGCAACCGAGACCATCAAAGCCCTCGCAGTCGCCAAGGGATACACCAACAGCGCGGTCGCTTCGGGCACCTACACGATCACGCCGGTGACGCCTCCCACCGAAAAGCTGCTGTACAGCTTCGGCGCCACCAGCACGGACGGAGGGGTTCCCCTCGCCGGCCTGATCTCCGACAAGTCGGGCAATCTCTACGGCACCACCGAATACGGCGGCACTCACTCGATTACCTATGCGGGCGTCACCAGCACCGCAGGAACGGTATTCGAATTGTCGCCGGCCACCGGCGGCTGGACGAAGAAGACGCTCTACAACTTCGGCGCCACCACCACTGATGCGGCCCATCCGCTCGCAAGTCTTGTCTTCGATTCCAAGGGCAATCTTTACGGCACAACCTACCAGGGCGGCAGCGTGGGTTTGGGGGCCGTCTTCGAACTATCGCCCGGAACTGGCGGCACCTGGACCGAAAAAGTACTGCATAACTTCGGCACCACGTTGACCGACGGCGAAGTTCCTGAATCCAACCTAATCTTCGACTCCGCCGGAAATCTCTACGGCACCACCGAAGCCGGCGGCGCCTACGACACCGTCTTCGGCGGCCCCGAAAACGGCTACGGCACAGTCTTCGAAATGTCGCCGGCAGCCGGAGGCACCTGGACGGAAAAAGTTCTCTACAGCTTCAGCTACCTCAGCCGGACCGATGGCTACTATCCACGCGCCGGCTTGGTTTTCGACAGCAAAGGCAATCTCTACGGCACCACCAGTGACGGTGGCAGCGGACAGGACCTCGAAGGGGGCGGCACTGTCTTCGAACTGACGCCCACAGGAGGCGGAGGCTACACCGAGAAGGTTCTGTACAGCTTCGGCGGCGGTTCCACCAACGGGTATCGGATCCTGGGAGGCGTGGTCCTCGATGCAGCAGGCAATATCTACGGCACCGCCGCCTCTGGCGGCAATGGCTTCGACCTCGACGGCACGCTCTTCGAGTTGTCCCCGGTCGGCGCTGGCTGGTCAGAAACGGTTCTGCACAGCTTCGGCGCCTACGAAACCGACGGCATCAATCCTCAAGCCGGACTGGTGTTCGACGCATCCGGCAATCTCTACGGCACAACCTGGGCGGGCGGCGCCAATGGCTACGGCACCGTCTTCAAGTTGGCGCCTCAAACCAGCGGCGGCTGGGAGGAAAGCGTCGTCCACAGCTTCAACCTCAGCACCACGGATGGCGCCAACCCATGGGCCGGCCTGATTCTCGACTCCGGCAACCTCTACGGCACGACCGCATTCGGGGGCGCTCACGGCCCCACCAACAGCGGATACGTGGGCGGCACGGTCTTTGAAATCCAAACGGCAGTCACGAAAGCCAGCACGACAACCACGCTGGTTTCGTCGCTGAATCCATCAGTCTATGGGCAATCGGTGACCTTCACCGCAACCGTCAAGGCGACCAGCGGCACTCCAACGGGCACGGTGACATTCAAAGACGGAACCACAACCTTAGCAACCGTCACCCTCAGTGCCGGAGTGGCGAAGTACACCACGACAACGTTAGCCGTCGGCACGCATTCGATCACCGGCGCCTACAGCGGCAGCACCACATTCAACACCAGCACTTCAACTGCGGTGAGCCAGGTCGTGAAGAAAGCCAGCACCACGACCACGCTGGTTTCATCGCTGAATCCCTCAACCCACGGGCAATCGGTGACGTTTACCGCGACGGTCAAGCCGCAGTACAGCGTTACGCCAACCGGAACGGTCACATTCAAAGATGGAACGACCACGCTAGGGACCATCACTCTCGGCGCCGGGGTGGCCAAGTACACAACTGCCATGCTGGCAACGGGAAAACACACCATCACCGCCGCCTACAACGGCAGCACGAACTTTACGACCAGTTCGGCGACGCTGACGCAGACGGTTAACTAGATGTTTCAAGGAACGCTCCACAGGTCTTCAACGGCGGACGATACGGGTCCGAACTACGGTCTCTCAGGAGAACTGCTATGAAGCTCGGCCATCTGAAGTCGTTCGGCAGGTTCGCGGCACTCGTCGCCGCAGCGGTTGTACTCACCCTCACTTGGGCGTCGACCTCTGCCCAAGCCCAGGCCCCCACTACCGTTTATGGTTTCCCGGGAACCCCCGGACCGGTCAATCCAAATATCGAAGCAATTGCGCAGGGACGCGACGGCGATCTGTATCTTACGGCCGCAGGCGGGGATGCCAAGGCCATCAACTGTACCATTACGTATTGCGGGACGGCGATCAAGATGACGACCTTGGGAGCGGTAACCGACGTGTTCGACTTCAGCAACAATAACTGTGGCGTCGACAATTGTGGCAACGGCGCTTACGGTGGTTTGACCCTGGGCGCGGATGGGAACTTTTATGGCGCCTTCTTCTATGGGGGCACCGGCAACAACGGAGAGGTTTTCAAGCTGACGCCGGCAGGCGTGCTGACTGCACTGCACAATTTCACAGGCGCTGGCGACGGCTCTCGTCCGTACGGGGCGCCGATCCAAGCCGCGAACGGTACCTTCTTTGGGACGACAACCTCAGCAATTGTGGCCAACAGCACCGCGTACTCTGTCACCTCCGCCGGGGTGTTCACCACGCTGCACACGTTTACCGGTGCCGACGGCCAGAATGTCTACGCTCCTCTGGTACAGGGCACCGATGGAAATTTCTATGGTGACACTGCTGGAGGGGGAACGACTAACCACGGGGTAATCTTCAAAATGACCCCAGCCGGCGCGGTGACCGTGCTCCACAACTTCACCGGCACAGATGGGTCGAACGGCTCCTTCCCTCTGATCCAAGCCAGCGACGGAAACTTTTATGGCACCACCTACGCAGGGGGCACCGCTGGGGCAGGAGTGGTATTCAAAATCACCGCCAGCGGCACTTATACCGTGCTCCACAACATCAATGGAACGACGGACGGGAACGGCCCCTGGGGCAGCCTGGTACAAGCCACGAATGGGAAATTATATGGCGTAACGTCCAACATGGAAATCGGCCTGTATGGCACGATTTTCAGCATCACCACCAGCGGGACTTTCACGACTCTGTACAGCTTTACCGGCGACGCACATGGCGGCGATCCGCTGTCTCCCTTGAAACAGCACACGAACGGTCTCCTCTATGGCACCACCAATGTTGGCGGCAATACCAACTGCCTTAGCATCGTGAATATACAGGGCCAGCAGGTGGAAGTGGTTGGTTGCGGCGAACTCTACAGCCTGAACATCGGTGCCAAGCCGTTTATCAACTTGAGCACGACTTCGGGGAGAGTGGGGTCGACAGTCGGAATCTTTGGCCAGGCATTCAGCGCGTCGTCGGTAGTGAAGTTCAACGGCGTGGCGGCTACGAAGATCGTCCTCAGCGGCACGACGTACCTCACAGCGACGGTCCCGGCCGGCGCGACCGACGGCAAAGTCACTGTGACGACGGGCACGACCACGCTGACGAGCACCAAGACCTTCATCGTGCACAACACGTGGAGCAAAGGTACGGCGGTGCCGACTCCGGTGATGTTCGCTGCGGCGGGCTTCGTCAACGGCAAGATTTACGTCGTGGGCGGGGTGACCACCAGCGCGCTTGTTGGCGACAACCAGGTCTACACTCCGGCGACCAACACCTGGACGACGGCAGCCGCGATGCCGACCCCGGTCTTTGACGCGGCCGCTGCCGTGGTGAACGGCATCCTGTATGTGATTGGAGGCGCCACCGCGACACCCAGCACTGTCACCAACGTGGTGCAAGCCTACAACCCGACTACCAACACCTGGTCGACGAAGACCGCCATGCCGACGGCTCGCGACAGTGCCGCGGCAGTCGTCGATAACGGGCTGATCTACGTCATCGGAGGAAACGGGTCCACGCTGAGACTCGACACCGTGGAAAAATTCGATCCTGCCACCGACACCTGGACTACAGAAGCCCCATTGCTGGTCGGAAAGTCCGAGCCCGCGGCGGGTCTGCTGGGAACGACTATTGTGTCCGCCGACGGATACACCACCTCGGGGAACACTGGCGACAACGAAGGCTACAACGTCTCGACCAATAAGTGGAGCGCCCTGACGTCGGATTCGAAGCCGCGGAACGCCCCCTGCTATGGAACCTCGTCGGGGCAGCTTTACGTGGCCGGTGGCTATGAAAGCGCGATTCCGCAGACCATTACCGAATCGTTCAATGTAACCACGAACAAGTGGACCACTCAGGCCCCGATGCCGCAGGGCGTCATCGCACCAGGGTCAGCCGTGGCCAATGGGCAGCTTTACTGCTTCGGCGGTTCGAGCACCGGCGTGGCGCTCACAGGGACCGTTTACAACAACGTGCAAATCTATCAGCCTTGAGTGTGGGGTGGGGTTGGCTCCCACTGTTGCTGTGAGAGGCGGCAGGAGTGGATCCAAAACGGCTCCGCAATTGCCCGCGGGCGAACGCGTCCAAAGGCTGGAAAGCCGGGCTGGTTGGCCCGGCTTTCCTTTCTTAAACTGGCTGGTCGGTCTTCGTTGTGATCGGCTATCCAGAGTGTAACT
>Ga0075029_100002655_pt1 | contig 10129 bp, 6 predicted proteins | sample LitLauG_LLR_2013_FD_71391 | JGI IMG/M metagenome (GOLD analysis project Ga0075029, IMG submission 71391) | Freshwater sediment microbial communities from North America - Little Laurel Run_MetaG_LLR_2013 | ecosystem: Environmental > Aquatic > Freshwater > Creek > Sediment | place: USA...
GTCTACGATGTTTTCATGGAGACCGAACCTGGCGTCGGCATCGACTGGCACTTGGATCACAAGCTCGATGTGCTGGGACAGCGACGCTGGGACTCGGTGGTGATGCACGGCTTCAGCACCCTGGATCCGAAAAAGCCCGGTGACCCTGCGGTTTTGATCGCGAGCGTGCGGCAGATGGCGGAGTTTCTTCACACCAAGAATCCCGCAGTGGAAATACGCGTGATGGCGACCTGGCCGCGCGCGGATCAAACCTACGAGCCCAAGGGTGCCTGGTATGGCAAGCCGATCGAAGCGATGGCCCGCGATGTTCGTGATGGCTACAACAGCGCGGCGGGGGCGCCCGGCATCAAGGGAGTCATACCGGTGGGCGATGCATGGGTGCGCGCCATGCACACCGGGGTCGCGGATGCCAATCCATACGACGGCATCGACGCGGGCAAGGTCGACTTATGGACGTTCGATGGTTATCACGCCAGCACATACGGCTATTACCTGCAGGCGCTGGTGATTTTCGGCAGCGTGACCGGCAAGGATCCGCGAATCTTGGGATCGACGGAGTGTTCAGGTTTCGAATTGGGACTTTCCGCTGCGCAGGTCGGCGCCTTGCAGCAGGTGGCTTTCGATGAGCTGGCGGCAGAGGGCGCATTCAACGCCGCCGCCGCGAAACCTGAGAGTAGTCCTGCGATGGCCTCGAAGTGCGCTGCCGCGCATTAGTGCGCCAGTTCATTTTTGATCACCCGGCCGCCCTTCATCACGAATTTCACGTGTTGCAAGAGGGTGATGTCCGCGGTGTGCTGATCGTTGCATCGTCCGCCGGCGCGGGCGATTGCGCCAACGCAAGGCTTGAAATCAATGCGCCGGCGAGGCCGGCAAGCGCGCAGTTCATCGGCGCGAACACCCCTGGCGCCATGTTTATTTTTTGGCGCCGGTGAGATATGCCTTGGTCTCATCGCCGACGACGACCAATAGACTTCCCATCGAGAGGTTGGCATCGATCAGGTGCAGACCCCAATCCTCGAGCACCTGTCCATTCACCACGACGTCTCCGGAAATATCGTTGGTGCGCGCGCCGCCCGGCGTCGGGTGCACCGTCACCGCGAGATAGGAACCATGCTCGTCCTGCACGCAGGCCGCACTCAGCAGCCCCGGAACCTTGACGAAGGCGGTCGCAATCGGCTTGGCGGGCGTGGTCCATTCGAAAGCGACGGGCACATCATCTGATCCGGTGGCAACTCGTCCGGGCGAGAGGTAGGCGTCCAGCATGCCGGATCCTCCGCCAAGTGCAGCCGGATTGGCACAGACCGCCTGCATTCCCTCGGGTGCCTTGCCGAAGCGGGAGTTGGCGGGCGGCGGTGCGCTCGCGCGGAAACTCGCGAAGGCGATGACGCAGCCGAGCTGCCGGTTCGAGCGGCACGCGGGAATGTGCTTGAATGCCCCGCCCACATCGGTTCCCTGTGGCACGGGAAGACTGGTGCCCATCAGGATGGCCGAAATCAGCCGGGCTTGCACCGGCTTGCCATCAATTTCGTTTTTGATCAACTGCGTGAGCACGCCCGAACCCTGGCTGTGACCGACCAGCACGAAACCGCGGCCTTTGTTGTCATGCGCGAGGTAGTAGTTCCACGCCGCGAGCACATCGTTGTAGGCCAATTCGCGATCGACCGGAATCGGCTTGCCGGCAATCCCGGCGCGCAGCGCCGTCAGAGTCACCTGCCGATACATCGGCGCGAACACGCGGCACTTGGCCGCAAAGCGCGCAAATTGCGCGTTCACCACGCGTCTTTCCGGCGCATTGATCACCAGATCCGAATTGCCGGTGGTTTCGGTCGATACCGTGGGATAGACATAGAAGCAATCGATCGGTGGATTCCTGGCGGGCTTGAACTTCTCGATCGTCATCGTACCGTCGGCCGCAATGACGGTTGCGTCTTGAGAAACCGTGCAGGCATCGTTGCGGCCGGGCCGGCACAGCCAGATGTCGGGATTGGCGTAATCATCGGCGCTGCCGGCGGCAGCCGCGCCTTGAGTGCCGGCGGTTGCCTGTGCATCTGCAACGTTGAGCGACAGCCAGCCGAGCGCCAGCAGTGTCGATACCGCGAAGATCCGTGCAAGCATGAAGCTACCCATGGATTCGTTATTGTTGCGGCCAGTATAGCTTACGGCGCGCGCAATTCGCGCAGCCAGAGCATGCATGCACCGACGATGGGCGGGACCAGGAAGCACCAGACGTCTTCCTTGGCATAGATGAGCGCCGCGGCTGCGCAGCCGGCCGCGAATGCCGCCACACCGCCCGACATACGCGACAATCGCGAGCGGATGGCGGCGCGCGCCTCGGCGGGTACGCCGCGCAGCAGATCTGCGAGATCAATCATGATCTGCGTGGTGTTCCCCGTCATGATCGTGGTCGGCGGCGCGCTGCTCATGTGAATGCGCTGTATGGCATTCTGAGTTGCCATGGCGGCAACCAGTGTCATGCCGGTGAGCAGCGCAGCCCATCCATCGCCGCTCGCGAACGGCCCGAGGCCGATCGCCAAGCCTGCGCCCAATGCCAGCAATGCGACCTTGATCGCCATCAGGGCGCGAAGCGCCAGGACTCCCGCTGCCGCGCTGCGCGCCGCCAGCAGGACGCTGAGCAGACGCGCCGCGACCACGACGATGCAGAACATCGGCAGCGCCAGGAGTTTGGCGACAGCGCCGCTGGTGCCCAGCACCAAGGCGGCGCCTAGAGTTACGAAGTTTCCGGTCACATGCGTGGTGAACAGGCCGTGAAGTGCCAGGTAGCCCGCCGTGTCGACATAACCGCCGTTGACGCTGAGCAGTACGGGTAAGGAGGGCTTCATGGGCAACTCGCGAAACTATGGTGGGTCATTTTCGTACTATATATTGGCGAACATGAACAAGAACCGCTGGAGCGCGCAGGTAACGGCAGGTCTCCTTCTCGCAGTTGCTGCGGGCAATCTGAGCTGCACTCGGCCCGCGCCCTATGGCGCGCCATACGGCCTGGCATCGAGAATCGAAACTCAGGCTTATTTGCACATGCCGCCGCTTGCGGTGGGCAAAATCCCGCTGCGGTTATCGGAAACCGGCGTTTTCAGCGACACGCCGAATTTGATCCCAAGCGCCGGCCTCATTCCCTATGAGCTGATCGTGTCGTTTTGGTCGGATGGCGCCGCCAAGTCGCGCTGGGTGGCCGTGCCGCGCGGGAAAATCGGATTTGCGCCTACGGGCGAATGGAGTTTTCCCGCCGGTACCGTATTCGTGAAAACCTTTGATCTGCCGACCGACGGCGCGGATCCCAGCATCAAACGCCGGCTTGAAACCCGCCTATTGGTGCGCGACAGCGCCGGCGGCGTTTACGGCGTGGTATACAAATGGCGCAAGGACGGCAGCGATGCTGATTTGCTGAGCCGCAGTGAAACCGAGGATATTGCCATCAGGTCGGCAAACGGCGAGGTGCATCGGCAAACCTGGTATTACCCGAGCCGCAAGGACTGCATGACCTGCCACACCGCGGGAGCCGGCGGCGTACTCGGGGTGAAAACCCGACAGCTGAATCGTCGCTTCACATATCCTTCCGGAGTCACCGACAACGAACTTCGGGCCTGGAATCACATCGGGCTGTTTGACCCCGGACTCAAGGACGGGGAACCGGCGGCTCTTCCCGCGCTCGCCGCCGCTGATGACGCTTCGCGCGCCCTGGAAGACCGCGCGCGGTCCTATCTCGACGCCAATTGCTCGCAATGTCACCGTCCCGGCGGCACGGTGGCTGCGTTTGACACGCGCTTTGACACGCCCCTCGACGCCCAAGGACTCATTGATGCCCCGGTACTGATCGATGAGGGGATCGACCGGCCGCGGGTGATCTCGCCCCATGATATTTGGCGCTCGATCGCCTATATGCGTGTGAATACCACGGGCGATATCAAGATGCCGCCGCTGGCGCGCGAAACCATCGATCAACGAGGGTTGCAGCTTCTGAATGCGTGGATCACCGGCATGCCGGGCCGCTCGGTCTTGAGCCCGCCGGTGATGTCGCCGCCGGGCGGCAGCTATCATGCGCCGGTTGAGGTGTCACTCACCATGAGCGAACCCGGCGCTGAAATTCGCTATACCTTGGATGGCAGCGCGCCTGGCAAGACGGATGCGCTCTATGAAAAACCGATCAAACTCACGCAGACCGCGGTTCTGCGGGCGCGTTCCTACAAGGATGGATTCACGCGCAGCATCACCGAGCAGCAGGTATTCCTCATCGAGAAGTAGCCGTGCGTCAATGCGGCCGCGGCGCCCCGCCCGCAGCGGAAACAATGGCGATGCCCCAGGGACTTGCGCCCGTTTTGACCCGCGTGATCTCCTGGTTGGTTTGAAGGTCGACAACGGAGACGTCGTTGGAAGGACCATTGGCTGCGAACAAAAATCTGCCATCGGGCGACAGCCCCAGTCCCCACGGGCGCGGACCCACCTTGATGGTGTCGAGCAGCTCGTAGCTGTGCGTATCGAACACGGAGATTGTGCCCGCACGCCCATTGCTGACGTACAGCTTCTTTTCATCGATGGATAGTCTGACCCGCATCGGCCGCGACCCGGAAGGCAACGTGATAGTGCTCAGCACCTTGGCATTCACGGTGTCGATGATATTGAGCTCGCCCGCCGATTCGGATGGAATAAACCCGATGCCGCTGCCCGACAAAAAAGCCACGCTGCGCGGCCGCCCATTCACCTTGAAATGCGCCGCGACCGTAAACCCCGCGGTTTCAATGACGTAAATGTCGCCGCCGGCTTCGCAGGTCACGTAAAACCGCTTGCCGTCCGGGGTCGTGGTCACGCCCTCGGGCTCCTGGCCCACGGGAATGATGTGCTCGAGCTTGCCGATGCCGATGTTGATCACGCTGGCCGTCTTCGTGTCCTCATTCGAAATGTAAATCTGCCGGCCGTCGCCGCTTAAGTCGAACTCCTCGGGATCCGAGCCGGCATTCAACTTCGCCTTGAGGCTTCGGGTCGCAACGTCCACCACACCGATTCCATCTGCGGCCTTGTCCGCGTTTGAATCATCATCCGCGTCGTCCGCGCCCTTCTTCTTGGCAAACACCGGGTTGCCATGTGCATCGATCTGCGGCGGCGCTTCGATCGGCGTGCCGCTCAACGCAACGTACACGGTCTTGCCATCCGGGCTCACATGAACGCCGCGCGGCCGCTTTCCCACCGCAATCGTCGCCGCGAGGCTGAAGTCCGCACCGTTGATCACGGTAAGGTCCCCGGATCTCTCGTTGGTCACGAAGATCTGGTACGCCGGCGCTGACGCGGCCGAATTGGCAGGCGCCGCGATCAGGGTGGCAGCCGCGATCAGGGTGGCAGCCGCGATCCGGGTGGTAGCCGCGATCCGGGTGGCGGCCTTTAGCGCAGGCAGCGGCAGCCCTGCCGCGCGGTTTCGCAGAATGTTCAACTCTCGCTCCTTTGGCCGCAGCGCCCAAGATCGTGGCGGACCGGCGGCAAAACCGCAACTTTTCGGACAATGAAGCAACTACCCGATCGCCTGCGAAGGTAAAATTCCCCCATGGATCCCCACGGCGCCGCGAGCAGGCTCATTGACGAACCCTGGTATCTGCCCGTCGCTGACGAAGTGCAGATTTTCGAAGCGGCCTATCAAGCCCGCCTGCCGGTGCTGTTGAAAGGGCCGACCGGCTGCGGCAAAACCCGCTTCGTCGAGCACATGGCATGGCGCCTGTACCGGCAGTGCGACTGCGCGCGGCGACGCCTGGAGCTGCCGCTGCTCACCGTCGCCTGTCATGAAGACCTCACCGCCACTGATCTGGTCGGGCGTTATCTGCTCTCGGGCGACGAGACCGTCTGGATGGACGGGCCGCTGACCCGCGCCGTGCGCAGCGGTGCAATCTGTTATCTCGATGAAGTGGTCGAGGCGCGCAAGGACACCACCGTCGTCATCCACTCGCTGACCGATCATCGGCGGGTCCTGCCGATCGAGAAGACCGGCGAGCTGCTCGACGCGCACGCGGACTTTCTGCTGGTTATTTCCTACAATCCCGGCTACCAGAGCGTTTTGAAGGACCTCAAGCCTTCCACTCGGCAGCGCTTCGTCAGCCTGGCGTTCGACTATCCGTCGATCGAAGTCGAGGCAACCATCATCGCGCATGAAAGCGGAGTCGATGCCGCATTCGCGCAGCGCCTGGCACTGGTCGGTGAGAAGGTCCGCAACCTGCGCGAACACGGCTTCGAAGAAGGTGTGAGCACGCGGCTGCTGATTTACGCCGCGCAATTGGCCGCCGGCGGCGTCGAGCCGCGCCGCGCGTGCGATGTCGCGATCGCGCGTGCCGTCACGGATGACGCCGATGTGCAGCAGGCGATCGGCGCCATCGTGGATGTCGTATTGCCATGAGCAGGGGCCTCGCGGCGCCGCTCGCGCAGCGCGTCTGCTTCACGGACATTCAGCGTTTTCTGGCGCTGTTCGCGCAAGGACTCGCCGGAAGGTTCCTGCACGTGAAAATCATTGAAACTCCGACAACGGGCGCCGCCGCAAAACTGATTGTCGATGGTGAGAGCATTCATCTGCCGGCGGCCATCGCGGACTTTGCTGCTCGCGAACACAACCTCGGCGCATTTAGAATCGCGGTGCTCCGCCAGATCGGCTATTTGACCGAAGGTACACTGGATTTCGATCTTGCCGGACTTTTGCAGACGCACCCAAGTCCCGCGCTGCTGCAGCAGGTATTCGCCATTCTCGAGGGCATGCGGATCGATGCAACGATGCGGCGCCGCTATCCTGGCGCGCGCGGCGATCTCGACCGGGTGCTTGCCCAGGCCCTCGCCATGCGTCCCCGAGCCAGCGCGCTGCACGGGATGCCGGCGCTGCTCGAAGCGCTGTTGCGGTATGCGCTCGGCGCGGCGCCCGCCCCTCTGCCGGCTCGCGGTCGCGTCGATTTGCCGGGGAAATTGATTGCGGCGGCCGCGCTGGTGCAACGCGAAGGCGCCCGCGTGCATGATAGCGCGCGCGTGGCGCTCGCAATCTGCAGCGAATTCGACAACCTCCTCCACCAGCCGCCGCCACACGTCGCGCCGATGGCGCAACAGGAGTTCGGCCAGCCCATCGCGGCGGTTGAATCCGCGGGCGATGATGGGGTTCCCGGTTTTGATGCTGCAGGGCTCATGATTGAGTTTCGCGGCGAAGTGATTGCAGACACCGCAGCCAAGCGACGCGGCCGCGGACAGAACGCTGCGGTGGGACAGGACACTCAGGAGGCGGCACAAAGGACGCTGGTGGGCGGTTCCGGCGATGCAGATACTGCCGGCGGATCGCCGCGCCCGGTCGCGGCCTGGGCTCGTACGGCGGTGAGCTGCGGGCCGCGCAGTTTTCTCTACGATGAGTGGGACTTTCACCAGCAATCCTATCTTGCAGCCTGGTGCCGGGTTTACGAGCACCGTCTGCGCGGCGATGACTTCGGATTCATCGGCGGCGTCCGTTCGCGCCACGCAGCCCTCGAAAGGGAGGTGCGGCGACGCTTCGGCTCCATCAAGCCGCTGTCCTGGCATCGCATTCGCCGCACCAGCGACGGCGATGAGCTCGATCTGGACGGGCTGATCGAGACCGTGATCGATCGCAGGACGGGACACGATGCCGATGCGCATTTGTACATCCGGCGCGATCGCGCGCGGCGGGATGTATCCGCGGCCTTTCTCGTCGACATGAGCGCCTCGACCGATTTTCCGCTGCCCGATCCGGCGGCGACCAAGCCTGCACCAGCCGATTCCTCCGTCGGGCAGCCGGCAGATGGCGGCCTGTATCTGTACGGCGGCCAGGAAGAGTATCCCGCCGCGCGGCCCCAACCCAAGCGGCGGGTCATCGACGTGGCCAAGGATGCGCTGGCCTTGATGTGCGAGGCGCTGCAGACGCTCGGCGACAACTACGCGGTCTATGGCTTTTCAGGCGACGGCCGCCACAACGTCGAGTTCCATGTCGCCAAGGATTTCGCCGATAAGCTCAGCTCGCGTACCTGGGCGGCATTGGGCGCAATGCAGCCGCGGCGCTCGACCCGGATGGGTGCGGCCATTCGGCATGCGGTCACCAAGCTCAACAAAGAGCCGGCCGGCATGAAGGTGCTGATCATCGTCTCCGACGGCTATCCCGAGGACCACGATTACGGCACGGATCGGACCGACCGCGAATACGGAATACAGGATACCGCGTGCGCCCTGCAGGAAGCGGAACGCGCCGGCATCGTGGATTTTTGCATCACCATCGATCCGGCCGGTCAGGACTATTTGCGGCGCATGTGCGCGGCGAGCCGATATCTCATCATCGACGATGTGATGGCGCTGCCGCGCGAGCTCAGCAAGGTGTATCGAACGCTGACGGGGTGATCAGTTCGGCGATTGAACTGCCGACGACCTGAACGCTGACGCATCACGGCAGTAAGCGGACGCGCCGTAACAAATCCTGGAAGCTCTGATCGGAGCGAAAGCCGTCAAAAGCGGGATCGACAGCGAGATATGACATCCATACGGCACGATCATCATAGGCAATTTGCAGCCATTTGAAGGTCTGCTGCTTGTCGTTCAGAGCGGCGTAGATTTGCGCCAACCCATACGGTGATACGTACCGCGTACTGGATATCGCTTGTAGCTGAGCAGCCACCTGGAGGGCCTGAAGCTTCCTGCCCGCCGAGGCATGAGCGATGCCGACCTGCGCCAAATACAGCGGGCTGTTTCCCGATAGACTGGCTGCGGTTTGCAGCTCGGCAAGTCCCTTCTCGTACAGCCCGTTTCGAACGTAGCTTTCGCCCAGCACGAGGTGAGCAGCTGCAAAATTTTCGTCCAGCTCTACGGTAATCCGGCCTCGCGCAATTGCGAGCTCATAATTGCGAGCGAGATAGTAGCGCAGCGCCACCCACGTGCCGATCATGAGATTCAAGGGATCAAGTTCCAAAGCCTGCTTTGCCTCGAGCAGTGCCTGGTCATGCCTTCCTAAAATCGATAAATTATCTCCATACCAATGATGTGCATTCGCATTGCGAGGGTCCAATTGCAACGCACGCTTGAACTCAGCCTCCGCCCCAGCCCAATCCCACCGGTGGTTGAGAACCAGACCCAGCGAAGCATGCGCTTCCGCGGACTCGGGGTCGATTTCAATGGCTGTGAGCGCTGCGGCATTGGCCGCGGGAAGTGCCTCTGCCGGTGACTTGAAGCCGTGCCACGCGAGCCCGCTATTGCAGTCGGCCAATCCTGAGTAGGCTGCGCCGTAGGTCGGGTCCTTGTTGATTGCCTGCTGGAAGTAGATCAGTGCCTTCTGCAATCCGTCCGCGGTGCGTTTGTTCCAGTAATAACGGCCCTTAAGATATGCCTCATAGGCCTCAGGATCGAGGTTAGCCCGGCTCGGCGGCCGCCCTCGGGTGAGTGTAATGTGGATTTGGTTGGCGATCGTACGCGCCACGGAATCCTGCAGCGCCAGCACGTCCTTCAGTTCGCGTTCATAGCTCTCGGTCCAGAGATCGGTTTGCTCTTTAGGCTCAATCAGCTGAACGGTAATTCGTACGCGATCGGATGCGCGCCGCACGCTACCTTGAACCAGGTAGTCGGCGTGCAGTTCTCTGCCGATTTGGCTCAAATCGACGTGGCTCGCTTTGTACTTAGCAACCGAACCCCGGGCAATCACCGTGAGCCGCTCCGGATTCAGCTTGCCAAGCTGAGCGATCATCTCCTCGGTCAAGCCATCGCTAAGAAACTCCTGGTCGGGATCGCGACTCAGGTTGTCAAATGGCAAAACCGCCAGGATCACTTTTTCAGAACGCGGCCTGTCGCGCACGGGCGAGCCGCGCCACGCCCAATATGCCAAAGCTGCGATCAGAACGGCAGCCAAGCCAGTCAAAGTGACATTACGAAGCGTGCGTAAACCGAAATGGAAGCGGGGTTTGGAAGGACGCCGCGGCGCGGCGCTTACCGGAGCAATAAAGCGATAACCGAGCCTATCGACAGTCTCGATGAATCGGGGACTATCGGCTGAATCTCCCAGAGCATCGCGCACCTTTTTGATTGCGTTATTCAAGCCCTGATCAAAACCGACATAAACAGCGGTAGGCCAAACTTTCTGCCGCAGCTCCTCCCGCGTGACCACTTGGCCGGC
>Ga0075029_100002658_pt1 | contig 10120 bp, 6 predicted proteins | sample LitLauG_LLR_2013_FD_71391 | JGI IMG/M metagenome (GOLD analysis project Ga0075029, IMG submission 71391) | Freshwater sediment microbial communities from North America - Little Laurel Run_MetaG_LLR_2013 | ecosystem: Environmental > Aquatic > Freshwater > Creek > Sediment | place: USA...
GCGCGAAACGATGCGCTCCGGATAAAAGCCTTCCAGTGCATCGTACTTTTCGCCGAGGCCCACGAATTTTACCGGGGCGCCGGAAACCTTGCTGATGGAAAGCGCCGCGCCGCCGCGGGCATCGCCATCGAGCTTCGTCAGAATCACGCCGGTCAGGCCCAGACGTTTGTGAAATTCGCCGGCAGAGCGAACCGCATCCTGGCCGATCATGGCGTCCGCGATAAACAGCATCTCGGTTGGTTGCAGCTCCTTCTTCAGCGTCGAGAGCTCGTTCATCAGATCATCATCAATGTGCAGGCGGCCGGCCGTGTCCACGATGATCACGTCGCTGGCGGAAAGCTTCGCTTCCTTGATTGCGCCGCGCACAATTTCCAGCGGTTTGTCCGTTCCCGTGGCGGGCCACACGGAAATCCCGATGGACTTGGCGACCTGCGAGAGCTGTTCGCGCGCAGCGGGCCGGTAAACGTCCGTTGAGACCACGATCGGCCGGTGGCCGTGCTGCGTCAGCCATTTGGCCAATTTGCCCGTGGTGGTGGTTTTGCCGGAGCCCTGCAGTCCGACGATCATCCACACCGATGGCGGCCGCGATGCGAACAACGGCTTGGCGTGCTTGCCGAGGAGGTTCAGCAGTTCGTCGCGGACAATCTTAACCACCTGCTGGTCCGGCGAAAGCTGCAGCATCACTTCGGTGCCGAGGGCTTTCGTGCGGATGTTGGCGAGCAATTCATCCGCCACGCTGACGGCGACGTCGCCATCCAGCAGCGCCTCGCGGATTTCCGTCAGCGCGATGTCGAGATGCTCTTCGGAAAGCTTTCCCTGCCCGCGCAGGTTTTTGAATGTTCGTTGCAGCCGTTCTGTCAGGTTCTCAAACATGGTTTAGGTCGCTTATGTGCCTGCTTTTATTGTAACAGCCCGCAGCGCCGCCCTGCAGCCACTCGCGGTCAAACGTGCTGCAGATGCGTGTCCTTGAATTGGGTGGGATATTTCAGGCCGTAACCCAGCATGCGGTCGAATCCAATGTGCGCCAGCCAGACAAGCGCAAAGGGGGCGAGTTGCGGCGCCGGAGCCAGATAGCTAGCTAGCAGAAGCAAAATGGAGCCAGAAAGTGTGTGGACCAAATTGTAGCTTGCGGCTCCCCACTTCACATTGACGAGATACCCGAGCATAAAGAGGTCCGGAGCGAGAAACAGCAGCGCGAACCTCCCCCAGGAAAAATGGCCGGCGCGATAAAAGTAGAGCGTAAGCGCGAAAATAAGCGCGCCTTCCAGATGTAGCAGCCATCTTGGTCGTGTGAGCATGAACGGCTCCGTCTCATCCAAAGGTCTGACTCAGAATGTGAATTTGATGCCAAGCTGAGCTGCGAACGGTATGCCGACTGTGGTGCCTGGGCCGAAGAAATCGCCGAGAGCGCCGGCGGGGGCGCGCAGTTGGCTCAAGCTGGTTATTGGTATCGCGCACGCGGGCGTAGGACACAGCGACGTGGCGTTTGCAAGATTGTTCACTGGAACGGGCAGCGCGGAAAGGTTGGTCACATAATTGGCGCCGGGGTTATTGCGGTTGAACAAATTGAAGAATTCCGCGAACGGCGTGACCGACCAGCGGTCGTGAAACGTAAACGGGCGGCTGACGCGCATATCGAATTGAGCGTATGGCGTGCCGCGCAGTTCATCCAGCGTGGTTTTCACGCCGTTCACCACGGCACGATCCCCCACCGGCGTCGTCAGCGTAAATGGCCGCGCGCTTTCAGCTTGTCCCAGCATAGCCAACTGTACGCCACCTGGAATTTGGAACGTGCCCACCAGCACGAAGCGATGGCGCACGTCTTCCCCTGATGGGCCATAGTCGCCCGGGGCAAATCCATTTTGCGGATCGCAGACGCTATTCACGTAGTCGAACAGTTCGCCTAGCACGCAGCCCCACGTCTGCGCCTTGGCCAGCGTGTAGTGCGCCGTGAAATGTGCGCGCCGCGCTACATTTCCTTGCACGCGCAAGGAGAGAGCGTCGTAGACCGAGCGGTTGTCGCTGCGAAAAACGTGGGCATCGGGAAAGCCATAATTCCGGTACGCGTGCATGCCGGTTTCATGTGTGTAATCCGCGCTGATCAGCCAGTTCGCTGATAGCGCGTGCTGGAGTCCCGCCGAGGCGTGCAATGAATAGGGCGTGTGATAGTTGGGATCAATCAGCGCGGAAGCCGGGGATGGATACTTGCCGCTAACGGTTCCATTGTTGACGGACTGAAACGCGGTGACCCAGCCGTTCTGAGCGAGATCGTCGTAGTAAAGTCCGACGCCTGCGCGCAGCACCGTGTTTTGAGAAGCGCCGAATGTTTTGGCAATCCCCAGGCGTGGCGCAAACGCTTTCCGATAATCGTGAGGGATACCATTAACGAGCCCCGTGGCCAGCGCCGGGTTGAAACTCTGGTCGCGCCCCGAAGCAAGGAACAGGCCGAATGTCGTGTCGTAGCGAAGGCCATAATTTACGGTCAGATTGCGCGCTATGCGCCACGAATCCTCAGCGTAGAGCCCAAGCCGCTGCACATTCTGCGAAAAGCCGCCATCGGTCGCCGGGTTTGCCGCACAAGTGACGCCATCTGGAATTGGCCCCAGGCAGTCGCGATTGGCGTAGAACGAAGTGGGATTCGCCGCATAGAACGTGGGGTCTTGCGTATAAGTGAGCAGTGTTTCCGCATTCGAGGTCAGCGCGCCGCTCAATACCGGTTCGTGAATGAAGTTCACGCCGAATCGCAGCGAGTGGCTGCCCTGTGCGTGGGCCACGTCGTAGCGAACTTGATATTTCTGCTGATTGCGGAGCACGGGAAATGCCGCGATGCCGGTGATGAATTGATTGTCGCCGTAGGTTTCGAAACCCGTGATCGTGCTCGACGTACTTGTGAATGGAAACGCCAAGGCAAAGCCCTGCGTTTCATTTCGCGTCTGCGTCAAATGCAGGCCGCCGGCATTCAGCACCAGCGAGCCGTACCACGAAGGTGAAAAGGTGTACTGTTGGCCGAGCACAAAACTGAAATAATTGTTGTGCGAAGTCGCCCCGGTGGAGGGAAGCGCGCCTTGCTGCACCAGCGCGTTGTGCAGCGTATAGGTGTCCAAAGCTCCGCGCAAGAACCAGCGCGAATGATCCGATTGCGCCCAGTCCAGGCGTGCTGTGAAGAGATAATCGCGAAACGGCACCGGCACATTATTCGGAGCGCCGATGCCTGAAGTTTCCGGGATCAATCCGTCCGCGGCCAACTGAGACAACGCAGCAAACTGCTGCTGGCTTGCCGGACTATAAGCGATACTCGCGTCCTCGTGGACATATTCCAGGGAAGTGAAAAACCAAAGACGATCCCTCACGATCGGTCCGCCCAGCGTGCCAACATAATTTTGCCGCGAAAACGGTTGCTTCGGGTCCGGCGATGGATTGTCAATCGGGAAGCGCGCATTCAGCGCCGCGGCTCGTTCATAGAACGCAATCTCGCCGTGCCATTCCTTGGTGCCGCTGCGCGTGGCAATCACCACCGATCCCGCGGTCGTCCTGCCGGTGTCCGCATCCATTTGCGCGGTGCGGAAGGCAAACTCCTGCAATGCGTCTGGCGAAAAATTCTGCAAGAATCCGCCGATGTAATCGTCGGAATTGTCCGCGCCGTCCACGGAAACTTCGTTGTTGAGGCCAGAGCTACCCCCAGTGGAGACGGCCGTGATGCGGGCCTTGGTGGGGTCAGAAGGTTCCACCGGCTCAGTGCCGGGAGCAAGGTAAGCGATATTGGCAAAGCTCCGCGCCGCCAATGGGATTGTTTCCAGATCCTGACGGTAGATCACCGCCTGGTGAGTCGCGCTCCCGGTTTCCAGGGGGGCGAAAGTGATGGACGGCTCGCCATCCACTACAATTTTTTCACTCAACTTTTTGGGCTGCAGGGTAATCAGAATTTCTCTTGTCCCGCTGACGGCCACCAGCACGGTGGCGCGCGCATCGGCAAAGCCTCCGGCTGTGACCACCACCTGGTAGGAATCGGGCGAGAGTTCCTCCACATGAAACTCGCCGCGGTAATCGGATCGTGATTTGCGCAGAAACGATTTCCCGGCGTTGCTGATCGAAATTTCTGCTCCGGCTATTCGCGCACCGCTGGAATCCTGCACCGTGCCGCGCACTGCGCCCATGGGATTCTGCCCGCGCAAGGCAGTTGCGAACACTGCGCAAAGCAAGAGCACGAAAATGGGACTGGCTCGACGCGCCGGCTTCATCGGGAAATTTTGCTTCCTTTGCAACCTGCAGGGTAGAGGAAAGTATATCGCGCCCGCGGCTGCGCTTCCTGAGCGGGGGAATCTGCTTCCAGGCTTGCCTCCGCCTCACTTCAAATATTCGTCGAACCAGGCGACAGTGCGGTCCGCGACGTCCCGCAGGTGGTCGGGTTTCGCGAACATGTGGCCCTCGTGCTGGTAAACCACAAGCTCAGTTTTCACGCCGAGGGTTTTCAGCGCGTGCCAAAATTCGTAAGACTGCGGCGTGGGGCATTCGCCGTCGCTATCGCCCACAATAATCAGCGTTGGCGTCTTCACATTCTTGATGAACGTCAGCGGCGCGCTGCGCGCGTACACTTCCGGATCGTCGTATACCGATTTTCCAAAAAACGGGATCATCCATTGGTCAATTTTATTTTCGCCATAGTAGCTGGACCAGTTGGCGATTCCTGCACCCGCCATGGCCGCTTTGAAACGGTCGGTCTGCGTCACGCCCCACATGGTCATGTAGCCGCCGTAGCTCCAACCTGTGAGGCCGAGGCGCTGCGGATCTACCGGCGCCCCGCGGAGCGCTTCGTCCACACCCGCCATAATGTCGCGCCAGTCACCGTAGCCAAAATCGCGCACATTCGCACGCGTGAAGGCTTCCCCTTGTCCATAGCTCCCGCGCGGATTTGGCAAAAGCAGGAAATAGCCGTGCGCCGGCAGAGCCATCTGGTATTCGAATGCGCTCGGCCAGTTGGACTGAACCCCGAGGCTCGGCCCGCCGTGGACGCTGACCACCATCGGATATTTTTTCGCGGGATCGAAATTCGCGGGGTAAATCAGCCAACCCTGCACGTCAAAACCGTCGCTCTTCCAGTGCAGACTCTTTGCTTCGCCCCAAGGGGCTTTCACGCCGGCATTTTTCCGCGTCAGCCGCTTCCAACTCCCAAACGGCCCGGCCCAGATTTCCGGCGGCGCGCTGAACGAACTGCGGATAAACGCCGCGGTCGTGCCGTCCGCGCTGAGCGAAATGCTCGTGGCCCAGTAACCGAGTGTCAGCAACTCGGGTGCATGGTACAGCACCGTGGTCTGTCCACTGGCCGGATCGATCTGGGAGATACTGGACTCGCCTTCCACATCTTCCGCCACACTCAGCTTTCCGCCGCTCGTCCAGGTGAGTGAGGAAGCCGACGCTTTGCGGTCCGGCGTGAGATTCCGCGGGGTGCCCCCTGAAAGTGGCAGGAGAAAGACATCTCCGCCAACGGAGTCTTCATCGCTCATCAGGCCTTCAACAAACGCAACGTTTTTGCCATCCGGGGAAACCACCGGCCGTGAAATCTGGAGTTTCGGCTTGTAGATGGATTCCATGTGTTCCGCCGCCATATCCAGCGAATAGAGTTCCGCGATCCACCAGTTGTTGTCGCCGTTGCCTTTGGCCGCGGTCAGCAGGATCGTTTTGCTGTCCGGTGCCCAATCGAAGTCGTAGATGTAGGTGTCCGTGGGAGTAACCTGCCGGAGTTTCCCCGAAGCCCGATCCACGATTGCCAGCCTCTGCTCGAAAAAAGAGTCTTTGATTTCGCCGGTTTCCGGTGTTTCCGCCACCAGGGGACCCGCTTCGCGCGTGGCATTTTCCGTGAAGAGCACAGCAATCGACTTTCCATCCGGAGCCCACTTCGCGCCCTCGAGAAACCCCTTCATGGTGGTGAGTTTTTTGGCCGGACTCCCATTCAAGCCCGAAACATAAAGTTGCAACTGCCCGCTTTTGGCCGCGTCCGAGAGAAACGCGATGCCCTTGCTGTCGGCTGACCACGCCACGCCGCCTTCGTCAGAGTGGCCCGTGGGCGCGCCGGCCGTCAGCCGCAGCGGCTCGCCGCTGCCGGAAGACGCTCCGATATAAATGTCCTGCTTACCGGTAGGGCTGCCTGCAGCGTCGGTGCGAACCTCCACCCAAGCCACTCGCTGCCCGTCAGGGGAAATCGCCGCCTGCTGAAAATGCTGCGCGGCAAAGAGACTTCCCTTGTCGGCCTTAGCACTGGATTTCACCGCTGCTTTTGCGGTTGAAGGCGCGGGCTTCGAATCCTGCCCCGAAAGCACACCACTGCACAACACGCACAATCCCAGCACGATCGCGAATTGTTTGCCCGGCAATTTCATCGGAATTCTCCCAACGGCGCGGAATCTTTGCATTCGTACGTTATTCACTTTCGCCACGGACTGCAACCCCACGCAACGAAGCCCTGCCGCGCAAACCCATCTGGCGATAGAATCCCAGCGGCGTTCTGCGGAGGCTGCGATGTTTGACCGGCGCGATTTTCTCTCATCCCTGATGGCTGTGGCAGGAGCGGCGCCAGCGCTCTCCTGGGATTCAGCCAGCGAGGACCTCCTGGCAGGCATTCCGGAAAAACTTCCCGACAAATCGCTCTACGAAACGAATGAAGAAGCGTACTGGCAAGAGGTCCGCCGCCAATTCCTGATTCCGCGCGACGAGGTGTATCTGAACAACGGCACGGTCGGCTCTTCGCCGGCGCCGGTGCTCCGCGCCGTGATCGAGGGTTATCGCGACGCCGAGCGAATGGCGCAACCCGATCCGGAGGACTATCCCATCTGGGGCTACGCCGCTTGGAATGAATTCCGCGATCCGCTCGCGGCCTTTGTCGGCTGCAGCCGCGACGAAATCGCGCTGGTGCGCAACGCTACGGAAGCCAACAGCTACATCGCCAACGGGCTGGACCTGAAAGCCGGCGATGAAGTCTTGATGACCGACCAGGAGCATCCTGGCGGCGAGCATCCCTGGAATCTGAAAGCCAAGCGTTACGGCATCGTGGTCAGGAAAGTGCCACTGCCCAAGCCGGTGCCGGATGCCGCCACGGTCCTGAACCTGTTTCAGGACGCCATCACGCCGCGCACCCGCGTGATTTTTTTCAGCCACATTCCCACGGTGACGGGCACCGTGCTACCCGCGAAGGAATTGTGTTCGCTGGCGCGCTCGAAGGGCATTCGCTCCGCCGTGGACGGGGCACACGTGCCGGGGATGATGAACTTGAACATTCACGACCTCGGGTGCGACCTGTACACGTCGAGCCCGCACAAATGGCTGCAGGCGCCGAAGGGGTGCGGCTTCCTCTACGTGCGCGACGAAGTGATCGACCGCGTGTGGAACACGATCGCCACCGAAGGCTGGGACGATCCCAAGCTGCGCGCCGAGCGCTTCCAGCGCATCGGGAGTTCCAACGTTCCCGTGCTCTGCGGCCTGAGAGCCTCCATCGCACTTGCGAACGAAATCGGCATGGATCGCATCGAGAAGCGCCACCGCCAGATGTCCGATTACATCCTGAAGGAGATGACCGAGCGTGGCGCGATTTCCTGGACATCTCCCGATCCATCGCTGCGTTGCGCGATCGCTACCGTGACCGTTGCGCCGAGCAAGATGCCGGATATGGAGTACTGGATGTGGAAGGAAAAGAAGATTCGCATTCGTGGTGGCGCGCCGCACAAAGTCAGGCTATCCACTCCTTATTACCTGTTGCGCCCGGACGTGGATCGCTACCTGGCTGCCTATGATGAATATCGCGCGGCCCATCCCGCCGCCTGATCGGCGCATCCAACGGAACGCGGTTCACGAACGGAAAAAATCCGCTATGCTGGAAATGTTGGAAGAGATTCGCTGATTTTTCGGCCCGGGGAAACACGGAAGTGACGATTCGCTCCATCGTTTCGCATTTGTGCTTTTGTATCTTGATTCTATTACCCGCCTCCTCGGCCAGTCTGGCCCAGGACAACTACACGCGCTTTGAATTCGGCGCGCAATATTCCTTTGTCCGCCTGACCAGCAGCCACCTGGGGGCCACCAATTATTCGGGGTTTGGTGGACGCTTTGACTGGAACTTGAACCGGCGGCTGGCGCTCGAGTCGCAGATCGATTTTTTCCCGGAATATCTGATCCCGCTGCACACCATTCAGGGCGGCCAAACGCTTCAGGCCGCCTTCGGAATTCGCGCGAAGGTAGTTCAAACGCGGCGTCTTTCCGTCTTCGGCTTGGTGCGACCGGGCTTTTTTCATTTTACGGATGTTTTGTACAGCAATCCCAATTCCAGCACCGGCTTCAGCACGCAGCCGCAAACGCATTTCACGATGAACATCGGCGGCGGGATTGAATATTATTTATCGCCGCGCTGGGTGCTGCGTGCGGACATCGAAGGAAATCCCTATCGCGTCCCGAATTCCACGATCTTTCTTTCCGGCGGCGGCACCGCCTTTAGCGTGGGGGAGATTGATGACACCACGCGGCTGAGCTTTGGCGTGGCGTACCGCCCCGGCGCCTTAATCGAAAATGAGCGCGAGAGCAAGGTTCCTGGCAAATGGGAGTTTGGCCCGCTCTTCTCCACGATGCTCATCGCCCGCGAAGGACCGACCGACGGCGTGCGCACCGAGCCGGGATTCGGCGGGTACGCATCTTACCGCTTCTACCGCGTCTTTTATTTCGATAGCGATGTGCTCTATTTTCCTCGCGGCTCTAATTCTTCTGGCCCGCACGATGGCGGCACGATCTTCCAGGGACTCTTCGGATTGAAGGCCGGCGTGCGCCGCAATCATTTCGGAATCTTCGGCAAGGTGCGCCCGGGCTTTCACAGCTATTCCGACGCGTTGAGCAGCGTTTCGCAGACCGGATCGCTGGGTTACTCCCGCTCGACAAATCTCGTTCTCGATCTCGGCGGCATCGTCGAGTTCTATCCCTCAGAACATGGCACGCTGCGCTTTGAGGCTGGCGATACGCACATCTATTTCGGCACGCGGGACATTAATATTGACGGTAGCGTGCAGCCGGCTGGCGGCGGAAAATTGCGGCACACCATTCAGTTCGCCACTGGATACGGCTGGCGCTTTTAACTCTGGCGCGGCTCGGCGCTTGGGGGAAACATGACGCAGGAAATCTGGACATCGGTGGAAACTTTCTTCGAGGGCTCCCTGATCCACGAAGACGACGCACTGAGGACGGCGCAGGAGGCCGCCACGGCCGGGAGCTTGCCGCCGATTGAGGTGTCGGCGGCGATGGGGAAATTTATGCATCTTCTGGCCCGGATGATGGGAGCGCGCAACATTCTGGAAATCGGCACGCTCGGCGGCTACAGCACGATCTGGTTGGCCCGCGCATTAGCCGAAGGCGGGAAGGTGATCACCCTCGAAATGAGTCCCAAACATGCCGAGGTGGCGAAGGGAAATTTCGCGCGGGCGGGTGTGGCGGAGAAAGTGGAACTGCGCCTGGGAAAAGCGCTGGATACACTGCATCAATTGGCATCCGAAAAGCGTGGTCCATTCGATCTGATCTTTATCGACGCCAACAAATCCAACATGCCGGAATATTTTGAATGGTCGCTGAGGCTTGCCCGCCGCGGAAGCGTGATCATCGCGGACAATGTGGTCCGCAATGGCGCGGTGCTGGACGCCAACACAACCGATGCGGATATTCAAGGCGTGCGGCGCTTTGCGGAAATGGCCGGCCGCGAGAAGCGCGTCAACGCCACCGTACTGCAGACCGTGAACGGCAAGGGTTACGACGGCTTTGCGCTGATGCTGGTCACGGCGTAGCGCCCAGCTCTCCGGGGAGGAAGTAGTTCACACCCAAAACGGGTTAGCTGTGCTTCACTTCGCGCAGCAGGCCGCTGGTGACGTCGTAGACAAAACCCCGCACGGTCACTTTCTCCGGAATCCAGGGGTGTGTACGCAGCTTCTGCAACTGGTGGCGAACATTTTCCTCAATGTTCTGGAAAGCGTAAAAGAACGCCGGAGACATCGCAGCGGTGCCGGTGCGGTTCTGGATGCGGTTGCGCAGGTCTTCCTCGCTCGTCTGCATCAGGCCGCAATCGGTATGGTTGATGATCATGAACTCTTCGGTTCCCAGC
>Ga0075029_100002661_pt1 | contig 10112 bp, 8 predicted proteins | sample LitLauG_LLR_2013_FD_71391 | JGI IMG/M metagenome (GOLD analysis project Ga0075029, IMG submission 71391) | Freshwater sediment microbial communities from North America - Little Laurel Run_MetaG_LLR_2013 | ecosystem: Environmental > Aquatic > Freshwater > Creek > Sediment | place: USA...
CACCGAGATCGAATCGCGCACCGACATCTCGATCATTGTCTTCGAAGGAAGCCCACGCGCTTTCTCCGCCGGGGTGGACATCAAAGCCCATCTCCCCGACCAGATTCGCGAAATGCTCACCGGTTTTCACGCAGTGATCCGAGTCATCGTAGCCTCGCGAAAAGTCACGATCGCATGCGTGCAAGGCGCCTGTCTTGGCGGAGGCGCTGAACTGGCCTCCGTTTGTGATCTGGTCTACACCGCGCGCGACGCCACCTGGGGATTCCCCGAGATCAAGCTGGGTTGCTATCCTCCCGTCGCTGCCGTCGCTCTGCCGGCCTTAATCGGCCAGAAGCGCGCTTCGGAGCTGATTCTGACCGGGAGACAGATTTCTGGGGACGAAGCAGTCGCCATCGGGCTGGCGAATCGATCCGCCCGGGCCGAAGAACTCGAAAACGTGCTGCAAGAAACACTCGCCGAGCTCCATCAACTCAGCCCTGTCGCTCTTGCCCACGCCAAGAAGGCCATCTACGCGTGGGATGCGATTCACTTTGACAAGGGCCTCGCCAGAGCTGAGAAGATCTATTTCGAAGAACTCGCCTCGACCGCGGACGCGCGCGAGGGTATCATAGCCTTCCTCGACAAACGACCGCCGAAATGGACAGGCAAATAGAAACCCGGGATATCAAGGCCGATGCCGTCAAGGCCGAGGCCAAGCCCTCCTACAGTTCTGGCCACCTCATGTGTCGCACGCCGCTATGGGGCATTGCCGGCTTTCTCGGCTGCGCTTACTTCGCTTGGGTTTCCTTCAATCATGTCACTCGCAACGAGTACGACTGGCCCCATGACTGGTGGACCGCCGCGACTTATCTGGTTTGGATTCTTTTACTGGCCGGCCTCGCGCTCGACACGAGTTGCCTGCGTGAACGGATATTCTTCGGTGTGCTGGTGATTAATTTCTTAATCGGTTGCGGATTGACTTTGTGGCACAGCATCCCTCAAGCAGATGTTCGTAGCGCACGAATCAGTACCGGCGCGCTGTGGGCGCTGGCGGCGGTTATGAGCCTGACAACGTTAGCTGGCATGCCAGAACGGCCAAAAGAATGACTAACTGCGGCCTTGATGTAGACGAAAGACTTTCCTGAGACCTAACACCCAGGATCTGAGACCTTAAGCAATGGACTTCGAAATCTCTCCCGGCCAAGTCAAATCCCTGCAAAAGAGTGGAGCAATATTTCTGCTCCTCGACGTTCGCGAGCCATGGGAGTACGAGGCCGCGCGCCTTGAAGGGACCAAGCACATCCCGATGGGTGACATCCCAACCCGCGCTCACCAGGAACTCGACCCGGACCAGCACATAGTGGTTTTGTGTCATCACGGCGTGCGTTCACTGTCTGTGACGAATTGGCTACGCCAGCAGGGATACGAAAAAGTGCAGTCAATGCGCGGTGGAATCGACGGTTGGGCGCGAACTGTAGATCCGAAGGTGCCGTTGTACTGAAATGTCACGAGCTAGTAGCCAGGAGTTAGTAGCCAGGAACTGCCTTTGATCACTGACTGCCACATTCACATCGAGCCGCTCGAACTGATGAAGCCAGAGGCGTTGGCGGTGATCCGAGGCGAACGTGCTAATTTCGACGAGATTGCGTCTTATTCCAGTTCTCCCTCGGCCTTTCTCAAGTATTTAGATCGTTGCGGCGTGGATCGCGCCGTCCTCATCAACTACGTTGCGCCCGAAGTGATGGGCTTGATGCCCGAGGTGAACCAGTTTGTCGCTAACTACGTCCGGCATGATCCGAAGCGCCTGATTTCCTGCGGTGGGTTGCATCCGCGGCATACCACGAACATCATGGCGGACGTCGACCAGCTCTTGAGCCTAGGACTGCGGATGATCAAGATTCACCCGCCGCATCAATTGCTGTTTCCCAACGATTATTTGCGCGGAGTGAAAGAACTGGAAATCATCTATAGGGCAGCGGAAGCCAACGGAATTCCGGTAATGATCCACACCGGAACGTCAGTGTTCCCGGGAGCACGCAACAAATACGGCGACCCGATTCATGTTGACGACGTCGCGGTCGATTTCCCCAAGCTGAAGATTATCCTCGCGCACGGTGGACGCCCGCTCTGGATGGATACCGCGTTCTTCCTGCTCCGGAGACACCCCAACGTCTATTTGGACATCAGTGGCATTCCGCCGAAGGCTCTGCTGAAATACTTTCCGCGCCTCAGCGAGATCGCGCACAAAACCCTCTTCGGCACCGACTGGCCGAGTCCGGGTATCGTAGACGTGAAGCGGAACATCGACGACTTTAAGACGCTGCCCATCAGCGACGAAATGCGCGATCAGATTCTCGGTAAGACAGCACTTTCGCTCTGGCCCGAGTAGAAATCGAATCGGGCAGCGAGTTTACTTGGCTGCGCTGACGCCCGTTAGCTCATCCGCGAGAGCGTTCGCCCCGTAAATCTTGCGCAACGCTTCAATGATGCCACGGGAATCGACCGACACTGCGCGAGCCTGCCGGTCGTCGTAAGCAAAATCCAGCACCAACGACTGGATGTTGCCGTCAAAAATAATGCCGACAACTTCGCCTGCCTTGTTAACCGTGGGGCTACCTGAGTTCCCGCCGATGATGTCCGCTGTAGAAACGAAATTTAGCGGAGTTTCAAGATTCAACTTCGACTTCATCTTGATCCAGCTCGGAGCCAAGTCGAAGGGAGATTTGTTCCCGTGTTCCTCGGCGTGCTTGAAGGCTCCGCCCATAGGGGTGAAGAAAGGAATCTTCTTGCCACCTTCGTCATAGCCTTTCACGGTCCCGTAGCTGAGACGCAAGGTAAATGTGGCGTCAGGCGGCTGCGTAAAGCCGGTCTGCTCAAAGCGTGAGCGTGCGATCGTCGCTCCATCGCGCCGCACCACAGCGTCCACCTCGTCGTCGAAGCGTTTGCGCACAGCGCGGGCCTCGCCGTCGACACTGCGCATCAGGACGATAAGTGGATCGGTGCTGGCGCTCACGGCCGCCTCGCCGCCTTCGTACAACTGTTTTCGAACCGCCGCATCATCCAATTTAGTGCCCGCGACCAAAGCCTTGGCCGCCTCTTCTGGAGTCTTGCCTCCGAGCGCGGCGATCACCGCAGGGTCCTCCGCCCCAAGAGCTTCACGCATCTGGGTAAGCGCCAGCGAGAGCATTGCCGTGTCCAGATTCTTGTAGATGGGAGCTGTGCTAAATAACGCTTGTTCTAACGAAGGCAGACTCGAATCGCGGTACTCGCGCAGGCGCATTCCATTCGGCTTCGATTTTTCCTTGGCAGCGCGAACCAGAATGCGCGCGTGCTGGGCCAGGTCGGACGTGAAGCCCCGCATACGCTCCACATAGGTCAGCTGGTCGTAAATCTCGCGATTCGTCTTCGTCGCGTTGGAGATTTCTTCCCAGGGATTGTGCTCACCCGGATGTTTGGCCATGTATGCCTGCTCGCGTTCCTGCTCGGCCATATTGATCGGAGACATCAATGAGAGATCTTTCAGTCCTTCATACTCGCCGTTGATCGCTTTCTGCGAATTCTGCAGGCCGAAAATGTCTTCTCGTGCAATCCGGGCATTCTCTGGCGACTCCGCGCTGAATTTCTCCAGCATGTCGATCCGCCGCTTGTAGTTGGCCAGCCGCGAGGGGTAATCCACGTTTCTCAGAAACTGCAGTTGCGCCATTGTTTTCAGTCGATCCGTGCCGCCGGGGTGTCCGGAGACAAAAATCAATTCGTGATCCTTCACGCCGGCTTTCGACCACTTGAGATAGTGATCGAGATGAACCGGTTTATCATTTTCGTAGATTCGGAAGAACGTGATATCCAGGTCGTAGCGCGGGTAGGTAAAGTTGTCCGGGTCGCCGCCAAAAAACGCAGCCGCAAATTCCGGCGCAAATACCAGACGGACATCCGTGTATTTCTTGTATTTGTACAGGTTGTAGACTTCGCCTGAGTACAATGACACCACGTCACAGCGCAGACCGGTGGCGGCCGTGCAATCCTTCTCAATCGCGCTCATGGCCGAGCGTTGCGCCTGCCCGGCGTCGGCTGCCGACATAGAAGACGTCACGCCTGTGTTCACTTTCGCGGTCACGTCCTCGATCCCCATCAGTACGTTCAGTTCCAGGTCAGGACACTTCGCTTCATCGGCCTGCGTCTTCGCGTAAAAGCCGGTTTTCATGTAATCGGCGCCTGATGAAGCAAGCTTCTGGATGCAATCAGCCCCGACGTGATGATTTGTGAAGGCCAGTCCGTCGGCCGACACGAACGATCCCGAACCGCCATTGTTGAACCGCACCGATGACTCGCGCAGGTGGTCAAGCCACTCCTGCGTGGGCAGGAAACCGTATTGCTTCTCGACCCGGTCTTTCGGGAATGCGTTGTAGAGCCACATGCCCTCGTCGGCAACCGCCGTCGATATTGCAAAGACACAAATAACCCCAAGAATGATGGCCTTCTTCATGGATACTCCCGTTCCTCTAGATTCGTCCGTTGAATAGGTGAGCCCTGGAAAGCAGCAGCAAACTCTCTATTTTACGCGGGGTGCGAGCATGAGGGAAGCGACGAAGCTGCAATGATGCAAGTTTTGTCGAGACAAAACACGGTGGCAGTGGCAACCGTTGCCGACGGAAAAGGCCCAGTCGGCGGACCGACCGGGCCTCGTTCGGCTGTTGAAGCACTCCAAACGTCACATCATCGCAACTGGATGATCAGTGACTGTGCTGCGCTGTTCCGTGGTTGAAGATGTGCGAGCTGAAGAAGAGGAAGAAGTTCGAAGGCGCTTCGACTGAGTGGCCGGCAGCAATTGAAGCCTGAATCGCCTTGAACGACGTGATGCCCGAACTGCCATCCTTGGAAGGCCAATCCGCAGAGTCGAGCACTAGAACTGGAACCACTTGCCACCAGATCGCCTTCACGGTGAGGTCCTGATTGATCAGCACGTGGCTATGGTTGGGCGTCGGAACAAAGATGTTGGCGGTTGGCGGGCCGGGAACAATTCCCAGCTCCGAAAGAACTGGCGCCAAATCGAGCCTCGAAGCGTGCATCGTGCAGGTGCCCGGGGCTGAGCCGGGCTCAGGGCATTGCGTATAGACCTTGGGTGATGCCTTGAAAGCTTCCGGGAGCGCTCCAAAAAGACTGATCAGCGTGCTGCCCAAAGAAGTACCACAAATGGTTCCCGGTACAACGTTGTTGCAGGAAATAGCGTCGGCGGGATTCTGGTCGTTATCCGTGGAAAACATCGGGACCAGAACATAGATCGGCTCGGTGGTGAATTTCGGATTGCCGATGACTCCCGGCGGGTTGATGTCAGGCTGCGTGCCTACCTGGCAGATCGGAATCTGTAACTCGCCCGGGTCGGTAGCGGCGGGTATCCCATTAAAATTCAGGTCATTCTTGGGTTGCTCGACGCAATCAAAATTCTGCGTATACAGGAATTTCAGGATCTGGCCGTCTCCATAGCCAAGGGTTGAGTTGGTCTGCGCGAGAGCTGGCAGTGACATCAGAGTTACGGCAAGCAACATAAGCCCTTGCAAACGAGTTGTGATTTTCATTCGTTCCTCCATTAGCGGTACTTGGACCGCATCTGTGAGGTGTACGTTTACGGCACAGAAATGGATTGCAAGGCGCACGGGACAAGGGACCTGACCCCATTGCCGGTCACGCCGCTTCTCTTTCTGGGCAAGATTCTGTACTTTATTCGCTCATGACTTCACGTGAGGAGATGAAGCCGTTGGCAGATCTTACACCGCCCGCTTCAGGTTCTACGGACGCCTTTCCGTGGTCGAGCGATGTTGCTGTTCTGATCTATCTTGCGATAGCAACTATCCTCGCCCAATTGCTGTGCGGGGGACGCTACGGATTTCACCGTGACGAATTGGCAACTTTGGACGATGCACGCCACCTGGCATGGGGATACATCGCCTATCCTCCGATCACCCCGTTTTTCGGTCGCCTATCGCTGGCGCTTTTCGGAACGTCGGTTTCCGGCTTCCGTTTCTTCGCTGCGGTCGCCCAGGCCGTTGCTCTGGTTATCACAGGCTTGATGGCGCGGGAACTTGGCGGAGGGCGGGGTGCTCAGCTAATCGCTGCCGCGGCCGCCACACCCTTCTGCATCGCCAGTGGCGCCCTGATGCAGTATGTCGCTTTCGATTACCTGTTCTGGGTACTCACTGCCTACTTTGTGATTGGCCTTCTCAGGTCTAAGGATCCGCGCTGGTGGATCGCCACTGGTTGCTGCATCGGTCTCGGGATGATGACGAAATACACCATGGGCTTTTTCGCCCTCGGCATCGTCGCAGGCGTACTGCTAACCGACACGCGTCGACACTTGGTTAGCAAGTGGCTGTGGATCGGTGTGGCCTTATCGGTGCTTGTATTTCTCCCGAACATCCTCTGGCAAATGCAGCACCACTTCATCTCCGCCGACTTCTTGAAGCATATCCACGAGCGCGATGTCCGCATCGGCCGTACGCAAGACTTTCTTCCAGCGCAACTCAAGCTCACGCTTCTCGCGCTCCCCCTCGGGCTTGCTGGGCTCTATTTTTATCTTGTATCAAACGTTGGCAGTCGCTACCGCATGCTGGGATGGATGTACCTTATTCCGATCGTCCTGTTCATCGTTGCGAAAGGACGCTGGTACTACGTCGCTCCCGCCTACCCGATGCTCTATGCCGGAGGCAGCGTGTGGGGCGAACAGCGCTTGCGGTCTCTCAGTCGCGGCTGGGCGGGTTGTGTTCGGGCAGTGGCATGGACTGCACTGGCCGCCGATATCGCTTTGATTGCAGCAATCGCGATCCCGCCAGCGCCGGTTAACTCGGCGCTCTGGAGGTTCGCCAGCAAGAACAATGGCGATCTTCTCGAAGAACTTGGCTGGCCAGAACTGACACAGGCTGTCGCCCAGATCCGCGACACGCTGCCCGAATCGGACCGCGCCCATCTAGCCATTCTTGCTGGGAATTACGGAGAAGCTGGCGCCCTTAATCTCTACGGTCCCCAATATGGCTTGCCGACGGCGATCAGTGGTATCAACTCGTTCTGGCAGCGCGGATATGGCAATCCGCCGCCTGAAACCCTGATCGTCGTTGGCATCTCCCGCGGTTTCCTCGAACGCAACTTCGCCTCGTGCCAACTCGCCGGGCATACCCCGAACCCGTACGGCATCAAGAACGAGGAAACCAGCGACCATCCCGACCTCTACGTTTGTCGTGGTTTGCGCCAGACATGGCCTGATTTCTGGAGGGATTTCCAGTACTACGGATAGGATGGCTTCGGATACATCCCCAATAGTGTCTGTCCTCTGGTTATTTGTCAGTCGTTCATTTGTGTCCTAAGGTCGATACCATCGGCGGTCGTGTGGGCGACCGCAAGAATCCAAAGCATCCTGGAAGCAGCGTGGCACCCCCAGCCAAGCAGTGTTTCCCCGGGCTGCCGATTAGCCCGGTGATGTTTGTTGTAGAGGTGGTTTATGAAGTACCTTCGCCTGCTTGTATTGATGGTTCTTGCTATCCTGCCGCATATTTCCACCGCACAGACTGGCTACCAAGTCATCTCCTTTGAAGACGGCGGCACAATCAAAGGAACCGTGAAATGGCAGGGAACCCTGCCTCACCTGGCGATGCTTGACCTGAACAAAGATCCGCAGGTCTGCGACCCGCTGGGCCAGAAGCATCGGGATCTGGAGCGCTTGCTGGTCAGTCCGAACCATGGTGTCGCCAACACGGTCGTATATCTGCGAAACGTGACGCGCGGGAAAGCGATGGACCTGCCACCGGCGCGCCGCTCTCTCAATCAAAAGAGCTGCCGTTATGAGCCTCACATGCTGCTCGTACCGGTGGACGGAATCCTGACCGTGAAGAGCAGCGATCCCTTGCTGCACACCGTGCACATGCAGGGAAGTGCCGACTACAACCTGCCGTTCACCGCGGAAGGCCAGCAAATCACCCGCACCATGAACCGCGACGGCGTGGTGAGCCTGCGCTGCAACGCGGGCCACGTCTGGATGAATGGGGAAATGATTGTGGCGAAGCATCCCTACTACGCGGTGACCGATCAGGACGGCAACTTCGAACTCACCAATGTGCCACCGGGCGATTATGAAATCGTTGCCTGGCACGAGGGTTGGCGAGTGGTCGGAGAGAGCGCGCTTTACGATCTAGCGACGCAAGCGAAAGTGAAGCGGCCCGTCTTCTCCGACCCCATCATGTGGAGCAAGCCGGTCAAAGTGGCGCCTCGCGAGGCCGTGGACGTGGATTTCACGCTCGAGGAGCACTCTCCGCAGATGGCGCAGGGGCATTAAGTGAGGGCCGCGGCTCCAACGGAATTGAAATAGCCCCAATCTTTCGGGCTTCGCCGCGCATCGATACAATAGAAGCAGCATGATGCGGCGCGTCTATCTCGACAACAATGCCACGACTCCTGTACTTCCCGAAGTACTGGACGCCATGCGTCCGTATTTTGCGGAGCACTTTGGCAACGCATCTTCCATCCATCACCATGGACAAGAGACGCGAGCCGCTGTCGAGCGCGCACGAGAATCGATGGCCCGGCTGCTCGGATGCCGTCCTGCCGAGGTTGTGTTCACCAGCGGTGGTACCGAGGCTGACAATCTTGCAATCTTTGGATTAGCAAAGCCCGGCGATCACATCATTACCTCGACTATCGAACATCATGCGGTGCTGAATGCGTGCAAGCATCTGGCGGACGGTGGATGCCAAGTCACGAACATTCCCGTCGATGGCCGAGGCGTGGTCGATCCCGCGGATGTAAAACGAGCGATTCGACCCAATACCAAGCTGATCACGATCATGTGGGCAAACAACGAAACTGGTGTGCTTCAGCCTGTCGCGGAAATTGGTAAGATCGCTGCTGAGGCGAATGTTCGCTTCCACACTGATGCCGTCCAAGGCGCGGGAAAGATCTCAGTCAATGTCAGTGAGATCGGGTGTGACCTGCTCACCATATCCGGCCACAAATTACATGGGCCGCAAGGTGTGGGCGCGCTTTATGTCCGCAAGGGAACTCAGCTTGAGCCCATGCTCTATGGCGGCAGGCATGAACGATCGCGTCGCGCTGGTACCGAAAATGTTCCGGGTATTGTCGGTCTGGGAAAAGCGGCGGAGTTGGCCGTCACCAGCCTGGAACGTGGCGACGACAAAGCAATGTGCGCCGAGCGTGATCGACTGGAAAGGGAACTGCTCGAAATTGAAGGAACTGGCGTTAACGGAGGCGGCGCTCCGCGAGTTCCGAACACAACGAGTATTTACTTTGATGGCATCGAGGGAGAGTCTCTGGTCATTGCTCTCGATTTGAAGGGCCTGGCCGTGTCAACGGGCGCGGCATGTTCCTCGGGAGCGATCGAACCGTCGCACGTTCTGATCGCCATGGGGCTGCGTCCTGACCGGGCGAAGGCAAGCATTCGCTTCAGCCTTGGTAAGCTAAATAAGGCCGAAGAAGTAGATTTTGCGTTTGCGCTGGTTCCTGCGACAGTGGGGCGTTTGCGAGAACTATCACCTGTGTGGCCGAAGACCGCAGCTAGCCGTTAGCAGTTAGCATTTAGCCGAATCGGAACCATTGAAGAGCTAAGTGCCAATTGCCAAGTGCTAAGTGCTGATTCCACCATCGCCGTCGCCATGTCGGGAGGAGTCGACTCCTCGACCGTTGCGGCCATGCTGCGCGCCGATGGCCGCAATGTCATCGGCCTGACCATGCAACTCTGGAACCAGCGCCGCCTTGCCGGACACGAAGGCATGCCCGAGTCGGTCCAGGGCCGCTGCTGCTCGATCGACGATGTCTACGATGCACGACGCGTGGCCGAGACGCTTGGGATCCCTTACTACGTTGTTAATCACGAAGAGCGCTTTGAGCGCGATGTCGTGCGGCCTTTTGTGGAAGAGTATCTGGCCGGACGCACGCCAATTCCGTGCAGCCTCTGCAACAATCACTTGAAGTTTGATCAGCTTCTGATCGTGGCGCGGCAGATCGGCGCCGATCGGGTTGCCACGGGACATTATGCGCAGGTTGACTTTGACGAAAAGGTGAGCCGCTGGCTCCTCAAGCGTGCTGCTGACAAGTCGAAAGACCAGACCTACTTTCTCTTCGGCCTGACGCAGGAG
>Ga0075029_100002663_pt1 | contig 10110 bp, 8 predicted proteins | sample LitLauG_LLR_2013_FD_71391 | JGI IMG/M metagenome (GOLD analysis project Ga0075029, IMG submission 71391) | Freshwater sediment microbial communities from North America - Little Laurel Run_MetaG_LLR_2013 | ecosystem: Environmental > Aquatic > Freshwater > Creek > Sediment | place: USA...
GACGTGATGACCAACCACCGGCCCGACCCCAAGCAACATCCGGGCCTGGTGGTAGTAGGCGACTATTTGTTCGACTCGACGCTGAACGGCCTGCTCGACTCCTCCGATGCCGCCACCGATATCATCCTGACCGAGATGATGCGCCTGCGACGCGCCCGGAAGGAAGATGAAAAGCCCGCCTCCGACAGGATCGACCGCAACTATTTCGAGAACTACCGTGGGCTCGGACCCTACCGCGAGGTCTGGCGCCGGTTCACCGATCCCGCCTATCTCACCGATCTCATCAGGGTCGTCTGGAACAGGACGACGGGTTACAGGCTTCTCGTAGCGGGATCGGCAAGCGGTGAATTGGTCGGAGCGCTGCGCGAGCTTGGTGTCGATGCATGGGGCATCGAGAATAATCGCGCGATCCACGCCAGGACGCCGGAGGAGCTGAAACGGTTCAACAAGCTCGGATCGATCCTCGATATGCCGTTCAAGGACGGTGAGTTCGATATCGTATTCGAGACCAGCCTGTGCCACGTTGCGGAAAAGCAGGCCGCACGAGCCGTTCGCGAGCTGGGCCGCGTGGTCAGCACCGGCCTCGTGTTTGGCTCGGTTACATCGGATATGTCGCCTGCGCTGATCGATCGTTACGATCTTTTGCGCGGCGTCAAGAAGCTCGGCACCTGGTGGGAATGGTCGGAGCTGTTCTTCGGCAACGGATTCGATCTCTCGATGCACCGTCACGACTGCACCGATGAGTTGTGGGCCGCAACGCTTGCCGCCAACAAGGGTCCGGGCCAGTGGTACGCCGACTCCGACAGTCTCCGTTACTCTTTCTTCGACAGGGTTGAAGCCGACGATTGAGCCGGCGGACGCGCCTCATTCGTCCATTCATTTATTTTGCTGAATGCGCGCCGATCGCATAGGATTGACAGAGTGGTACGTGCCACATCTGTCGATTTTGCGGTCAGGCCGGCCGTGCAGCATCGGTTGGTTTCATGGCGTCCAAGCCTCCATCACCGGACAAAAATCTCGCCACTCCCGTCGACGATCCGGCTGAATTGGATGCCGAAAGAAAGCTGCCGGTCGAAACGGGTAAGAAGATTCCGGTCGACCGGCCGATTTCCAAAGCCAGGAAATTATCAGGCGAAAAGCCGACTTCGTCCACCGACGACGAGGAGGACGACGAGGAGGAGGACAGCCTCGAGTTCGAAGAGGACGAGGACGACGAGGAACTTCCCATCTACACGGCGAAAGAAGCCGCCGGCGCGCTGGCGACGATCTACGGGTTCGTCAGGCCCTTCCTGAAAAACTACAAGAAGATGCTGACCTTCGTCAGTATTGGCGTCCTGGTCGAGACGCTTTTCAACGTCATCATGCCGCTCAGTCTGAAGTTTCTGATCGACGACGCGCTCGGCGAAGAGGATTTCGAGGCGCTGATCAAGATTCTCTCCGTGCTGGCTGCCGCTGGCATCGTTACCTCGATCGTCGCGGTCTGGTACGAGCGGTGGGACGCCTTGCTCGCGGCGTCGCTGATTTCGGACGTCCGGGCACGGCTCTTCGAGCACGTGCAGAATCTGCCGGCCGCGTTCTTTGCGCGCACCAAGCGCGGCGAAATCCTGTCGCGATTTTCGGTCGACCTGTCGGCCTTCGAGGGCTCCATCAAGGGTTTCGCCAACGGCGCCGCGCTGCCGTTCTTCGAATTGATCGCGGGCATCATTCTGATGCTGTTCCTGAACTGGCAGCTCGCGGCGATCTCGCTATTGGTGTTTCCGATCACCCTGATTGGTCCGCGCATTCTCACCCCGAAGGCGGTGCAGGCAAACTACGAGCAGAAGCTCAACGAATCCGCGCTGCTCGGTATGGTTCAGGAAAATATTGCGACCCAGGCGGTGATCAAGGCCTTCATGTTGCATCGCAAGACCTTCGGTTGGTTCAAGATGCGAAACGATGACGCGCGCCGCAAGATTGCGTCAGCCGCGTTCCTGTCGACCATGGTCGAACGCACCGTCACGATTTCGGTATTGTTGCTGCACCTGGTCGTGCTTGCGATCGGCGCCTATCTCGCCACCAAAGGTCAGATCACGATCGGGACTTTCGTGACTTTCGAAAGCGCGTTCTGGGAGGTGTCCTATAACATCGCCCACATCATGCATTTCATCCCGGTCTCGATTCAATCGGCGGCCGCGGTGCGCCACATTCAGGAATTGCTTGACGAGCAGAGCCGCGGTGCGGATCGTCCCGGTGCTCCGGACCTGCCGCGCATCAGCCACGACATCACTTTCGATCACGTGACATTCCATTACGAGGGAAGCCAGCAGCCGGTTCTCGACAATCTCAGCCTCAAGCTCGATGTCGGCAAGACCATCGCCGTTGTCGGCCCCAGCGGCTCCGGCAAGAGCACGCTGCTCAATCTGATCTTGCGGCTCTATTTGCCCGACGCAGGTCGCGTCACCATCGATGGCGTCGATATCCGCAAGGTGACGCGCGAGTCGCTGCGTCGGAGCATGGCCGTGGTGTTCCAGGAGAACATGCTTTTCAATATGTCCATCCGGGAGAATATCCGGCTTGGCAAGGAAGGTGCGACGGATGCCGAGGTTGAGGAAGCCGCGCGCAGGGCCGAAATCCACCGCTACATTGTGAGCCTCCCGCAAAAATACGACACCCAGGTCGGCGAGCGCGGTGACACCCTGTCGGGTGGACAGCGTCAGCGCATCGCGATAGCCCGCGCCGTCCTGCGCAATCCGTCGGTCCTGCTGCTCGACGAGGCGACCTCGGCGCTGGACCAGACCACTGAGGCTGCGATCAACAAGACCTTGCTGAAGCTCGCCAAGGGCCGAACGATGATCTGGTCGACCCATCGGCTGACGTCCGTGGTCGACATGGACGAGATCATCGTGATTTCAGGCGGCCGGGTGATCGAGCGCGGCTCGCACAGGAAACTGCTCGCCGCCAACGGCGCTTACCGCAAACTCTGGGACGATCAAAGCCGTAAGCCGCATGGGGCGGCCGACCAGGCTGACGATAACGACGACGATGAGGACTGAGCTCGGGGGGCGGCCGATCCAGATTGGTTAATTTTGCCTGAACCTTGTGGTTTGCCGCGGTGCACTTATATTTCAGCGGCTTAACTTCCTGTTTTTACCGGGTAAAATACGGCCCTTGGTCCTCCCTGCGGTCAGCCTGGAGTTGCGCGGGTGCTCGGCGGCGTGCGTCAGGGCGGTGATTTTTGCAGTCGGCAAAGGCGGTTGTTGGGTGTTGTTTCGTCTTGACTTAACCATCCTCCGCCTTTAGAACCCGCGCACTCAACGACAGGCGGTGAGTGTCGCTTGCGTCGGAACGGATCACCCTTTCGACCCTTGGTTTTATGGGTTCGGGACGGGCACCAACCTCGACGAATGTCGCTCAAACGCTGTCGATTATAGCTAGGAATGCCAGGACGATCTTGGTTTTCGTGGGCCAGTCCCTCGGATTGATCGGGTGCATGACCTCGGTATCTGGTTGATCGGCATGTGCCGGTCGATAGCAGCTGCGGTCCTCTGTGGCGTCGAAGCGCTTCCTGCTCAGCGATGAGCAGTTGGCGCGATTTCGCTTTGCGCGGTGTATTTCGCGAGAGGCGGCCAGTGGGACTTTGGTCCTGAATGAATTTTGCGGAGCCGTTTCGGTTCCGCTCGAACTTTAAAGGGTGAAGGTTGACATGCCGACGATCAACCAGCTGATCGCAAGTCCGCGCGTCGTTCAGAAGTCGCGCAAGAAGGTGCCGGCGCTGCAGCAGTCGCCGCAGAAGCGCGGCGTGTGCACGCGCGTCTACACCACGACACCGAAGAAGCCGAACTCGGCGCTCCGCAAGGTCGCCAAGGTGCGCCTGACCAACGGCTTCGAAGTCATCGGTTACATCCCCGGTGAAGGGCACAATCTTCAGGAGCACTCCGTGGTGATGATCCGTGGCGGCCGCGTCAAGGATTTGCCGGGCGTTCGCTACCATATTCTCCGCGGCGTCCTCGATACCCAGGGCGTCAAGAACCGCAAGCAGCGCCGTTCGAAGTATGGCGCCAAGCGTCCGAAATGAGCTGAGCATAGCGAGGGTCGTCCCCGGGCGAACGAAGTGAGACCCGGGGATCTGGAGCAACAAGTTAAGACGTGGATGGCCGGGACGAGCCGGCCGTGACTAAGGAACCAAGATGTCGCGCCGCCATTCCGCAGAAAAACGTGAAGTACTTCCGGACCCGAAGTTCGGAAACATCGTCATTACGAAGTTCATGAACTCGGTGATGCACGCCGGCAAGAAGTCGGTTGCCGAAGGCATCGTCTACGGCGCGCTTGGCATTATCGAGAACAAGACCAAGCAGAATCCGTTAACCGTCTTCGAACAGGCGCTGGAGAATGTGATGCCGACGATCGAAGTCCGTTCGCGGCGCGTCGGCGGCGCCACCTACCAGGTGCCGGTCGAGGTGCGTTCGGTGCGCCGCCAGGCGCTCGGGATTCGCTGGATCATTTCGGCCGCGCGCGACCGCAACGAGAAAACCATGACCGAGCGGCTTTCGGCCGAGCTGCTTGATGCGTCGAATAACCGGGGGAACGCCGTCAAGAAGCGTGAGGACGTGCACAAGATGGCGGAAGCCAACCGTGCGTTCTCGCACTATCGCTGGTAACGGCGAAACTTAAGGATTCAAGGAACATCCCATGCCCCGCCAACATGCCATCGAGGACTACCGCAACTTCGGTATCATGGCGCATATCGACGCCGGCAAGACCACGACTACCGAACGCATCCTCTACTACACCGGCAAGAGCCACAAGATCGGCGAAGTGCACGAAGGTGCCGCGACGATGGACTGGATGGAGCAGGAGCAGGAGCGCGGCATAACCATTACTTCGGCCGCGACCACCGCATTCTGGAACGGCAAGCGACTGAACATCATCGACACTCCCGGCCACGTCGACTTCACCATCGAGGTCGAGCGTTCCCTTCGCGTGCTCGACGGCGCAGTGTGCGTGCTCGATTCGAACCAGGGTGTGGAACCGCAGACCGAAACCGTCTGGCGTCAGGGTGACAAGTACAGGGTCCCGCGCATCGTCTTCGCCAACAAGATGGACAAGACCGGCGCCGATTTCTTCAAATGCCTGGCCGACATCGTCGATCGTCTCGGCGCCAAGCCGATCGCCATCCAGCTACCGATCGGAGCCGAGAGCAGCTTCAAGGGTGTCATAGACCTCGTGAGGATGAAGGGCATCGTCTGGAACGACGAGTCGCTCGGCGCCAAATTCGACTATGTCGATATCCCGGCCGATCTGCTCGAGCAGGCCAGGGAATATCGCGAGAAGATGGTGGAAGCCGCCGTCGAACTCGACGATGACGCGATGGCCGCCTATCTCGACGGCAAGGAGCCGGATGAGGCGACGTTGAAAAGGCTGATCCGCAAGGCGGTGCTGTGCGGCGCATTCTATCCGGTGCTGTGCGGCTCCGCGTTCAAGAACAAGGGCGTGCAGCCGTTGCTCGACGCCGTTGTGGACTATCTGCCGTCGCCGGTCGACGTGCCCGCGATCAAGGGCACCGACGAGGACGGCAACGAAATCGTGCGCAAGGCCGACGACAAGGAGCCGCTGGCGCTGCTCGCATTCAAGATCATGGACGACCCGTTTGTCGGCACCATCACCTTCTGCCGCATCTATTCCGGTACGCTTTTGTCAGGCACCGGCGTCATCAATTCGACGCGTGACCGCAAGGAACGTATCGGCCGCATGTTGCTGATGCATGCCAACAACCGCGAGGACATCAAGGAAGCCTATGCCGGCGACATCGTCGCGCTGGCGGGCCTCAAGGAGGCGCGCACCGGCGACACGCTGTGCGATCCGAACAAGCCGGTGATTCTGGAAAAGATGGAATTTCCAGAGCCCGTCATCGAGATTGCGATCGAGCCGAAGTCGAAGGCCGACCAGGAAAAACTCGGGGTTGCGCTCGCCAAGCTTGCCGCGGAAGATCCCTCGTTCCGGGTGTCGACCGATCAGGAGTCGGGCCAGACCATCCTCAAGGGCATGGGCGAACTTCATCTCGACATCAAGGTCGACATCCTCAAGCGCACCTACAAGGTCGACGCCAACATCGGCGCGCCGCAGGTAGCGTTCCGCGAGCGGATCACCCAGCGCGTCGAGCACAGCTATACCCACAAGAAGCAGACCGGCGGTACCGGACAGTTTGCTGCGGTCACCCTCGTGGTCGAACCCAACGAGCCTGGCAAGGGCTACGAGTTCGAATCCAAGGTGGTTGGCGGCGCGGTGCCGAAGGAATATATCCCCGGCGTCGAGAAGGGGGTCGAAAGCGTTCTCAGCTCCGGCGTGGTCGCGGGCTTTCCGGTCGTTGACGTCAAGGTTCAGCTGATCGATGGCAAATACCACGACGTCGACTCCTCGGCGCTCGCATTCGAGATCGCAACGCGCGCCTGCTTCCGCGAAGCGTTGCAGCGGGGCAAGTCGGTGCTGCTCGAGCCCATCATGAAGGTCGAGGTGGTGACGCCGGAAGACTACACCGGCTCCGTCATCGGCGATTTGAATTCGCGGCGCGGCCAGATCCAGGGTCAAGACATGCGCGGCAATGCCAACGTCATCAATGCGATGGTGCCGCTCATGAACATGTTCGGTTACGTGAATAACCTGCGCTCCATGAGCCAGGGTCGCGCAACCTTTACGATGCAATTCGACCACTACGCGGAAGCGCCGGCCAACGTGTCGGCGGAAGTCCAGAAGAAGTTTGCCTGATTGTCGTTGGCGGCAGCCAACGACTGAACGGAGAGTCAAATGGCCAAAGCAAAGTTTGAACGCACTAAACCGCACTGCAACATCGGAACGATCGGTCACGTCGACCACGGCAAGACGTCGCTGACGGCGGCCATCACCAAGGTGTTGGCGGAAACCGGCGGTGCGACGTTCACGGCGTATGATCAGATCGACAAGGCGCCGGAAGAGAAGGCGCGCGGCATCACGATTTCGACCGCGCATGTCGAGTATGAGACGCAGAAGCGGCACTACGCCCACGTCGATTGTCCGGGCCATGCCGACTACGTGAAGAACATGATCACCGGCGCAGCCCAGATGGACGGCGCGATCCTGGTGGTGTCGGCGGCCGACGGCCCGATGCCCCAGACCCGCGAGCACATCCTGCTGGCAAAGCAGGTAGGCGTCCCCGCGATGGTCGTATTCCTCAACAAGTGCGACATGGTCGACGATCCGGAGCTGCTCGAGCTCGTCGAGCTCGAGGTTCGCGAGTTGCTCTCGAAGTACGATTTCCCGGGCGACAAGATCCCGATCATCAAGGGCTCGGCGCTGGCAGCCCTCGAAGACAAGGACAAGAAGCTCGGCCACGACTCGATTCTCGAGCTGATGAAGAATGTCGACGAGTACATTCCGCAGCCGGAGCGTCCGATCGATCAGCCGTTCCTGATGCCGGTCGAAGACGTGTTCTCGATCTCCGGCCGCGGCACCGTGGTCACCGGCCGCGTCGAGCGCGGCGTGATCAAGGTCGGCGAGGAAATCGAAATCGTGGGTCTTCGCCCCACGCAGAAGACCATTGTCACCGGCGTTGAAATGTTCCGCAAGCTGCTCGACCAGGGTCAGGCGGGCGACAACATCGGCGCGCTGCTGCGCGGTACCAAGCGCGAGGAAGTCGAACGCGGCCAGGTGCTGTGCAAGCCGGGTTCGGTCAAGCCGCATACCAAGTTCAAGGCCGAGGCTTACATCCTCACCAAGGAGGAGGGCGGACGTCACACCCCGTTCTTCACCAACTACCGGCCGCAGTTCTACTTCCGCACCACCGACGTGACCGGTGTCGTGCATCTGCCTGAAGGCACTGAAATGGTGATGCCGGGCGACAACATCGCGATGGAAGTGCACCTGATCGTGCCGATTGCGATGGAAGAGAAACTGCGCTTTGCGATCCGGGAAGGCGGCCGCACCGTCGGCGCCGGCGTCGTCGCAAGCATCATCGAGTAAGAACCTAGCGTCGTCATGCCCGGCCTCGTGCCGGGCATCCACGACTTGCTTTTCAGACGTGGATGGCCGGGACAAGCCCGGCCATGACGAAACCGAAAGAGACAACGGCAATGAACGGCCAAAACATTCGCATACGTCTCAAGGCGTTCGACCATCGGATTCTCGATTCGTCGACCCGCGAGATCGTAAATACGGCGAAACGGACCGGTGCTCAGGTTCGCGGACCCATTCCGCTGCCGACCCGCATCGAGAAGTTTACCGTCAACCGTTCGCCGCATGTCGACAAGAAGAGCCGCGAACAATTCGAGATGCGCACGCACAAGCGCCTTCTCGACATTGTCGACCCGACACCGCAGACCGTGGACGCGCTGATGAAGCTCGACCTTGCTGCAGGCGTCGACGTCGAAATCAAGCTCTAACCTTTTAGCTACCGTCCGCAAGTCAGCGGACAGAAACAACAGGAAGCACGCCGATGCGCTCCGGAGTGATCGCACAAAAGGTCGGGATGACGCGGGTCTTTACGGAGACCGGCGAACATATCCCTGTGACTGTGCTGAAGCTGGGTAATTGCCAGGTCGTCGGTCACCGTACGACCGAGAAGAACGGTTACGTCGCGCTGCAGCTCGGATCGGGCACGCGCAAGACGGTCTACATGCCGAAAGCCGAGCGCGGCCAGTTCGCCGTCGCCAAGGTCGAGCCCAAGCGCAAGGTGACCGAGTTCCGCGTGTCGGAAGATGCGCTGATCCCGGTCGGCGCCGAGATCCAGGCCGACCACTTCGTCGTCGGCCAGTTTGTCGACGTTACCGGCACCTCGGTCGGCAAGGGTTTTGCCGGCGGCATGAAGCGCTGGAATTTCGGTGGCCTGCGCGCCACCCACGGTGTCTCCGTCTCGCACCGTTCGATCGGTTCGACCGGTCAGCGTCAGGATCCCGGCAAAACCTTCAAGAACAAGAAGATGGCCGGTCACATGGGCGTCGATCGCATCACCACGCTCAATCTGCGCGTGGTCCAGACCGATGTCGAGCGTGGCCTGATCCTCGTCGAAGGCGCGGTTCCCGGCTCCAAGGGCGGATGGATCGCGGTGCGCGATGCGGTGAAGAAGCCGTTGCCGAAGGACGCACCGAAGCCCGGCAAGTTCAGGGTTGCCTCGGGCAGCGAGCAGGCGGCTGAAGCGCCAGCCCAGCAGGAGGGCGCGTGAGATGGAACTGAAAGTCACGACCCTCGAGGGCAAAGCGGCCGGCTCGGTTCAACTTTCCGACGAAATTTTCGGTCTCGAGCCGCGCAAGGACATCATCCTGCGCTGCGTGCAGTGGCAGCTCAACAAGCGTCAGGCCGGGACCCACAAGGCCAAGGGGCGCGCGGAGATCTGGCGCACCGGCAAGAAGATGTACAAGCAGAAGGGCACCGGCGGTGCCCGCCACGGTTCGGCTCGCGTTCCGCAGTTCCGCGGCGGCGGCCGTGCTTTCGGCCCTGTCGTGCGCTCGCACGCGACCGATCTGCCGAAAAAAATCCGGTCACTGGCGCTGCGCCACGCGCTGTCGGCCAAGGCAAAGGATGGCGGCCTGATCGTGATCGACAAGGCCGCGCTGGAAAGCGCGAAGACCAGGGCGCTGATCGGCCATTTCTCCGGGCTCGGCGTGACCAACGCGCTGATCATTGACGGCGCCGAACTCAACACCGGGTTTGCCACTGCGGCCCGCAACATTCCCGATATCGACGTTCTGCCGATCCAGGGCATCAACGTGTACGACATCCTGCGCCGTCAGAAGCTGGTACTTACCAAGGCGGCGATCGATGCGCTGGAGGCGCGCTTCAAATGAAGAACATCGATCCGCGCCACTACGACATCATCGTTGCTCCGGTCGTCACCGAAAAGGCGACGATGGCCTCCGAGCACAACAAGGTTGTGTTCAAGGTCGCAAGCAAGGCCACCAAGCCGCAGATCAAGGAAGCGGTCGAGAAACTGTTCGACGTCAAGGTCAAAAGCGTCAACACCCTGGTGCGCAAGGGCAAGAGCAAGGTCTTCCGCGGCAATTTCGGTACGCAGTCGGACGTGAAGCGGGCGGTCGTGACCCTCGAAGAGGGCCACCGCATCGACGTCACCACCGGGCTATAAGGCGGCACAGCGATGGCATTGAA
>Ga0075029_100002664_pt1 | contig 10103 bp, 7 predicted proteins | sample LitLauG_LLR_2013_FD_71391 | JGI IMG/M metagenome (GOLD analysis project Ga0075029, IMG submission 71391) | Freshwater sediment microbial communities from North America - Little Laurel Run_MetaG_LLR_2013 | ecosystem: Environmental > Aquatic > Freshwater > Creek > Sediment | place: USA...
GCGCCGATACTGGCAATGGACTTCCCCGCACGGGCAGCATTCTACTCCTCTGGAACGTTCATTTACACTTTATTTGTCACCATTGATGACTCTACGGATCTGCGCTGACATTTCGCGCTTCCTCCGCCCCGCCCGCCCACTTCAATTCAATTTGCAGAGCTGAAGGCGCGCCAGTGAAACTCGAAGGAAGCCTCGCGATGAGCCAGCAAGTACGTTGCATTGTGGCCCCCCGGGTAGAGGTGAAACTCATGGGGAATTTTCAAGGAGTCCAGCGTCTTATCAAGCTCGCTCGCGCCGCGGTAGAGGCCAAACGCGTCCTCCGTTCCGCAATCGAAATAGATTTTCATATTCTTGAGCGCTGGGGCATTCTGTCGAGCCAGCACATACGGGCTATTGCGAAACCAGAATTGCCGGGCAATCGGATTCCCAAACGTTTTTTCGAATAACTCCACCGCCGGATTTCCACCGGACGCCAGTGGGGTCAGAGGTTGGGGCGGGTCGCGCATTATCGCCCCGCTGTGTGAGCTGACCGAGCTGAACAGCTCGGGATGCAAGAATGCCATTCGCAGCGCTCCAAAGCCGCCCATGGAAAAACCGGTAATTCCTCGCGTGGCGCGCGTGGCGCGAATTCGATAGCTCCGTTCGATATACGGCATGAATTCACGCACAAAGAAATCACTGTAAGGAGTCCTGCCATCGCGTGAATTGATATAGAACGTGTCCCATCCCTCGGGCGAAACAACTATGAAATCGCCCACCTTCTTATCGCGCTGCAAGTCTTGCAAGACGTTCCACTCCCCATTCAAGGCCATGGACTGCTGCGTCCCGCCAAGCCCATGCAGCAGATACAAGACCGGATATTTTTTAGCATTGGATTCTGCCTCCGAATAACTGGCCGGCAGATACGCGCAATATCTCACCGTGGAATGAAGAAACACACTGTGGATAGCCCGGCAATCCGCGCGATCCTGCGAGTGAACGCCGGGCGCGGCCAGAAACGCCAGAAACAACAGCACGGCAAGGCGTCCCGAACGATGATTCTGAACGAAGCAAGGCATAAGTTGTCTGCAACTATTCTAGGTGCGCAGGTCTGACAGAACAAGCAGCTTAACTGATCCATTTTCGATTTACACAATCCTTACGAGCCGCGCACGACTTCCTAATCTGAAAAATCGCATGATTCGCTTGCAACTATGGAACAGGGCGACTGATGCGCCAGACAGTGATACGTGACCAGGCGCACATCGTGATAGGGCGTCAAGTGGGTACAAATGGCATGCAAACCTGACTGCCCTGGGAAAATGCAATTTAAGTCTTCCCAGGCAGGAAGCGGAAGAGATGCCGAATTCATTAGGTACTCAGCTGGCGCCGGAAAGGAGCCCACTCGCCATGACGACCTTTCTTGTCCTAAATGGCTTGGGCCTTGTTTTCCTGCTTTATGTGCTGGCAAGTTTCTGGAGAGAAGGCTCTCGACCGGCAAACAATGCCCACAAACGCGCAACCCGGTTCAGAACATATGAGGGGGCTCAGGTGTTCGTCGTAACGCGCCCGATTTCTCGCTCCGCCAGGCCCATTGATTCCGTAATTCCCTTTCAGGCGCGGGAGCGATTTTCCGGCCCACTGGCTCAAAGGGTGGCTTCCAATGCCAGGACTGGAATTTCAGTCATGCAGTTTCCCACAAGGTGAGCACTCATGGGATCGCAAGACGCCTTGTGACGCGCGGAAAGCTATGAGGAGAGGAAGCAAATGTTAGACACGATTTTTTCAATTGCAACACTGATCTTTTTTGTGCTGTCAGTACTGTACGTGAAATTCTGCAACGGAATGAGGTAGGGAAAATGCTCGATACGATCGTATCCCTGGCGGTGTGCGCCGCATTGCTTGTTTATCTGGTGTACGCAATGCTGCGCCCGGAAAAGTTCTGACCATGACAAACAACGGCTGGTTCCAAATTTTGTTCTTTCTGCTGATCGTGCTTGCGCTCACCAAGCCTTTGGGCTTGTTCATGACGCGAGTATTCAACCGCGAGAAAACTTTCCTCGACCCACTCCTGCGCCCCATCGAAAAGCTGGTGTACCGGCTCACGGGTGTCGATGAAACAAAGGAAATGCGCTGGACCGAATATGCCGGCGCCATGCTGATTTTCAGCGGCGTCACCATGGTGGCGCTGTACTTGATTGAGCGCCTGCAAAACCATCTGCCGCTCAACCCACAGAAACTGGCCGCCGTCGCGCCTGACCTGGCTTTCAACACGGCTGCTTCGTTCACCACCAACACAAACTGGCAGGCTTACGTGCCGGAAACCACCATGTCTTACCTGACGCAAATGGCCGGCCTGGCCTACCACAACTTCATCTCCGCAGCCGTGGGGATCGCGCTGGCCATTGCCATCGTTCGCGGAATCGCTCGCCGCGAACAGGATACGCTCGGCAATTTCTGGGTGGACATGACGCGCGCAACCTTCTGGGTGCTGTTGCCTGGGTGTGTGCTGGGAGCGCTGCTGCTGGTATGGCAAGGCGTGCCGCAAAATTTCAAGCCCTACGCGACGGCCCAACTCGTCGATCCGCAATCCGTGCAGACCACCGACGCCAGCGGCAAAGTAACCACGCAGATCGTCAAGGAGCAAACCATTGCGCTGGGCCCTGTGGCCTCTCAGGAAATGATCAAAGAGCTGGGAACCAACGGGGGCGGTTTTTTCAACGCCAACAGCGCTCATCCCTATGAAAATCCCACTCCGCTCAGCAACTTCTTCGAACTGGTTATGATTTTCGCCATCGGTTCGGGGTTGACCTACACACTGGGGCAAATGACCGGCTCGCCGCGCCACGGTTGGGCGGTGTGGTGTGCAATGGCCATCTTGTTCCTGGTGGGCGTCACAGCGACGTATTCAGCGGAGGCCCAAGGCAACCCGCTGGTGCAGAGTTCCACGAGCCACGTACAGCCGGCCGGCAACATGGAGGGCAAGGAAGTACGCTTTGGCATCGCCAACTCGGCGCTGTGGGCGGTGGTAACCACCGACACCAGCTGCGGAGCGGTCAACTCCATGCACGATTCCTTCACGCCGCTCGGCGGAATGATTCCCCTCATCAACATGTTGCTGGGCGAAGTGGTGTTTGGAGGAGTCGGCTCTGGCCTCTACGGAACGATTGTCTTCATCATCCTCTCCGTTTTCATTGCCGGGCTGATGGTCGGGCGCACTCCGGAATATCTGGGCAAGAAGATCGAAGCCTTCGATGTGAAGATGGCCATGCTCACCGTTCTGATTTATCCGTTGATGGTGCTGACCTTCACTGCCATCTCTGTTGTCTCTCCGAAATTTGGGTTATCCAGCCTTGCCAACGCCGGCCCCCATGGACTCTCTGAGATTTTTTACGCATATGCAGAAGCCGGAGCAAATAACGGCTCGGCCTTCGCTGGACTCAATGCCAACACGCTTTGGTACAACACGACGATCGGCGCGACGATGCTTTTCGGCAGGTTTTTCATGGTCATTCCGGTGCTGGCAATCGCCGGAAGCCTGGTGCAAAAGAAGCACGTTCCGCAGACCTCCGGCACATTCCCGGTGACCACGCCTCTTTTCACCGGCCTGCTAATCTGCGTGATTGTAATTGTTGGCGCACTCACTTTTTTCCCGGCGCTTAGCCTGGGCCCAATTTTGGAGCACCTGCTGATGCACGCCGGAAAGACTTTCTAAGGAAGAACAAAATGACAGCCCAAGCAAGGAAGAGCAAGTCGATCTGGGACGGAGAAATCGCCCGCCGCGCAACGTGGGATTCGTTCGTCAAGTTGAATCCCGCGACGCTCATGAAAAATCCCGTGATGTTTGTGGTCGAAATCGGCGCCGCGCTGCTCACCGTGGAACTGATAAGCCACGTACTGCGGCACTCGCAAGGGTTTGGATTTGAATTCCAAATCACGGTCTGGCTGTGGTTCACAGTACTATTTGCAAATTTCGCCGAAGCCATGGCCGAAGGGCGCGGCAAGGCACAAGCCGACACGCTGCGAAAGTCTCGCACCGAGACTGTTGCTTACAAAGTGAAACCCGATGGCAGCAAGGAAGAAATCTCCGGATCCAAATTGCGCGCCGGCGACGTGGTGGTGGTCATCGCTGGGCAATTCATTCCGGGAGACGGCGAAGTCATCGAAGGCGTGGCCTCAGTCGATGAATCCGCAATCACTGGTGAATCCGCGCCGGTGATTCGCGAATCGGGCGGAGACCGCTCGGCAGTCACCGGGGGCACGCGCGTGCTCTCCGACGAAATCAAGGTGCGCATCACCTCCAATCCCGGCGAAACATTTCTGGACCGCATGATCAAAATGGTGGAGGGCGCGGCGCGACAAAAGACGCCAAATGAAATCGCGCTGAATATTCTTCTCTGTGGGCTGACAATCATATTCCTGCTGGCCGTCGCGGCTCTGCAACCGATGGCCATTTACTCAGGCGCCCCGCAGAGCGCTTTTGTGCTGTGGTCTTTGCTGGTGTGTCTGATTCCCACAACCATCGGTGGATTGCTTTCCGCCATCGGCATCGCGGGAATCGACCGCGTGATTCAGCGCAATGTGATGGCCATGTCTGGCCGCGCCGTGGAAGCGGCGGGAGACGTGGACACGCTGCTGCTGGATAAGACTGGAACCATCACGCTGGGCAACCGCCAAGCCACGGAATTAATTGCGGCTCCCGGTGTGACGGATGCGGAGCTTGCCGACGCGGCGCAGCTGGCGTCGCTCGCCGATGAAACTCCGGAAGGCCGCTCCATCGTTGTACTGGCAAAAGAAAAGTACGGACTGCGCGGGCGTCCTTTGTCCTCGGTCGAAGCCACCTTCATTCCATTCACCGCGCAGACACGCATGTCCGGCGTTGATTTTGACGGCCGGGCCATTCGCAAGGGCGCGCCGGACTCGATCAAGAAGTATGTCATTGAGCTGGGCGGCGCGATTCCTTCGGAGGTCGACGATGTGGTGCAAATCGTTGCGAGCTCCGGCGCGACGCCGCTGCTGGTGGCCACCGGCAACCGCGTCATGGGCACGGTGCGCCTCAAAGATATCGTGAAAGGCGGCATGCGCGAGCGATTCGACCACCTGCGCGCCATGGGAATTCGCACAGTGATGATCACGGGAGACAATCGCCTCACCGCCGCGGCTATCGCTCAGGAAGCAGGCGTCGACGATTTCCTGGCCGAAGCCAAGCCGGAAGACAAGCTGGCGCTGATTCGCAAGGAACAGGCCAAGGGAAAACTTGTGGCCATGACCGGAGACGGCACCAACGACGCGCCCGCGCTGGCGCAGGCGGACGTGGGCCTGGCGATGAACGCGGGCACGCAGGCGGCCAAGGAAGCGGGCAACATGGTGGACCTCGATTCCAATCCGACCAAGCTGATTGAAGTTGTGGAAATCGGCAAGCAAATGCTGATTACGCGCGGCGCGTTGACCACTTTTTCAGTAGCCAACGACGTTGCCAAGTATTTCGCCATTATCCCCGCAATGTTCGCGGGAGCGTTTCCGGTGCTTCAGGCTCTGAACATCATGCGCTTGAAGACTCCCGAATCGGCCATCCTTTCCGCCGTAATTTTCAATGCGCTGATCATCGTCGCCCTGGTGCCGCTGGCACTGCGCGGAGTGCAGTATCGCCCCATGGGCGCTTCAGCGCTGTTGCGCTGGAATCTGCTGGTGTACGGCGTGGGTGGAATCGTTGCGCCATTCATCGGAATTAAGCTGATCGACGTTGTCATTACCGGGCTGCACTGGGCCTGAAGAAGAGAATTTGACTTGAGGACAAGACCATGAAAAAGAATTTTATGATTTCCATCTGGATGACCATCGTAACGACGCTGCTGCTGGGGATCGTCTATCCCTTCGTTGTGACCGCCCTCGCGCAGCTAATCTTCCCAGCGCAGGCCAACGGCGGATTGATTGCCATGAACGGAAAGATTGTCGGCTCGCGCCTTATAGGGCAACCATTTTCATCGCCCGGATATTTTCGCTCGCGTCCTTCCGCAGCGGGGAATGGGTACGACGCAGGCAACTCGGGTGGGTCGAATCTCGGGCCCACCAACAAGATGCTGATCGACCGCATGGCCGCCGACGTGCAAAAGGCCCAGGCTGAAAATCCGAACACTGCTGTGCCAATGGACCTGGTCACCACATCCGGCTCGGGCCTGGATCCGCACATTTCTCCTGAAGCCGCGGCTTTTCAGGTCCCGCGAATCGCTCACGAGCGCAGCATGCGCGAAGCCGACGTGCGCGCCCTTATCGATAAGCACATGGATTCACGCCAGCTCGGCTTTCTTGGCGAGCCCCGGGTCAATGTGCTGGAACTGAATCTGGATCTGGATACCACTCATCCCATGCACTAGCTGGTGTAAGTAGGACAGGCTTCAGCCTGTCTGGGTTTGATTTTTGAGGATCTGGCAGAAGTCAAAGGAAGACAGGCTGAAGCCTGTCCTACTCAAACCTACTTCTTTTTGGGCTTGCTTGCTGCGGGTTCGGTGGGCTCAAAGCGATAGCCTACCCACGGATCGGTATGGATATATTTCGGATGGGCAGGATCCGGCTCGATTTTTTTGCGCAATTGGTTGATGAACACGCGCAGATATTCCGTCTCGTCGCCGTAGTCCGGTCCCCAGACGGCTTGTAGCAGCCGCCTATGCTCAAGCGGTTTTCCCTGGTTGGCCACAAGATGGCGAAGCAGGTCGAATTCCTTGGGCGTCAATCGCACGGGTCGGCCCTGGACTAGCAATCTTCTGCGTTCGAAATCGATTTCCAAATCATTCGAAACGTATGGGGGGACAGACTCGGCCGAAGAGCTGCGGCGTAGGGCCGCGCGAATTCGCGCGAGAAGCTCTTCCATGCCGAAGGGTTTCACCACGTAGTCGTCCGCTCCGGCGTCCAGCGCGAGAACCTTGTCATGCTCAGAACTTCTGACCGTCAGCATGATGATCGCCACATCGGATTGATCGCGAATTTCACGACAGGTTTCGAGTCCGCTCTTGCCGGGCATGTTGACGTCCAACAGGACCAGCTCAGGCCGCTCCTCACGCATAATTTCCAGCGCTTCGTCTCCGCTTCTCGCTTCCAGCACGGTATAGCCATTGCTGGATAGAGTGGTGCGCATTACGCGGCGAATCTGCGGTTCGTCATCCACCACAAGTATTGTGGGTGTGCTCATTTTTGTTCCACTACCCCCCCGACGATTGGCAAGCTAAAGGAAAACACGGACCCGTGCCCCACCTGGCTGATCACTCCGATTGTTCCCCCGTGCGCCTCAACGATCGCTTTTGCGATGGGCAGGCCCATTCCCGTGCCTTGTATACGATAGCGCTGGTCCGTGCCGCGATAAAATTTGTCGAAGATGAGTCCAAGTTCCGCGTCGCCGATTCCCGGTCCCTGGTCGGCCACACTGAATTGCACAAATTGATCTTTCTCTTCCGCGCCAATGGTTATGGGGTGGTCGGGAGAAGAGTACAAATTTGCGTTCTGGACCAGATGGACGAGCACTTCCTGAGCGCGAACGAAATCCGCTCGGACGCGGAGGTCCCGGTGCTTCAATTCGATGCGAATCGGACGCGTTCCCAGTACACCTTTGCAAACATCCAGCGCGCCTGAAATCAAATCCTCGGCGCGAACAGTTTCCAACTGAAGTTTTACTTCGCCGGCCTCCAGCCGAGCCATTTCCGCGGCTTCTCCGACCAGACGATTCAGCCGGTCGCATTCTTCATCGATGATGTGCAGCAATTCGTCCCGCTGGGCGCCATCGAGCTTTGTAGGGGAAAGCAGCGTGGTGACCGACACCTTCATGGAGGTAAGCGGGGTGCGAAAATCGTGTGTAATTGCGTCCAGCAAGGCCGATTTGAGCCTTTCGCCTTCCCGGGCCGCTTCCGTCTTCCCCACCATTTCCGTGGCGTGAGCCCGTTCGATGGCCACAGCGATCAGCGTGCCCATGGCCTCCAGCGATTCGCGCGAGAGGATCGGACCGGAAACGCCCATGCTGCCCACAATACGCGAGCCGATTCGCAAAGGAGCAAAGCAAACACTATGCTCGTGATCGATTTGCATTTCTTCGCGCGCCACCACTGCTTTCAAACAGTCCGCGTCGAGCTGCGGAATGTTCATTCCCGAGCGATAGATTTTCTGCTTATCCGATAGAAAAAGGGCCGCCGCTCCCACCTCGAAGGTCTCCGCGATCTGGCGCGGAATGGCGTTCAGCAATTCGATGGGATTGCCGGCGCTGAGCAGGCGCTGGCTGAATTTATAAAGGCGCTCCACCTCATGCCGCCGCCGGTTGGCCTCGGCGGCCTGGTTGCGCGCGCGCGCGGAGAGATCGCTGGCCAGTATGGAAGTCGCAAGAAATGCAATAAGAGCAACCCAATTTTGAGGGTCCGCGATGGTAAGCGTTCTCACCGGAGGCAGGAAAAAATAATTGTATGCAAGAGTTGCTGCTAGGGACATGAACACGGAAACGGAAAGCCCCCAAAGCGCGGAAACACCCAGGATGGCAAGCAGGTAGGTAAACGCAACCGTAGTCACATTGAAGCGGTGCGTATACATATAAAAATAGGTAATGACCAGTACCGCAGCCAGGGCTGCAGCGTAGCGTGCGAGGATAGCGGGCAGATTCTTGCTCATGGCTCAATTCAAGCCTAGCATTTTAGCGCCTGCATGGACGAGAATATATATCGTGACAAAAACACCCGACCAGTGGCTGGAAGAAGTGTCCCCCAAAGGGCGCACTGAGGGAATCTTCAAAGTATTTCTGGGCTATGCTCCAGGCGTGGGCAAGACATTCAGCATGCTGAGCGAAGCCATACGACGGCGTAGCCGCGGAGAAGACGTGGTTATTGGCGTCATCGAAACGCATGGAAGAAAAGGGATCGCAGAGCTTGCTTCACAGCTTGAGCGTCTCCCCATGCGCAAAGTCGAATACAAGGGCACGATCTTCGAGGAGCTGGACCCGGATGCAATCAAGGCAAGGAATCCGGGCGTGGTTCTGGTCGACGAACTGGCGCACACCAATATTCCAGGGAGCAAACACCGCAAGCGATACGAGGATGTTCTGGACCTGGTGGCGGCCAAGATGGAGGTGCTCTCCACTGTAAATGTGCAGCACCTCGAAAGCATCGCTCCCACAGTCGGCGCGATCACCGGTATCAAGATTCGGGAAACGGTGCCGGATTGGGTAATGGAACACGCCAATGAAATTGTGATGGTCGACTTGACGCCGGAAGCGCTTCAGAACCGCATGAAACGCGGTGAAGTTTATCACACCGAAAAAGTGGACCAGGCGCTGAAGAATTTTTTCCGCAGAGGAAACCTCATCGCCCTTCGCGAACTCGCCCTGCGCCAGGTGGCCGAACAGGTGGACCGCAGCCTGGAAAGCTACATGGATCAGAAGGACATTCAAAATCCCTGGCCAGTGCGCGAACGCATCGCGGTATGCTTCAGTTCAAATCCCCGTGCGCAATATCTGATCGCGCGCGCTTCCCGAATGGCGCGGCGCATGGACGCCGAACTGTACGCCATTTACGTGGACATCGGCCACGACACCACGGAACAGGACAAAAACTCGCTCCAAGCCAACATTCAATTTTCTGAAAGCCTCGGCGCAAAGGTTGTGAAATTGACAGGCAAGGATGTGTCTTCCGCCACGGCCGAGTTCGTTCGCGAAAAGCACGTGACGCAGGTGATTTTCGGACGTTCCGCAGTCGAAGGATGGAGGAAGTATTTATATATGACCGCCATTCACCGCTTCCTGCGCGACGCGCCCGCCGTGGATGTGCACATCGTTACGCAAGAATCCGAATGATTTACATTCTGTGGCGCGGGCTTCAGCCTGCGGGGTTGAGTCCTCGCAAGAACAAAACCCCGCAGGCTGAAGCGCGCGCCACAGAATGCAAGTTACTCGCCTCGCATACTCAACTCGCGCGCCGTGATCTCGTGCCGATATTCAAAAAGCTTTGTAATTTTTCGCCGCACGTACCATCCTGCGACCCACCGTCCCACAGCGCCGAACGGCAGGGCGTATTCCACGCGGTCTTCAAGAATGCAGGCGGAAGGCCCGTCCGGCTCAAATGTGTGCGTGTGCTTCCAGTAAGCGAACGGCCCTGAAA
>Ga0075029_100002666_pt1 | contig 10093 bp, 9 predicted proteins | sample LitLauG_LLR_2013_FD_71391 | JGI IMG/M metagenome (GOLD analysis project Ga0075029, IMG submission 71391) | Freshwater sediment microbial communities from North America - Little Laurel Run_MetaG_LLR_2013 | ecosystem: Environmental > Aquatic > Freshwater > Creek > Sediment | place: USA...
TGCCGCCGCGCGCGGCGGCATCAAGACGGTGCTTATCCCCGAAGACAACGCCAAGGATCTCACCGAGATTTCCGATGCGATCAAGGGCGGGATGAACATCATTCCGGTTGCCAGGCTAGACGATGTCGTCTCCAGGGCGCTGGTGCGGCCGCCCGTGCCGATTGTCTGGGAGGAGGACACGGCCAAGGTGCCGGTCTCGCCTGATGCGGGTGACGAGGCGGCCGGCGGCCTGACGGCGCACTGAGCCTGCTTCAGGACGAGCGTTCTTTCGTCAGGATGATAAAACGGCGCCTTTCGGGCGCCGTTTTCTTTTGTGCGGAGCTCACACGCGGCGGGAGCGAAGAATGCAGATAGATGGACGGTGCCATTGCGGCCACGTGACCTGTCAGGCCGATATCGATCCACAGCGCGCGTCGATCTGCCACCCCGGCTCGCCCTACAGGGTAACGGCGATCTGTTCGCTGGACGACATCCTGATGACGTGGCAGGCCCCGACCTTGCGCGAAGGGGTTTGCAGGGCTAAACACGGGCAAGGGCGGCTGGCTCAGCCGGTTAGAGCGTCTCGTTTACGCCGGGAGCGCGATGAAAGCAGAAGTGCGGCAGTCGCAGGCACTTCTTCATTTCCGGCACAGTTACGCCCATGAAAGGGCCCATGAAACTTCGGGTTTCGTGGACGAATGGTCGGGCGGTTAGCTCAGCGGTAGAGCATCGGTTTTACACACCGGGTGTCGGGAGTTCGATCCTCTCACCGCCCACCATCACCCTCGGCCGGGGACAATGGGCAAACGTTCTCAGAACGGTCCAACCTTCACGAAGGCCCCACTGCGTCCTCGCCTAAAATTGTCGCTCGGAAGATTTCTGCGGAACGATCTTAGGGCTCTGAGCCTTACCTATTTATCTTCAGCCCAGAGACAGATCGATCCCAATGATTGTGTTGCCCGTTGACCGCGCGCTGAGCATATACGGCGCTGTCGCAGACCGTTCCGAGACGAAGGGGGCTCGCAAACGGCTTTCCGAGCATCTGATGAAAAAGTACATCGCGGGCGAAAGAGACGAACACCGCCTGACGGTGGAAGGGCTGGTTTACCTTCACAATCTGGATCGCAAGCTCGACTCACAAAATTAGTCACCCCGAACGGGATTTATCCCTCAGAGCCTCCCGCTGCTTTCGCAGGGAAGCGCGCCTCGTCATTGTCGCCTTCGCTGCGTGGACGGCTTCCGTCCTCGTTGCTTTTTGCTTTGGTTGGGGTGCCCTCTCTGCCTGCGTTGGTCTCGCTGGCTGCACCTGGATCGGCACTATCGAAGCATGCTCGTTGGGCTGATTTCTCATAGGGCCGGTGGTCGGTCTGCTTTTGGGCATAGTGGGTAACTCATTGGCGGCGGTTTAGTTTCGGGCCTGAAATGCAGAACCCAGGGCTTCGCCAGCAGCCAGGCCGTCGACGTCCCTGATTTGAAATTCGACTGGTATCGAGGCAAAACCCCTGCCGTAGCCGATCACGGCAGGGGCACGTGCGGGTGGATGGTTCGAGGCCAGGGGTAGCCTAGGTGTCGCGCCAAGGACCCACGTGGATCAAATCGGTCTCGCCTGTTTTGGTTCCCCCTCGCGGCGGTCTTTTGAGCATAGGCGCGAATGCAACACTGTCAAAGGCCGGCCCTGTCCGGCGACGCATCGATAGTCAGCCGTTGGCGCGATCACTGCCTGGAGTGACGGTTCACAGCTGAAGTCAGCTTCCCACATTCGCAGCGAAATATGCGAAGCGTTCGACCGTCCTTCGGGCTGGTGATGCTGAGCATGAGCTCAGCCTTCCTATCGCATCGGACGCAGCGAGTTATGTCCGCCTCAAACGCGGTATTTTGAAGGGTCATCGATAAGTAGTCAGCCGATGCGCAGATTTTCGGCCGCTGTCTTACCAGCCCGCGTCGTCACAAGCTCGTAGCTGATTTTGGCGCCGTCAGCGAGACCGGTATATCCCGCTTTTTCGACGGCCGAGATGTGGACGAAGACGTCCGGCCCGCCTCCGTCTGGCTTGATGAAGCCATAACCCTTCGTCCCGTTGAACCACTTCACCGTCCCCATAGCCACTTCGATATCTCCCTCAGACCAAAAAGAACGATGGAAGGAACGTGATTCTTCAGTCGATCTAGCGGCGATTACGCGGCAAAAAGCCGTCGCTGTATGGTCACAGCAACGGCTATCCGTCATAATCGTTAATGCCTTGTAAACACCGCGAAGACCCCAAATGGTTCGTCTTCTCTGGATCGTCGTTTGCCTGATCAGCCTGGCGATAGCCTTGATGTGCGGGTTGGCAGCGGTCACTGTCTTGGCGGCGATCGTGACCGGCAAGTTCACCGATCCTGAGGCTTGGAAGACCGTAGTGTTTCTTGCAGCGGTTGGCTGCCTGTCGTGGTTCCTCTGTCGCGCGGCTTGGAGATTGTCCGAGTAGGATTGCAAGTTGCGGCCATCGATGGCTGGATCTGGTGAACTTATCTTTCGTAAACAAAAAAGCCCCAGGCTAGGCCCTGGGGCTAGCCGCGGTGGGCCTCAGTAACCTACTTCAGCGAGCTGTTGACTGAGTTGAACATCGTGTTCAGATTGCTGCCGAGACCATTGACGGCAGCAAGAATTGCAATCGAAATACCAGCTGCGATCAGGCCGTATTCGATTGCGGTGGCGCCTGACTCGTCTGACAAGAATTTTGCAATAACAGATTTCAAGTTAACCTCCACTGGTGATGCGAACGGGCGCGGTAAAACTACGGCTTGTCATCTAAAAGACGAGTCACCAAGCTGCTTAGACTTTTAGCTGCAGTGCGTTTGTTTTATTTCTGGACGTTTCCAGCCTGACGCGCGGGACGATTTGTTTCATCTCTCGATCCTGAGCCGCGATTTGTTTGTAAGGCATGCGGCGCGCGTGGCGCCGATGTGAAGCCTGATTGGCAATCGGTCCGCACGCTACGACCGGCCAGCCTCACAAGACCTGTCTCGGCGTTTCGAGACCAGACAGTCAAGGCCGACACCTGCATGCATTGCGAGATGCTTCCGGAGAATGTTTGTTAAAGTTCTTCGTTTGTTTGAAAGAATTTTCGCGGCAACAACTCACGCAAATCAATGCATCATTGATGCGATTCCATAGATAACTTGTAAACGTTCGGACAGGATTGGTCGCTGCACTCCCCACCAATGACTGGACGGCAGAGCTGGATGGGTGCCAGATATGCTGGCCACTGGATTCCGCGCACCTTCATCGAAAGACCGATGGCGAGCGGAGCCAAATCAGAGGCATTCGATATTGCTGCGTTGGTTCTTTCACGGTGGATCGTGATGATGGGACGAGCAATCCTGGCCTTTGCAACATTGATTGCACTTGGCCAAACGGCCACGGCAGGCGTGCCGTTGTTTGGCCACGTGTCTTGCGCCGTTGTTCGTTTCTATGTCGCGAGATACTCGGAAGCGGCCGCTGAGAAGTGGGCACGTGGTCACGGCGCCGGCGATGCTGAAATCGAAACGGCGCGCCGCTGTCTGCATAGCGCCACTGTGCAGACTGCAAGCTTGGCTGCGAAGTCACAGGTGCTCGCGCCTGTAACCGAGCAGGAGCGCGCCCAGCACGAACCAGCCGAACGCGATCCAGGTCAGGACGCGCCAAACGTCGTACCTGTGCAAGGTCAGCGTGCCGATCCCGAGCAGCAAAATCATGACAACGAACCAGCTGTTCATGGCTTCATCCCCCCGAAGGATGTCGAGGATCGTTCCGCCGGGCATGCGAGCAACGAGATCAAGGAAGATCTCGCTCCCTCCGATGCAAAGACTGCCACATCGCACCCACGCTATGTGGGCGCCATGCATCGTGCTGGCACTGCGAGAGTGTCGGGCCATGTCGCATGGTTCAAACGACTGTGGGATCGCCTGACCAGGCCGCGCCCATTCAGAATCGCCGTCCTGCATTTTAGCGGGAGCCGACGATGAAGGTGATGGACGCCGGGGCCGCTGACGGCCTATTGGTTGCCATGGCGGCGAGCCCGGTATTTCGGGGCCGGCTTAAGTAAATTGCACAGGCTCAACTTTTTACCTATCATTCAATAATACCCAGAGGGTCTGCGGTTCGAAACGCGGCCGCTCGTCTTTCCCTCATTGTGCTTCGTTGCGGCGCTTCGGAGCCCGCAACGGTAAACCGGGCCCTGCTCAACAATGGACGTCCCCGCAGCTCACGATAAGAACGCGGACCAGATTGCCTACTGGAATGGACCGGGCGGTCAGCGCTGGGCCAACCGCCAGCAGACGCAGGATGTCTTGCTCAAGCCGGTTGCCGACCTTCTGATCGAGCGCGCCGGGATCAGAGGCGGCGAACACGTCATCGATGTCGGGTGCGGCAGCGGCGCCCTCTCGATCGCCGCTGCGGAGAAGGCGGGGTCGACCGGACATGTGCTGGGTATCGACGTTTCGGGGCCGATGCTGGCGCGGGCCCGCGAAATCGTGCCTCGCGGCCTGCCAGTTGATTTCGCTTTGGCGGACGCGACCGTCTATCCGTTCGAGGCTGCAAGTTTTGATCTCTTGATTTCCCGCTTCGGCGTCATGTTTTTTGCCGAGCCTGCACGTTCCTTCGCCAACTTGCGAAAGGCGCTGAAGCCGGTGGGTCGGCTGGCCTTCGCCTGCTGGCGGGAGCCACGCGAGAATCCGTTTTTCATGGCGCCGCTGCAGGCGGTTTACAAACACGTTGCAAAGCTGCCGCAGCTTGGCCCAGAAGATCCGGGCCCATTCTCGTTTGCTTCCCAACAGCGCGTTACCCGAATTCTGGGCGAGGCCGGTTTTTCAGGAATAGCGATGGAGCCGTGCAACCTGGCGCTCGATCCGGCCGTCGGGCGCGGTCTGGATTTTGCGGTGCAGAGTGCGCTGGAAATCGGTCCGGCGGCACGCGCGCTGGCGGAGCAGCCGCCAGAGGTGGCCAGCGCCGCCGCACGGTCGGTCCGTGAAGCCCTGACGCCATACGTCAAGGGGCAGACGGTGCCGCTTGGCGCCTCGATCTGGATCGTGACGGCCAGGGTTTGATCCCTTCGATTCCGATTAAACCGGAATCGAGGCGTTTAATTGGTTTAGCGCGTTTTCTTCGCGCGAAAAACTCGAAAAAGTTATGGAGCGCGCTCCTCCCAGATCATCGCCAGGTGCACGATGGTCTGCACGGCCTTCTCCATGTCCTGCACGCTCACCCATTCGAGCCGCGAATGGAACGCGTGTTCACCGGCGAAGATGTTGGGGCAGGGCACCCCCATGAACGACAGGCGGGAACCGTCGGTGCCGCCGCGGATCGAGGTCCTCACGGGCGTCACGCCTGCGCGACGGATTGCCTCGATCGCGTTGTCGACGATCTCGGGGTGGGCGTCGATCACCTGTTTCATGTTGCGGTATTGCTGCTTGATATCGAGCCGATAGGTCGAGTGGGGATAATCCCGCATCACCTCCCTGACGATACTTTCAAGCAGCAGTTCCTTCTCCTGCAGTCCCGTATCCGTGAAATCGCGCACGATGAGGCCGAGGGTGCTGGTTTCCAGCGTGCCCGAGATGCTGATCGGATGCAGGAAGCCCTCTCTTCCCTCGGTGGTTTCAGGCGAGCATGTGTCCCTGGGCAGGCGATCGACGATGGCGGCGGCGATCTTGATCGCGTGTTCCATCTTGCCCTTGGCAAAGCCGGGATGGGTGCTGACGCCTTCGACGGTGATCGTGACGCCATCGGCGGAGAAGGTCTCGTCCTCGAGATTGCCCACCGTTTCGCCATCGATCGTATAGGCTGCGTCGGCGCCGAGCTTCTTCAAATCTACCTTGTCCACGCCTCGGCCGATTTCCTCGTCGGGGGTGAACAATATTCTGATCGCGCCGTGCCTGATCTGCGGGTTCTGCATCAGGAATTGCGCGGCGTCCATGATCTCCGCGATGCCGGCCTTGTTGTCGGCGCCAAGCAGCGTCGTGCCGTCGGTGGTGATGATGTCGTTGCCCAGCTGATCGGCCAGCGCCGGGTGATCGGCTGCCCGGATGATCTGCGTTGGATCCGCCGGCAGCACAATGTCGCCGCCGCGGTAATTCCTCACGAGCTGAGGCTTGACGTTGGTCCCGGTGCAGTCCGGCGAGGTGTCCATGTGCGAACAGAAGCAAATGACGGGCACTTGCTTGTCGCTATTGGCCGGGATTGTCGCGTAGACGTAGCCGTGTTCGTCAAGATGTGCATCCGACAACCCCATCGCCTGCAGCTCGCGCGCAAGCAGACGGCCCAAATCCTTCTGCTTTTCGGTCGAAGGGCAGCTGGAGGAGGCCGGGTTGGATTGCGTATCGATCGCCACGTAGCGCAAGAAGCGCTCGGTCACAGTATGGGTGAACCTCGGGGGCGAACTCGCGGTCATAGCCGCGAGTAGCAGAAAACATATTCGCAGGATAGCGTCATTCCGGCGCGCCTTGACGCGCCGGAATGCCGTCGATCAGATTTGAACGCGCGCGTATCAGACGGCCTCTTTGAGTTCCTTGGCAGCGCGGAAGGCCACTTTCTTGCTGGCCTTGATGTGGATCGCTTCGCCGGTCGCGGGGTTGCGGCCCATCCGGGCGGCGCGCTTGCGTACCTGGAGAATGCCGAGACCGACGATGCGAATGCGCTCGCCCTTCTTCAGATGCCTGGTGATCCGCGTCACCAGATCGCTCAGGATTGCCTCCGCCTGCTTCTTGGATAATTCCTGCTCTTCGGCGATTGCGGCTGCAAGATGCTTCAACGTGATGGTTGTCGGGGTCGCTTTCTTCGCCATGTTGGCCCTCCTCGTTGTTAATGGTTCGAAGAAACCTAGACGTAGCAGGCCTCAAACGATTCGGGAAACGGATGAATGCGCTGTTTTGCCTATAAACAGCCCATTTTTGGCGTCGGCTTGCAAAAAATCCCTGAGTTGCAGGGGGATTTGCAACGTCCTTGACTTGGCCAGGTCGTCCCATTAAGTCCCAGCCTTCGCGAGCTTTCAGGGCACGCGGGAGTAGCTCAGTTGGTTAGAGCGCCGGCCTGTCACGCCGGAGGTCGCGGGTTCGAGCCCCGTCTCTCGCGCCACTTTTCAATGACTTAGTGGTCATCCTCTTCTCCATTCCAACTTTTAGGACCGGCCCATTCCAACTTTTGGACTGCTTCTGTTCGGTCATCGCATCGCTTTCCGGCCCCTCTTGCGGGCCTCAAACACGCTTTTAATCGTGGTGGCATTCACCGGCACATAGGTCGCAAAAAGCGAATTCGAGGCCGATAGGGTGTTCCCCATAGCGTGGCTCAGTTCGGCCGGGCTCGCCTTGCCAGCGATGGCCTCGACCGCCCCTGAGCGCCGGAAGTCATGGCCCAGCATTCGCCGTTCCAGAGGGCCGAACTCGGCAGCCCGTATGTCCCGGAAGTCGTCGCCCAGCGTGTCCTTGGAATAGGGTTGGCCGGACGAAAGATGTAGGCGTCGCGGGTCAACTCGATGCCGAGCCTGTCGAGATAGGCCGCCAGCAATCGCATTGTGCGGGCGCTCAGAAGGCCACCGACCGAAACGCCGGTCTTCCTCCGCTCCGTAAAGAATAGCTGTCCTTCGCCCGCCGTAGCCATCTGAGAGGCACGCAGCGCTCGAACGTCGCCGGGGCTCATCTGTGTATCCCAGGCCACGCCGATCAAAGCGCTGAGACCGTAATATTTCATTCGCCACGCGCGCTTCGCTAACCGTGTAACTTCGCCCTCTGCCCACCGCTCGGACCGACCCTTGGCCGCGCTGTTGCGGACACCAAGCGACGGATCATCGTCGCGCTTGCAATAGTGCAGCGCCGCCGCCACCTTCCACAGCGCCCGCCATATCTTCAGCGCTCGGTGCGCCTCGCGAAGCGAAACCTTATCCTCGACCATCTGGCGCCATGCCGAGACATCATCGAGGCGCACAGTCCGCGGGTCGCAATCCCCAAATATCGGCTTGATACGCTTCCAGCCGCGCCACCAGTCATCCCGTGTCGCAGGTGCCTTTCGGCGCCATTCCTCGGTGCGGCGATATTGCCTGAACGCTTCGCCCAACGAACGCGGCGGATATATCGTCAGCTCTTCCGAATTCGAGAACGAAAGATTTTGCGCAGATGCCATAGCAGGTGACGGCGTTGCTCCTGACCGTGTCGAATCCCACCGACGATTCCATTCCTCAGCAAGCGCCCAGGCCCCCGGTCCATCATGCCCGCAAGGTACAGGCCCGAAACCGAGTGCTTTCATCTTTGGCGTTGGCTCCCAGAAGCCGTTGCCGTTCTTCACGACGTAATATCGGTGTTTGATATTCGTCACCGGCTGCCCCGAGATGCAGCAATCCGGTCTTGTGCCACCGTTGACGCGTCCCGCGCCCCGAATTCGGCGCGACCCTGAAAGAGATGTGGGTGCCTTGTACGTCGCCACGCATCAATAGCGTCGAGATCAAAGTTGCCAGTGTCGGGATCGGGCTTAGGAAATCCTCGGGCAATGAGGTTCGGCAATGCCGTCAAGAACGCTGCCTCATTCGCCATACCCATGCGACGCGCCGCGATAGTCGCGGGTACATCACCACCGGGAAGCAAGCGGAAGCGCTGTGTCATCAGCTTAGACTAGCTCCTGTCGAGCGGCGGCTCTTTCCAGGCCACCCAGCTCATTCGTGGTTCGCTTTAAGCGAAGGCCGCCGCCCGACAGTTGGGAATTGGATTCGCTAGACCCGCCTGGAAGCGGGGAAAATCGTGCAGTTACTTCTACAGACGCAATGCACCTACCGTGCCACAGCCGCGAAGTCACCCAATGGCGTGGGCACGTTCACATCTTATCGGCTTTTCGGGGTATGAACGGCATCACGGTGTGGCGAATTGCGTATGGTTTCGACTCACATTCAACAAATCAGCGTCACGACATGGAGCCATTGAACACGCGACCGACTCCATGAGGCAATGCAATACTTGTGCTAGGTGATCCAACCTCACCAAAAAAACATAGGCTTCCGCTTATATGTATCTCTCCCGCAACATTCCGGCCAACCTCTCCGCCAGAATTCCAAATCATTTGGAGGAAGCGCAATTCCAAATCATTGGTGGAAACGCGCGGCTCAATTCACAATGTGCTTGTATCCTAGCTCAATACGCATAAGACGGAGGCGTGACTGCCCCGCTTCTATTATCCCGGCACCCCTTGGGGCGGCCCGACGCTGTTTCCGCGCTACTACGGCGGCGGCTGGTAAGCTCCGCTGAGCGGCTTACTGACCGAGACATTGCGGTGACCGTCACGGACGTGTCACGCGTGACGCCGCCGAACAGTGAAATTGCGTCGAACTTCGTGGTTTCAATAGCTTGCAGGCGGCTACTGGCAGGGGTCGGGGCGAGGTCGGTCGGAGGTTCGCCTAGCTGGGGCGCGCGTGCGTATTAAGGTGCAATGCGGCCGTCCCATAACCAAGCATCGCGGACGCAGAGCGAATTGGCACTTACTGGCCAAATAGCCAGCGAAAGCGGAACAGCCGGCGCGGCGAAATGTTCTCTCCCGACAGATTTTGCTTAGGGAGAAAATACATGTTCGCAAAGTATATCACGGCCGCCCTTGCCGGGACGGCGTTGCTTGCGACGGTTGCGTCAGCCCAAACTCCGACAACAACCACCGACCGCGCCAACACGGCATCCGCCAACACGGCAATGACGCTCTCGGATTCCTCGCTGCAGGGCAACTGGCGCGCGTCAAAAGTCGTCGGCCTCGCTGTTTACAATGACAACAATGACAGCGTCGGAACGATCAACGATCTCTTGATGGACAAGAGCGGTAACATAAAGGCCGTTGTGCTCGGCGTCGGCGGCTTCCTGGGCGTTGGCGAGCATCTGGTCGCGGTTCCCTTCGACAAGGTAAAGTTCGTTGATACGCGTGTTCCTTCGACCGCCGCCACAAGCAGCAATAGTCCGGCGTCACCGACCACCACCGGTTCGACCTCGACGAGTACCAGCGCTGCAACATCGAAATCCAATCTTTGGTATCCCGATCACGCCGTGTTCAACGCAACCAAGGATGAACTGAAGGCGATGCCCGAATTCAAATATTCGACCTGAGGCAGGGTTGAATTGAGTTCAATGAAAGAAG
>Ga0075029_100002668_pt1 | contig 10089 bp, 11 predicted proteins | sample LitLauG_LLR_2013_FD_71391 | JGI IMG/M metagenome (GOLD analysis project Ga0075029, IMG submission 71391) | Freshwater sediment microbial communities from North America - Little Laurel Run_MetaG_LLR_2013 | ecosystem: Environmental > Aquatic > Freshwater > Creek > Sediment | place: USA...
CGAGAATCGATGTAGCGCACTACTTCTTCGGTCGACCGTCGAGCTCGGTCGCGAAGAAAATCGAGGCGTCCTTCAAGATCTCGTTCGCTCGGCGAAGCTCGCGATTCTCCTTCTCGAGGTCCTTCAGCCGCTGGCGCTCGTCGGTGCTCAGTCCGGGACGCCGACCCTGGTCGACCTCGGCCCGGCGGACCCACGAACGCAGCGTCTCGGCGGTCATGCCCAGCTTGGCCGAGATGCCAGTCATGGCGGCCCACTCGGAGGGGTACTCGTCACGGTGCTCGACGAAGAGCTTGACGGCCCGCTCACGCACCTCTGGCGGATAGGGGGATCTTCTTGGCATTGCTCCATCCTCTCAAGGGAAGGAGCCTCCAGGATTCCCGGGCCGATTCACTCGCTACCCGAGCCGACGCCTCAGCTCGGAAAGCCAACCGAGCCAGGTGAGGCCGTCTCCGAGTGGGTAGTAGTCACATAGCTGACCGACCAGATCCTCTGCCGCCTGCTCCGTGTGCGTGCTCGCCAGAATGAGATCGAGTTAATCAACAGCTCGGAGCCGTTGGTCGGGCGCACAGTCCCGGATAGCCGCATCGACCGCAGACTGCGCATCGGGGTACTCCGTTCGCCAATCCTGATGGAGATACGCACCGAGGAGCTGAAACAAGTCCGGGAACTGTTCGGAAGCTGACGTCACCGAGTGGAGAACCTACCGCTGCCCCGTCTCACCTTCCCGGTGAAGTGGGGCAGCCTACGGTAGGTTCCGAAGCAGCGAAGGAGGTCCGGTGAACGACCACCTAGAAGGCTGGTGCACCGATCCGTTCGGCCGACATGACGCCAGGTGGATGTCCGCGGGGGTTCCCACGAAACTGGTCAGGGATGGAGAGTCCGAATCCTTCGACGATCCTCCTGCCACGCCGTGGTCGCAGGACCCGGTGCCAATCGTGCCAGTCGGAGCACCTGGCTCAATCCGGCGAGCTGACGATGCTCAGGACGAGTACTTCGACCCAGAACGAGCGGTCGATGCAGCAGAGACGACCGCCGATTCCATCTGGCCGGGTCAAGGCTCGTGGGGGGTCACGGGGCGCAGAACGATCTGGAAGCCGGCGAAGCGGCGTTCGGGGGAGACCGATCGCTAGACCGGACCAGATACCCCCCGACCCGGCGGTATGTGAACCCCCGGAGGAGCCCATGGCCGTTCGGCATCGGCAGGTAGCGCCTGGAACGTCATCCAGAGACGCACAGCGCGTTTGCAGGCGGTCAACCCGCCACGGAGAAGAGCACCCACGATTCGGGCACGCCCTTGAGGGTGTGCTCCCCTCGCTCGGTGAACTCCATTCCGGAGCCGATAACGAGATCCTTTACCGTTGAGGTGACAAGAACCTCGCCAGGCGCTGCCAATGCGTTGACCCGAGCAGCGATGTGGACAGCCAAACCTCCGAGATCGTCTCCTCGGACCTCACACTCGCCCGTATGCAAGCCCGCTCGTACTTCGATCCCGATCGACTTCGCGGCTTCAGAAATCGCTGTGGCGCAGCGGATGCCGCGGGCTGGTCCGTCGAACGAGATGAGAAATCCATCGCCGGTGTGTTTGACCTCTCGGCCCCCGATCCGATGGAGCTGCTCGCGCACCACACGATCGTGGGCATCGAGGATCGCTCGCCAACGCGCATCTCCGAGTTTCGCCGCAGTCTCCGTGGAACCCACAATGTCAGTAAAGAGAATGGTGGTCAGGACCCGGTCCACGGGGCTTGACGGCCGCTCACCGGTCAGGAACTCGGCAATATCCAACGCAGCGTCGGGCCCGTATGGCGGGGCCAGGTCGCCCCCGGGCATTGTGATCAAGGTCGCGCCAGGCGTGTGGTCGGCGATGTAGCGCCCGAGGGCGAGTGGGACGAACGGGGTCTCACTGGCATGAAGGACAAGTGTGGGACATTGCACCAGAGGGAGGAACGGCCGCACGTCCATGCTGCTCAGGAAGTAGCGAAACTGGGCGGCAGCGCTTTGGGGGGTCGCCGAGGCACGACCCATGCGAGCCACGGCCCTGATGAACTCACGATCATGCACCCGACTCGGGTTGGTCACCTCTGCATTGACCTCACTTCCCCAGGTCGCAGCAAACAGCTCGATGAGCGCGTCGAAGTCGGCAGGTGCCACGCCGATTGAATAATCATCGGCTTCCAGATACCGCGCTGCCGTGTTGATCAAGATGAGAGATCGCACGCGTTCGGGGTGCATCGCCGCGAACAAGACAGCGATGGGACCGACCTCGTGTACCCCGACGACGTCGGTGAGGCTCGAACCGACGGCATCGAGCACCGCTGTCATGTCCTCGGCCAACGCTTCCCACGTGGGGACGGCGCCCAGAGGAATAGCGTCGGACGCGCCGCAGCCCCGACGGTCCATGTGCAGCACGCGCCCGAGAGCGCTCAAGTTGTTGAGGAACGTGGCGGCCGGTTGTAGTTGCCAGAGAAGATCGACATGTCCGCCGAGCGCGTTGCAGAAGAGGATGTCGCGTGGGCCTTCTCCGATAATCTGGTAGGCGACATCTGCATCGCCGACGCTGACATACCGGGTATCGGGTGGCTCCATGGTGGCGACAGTTTGCCACTAGCGACCCCGCCGTCGCTTAGCAACCGAACTACCGGGAATGCCCTGCTGCCGGACGGCCTGACCCCCAGGTGCTGACCGATCCTCTCTGCCGGTTAGCGAACGGCCGGGACTGCAAATAACCGCCACCGACCCGGCAGCGAACGGGGGCAGTTCGACTAACGAGCCACCGTCTCTCCGCCCCACTCCTCGGGAGCCATATCAGCGAGTGTCTCAGAGAAGGTCCAATGGTGACCCGCAAGGTCCTCGGTGGTGTACTGGCGTTCCCCGAAAGGCATGTCAGTCGGCTCCATGAGGATTCGGGCTCCACGGGCTCTGGCCCGTTCGCAGTGCGCCTTGGCGTCCTCCACCCTGACCATGACCGAGTGACTCTTCTCCCCCGAGCGTGGCGGTGTGCGATCGGCTCCCACGTCGGCGACGATGACTGCACCATCGCCAAACTGAAGCTGCGATCGGTGGTCGTCGCCGATCCGGACCCGCTCGGCGAACCCGAACGTATCTGTCAGCCAAGCCACTGCCGCTCGAACATCCGAGTATGTCAGAACTGGAATCACGGTTGCGTCAGGTACTGAGCGATTCTTCTTCAAGGGCCAACCCTCTCTGTCGTATGTCTGGTACCCACTTCAGCTTCTCCGATCCGCCGGATGACACGCACTCCCTCGGATGGGGTCACCTCGGAGGGAGGAAACCTTCCTCTCTTGCGTACTCAAGAAGGCGGTCAATCTTGTCCTTGTTCCAGACACCAAGAAACACTGTCTCGATGATGACTTCGAGCTGGAGAGAGTCAGTCTCGGAGCGCATCGTGGGCCGCCTCTCATGGGTCGCACCGACGGCCGCGATGATCCGCTGGGTTCGTCCCTCGCTCTGGAACTGAGCCTCGTACAACCGGTCTCTGGTCCAGCTCCGATGGAGATACAACCTGTCCTTCTCTACGTAGCCGTGCCACTTGTCATTCATATTTTGAGACTGGTGCCCGGCTTCGATCCGCTCCCACTCAGGCTCTGACCAGGGCCGCTTGGGCGCCGGAATGGAGATGGGCGATTCAAGTCGGTATTCCTTGAGGCGGGTGACGAGGGTTGTTGAGATTGGCGAGCTGGGAGAAGGGTTTCCGATTAGGCCGTGGAGGAACATGGCGTCCACCAGTTCAGGAGAGTGCTCGTCCATAGTCATGAACGAGTCTGTCTCACTCGACCCCGACCCGGCGTGTAACCGACGAACGGGAGCAGGGCGTGCACAGCGCCCGGCGCGTCGTGTCCGGCGCTCTGCCGGGGCAGAGGGCTGACCAGCTCCAGGGTCATGGTTCGATGGCAGCGAAGAGCTTCCAGGAGCCCGGCACGCCCTTCAACTGGTGCTCACCGCGCTCCTCGAACCTGATGTCCGAGCCGACGACAAGGTCCTTGACCGTTCCCGATACCAACACCTCTTGTGGCCCGGCCATCGCTCCGACTCGAGCCGCAATGTGGACGGCGAGCCCCCCGAGATCATCTCCGCGCACATCGCACTCGCCGGTGTGCAGACCAGCTCGAATGTCAATGCCGATCGATTGCGCCGCCTCCGCTATCGCTCGGGCGCAGCGAATCGCTCGGGCGGGGCCATCGAAGCTGACCAGAAAGCCGTCGCCCGTTGTCTTTATCTCCAGGCCCCGAAAGCGGTGGATCTGGTCTCGCACGACATGGTCGTGAGCGTCGAGTAGGGCACGCCAGCGTGCCTGACCGATCGTGGCAGCTTGCTCAGTAGATCGACAGATGTCGGTGAAGAGCAGGGTCGCCAGAATCCGGTCGATCACAACCGGTAGCCGTTGACCAGTCAGGAACTCAGCCACCTCGTCAACGGCTCGGTAATCGGTATTCGCAGCATTGACATCTGTACCTGGTAGCTCGACCATCGTTGCCCCGTCGATGTGATCCGCCAGGTACCGGCCAAGTTCGATTGGAACGTAGTTGTTGTCGATGGTGTGGAGGACCAGCGTTGGAGCTTGGATGGAAGCGAGCGCTTGACGGACATCGAGATTCCGCAGGATGTGCTCGTATTGAGCGGCGGCAGCAAGCGGCGTGGCCGATGCCCTCATTGTTCGCGCGATGATTCGATTCCGTTCGTCGTCGATGGACAGACTCGGATTGCTGAGAACGGCTAACTCAGGCGTGCCCCACGATGTCGATATGAACTCAACGAAGGCGTCGATCTCCTCAGACGTGAGTCCGAAGGGATAGTCATCAGCTCTAAGGAAGCGGGCCGCGGTGTTGGACAGCACGAGCCCTTTGACTCGCTCGGGATGCATCGCCGCGTACAGGATGGCAAACGGCCCGGCGTCGAGTTCGGCGTCGAGCACGACCTCGGTGGACCCGACAGCGTCAAGGACAGCTCCGATGTCCTCACTCCATTCCTCCCAGGAAGGCATGGCCTGATTTGGCACTGCGTCCGATGCCCCGGTGCCGCGACGATCGAAAGCGATGGGCCTGCAAAACGAGGCCATCCGGCGCCACAACTCCGGGACACCGGGAAGGTCCCACGAGAGATCAACATGGCTGCCCAGTCCGAAGCAGTGGAGAAGGTCGGGCGATCCTTGGCCCATGACCTGATAGGCAACGTTGGCGTTCCCGATCCGGGCATACCTGGTCTCGGGAGGTAGGTCTCCGGCCGTCATGGCCCAAGTCTTATCCAGCGGCGGTGCCGCTCGATAACGACCTGGCGAACAGGAAGGTCAGGCCACCGACCGCCCGAGATTGCCGCTGCCGGGCGACAGCCATCGTGAGCCCTGCCCCGTTGTACTGTGTCGGAAGGTGGCAAACCTACCCGGCGTTTTGGGGCACCCACGAGTCGGTGTGCCGCTCGATCGTAAGAGGTGTGACTTGACTGAGCGGGGCCGAGTCTTCATAGTTATCTAGATGACTAGGGAACTCCTTAGACAAACGATCACCTTCACGCTCAATCCCGGCTCAGGTGTGCCTTCGTACCTCCAGGTCGTCCAGCAGGTGGAACAAGCCTTACGCATGGGCCACCTACAACCCGGTGACCAGTTGCCGACCGTCAAGCAGGTCGTTGCCGAATTGGCGATCAACCCCAATACCGTCTTCAAGGCCTACCGAGAGCTCGAGAATCTCGGTCTGGTCGAAGGCCGAAAGGGCGTGGGGACCTTCGTGCTTCGGCGCCCACAGGGACCGCCGCCGAGCACGCAGGCTCGCTTGGCCAAGAGCCTTGACCGCTGGATTTCGAGCGCACGCAGCGAGGGACTGGATGACGGCGCAATCGAGGCACTCGTCCGGTCCGTGCTCCAGGATCGAACAGCGCGGGGCGTGGCATGACCCTGGCCATCGAGACCATCGGGCTCGGGAAGCGCTACGGCACGACATGGGCGCTTCAGGACTGCTCGATCCAAGTCCCACAGGGCCGAGTGTCGGCGCTCGTTGGACCCAACGGGGCGGGCAAGACGACCCTTCTGCGTCTCCTCGTGGGACTCTCGAGGCCCACGAGCGGCCAGGCCGAGATTCTCGGGTTGGCGCCCGGACCGTCCGAGGAGTTTCTGTCTCGTATCGGTTACCTGGCACAAGAGGTCCCCCTCTACAGGCGGTTGAGCGCCGACGATCACCTGGCCATTGGCGCCCATCTCAACGCCAACTGGGACAGCTCGGGAGCCCGGGAGCGCCTCGCTGCTCTCCGAGTGCCGACGGATCGACCAATCGCCACGTTGTCGGGGGGCCAGCGGGCGCAGGTGGCGCTCGGCCTGGCCTTGGCCAAGCGCCCGCAGGTGCTCTTGCTCGACGAACCGGTGGCCGCCCTTGACCCGTTGGCCCGGCGAGAGTTCCTCGTGTCGCTGAGCGAGGCGGTAGCCGAGGGCGACCTGTCGGTCGTCTTGTCCTCCCACCTGCTCCACGACCTGGAGCGGGTCTGTGATCACGTCATCCTCCTCGCCTCATCGAGAACTCAGATCTGCGACGACATCGACACCGTCCTGGCCTCGCACAAGATGTTGCTCGGTCCTCGGCAGACCGTGTCGAGGACCAAGCAGGGGTTGGACGTGATCAAGGCGACGCACACCGCCAATCAGACGAGGTTGCTGGTGCGCCTCGACGCCCCGGTACTCGACCCCACCTGGGAGGTGAGCGAAGTCTCCTTGGAGGAGATCGTCCTCGCCTACATGGGCATGCGCGAGGTCGCCTCCCCAGGGCCGCTCACGACGGTGCGGACGGCGTCATGAACTTCCTCGTCTGGCGTCTGCACCGCCACCAGGTCTACTGGGCTGCCGCCGCGTTGGCCGCCCTCACCGTCCTGCTGATCGTCACCGGCACCACCATGGCCAGCGACTACCGCTCCTTCTTCGCGACTTGTAGTGCCACGCAGAGTTGCTCCGATGCGGGGAGCCTGCTGTTCCGAGGCGATGGGGCCATTATCGACCTGGTCAATGCCACTGTCGTCGTGCCCCTGTTGTTCGGACTGTTCTGGGCCGCCCCTCTGGTGGCCAAGGAGTACGAAGAAGGCACCCAGAACCTGGCATGGACACAGGGCGTGACCCGGCGCCACTGGTTGAGCACCAACGTCATGTGGGTCTTCGTGGCGGCGGCCGCGTGGGCGGGCACCCTCACGGTCCTCGTGAGTTGGTGGCGCTCACCGGAGAACGCCCTGAGCGGCAGGTTCGATGCTTTCGACATCCAGGGCATCGTCCCCATTGCCTACGCCATCTTTGCCGTGGCCCTCGGACTTGGCGTCGGGTCCATATTCCGCAGAGTCCTGCCGGCCATCGCCACAACTTTAGGAGCGTTCTTGACCGTGCGCATCGTCACGGCCATCTACATCCGGCCGCACTTCATGACGGCGCTCACCAAGAAGCTGCCGCTCGCCTTGAGTACCCGTGGCGCACCACCAGGAGCGTGGATTCTTTCGGGCGGCCTTGTTGGGCCGAATGGCCATTACTACGGCGACGGGATAAGCCTCGACCAAGTGCCAGCAGCATGCCGAGTCGGCGCGTTCGGTGGGAAAGGGGTTACCCCGAACTGCCTGGCCGTCCATGGATTCCACCAGTGGGTCACCTTCCAGCCGGCCAGCCGGTTCTGGACATTCCAGGGCATCGAAGCAACCATTTTCTTTGTTCTGTCGATCGCTCTTGTCGCCTTCACCTACCGCATGGTGCTGCGTCGAGACGCTTAGGTCGGGCACACCCGCGGACGCAATGGACCGGTTCGCTGTCGACGCTGTCGGTCTGTCGGGGACGTTCGCCGACTGCCCCACTCGTGCCGTTTGGGGCGCATGCAACTCTCGCAAGCACTCATGACGTCGAGCGCTCGAACCTTGGTGAAACCCGCTACCTCGACGTTGCAGAACGGCCTCGGCCAATCAGAGGATCTGGTCTCCGCCGACTGACTGACAGACGCTCCTCCGGCAGGGGTTCGAACATAGTCCCATCACTTCCGGAGCCGACCTTGAGGCGAGCGGCATAGCACCCGAAATTGGCCCCGACTCACGTCTTCGTGCGGCAGAACCCCAGTTCAACGGGCCAGGAGGGGTTCGAACATAGTCCCATCACCTCCACCAAATTTCCTGATCAGAAGCCCTGATCTTCGAAGTTCTCCTGTCGCCTGTACGCTTCAGTCCTGCCAGAAGTGCTGCCACGCGTCCGTCAGACGGCTCTCGACGCGGAGCCGAGCCTCTCGCCGCAGATAGCTTGTGCCGCCTCGATTGCTTCAACGAGGCGTCCGATCAGGCACTTTCGCCTTTGAACTGCCGAGATTGACGTCTGCAAGTAGTCGGGCTGGATCTCAGGGAGATCTGGTGGCCTGCATCTCCTGTGATCGCGATGGTTGCTGCACTCAGAACGGCACGACGGGCGCACCCTCGCTGAAGCGATGTTGCATGTGGAGAACTCAATCGGGGAGGGCGAGGAATCTGCGCGCAAGGTGCAGCAGTTGGGCCCGGAGTGTGTCATCGCGGAGATCCGCCACCAACGGGTGCATCACCGCACCACCGATTGCCGCCGTCAGCATCGCAGCCGGTACGCGGGCCTCTTCGTCAGCGTCGCCCATCAGAATGCGGTACAGGCGATCCATCACCTGCTGGAAGGGAGGGTAGTGCGCGAAATACCGGACGATCACAGGATCGGTAAGCAGTGTGCTCTCCATGTGTCGGCGCTCTACTGCGAGATCGACGATGCGAGCGAGGAGGACGTCGCGGGCGTCGTTCGGATCCCGCTCGGCCTCGGCGGCTTCGATTGCCACTTCGACTCTGGACAGTTCCGCCTCGGCGACGGCCAGAACGATCTCGTCCTTGGTCTTGAACTGGTGATAGACGGCTGCCTTCGTCACGCCGATGGCATCGGCGATCATCTGCAGCGACGTGCCCCCGACGCCGTGCTCGGTGAACAGCTCCAGAGCCGCGTTGATGACGCGGGCCTGCGGCGCGCGATATCTCTCCAGCTTCGTCCCGCTCGAGGTCGCCGCAGCCACGGTGAAGAGGGTAACGGCCCTTGGCCCCTAGTAGCCGATCGGCTAGGCTACGTAGCCGATCGGCTATCTGCGAGAGCAGGATCTGCAAAGGGGGCAGCATGTCTGAACAGGAACTCGACGGTGACCTGCAGGAGTTTCTCGAGGTCCGCAAGCCCGGGGCCCACCTCGACGAGGGCGTCGTCGCCGACGACTTCGTGCTGGCCCTCGGGGTCGACCTCATCAACTTCCCCAAGTTCCCCCGCGTCGACGACAGCGTGACCTATCCGAAGGCCGCCCTCGACATCCGCCAAGAAGTCGACGTCGACTCCGGCGCAGAGCTTCCCGACTACAGCGGGGCCTATCGGGCCGATCTCCGCTTCACCGACTTCTCCAAGGAGGCCCTAGCCACGAAGTTCCTGCCGTGGTCCGAGCAGTACCTGCAGCTCTGCGTCGACGGCTGGGCCACAGAAGTGGCCAGGCGCTACGGCACCGAGACGATGGCCGAGATCGAGTGGACCGCATGGAACGAGCAGACCGCCCCCGAACTCGAACGGATGAAGAACGAGTTCCTGCCCGCCGGCACGGCCTACGAGGACCCGAACCAACGGGTCGCCGACGAGGTCCGAGCGCGGACCCGGGTCGTCTACACGGGTCTGTTCACGCCGAGACCCGACACGGTGGATCTCACCAAGAAGCAGCTGGTCACATGGCTCCTCGGCAGTCACGAATACCTTCTGCAGTGCATCGAGGCGTGGGCCACCCAAATCACCGTTCGCTACGGGCTCGACGAGATGTTCGACATCCAGTGGACACTGTGGGGCGACACGGTCCTTCCAGGTGTGAAGAAGCTCAAGGCCGAGTACCTGGGGATCAGCGGCAACACCGTCGAAGACTGGATGAAGGACCTCCAGCTCGACGCCACTGCGATGCCGGGCAAGGCTTTCGACCTGACCTTCGAGATGCCCGAGCCCGAGGTCGGCATCATGACCTTCAACCGGTGCGTCGCCGTCGACCAGTGGGAGGCGATGGGGCGACCGGACATCCTCGAGAAGAACTGTCACTCGACCTGTCCGAA
>Ga0075029_100002669_pt1 | contig 10089 bp, 8 predicted proteins | sample LitLauG_LLR_2013_FD_71391 | JGI IMG/M metagenome (GOLD analysis project Ga0075029, IMG submission 71391) | Freshwater sediment microbial communities from North America - Little Laurel Run_MetaG_LLR_2013 | ecosystem: Environmental > Aquatic > Freshwater > Creek > Sediment | place: USA...
GTACAATGCAGAGGAGGCAAAGAACATTGGAAAAATAACGAAGTTCATCACGCCCGCGAAATTTTCAAGTTGCCTGATGCCCGAGGAGATCAGCATGCCGAGCGCTCCGAGCATCAAGCCTGAAAGCGCAAGGGCGGGCAACACCGTGAGATAGCCGATCGGGGGCGGTTCGATATCCCAGAACCATGCAATCGCCAGGAATGCGTAGACCTGGAGAATGGAGACCGCCGTGCCTGCGATAAGTTTGCAAAACAGCAGATACCAGCGCGGCAGCGGGCTGATCAACAAAGTGCGCATGTTGCCCATCTCGCGGTCGTAGACCATCGAAAGCGACGATTGCATGCCGTTGAAGAGTTGAATCATCGCCATCAATCCCGGCGTGATGTAGACCTCGTAAAGGACGTAGGTTTCGTAGGGGGGAATGATGGAGATGCCGAGAACCTGGCGAAAGCCGGCCGCGAAAATGAACAGCCACACCAGCGGCCGTACCAACGCTGAAACGAAGCGCTCGCGCTGGTGAACGAAGCGCAGGCCCTCGCGCCAGACAATGCCATTGAGGCAGGTCAGATATTGAGCGAAGGAGAATCCCGCCCGTTGGTTGTTTGCCGAAATGGCGCTCATGACCTGGCATCCTCGGACGCACGGCCGGATCCGGTCAATTGTACGAACGCAGAATGGAGGTCACGGGCCTGGGCCTTGCTGACGACGGAGGCGACCGTGCCGTTTGCCAGAATCCGGCCCTGATGCAGGACGACGAGTTGATTGTCCGGTTCGATCTCGTCGAAAAGATGCGTGGCCCACAGCACCCCTATGCGCTGCTCGCTGACAAGTTCCCTCACATGGGTGATGATCTCGGCGCGCGCCTTGACGTCCAGCCCAACGGTCGGCTCATCGAGCAGCAAGACACGCGGACGATGCAGGAGCGCGCGCGCAATCTCCAGCCGCCTCATCTGCCCGCCGGACAGATCGCGCACCTTGCTGCCGAAACGTTCCGAAAGGTCGATGCGCGAAAGCAGTTCGTCCGCGCGCTGCCGCGCGACGTCCCTGCCTATGCCATGCAAGGCGGCATGGTAGAAAAGGTTTTGCGCAACAGAGAGATCGAGGTCGAGCGTGCGCGGCTGAAACACCACGCCCATGCGGCGCAAGGCTTCGCCGGGGTTGCGCTCGATGTCGTTGCCGAAGATCCGGATGTGCCCGGCCTGCATGCCGAACAGGCGGGTAACGATCGAAAACAGGGTGCTCTTGCCGGCACCATTAAGTCCGAGCAGCGCCGTAAAGCTTCCGGCGCCAACGGCGAAGCTGACATTGTCGAGCGCCTTGCGGGGCCCGTAGTTGTGGCTGACGCCCTCTATGGCGAGCGCAGTGACATCGGCCGGCTCGAAAAGACCGGCTGCATTCTTGCGGGCGATCGGACTGACGGGCTGCATCATGGTTTTGCGATTGTAATGCCCCACGGCAGTTCGCCGACCTGAATGGTCTTGAGAACCTTGAGCGCTGCGACATCGATGACGGATACGTCGTTGGATACGCCGTTCGTAACCAGGAGAAACTTGTTGTCCGGCGTAAATGCCATGTGCCAGACCCGTTGTCCGACGAGAAGATATTTGACGACCTGGTGACTTGCGGTATCGACCACCGCGACGCGATTGGCGGGCCCGAGCGCGATAAAAGCGGTCTTGTCGTCTGGCGTAATGCCGATGCCGACCGGCTGGATGGCCTCCTTCCGCAAACCCGGAATCTCGAACGTGATTTTGCCTGTAACCACATGCTTCACCGGATCGATGACAGAGACGGTGCCGCCGACCTCCGACGAAACCCACAATTCGGAGCCGTCGCTTTTAAAAGCAGCGAAGCGCGGACGTGAGCCGACCAGGACGTTTGCCACGATCTGGCGCGTTTCGGTATCGATGAAATGGGCCATGTTGGTGGTTTCGGACGTGTTTATCAGGATTTTTCCGTCCGGGCTGATCGCCATGCCTTCGGGTTCGACGCCGACCTGAACATCGCCCATCCTTGCGCGTCGAGTAAGGTCGATGAGCGTGACGGTATTGTCGTTCTCGTTGGCGACGTAGAGCACCTTACCGGCCTTATCCTGGATGAAGAGTTCGGGATCAGGACCCGATGGCAGGGTATCAACCACCTCCTGCGTGGCGGTGTCGATCATCTGGATCGTGTCGTCGTCGCCGACCGCAACCAGCACGAACTTGCCGTCCCTGGTGAATTCGATCCCACGCGGCCGTTGACCGACCTTGATGGTTTTGACGACGGCCCACTGATCGGTATCGATCACGGATACGGTGTTGCTCTTCTCGTTCGACACATAGGCAAGAAAAGCATCCGCAGGCAGGGTACCCGCAAGCCAGAAGGCAGTTCCCCAGAAAGCAGTTCCTGTGAGCAGGCAGAGGCGCCACATTCGCGAAAACTCCATCGCATTTCAGTGCAGCTTGCACTTCGTTTCGGGTTGGTCCACTCCCAGCGTATCGAGCTCCGATACCTGGTGCAGGAAACCTTCCTGCGGCGACACCGAGACCACCATTCGGCCGTCCGCCAGCAGGATTGGCTGTCTAAGCTGCTGGTTCCAGGGTCGAAGCGTAAGCCGCTGACCCTTGAAGGCCGCAACGGAAAAATCCGGTCCCTTGAGAAAATCGACCACGGCCTTGCGATCGCCCGAGTTCACCCGCGATGTGGCCTCGCCAATCATGCGCGCCGCCGTCCACGCCTGCATGTCGAGTGCGGTCATGTGTCGCGAGTTGAGCTTGAGAAAACGATTCTGCATTTGCACCGCGCCCCACTGATCCTGCGCGGCGTCCCAGCTTTTCGGGATCAGCCCGGCAGATCCTGCGACCGGACGCGGGTCCCAGGTCCGGTAGGGCAGATAGGATGCGAAGACTTCACTCTCGTCGGCGGCGACAAGGACGTCATAGGCCGGTGCCTGTTGGGTGAAGACGGGCATTTGACGCTGGATCAGCGTCACACCGCTGTCGGTGCGCCGCGCACCGCCGGTGTCCTCGAAGACCCGCTCCTGGACGATCCTGGCGCCAAAGCGCGATGCCGCCCGTCGCAGCGCGTCCGCAAGCAGCTTGTCTTGCTCATGCGAACCAACCACCATCAGCCAGCGCTTCCACTGCTTCCAGACGAGGTACTGGGCGAGACCGTCGGCCAGCATCGAGCGTGTGGGAGCAATGTGGAATATGTTGGCTCGGCAATCCTCTTCGCGCAGGCGATCGTCGGTCGCGCCGGCATTGAACAATACGGTTCCACGATCTCGGATCGCATCGGCGGCCTTGAGTAACTGGTCCGCGGGAAGATCGGCAATGATGAAGGCTATGTTTCGATCGGCCAGCGCGATCGCAACCTTGGCCGCATCCTCGCCTTCCTTGAGACGGATTTCCTCGAGGGTGAAATGCTGGTTGAGGAACTTGCCCGTGGTGTTGTTGTCCTCGATCGCAAGCCGGGCGCCCGCGATGCCGTCATCGGCTGCGGGTTGCTCGACCAGCGACAGCGTCTGCTCGACCTTGGCGCGGCGTAGATAGCCGATGCCTATTTCGGTTGGATCGGCGGCAAGCGCATCGGTCATGCGGGCGTTTAAACCGATGAGAAGGCCGCCTAACAGCCGGATCGAATAACCGCAAAGTTCCCTTGCACCGATGTGGGATATGGTTCCGAATTGAAACATCGCTGAAATACCTTATACGATCCAGACAGCGAATTCACGGTTTGGGGATACGAAGTTGGCAGCATGTAATCCTGGTTTCTTCATTGCACTGATCGTTCTCGGCTTCTCGCCTGCTGCGGCCGAGCCGCCCAGGGCTGCCGTGTTCGACTTCGAGCTGTTCGATACCAGTCTGCAAGGCGAAATGAAGGGACCGCAAGCGGACGAGCAGCGGCGGCTGAAGGATATTACTGAACAGTTGCGCAAGGGATTGGCGGACGCAGGAAAATTCGTCGTCATGGATATCTCGCCGGTTAATGCTGCAGCGCACTCCAGTAATCTGCAGTCGTGCGGCGGCTGTGACGTGCAATTCGCCCAGGAACTTGGCGCCGACGTAGCTATCACCGGCGTGGTCCAGAAGGTGTCTGCGCTTATTCTCAATATGAATGTCTACTTGCGGGACGCCCACACGGGGCAGCTTATCACGGGCATGAGTGCCGACTTTCGCGGAAACACCGACGAGTCGTGGTCGCGCACCATGAGCTACTTGCTGCGCAACCGGCTGCTCGCTCCAGACTACGGTGTGCAGCATTGAGGAAATGAAGACTATGCCTTGAGGCGCTCGGCATGCCAGCGCAGGTGATCGGCCATGAACGTGGATATGAAGTAGTAGCTGTGGTCGTAACCTTGTTGGATGCGGAGGGTGAGCGGGATATCTGCCTCGGAGCACGCACGTTTCAGAAGTTCCGGACGTAGCTGCTCCTTCAGAAACGGATCGGCATCGCCGACGTCGACCAGGAATTCAGAATATCGGGCGCCGTCCTCGATCAGCGCTACCGTATCATGCTTGCGCCAGGCCTGCTTGCCATCGCCGAGGTAACCACCGAGCGCCTTGATCCCCCACGGGACCTCTGAAGGCGCGACGATCGGTGAGAAAGCGGTGGCGGCGCGGTAGCGGGCAGGATGGGATAGTGCGATGGTCAGCGCGCCGTGACCGCCCATCGAGTGTCCCATGATGGATTGCCGGGCGGCATCCACGGGAAAATTGGCGACGATCGTTTCCGGAAGCTCTTTGGTCACATAGCTCCACATGCGGTAGTTCCGCGCAAATGGCGGCTGCGTGGCATCGACGTAAAAGCCGGCACCAAGTCCGAAATCGTAGGCGCCGGCGGGATCGCCGGGCACGCCATCGCCGCGGGGACTGGTGTCGGGCGCCACAAAAATCAGCCCCAGTTCGGCGCAAGCCCTGCGATACTCGCCCTTCTCAGTCACGTTGGCGTGGGTGCAGGTAAGGCCCGACAGATACCAGACCACCGGAAGCCTGGCGCTGTCTCGATGGGGAGGAACGTAGACCGAAAACGTCATGGCCGTTCCGGTCTCGCGGCTGACGTGTCTGTAAACACCTTGCATGCCGCCGTGTGATTTATTGAGCGAGACGGTTTCAAGGGTCATTATTTAGAACTCCAGCGCGAGGATGAGTTTTGTGAAAATATCAGGGTGTTGGTTCGGGGGCCATCGTACCACGAGGACAGCGATTGTTTGCGCTCGCCCACGTTTGCGAATTTTCCGAACCGCCACACTAGCCGAGCTTTTCCTCGATGGCGAAACGAACCATCTCGGCCGCCGTTCTCAAGCCCAGCTTGCGCCTGATGATCGAAGATGTGTTGGCGATGGTCTTGTAGGATACCTTGATCGACCAGGCGATTTCCGAGAGGGTTTTTCCCGCCGCGAGCAGCCGCAGGATTTCGATTTCGCGCGCAGTCAATTGCGCCAAACGGTCGCTTCCCGTTCGCACTCCACCGAATGCGATTTTTTGCGCCAGCAAAGAGGGCAGAAAGACCCCGCCGCCGGCCACTTCGCGAATGGCGCGTGCAAGCTCGGCCGGATCGCCGGATTTGGAAACGTATCCCCTGGCGCCGGCCTCGATCGCCCGTTTGGCGAAAACCGGATCATCGTTCATGCTGAACATGATGATGCGTTCGTCCGGTGATTTTGACAGGATGCGGCGCGCCAGTTCAAAGCCGGTGACACCTGGAAGATTGATGTCGAGCACGCAGACGTCAGGCCGCTCCGCCGCAAATGTGGCTTCACCGCTCTCGGCATCGGATGCTTCGACGATCCTGACGTCGGGGTCGTCGGCGAACATCGCGCGGCACGCCGATGCTATGATGGGATGGTCGTCGACGATTAGTACACGCAGTGGTCGTCGCGGCCGGACGACGCCGCTCCCGCCTCGCGAGGACGCCAGCCCCATTTTCCTGCTCACCTGCACCGCTCGCTCACCAACCGCCGATACATGTAAATGATTAGACTTCCAGTGTACTGCTGTGTCAATGTTGCGCGTTCCTCGTGATCCCATGTGGCAAACGCTTTCCCTCCGTACGCGGCTCAATCTGCTTGTCGCGGCGGTCCTTCTGATCGGTCTGGCCGCCAACATCGCAAGGCTGGTACTGGAGGCGGGACCGCGTGTGCAGGCAGAAGACCAGAACGTGATCCGGCTCGCCGGCGAGTTTACGCAAGCGCTGCTGTCGGGGCTCAACGAGGATGGCGTCGATGAGGCCGATCTTCGAGTTGCACGGGCGTTGGAGGGTCTCCAGCGGCTTCGCCATGTCAGGGTCTCCCGGGAAGGCGGTAAGCTGCCTTCGGAGCCGTCGGAAACACAGATCACGCGAAGCGAGGGGGAGCGCCGGCCTCCCGCGTGGTTTGTCGCGCTGATCAAGCCCGAGCCGACCACGATACGGATTCCACTGGTGTCTCACGGCAACGATCTGGGATCACTGGTCATTGGCTCCGAACCCACCGACGAAATCAGCGAGATTTGGGACGGCATCGTGACGCAGCTCGTGGTCGGAGCCTGCATTGCGCTCGTGCTGTTTTTGATCACGGCGGCGGTAGTCAGCCGCGCGCTTGGTCCGCTCAATTCCCTGGCCGGCGCGATGACGAGGGTCGAGGCCGGCGACTACTCCACGCGCGTCGCGCCGGCAGGTCCGCCCGAACTCGCCGCCATTTGCGGGCGGCTCAACCACCTCGTGGATGTTCTCGGCAGCGCGATGGAGGATCGCCGGCAACTGGCGGGAAGGCTCGTTTCGCTGCAGGATTCCGAACGCAAGGAAGTCGCGCGCGAACTGCACGACGAGTTCGGGCCGTATCTGTTCGCCTTGCGCGCGCATTTGGCATCGCTCGAGGCGGCAGTCGGTGGAGGATACGCCGACGCAGAACTCCTGCTGCGACGATGCCGGGCGATGACGGAGCAGCTTGGCGCCCTGCAACAGGTCAACCGCCAGATCCTGGAGCGGTTAAGGCCCGTCGGGCTTGCCGAACTCGGGCTCGGCGAAGCCCTGAACGGGCTGATCGGGATGTGGCAGCAAACCCATCCCGACGTGTCCGTGGAGTTGTCGGTGTCGCCCTTGCTCGGGGCGCTCGACGAGACCACGGAGCTCACGATTTACCGCGTCGTGCAGGAGGCGCTGACCAACACATTCCGCCATGCCGGGGCGAGTTCGGTCGGCATTTCCATTGCCACACTGAATTCGAACGCCGGCCAACCGGCAATTCGCGTCGAGGTAAGGGACAATGGCAGTGGACTTCCAGCCGACTACAAGACGGGCCTTGGCACGATCGGCATGCGCGAGCGCGTCACGGCGCTTGGCGGCAGCGTCAGCATGAATTCGACGCCGGAGGGGCTGGTGATCGAGGCGCTGGTGCCCGCGCGACCTGTGATCTGAGCCATCCGGCTGCTCGGGAAAAATTCCCGAAATGACTGCGAAACTATCCCGATCCGCCCGGAATTTTTTTATGCTGTATCGCAGCCGATCGGGCTTTAACATTGCCGCGCGCACTGACTCGAAACCTTGAAGAGTGCGCTTGGGGACAAGGCGCAGAAGAGTGGGGCCGATGCGCGAGCGTTTGTTGGTAATTGCGCTGGTATCGACAAGTCTGTCGGCCGGAAGCGAATTCGCGCGTGCGCAAAACCCGCCCGGCAATGATCGAAACTTGCCGCCGATTGTGGTCTCTCCGACAGAAGCCAAACCGAGGACCACTGTCGTGCGCACCACGCAGCGTAATCAAAGGGCCGCGCGAGCAAAACCAGCACCGCGCGTAGTCGCCGCGCCCGCTGAAACCCCGGCGCCGGCCCCGGCGCTGTACCCCACCACGCCGATACCAGGTACCGGTATCGACCCCGACAAGGTGCCGGCGGCCGTCAGCACCGTCAATTCCAGTCAAATCGAGCAGGTCCATTCGGCAAACATCACGGAGTCGCTGGACAAATACGTTCCGAGCGTGGGGATCAATGAGGTCAATGGCAACCCATTTACGCCCAGCGTGCAGTTTCGTGGCTTTGTTGCGTCTCCGGTGTCGGGCACGCCGCAGGGACTGGCGGTCTACCAGAATGGTGTGCGCATCAACGAAGCATTTGGCGACACCGTCAACTGGGACTTGATCCCGACCGCGGCCATTCAATCGGTTGCGGTGATTGCCAACAATCCCGCATTCGGTCTCAACGCGTTGGGCGGGGCCATCAACATCACCATGAAGAACGGCTTCAGCTATCATGGTGCCGAGATCGACACCATGGGCGGTTCCTTTGGCCGCATCCAGAGTTCGGCGCAATGGGGCCAGCAGTACGGCAACTGGGCGGTCTACGGCGCTCTCGAAGGCGTGCACGACGACGGGTTCAGGAACTTTTCGCCGTCCGACATCAAGCGCTTCTATGGCGATGTCGGCTACAGGTATGAAGGAACGGAATTTCACCTCAATATGGGTGTGGCTCAAGACAGTTTCGGCGTTTCGGCGACGGCGCCCGCCGAGCTGTTGCAGAATTATTGGGGTTCGACCTACACCACGCCGCAAACCACGGCCAACCAGGTCGGATATCTCAACCTGCTGGGCAAGGTCGAGGTCGCACCGACCTGGACCGTCGAAGGGTCGGCGCATGTGCGGCTTTTCAACCAGCAAACGCAGGATGCAAATCCGACCGGCACGCAGCCGTGCGGAGCCGATCCGACCTTGCTGTGTTTCGGCGGCCCGGCGACGCCGGCAAACGGCTTGAACGGAGTTCAGCTCAGCAATCCCTTCAGTCCCGACGCGGTTCTTGGTGAAAACGATCGTACCACCACTCAGTCCACGACAACGGGCGTCTCGCTGCAGGCGACCAACACCGACAAGCTGTTCGGGCACACCAACAACTTCGTAGTCGGCGCCAGTTTCGATTCCAGCCAGACGCACTTCACGGGAACCGCGGAGCTTGGAACATTCCTTCCGAATTTTGTCATGGTCGGAAGCGGCATATTCCTTGGGCAGTCCGGCAATCCGGTATCCGACGGACCGGTAAACGTACGCGCCACCAATCAGTACGCCGGGCTCTATGCGCTCGATACGTTCGACGTCACCAATGCATTTTCGATCACGGCGGGCGGACGCTTCAACCACGCCAACATCGAACTGCAGGATCTGCTCGGCAGTTCGCTCAACGGCAGCGACACCTTCAACCACTTCAATCCCATTATCGGCGGCACCTACAAGATCGCTCCGGGTCTGACCGCCTATGCCGGCTGGTCGGAGGCCAACCGTACTCCGACGCCGCTTGAACTGGGCTGCGCCGACCCGGCGCGCCCCTGCATCATTGCGGCCTTCCTGGTTTCCGATCCGCCGCTCAAACAAGTCGTGTCCCAGACGCTGGAAAGTGGCTTTCGCGGCAGCCAGGATCTGAACATTGGAACGCTTGCATGGAAGTTCGGGGTCTTCCGGACCGATAACACAGATGACATTCTTGCCATTCCCAGTCCCATACTTCAGGGCTTCGGATACTTCCAGAACGTCGGCTCGACGCGTCGCCAGGGCATTGAGACCGAGGTCAGTTTGAAATCCAAAGTTCTGGAGTTCTTCGCAAGCTACGCGCTGGTAGACGCGCGCTTCCTGAATGCGCTTCAGGTCGGCTCCAACAGCCCGTTCGCCGACGCCAACGGCAATGTGCAGATCCTGCCGGGCAATGTCATCCCGGCAATTCCGCGCAATCGCGTCAAAGCCAGCATCGATTACCGGGTGAGCGACAAGCTCAAGCTCGGGGGAGATGCGGTTTGGGTCAGCAGCCAGTATTTTGTCGGTGACGGATCCAATCAGTTTCCGCAGCTGCCATCCTATACGGTTTTCAACCTGCACGGGTCCTATCAGATCAACAAGACATTCCAGGTCTACGCGCGCGTCGACAACGTGTTCGACAATCGTTATGCCACCTACGGAACATTCTTCGATACCGGCGCCATTCCAAATTTCGCCAATGGCGGTGCGGCCTTTACCGATCCGCGCTCGCTGAGCCCCGCGCGGCCGCGCGCCTACTACACCGGGTTGAAGGTAACTTTCTGAGCCGGACCAGTTGGTCGGCAGGCGCAAGAAGTCGCCCCATCCAGTCTGGGGTAGGGTTAAATCTGGATGGGACG
>Ga0075029_100002670_pt1 | contig 10085 bp, 8 predicted proteins | sample LitLauG_LLR_2013_FD_71391 | JGI IMG/M metagenome (GOLD analysis project Ga0075029, IMG submission 71391) | Freshwater sediment microbial communities from North America - Little Laurel Run_MetaG_LLR_2013 | ecosystem: Environmental > Aquatic > Freshwater > Creek > Sediment | place: USA...
CCTCGGTGTCGTTGTCGCGCTGTGCGCGAGTCTTTCCGGTTGTGTCGTGATCCCCGAGCGGCACTATTGGTGGCATGGGCCGCGTGGCGCGGCCGATGTCGAAGTGCCGCGGCATCGGGTCGGCTGAGGGCGCGGCGATGCGGTTCACCGCTCGCATTAGCACGACCGCAAACACGCCTGCCGCGATTTCGGCGCTCATCCGATCAATCGTGACCGCAGCGACCTCATCGTCGGGCCAGCCCACGGCACGCCTGCCGAGACTTATTAGTGGCGGAAAAATGCCTCGTGCGAAATGGTCGTAGAGCGTCGATCGCGGCAATCCCTGTGCACGCACCTGCACTCTGCCGGTTACGTCGTGGCGCGAGGCGTCCGACTTCCTGTGGAGAACCTGTGGACAGGACGACGAATTGGCGGAGCGAACATCGAGCGCCTGGGAGAACGAGTATTGGCGCGGGCTTGACAGGAGTCCGTCTCCGCCACCCTGCGTAGCAGGGTGGCGCCCTCCGAAGCGCGCAGCGCGAAGGAGGGCTTTCCGCAAGCTGCGAATTCTCCGCGCTCGGAGCCTGCAAAACTCGCATGCGTGATTGTTTGTACCGCTCTACCGTTCGGGCGTGCACTACGTCTACCTGCCTATCAGCGTCCGCAGAAGCGATCAGCGCTATATCGGGTTCACCACCGATTTGAAACAGCGCCTCCCCGATCACAATCGCGGCATTTCACCGCATACAGCAGAGTTTGTGCCTTGGCGCCTCGTAACCTACGTCGCCTTTTCCGATCAGCGAAAAGCATCCGCTTTCGAACGCTATCTGAAATCCGGCTCCGGCCACGCCTTTGCGAATCGACGTCTGTGGTAGAGCCTACCCCGGTGCAGCCGACCGGCGCAGCATGGAGCGGCCGACGCGAGCCTGACCGTGCGCGCAAGCCGGCCGCTGCGACGACACTGCGCAGTTGCGCGCGCCTATCACGAGAAGCACGTCGAGCCGGTGCGAACCGTCAAGCACGCGCAGCGGTAGGGCTATTGATGGACCCGAAGCATTCGTAGTCCTCGGCAGTTGCCCGTGAGCTCTGCCAATCGGTCTGGCTCGCGTGTTGCGGTCGGCCGATCTCGGGCATCAACTGCGCATGAGCGTATCCGCAGCGGGTGGCGAGCTCAGGAACCTCCTGCGCTAGGTCTGTCTTCATGACGTTCCGCACGACGCGTGATTGCCGTTGGCCGCGGCGGAGGGAGCGGAGGCTCATTGGCGCTAGGGCCCATGCAGAAACGCGATCAGCACGTCGGAGATTTCTGGCGACTTCCTATAGCAGTCGACGACCGCGTGCAGGTCATCGAGCTTCAGCTCGAACAAGGGTAGGGCGGCACTGTCGATTACCTGTTGCGGGGTCCGGATTATCGGCGGGTCGAACTGGATCCATGTCGGGTTTCTAAAGCCGCCCAGGTACTGCCTGAGCCGAAACACCGAGGCGTCCGAATGACACCCGTCCAGGTTGGCCCAATGGGCACGAGGCTGCGAAGTGGTTTTGAGCATGAGAAGTCGGCCGTCAATTCCATTGCCCACGACCACAAGGAGCTTGTCCGACTTGTCGCCGTCGTCGAAGGAGAAGTTCTTCCAAAAGATGACGGTGCCGCGTTTCACGCAAAGTGGCTCCGCAGCTCTTCATATTCAACCGCGCGTTTTGCCAGCTCGTCTTTCGGCATGGTCTTACTTGTGCCCAGGTTCAGGTTCGCGGAGTCGAGGTATCTGATCGAGATGCCCCACTTGCCGTGCCCGCGCTTGCGGGCCGTGTCCCACGGACCGTTCCTTGCGTGCGATATGTCGCTGATCTGCGCAGCGGAAACGTCGCGGAATCTCTCGGCGACCTCGGCCAGGATCCGCTGCTCGCGCTTGGTCAAGTGGAACAGCGAAGGCTTCATCAATGGCCTGATGACTCTGCCGCTCGGCGCGACCGTCTCATCGTGTCCGACCATACGCGTGCGCAGATCGATCGTTCGGTAGAGGTCTGACGCGGGGTGGTTCAGCTCGCTGTAAAGCTCGGTCGGCACCGGTCCGTATGGCAGCGCGTGATAGGTCAGACCAGTGACCGAGCGGCCGGTTTCACGGAAGTGAAGCATGTCAAGGTAGTAAAGTAGCTTGAACAGCTTTATGACGCCCACATGCTTCACAGTCGTCGCGAAGTAGACGATTGCCTCAAGAAGCTTTTCCCGCTCGAACGTCTTAGGCATCGGTGAGAGACCTTACGTGCTTCCCAGGGTCCGCGACACGAAAACCGCAGGGGCCAGGCGCATTTACATTCTTCTACGCTTCCTTGAAGGTCTGCGCCGCAAGCTTCAGTCCCTCGACCATCGTCAGATACGGGAACAGCTGGTCGGCCAGTTCCTGCACGGTCAGGCGTGTCCGAATGGCCAGCGCCGCCGCCTGGATGAGTTCCCCCGCGCAGGCTGCGACTGCCTGCACTCCGATCGGACGGCCCGATGCTGCCTCGGCGACCAGTTTGATGAAGCCGCGCGTATCGAAGTTGACGAGCGCGCGCGGCACATTGTCGAGGGTGAGGGTGCGGCTTTCGGTCTCGATCCCCTCGTGGTGCGCGGCCGCCTCGCTGTAACCCACGGTGGCGACCTGCGGATCGGTGAACACGACCGCAGGCATTACAGTCAGATCGAGGGCGGCTTCGCCGCCCATCATGTTGATGGCAGCGCGGGCGCCGGCCGCCGCCGCTACATAGACGAGTTGCGGTTGGTCGGTGCAGTCGCCAGCGGCGTAAATATGGGGCGCGCTGGTGCGCATCGCTTTGTCGATGACGATGGCGCCCTGCGCATTGACCGCGACGCCGGCGGCCTCCAGCGCCAGACACGGCGTATTGGGCGCACGTCCGGTGGCGACCAGCAGCCGGTCGCAGCGCAGCTCGAGCAGATCGGTGGCAAGCCTGAACTCCCCGTCTGCATAAGCGACTTGGCTCGCCTCGCGATGGCCCAGCACCTCGATACCCTCTGCGCGAAAAGCGGCGGTGACGGCTTCGCCGATGGCCGGGTCCTGACGGGAGAAGAGTGTGCTACGCACCAGCATCGTGACCTTGCTGCCCAGCCGAGCGAACGCCTGGGCCAGCTCCACTGCCACCGCCGAAGAGCCGATCACGGCCAGGCGCTGGGGGATCGTGTCGCTGACGAGCGCCTCGGTGGAAGTCCAGTAAGGGGTGTCTTTCAGACCAGGGATTGGCGGCGCAGCGGGAGCCGCACCGGTAGCGATCAGACAGCGGTCGAACGCCACCTCGCGCTCACCGCCAGCATTCAAACGTACGGAAAGGCCATGTTCATGCTTGAATTGAGCCTCGCCCCGCAGCACGGTAACGGCCGGATTGCCGTCCAGAATGCGTTCGTACTTGTCATGTCGAAGTTCATCGACCCGCGCCTGCTGCTGCGCGAGCAGCCGTTCACGCAGGATCGCCGGCGCCGCGGCACCGATCCCGGCATCGAACGGACTCTGCCGGCGTAGATGCGCGATCTGGGCGGCGCAGATCATGATTTTGGAGGGCACGCAGCCGACGTTGACGCTGGTGCCGCCCACGATGCCGCGCTCGATGAGCGTGATCTGCGCGCCTTGTTCGATGGCGCTTAGCGTCGCCGCCATCGCCGCACTACCGCTGCCAACGACAGCTAGCCGCAGCCGGGTATCTCTGACGTTCCGCTTGAACCCCGAGCCCAGCCCGCCGATCGCTTTGTGCAAGGCGCCCTCCTGCGGCTCTGGAGCGTTATCTCCAGCACCGCGCGGCGGCCAGCTGCTTCGAATTCCGACGGGACCATTGGCGGCTCCAGCGTCGGCTCGCCGCTCACCAGCGCCAAGGCTTCAGGGTTGGAACACCGGGCACGGTGATAAGCGCTTTGCCGAGTCGCTTGCGCTGAAAATAGCCCAAGCGGGAAGGTCAGGCCAATGCAGTACGCGTTGGTCGCATTTCCGCCTCGCGTAAGCATGGACCGTACGCCTGTCTTATGCGGTTCGGTTCGTTCCTCAGCTCGCGCCTGTGTCCCCTGAAGTTCCTGACGGTTGCGCCGCGAAAATTGTGCTCATAACATTAACTTGTGATGTGTGAAACGTCAATATAGATGGATCATCCATGATAACTGCCGCGCAACTCAGGGCCGCCCGGGCACTCGTCGGAATGGATCAGCGTGCCTTGGCGGCTGCCTCCGGGCTGTCGATGACGACGATTCAAAGAATGGAGGCAAGCGAGGGGGTGATCCGCGGAAATGTGGATTCATTGATGAAGCTGATCGCCGCTCTTGAGGCGGCGGGCGTCGAGCTCATCAATGAAGGCGCCGTCAGCGAGAAGGGCGGACGAGGCATTCGACTGACGACGCGCTGACGCTCTGGTCCGTTTTACCCGCGCCCTGTTCGACGTAGTGCCAAGCGAGGCAGCGTTCGATGGCGGTAGAGGTATTGTTGTGGTGCATCGCGGCACTGCTGGCAACGGCTCCCGCGGCGGTTGCCGGCGCGCGTCGCACCACGACGACGATTCTCGTCTACGCGATCGCGCTCGCCGTCTCGACCATCGCATTGGGAACGGTCGTCTGGGCGCTGGTGGCGAACGCGGGCCTGCCGCAGACCTTGCGCTTGGCGATCGGATTGCCCTGGCTGGGCGCGCATTTTCGGCTTGACCCGCTGGCAGCAGCGTTCCTCGCGGTCGTCAATCTGGGCGGCGCGACGGCAAGCCTTTACGGCCTCGGCTACGGACGGCACGAACCGGAGCCCGGACGGGTGCTGCCATTCTTTCCCGCCTTTCTCGCCGGCATGAATCTGGTCGTGCTTGCCGACGATGCGTTCACTTTCCTGGTGACTTGGGAGTTCATGTCCCTTACCTCGTGGGCACTGGTCATGGCGCACCATCGTCAGCCCGGCAACGCCCGCGCCGGTTACATCTACCTTTTGATGGCGAGCCTCGGCACGCTCGCACTGCTGCTGAGCTTTGGTCTTCTGGCCGGCCCCGCCGGCGGCTACGCGTTTGACGCGATCCGCAATTCCCAACGCTCGACGACCGTCGCTTCTGCGGTTCTCGCGCTGAGCCTGCTCGGCGCCGGTTCCAAGGCCGGGCTGGTGCCGCTCCACGTCTGGTTGCCGCTGGCCCATCCGGCCGCGCCGAGCCACGTATCGGCGCTCATGAGCGGCGTCATGACCAAAGTCGCGGTGTACGGCTTCATTCGCATCGTCTTCGACCTGATGGGACAGCCCGCCTGGTGGTCAGGCGGCGTGGTGCTGCTGTTCGGCGGTGCCAGCGCGGTCCTGGGGGTGCTGCACGCGCTGATGGAGCACGATTTGAAGCGCCTGCTCGCCTATCATACGGTCGAAAACATAGGCATCATTTTTATCGGTCTGGGTCTTGGCCTCGCGTTCGCTGCCAACAACATGCCGGGGCCGGCCGCGCTAGCGACGACGGCAGCGCTGTTTCACGTCTTCAATCATTCGGTATTCAAGAGTCTGCTCTTCCTCGGGTCCGGCGCGGTTCTCACGGCGACCGGCGAGCGCGACATGGAGCGGCTGGGCGGGCTGATCCACCGCATGCCCTACACCGCATTCGCATTCCTCATTGGCTCGGCGGCGATCTCGGCCCTGCCGCCGTTCAACGGTTTTGTGTCGGAGTGGCTCACCTTCCAGGCGATCCTGCTCAGCCCCCAGCTACCACAGTGGGTGCTGAAGTTTCTCGTGCCCGCTGTCGGCGGCCTGCTCGCACTTTCGGCGGCCCTGGCGGCCGCGTGCTTCGTCAAGGCATTCGGGATCACGTTTCTCGGTCGAGCGCGAACGAGCGTCGCGCACGATGCAGGGGAAACCGACGCGTTTTCGTTGACCGCGATGTTTGTGCTGATCATTCTGTGCCTTGCCGCCGGCGTTCTCCCGGGCTATTTCATCGATGCGCTCGCTCCTGCTGTCCAGGGCCTCGTGGGTGCGCAGATGCCGCGCCAATCGGTGATCGCATGGCTCACGATCGTGCCAATCGCCGAGAGCCGCAGCTCGTATAACGGACTGCTGTTGTTCATCCTGATCGCCATCGCGGCGAGCCTTGCCGCGTACGTGATCCATCGCTGGGCGTCTCACTCGATTCGGCGCTCCGCCCCCTGGGACTGCGGGTTCCCGGACGCGAGTGCGGCGACCCAATACACGGCAGGAAGCTTCGCGCAACCGATTCGACGAGTGTTCGGAACCGTGGTGTTTCGTGCGCGCGAGGAAATCGACATGCCCCAGCCCGGAGACCCCCGGCCCGCGCAACTGCATGTTCGTCTCCATGACCGCCTGTGGGACGTCTTGTATATGCCCGTCGCCAGTATGGTCGGCGTTACCGCCGACGTGGTCAACCGGGTCCAGTTCCTGACGATCCGCGGCTACCTGACGCTGGTGTTTGGCACGTTGGTGGCGCTCTTGGTGATCCTTGCAGTATGGCAGTGATTCTCGACGTGCTCGTTCAGCTCGGCCAGTTGCTGCTGGTCCTGTTGCTGGCGCCGCTCCTGACGGGGTACCTGCGCAAGATCAAGGCGCACCTGTTGCGCCGACAGGGCCCCGATCTCATCCAGCCCTACCGCGATCTGCACAAACTGCTGCGCAAAGAGGTTGTGCTGGCGCAGAACGCGTCGTGGGTCTTTCGCGCTGCGCCGTACCTCATCTTTGCCGCGACGTGGGTTGCAGCGGCGCTGGTGCCGACGTTCGCCACCGGCCTTGCTTTCAGCCCGGCGGCGGACCTGATCGCAATCGTCGCGCTCCTGGGCAGCGCGCGCTTCATGCTGGCCTTGGCGGGGCTCGACGTTGGGACGAGTTTCGGCGGGATCGGCTCCAGCCGGGAGATGATGATCGCCTCACTGGCCGAGCCGGCGCTGCTGATGATCGTCTTCACGGTCTCGCTTCTGGCCGGCTCGACCCAGCTATCTTCCGTGGCGGCGTTCATGCAGGGCCCCACCGTGGGATTGCGCGTATCGCTGGCCATGGCGCTGGTCGCCTTGGTGATGGTCGCGGTGGCCGAGAACGCGCGCATTCCGGTCGACAATCCAGCGACGCACCTTGAGCTCACCATGGTGCACGAGGCGATGATCCTCGAATACTCGGGACGCCATCTGGCAGTGATCGAAGCATCCGCCTCGCTCAAGCTGCTGCTTTATCTTTCGATCATCGTCTGTGTGTTCGCGCCCTGGGGCGTCGCCGTGGCCGGGCAGGGCCTGGCTGCCTATGCCATCAGCCTGCCACTGTACGTGATCAAGGTAGCCGTCGGCGGGTTCCTGCTCGCGGTGTTCGAGTCGGTCGTCGCCAAGATGCGGGTTTTCCGGGTCTCCGAATTCCTCGGCGCGGCGCTCATGCTCGGCCTGCTCGCCGCATTGCTGCTCTTCGTTTCTCGAGGCGTCTGATGGACCGCCTCGCGCTGGATGTCGCCCACCTGTTCGCCGGCAGCCTGGTGCTGGTGAGCTTCTTGCTCCTGTACCAGGATCGCATGTTCAGTCTGCTCAACGTATTCGCCTTGCACGCCTTCGTTGTCTCGGTGTCCGTGGCGTGGCAGGCGCACATTCAGAACGCGCCCCATCTGTACATCACCGCCACGATTGCACTGGTGGTCAAGGCGATCGTGATCCCCGTGGTACTGCACCGGATCATTGTCCAGCTGGGCATCCATCGCAACATCGAGACCGTGGTCGGCATCGGGCAGACGATGTTGGGCGGTATCGGCCTGGTGGCGCTGTCGATCATGGTGATGCTGCCGATCACGACTGCCGAGGGCACGCTGGTGCGCGAGGACCTTGCCTTCGCTCTGTCGGTCATTCTGCTCGGCCTGCTGATGATGGTGACCCGGCGAAATGCGGTGGGACAGGTGATCGGCTTCATGTCGATCGAGAACGGACTCATTCTCGCGGCGACGGGCGCCAAGGGCATGCCGCTGGTCGTGGAGATCAGCGTCGCCTTTTCGATTCTCATTGCGCTGATCGTCATCGGCATCTTCCTGTTCCGGATTCGCGAGCGCTTCGATTCGGTCGACATTCACGCCCTCGACCGATTCCGCGGAGAACGGCCGTGACCGAGCCCGGCTCGCTGCTGGTGAGGGCCATCCTGATCATCCCGGCCGTGAGCGCAGTCCTGCTCGCGTTCCTGCCCGACGATCGGACAACCGCCAGGCTCAACGTTCTGGGCACTCTTCTTACACTGCTCTGCGCGGTCGCGCTGTTCCTGGTACGTCCCGAGCCCGGGCTGTTCCTGATCGTCGACGACGTGAACGTCGTTTTCATCGTACTGAATACCTTCGTGGGTTTCACGACCAGCGTGTTCAGCGGCAGTTACATCGCGCACGAGCTCGAGACCGGCCGCCTGACGCACGTCTACCTGCGCTTCTATCACGCGATGTATCAGACACTCATGTTCGCTATGAATCTGGCTTTGCTAGCGAACAACGTGGGCCTGATGTGGGTGGCCGTCGAGCTGGCGACGCTGACCACGGTCTTGATGGTCGGCATCTATCGCACGCACGAGGCACTCGAAGCGGCCTGGAAGTACTTCATTTTGGGCAGCGTCGGCATTGCGCTGGCGCTTTTCGGCACCATCCTCGTCTACCTCGCGTCGAGCTCGGTGCTTGGAGAGGGCCTGGAAGCGATGGCCTGGAGCGTGCTCGTGCAGCGGGCCGCCGCCTTCGATCCGGCACTGTTGAATCTGGCGTTCGTGTTCCTGCTGCTGGGCTACGGCACCAAGGTCGGCCTGGCTCCACTGCACGCCTGGCTTCCCGACGCACACGCCGAGGGCCCCACCCCGATCTCGGCGGTACTTTCCGGCTTGCTGCTCAACGTCGCGCTCTTCGCGGTCCTGCGCTTCAAGATGGTCATGTCCGCGAATTCGGGCGCGCTCGCGCCCGGGCCGCTGATGGTCACCTTAGGGTTGGTCTCGGTCGTGTTCGCGGCCTTCATGCTGTATCGCCGCGACGATATCAAGCGGATGTTCGCCTACTCGTCCATCGAACACATGGGCATCATCAGCTTCGCATTCGGCATGGGCGGCCCCCTCGCGAACTTCGCCGGACTGCTGCATATGACGATGCACAGTCTGACGAAGTCCGCCATATTTTTTTCTGTCGGCCATATTGCGCAAGTGAAGGGTACACAGAAGATGGCCGACATCGGTGGCCTGACCGTATCGCACCCGATCCTCGGATGGGGCCTGGTTCTCGGCGTGGTCGCGATCGTGGGTCTGCCCCCGACCGGCGTCTTCACGAGCGAATTCCTGATCCTCACCTCGACCTTCGCGCGCGCACCGGTGCTGGCCGTTGTACTGGGTTTGGGGCTGCTGATCGCGTTGGGGGCGCTGCTGTATCGCCTGAACACCCTAGCATTCGGCGATCCTCGTGGAAGAGATTCACCCGGCCACGCGTCGTACGTGCCGATGTTCACGCATCTGGCGTTGGTGGTAGCCGCCGGGGTCTTCCTTCCGCCCCTGCTGGTTTCCTGGTTTCAACACGTTGCGGAGCTGCTCGGCTAGATGATCGAGCCCGCGCAAACGGCAACGAGGCTGCCGGACGTTATCCGGGCGGGCCGGCTCGTCGGCCACCACGCTCCTTGGCCGCGCGCGGTCGTGAACCGCGAGACCTGGCAGCAGGCGATTCGTTTCTTGTCCGGCGGGCAATGGAGCCTGCGCGGTCTCTGGGCTGAGCGCGGACAGGTGCACGCCGCGGTCGATGACGACGGCGAGCTCGGGGTGCTCAGCTTTGTCTGCGAAGGCGATCGCTTTCCATCGGTTGGGCAGTCGCATCCGCCCGCCATCCGTCTGGAGCGCGCCATACGCGACCTGTGGAGCCTCGAACCCGAAGGGCTTGCCGACACGCGTCCATGGCTCGACCACGGGCGATGGCAGGACTCGCCCGCCGGCGGCGGGCTCGAAGCGCCGCGCGCCGCCCGCGGTTACGCGTTCCTGCCCGCGGAAGGCGAGAGCCTGCACCAGATCCCCGTGGGCCCCGTGCACGCAGGCATCATCGAGCCGGGACACTTCCGGTTCACGGCGAACGGCGAGGCGGTCGTACGTCTCGAAGCCCGGCTCGGCTACGTGCACAAGGGGATCGAACGGCTGATGCAGGGCGCGCCGCTG
>Ga0075029_100002671_pt1 | contig 10085 bp, 7 predicted proteins | sample LitLauG_LLR_2013_FD_71391 | JGI IMG/M metagenome (GOLD analysis project Ga0075029, IMG submission 71391) | Freshwater sediment microbial communities from North America - Little Laurel Run_MetaG_LLR_2013 | ecosystem: Environmental > Aquatic > Freshwater > Creek > Sediment | place: USA...
GCGCGCGGCCGCATTGCCGATCGGGCTCGGCCTGATGCTGCTTCTCGCCCTGTTACGCCTTGCCTCGTTCGGCGACTGGCGAAAAACCGGATTGGCAGTGGCTACCGTCGCGATCGTCGGCGGTGTGCTCTATGCGCTTGGACCGGTACTGGTGCCGCTTGGCAACCTCAATCTGCTGATTTTCTTCGTGGTGCTGGTGGCGATCATGGTGTTTGCCGCTGTTCCGATCGCCTTTGCCTTTGGACTTGCAACCTTTGCTTACATCACGCTGACGACGAGCACGCCGTCGACCGTTGTGATCGGTCGCATGGACGAGGGCATGAGCCATCTGATCCTGCTCTCCGTGCCGCTGTTCGTATTTCTTGGTCTTCTGATCGAGATGACCGGCATGGCGCGCGCCATGGTGGGCTTTCTTGCTAGCCTCCTCGGCCACGTCCGTGGCGGTCTGCAATACGTCCTGGTTGCTGCGATGTACCTGGTTTCCGGCATTTCCGGCGCCAAGGCGGCCGACATGGCAGCGGTGGCTCCCGTGCTGTTTCCGGAAATGATCAAGCGCGGCGCCAAACCCGGCGATCTTGTCGCGCTGCTTTCCGCCACCGGTGCGCAAACCGAAACCATCCCGCCGAGCCTCGTCCTGATCACCATCGGCTCGGTCACCGGGGTATCGATCGCGGCACTTTTTACCGGCGGGCTGCTGCCGGGGCTGGTGCTTGCCGTCATGCTGTGTCTTGTGGTCTGGCGGCGCTATCGCAACGAAGATCTGTCTCACGTGAAGCGGGCCGGTCTCGGCGAGATTGGTTCGACCTTCCTGGTCGCATTGCCCGCGATTGCGCTTCCTTTCGTAATCCGCGCCGCGGTCATCGGCGGTGTTGCGACCGCAACCGAAGTCTCGACGATCGGCATCGTCTATTCGGCGCTCGCGGGCCTCCTGATCTATCGCAAATTCGATTGGCGTCGTGTTTATCCGATGCTGACCGAAACCGCGTCGCTGTCGGGCGCGATCCTGCTCATCATCGGCGCTGCGACCGGAATGGCATGGGCGCTCACGCAATCGGGCTTCTCTACCTCGCTTGCAAAGTTCATGACCGGCCTTCCCGGCGGCGGACCGGTATTCCTCGCGGTGACGATCATCGCGTTCGTCGTCCTGGGCAGCGTGCTGGAAGGCATTCCCGCGATCGTGCTGTTCGGCCCGCTGTTATTTCCGATTGCCAAGCAAGTCGGCGTCCATGAGGTGCATTACGCCATGGTCGTGATCCTGGCGATGGGTATCGGCCTTTTCGCTCCACCATTCGGCGTCGGCTACTACGCGGCCTGCGCGATCAGCCGGATTCATCCCGACGAAGGCATCAAACCGATGCTGGGCTACATGCTGGCGCTCCTGATCGGAACCATCGTGATCGCCGCCGTTCCCTGGATCTCCATCGGCTTGTTGAATTGAACACCGAGCCCCGTGATTTTTGAAACCCGAAGGAGCAGAAAGTGAAGGACCTCCTGAATTTCGGACAGATGCTTTCGGTGCATGCGCGGCTGTTGCCAAATCGCGTCGGCGCAAGAGACCTCGAACGTTCGATGACTTTTGCCCAATGGAACGATCGTTCGTGCCGTCTCGCCAATGCTCTGCTCGGCCTTGGCCTGTCGAAAGGCGATCGCGTCGCGGTCCTCGCTTACAATTGCGTCGAGTGGTGCGAAATCTTCGCAGCCACGGCCAAGGCGGGCCTGGTCGCATTGCCGATCAACTTTCGTCTGATCGGCAAGGAGGTTCAGTACATCGTGGAAAACGCCGAGGCCTCGGCCTTGATCGTCCAGGATGAGCTTGCAGGTCTTGTCGAGGAAGTCCGCAGGGATTTGTCGGTCGAGCCCGACCGGTTCATCCATTTCGGCACCACCCCGTGTCCGGCGGGCTATCGCGCCTATGAGGACTTCCTCAACTCGGGCAGCACGCGCGAGCCCGAGCAGGGCGTGCAGTTGTCCGACCCCTGGACGCTGATGTACACCTCAGGCACCACGGGCAATCCGAAGGGCGTGGTGCGAAGTCACCGCAGCGGCGTGCTGCTGTCGATGGTCACCGAGATCGAGCTTGCACTGCATCGCAATGACGGCGCCTTGCTGGTGATGCCGATGTGCCACGCCAATTCACTGAACTTCTTTGGCGCCTTCGGCTATTGCGGCGGCACGAACTTCATCTATTCCCGCAAAAGTTTTGATCCCGAACATTGCGTCCGGACTCTGGCGGAGGGCGGATCGACGTTCACCTCGCTGGTGCCTACCCACTACATCATGATGCTCGGATTGCCGGCAGCGGTGCGCGGCAAATACAATTTCGACGCCGTGACCAAATTGATGATCTCGTCTGCTCCCGCGCGGCCCGAGACCAAACGCGAGGTCATGGAGATGTTCCCGAACTCCGGCCTGTTCGAGCTTTATGGCGCCACCGAAACCGGGTGGGTGACCATGCTTCACCCGCACGAACAATTCACCAAGCTCGGCTCGGTCGGCCGTGAATGCGTTGGCGCCGCGCCGATCAGGATTCTGGACGATGCCGGCAACGAGGTGCCGGACGGCGAATCGGGCGAACTGTTCTCCTGCAACGCCCACACCTTCGACTGCTACTGGCGCTTGCCCGAGAAGACAAGGGAGTCGTTCCGCGGCGATTATTGCACGGTCGGCGACATGGCCCGCCGCGATTCGGAAGGTTACATCTTCCTGTCCGATCGCAAGAGCAACATGATCATTTCGGGCGGCGAAAACATCTATCCGTCCGAAGTCGAAGCGCTGATCGGCGCGCATCCGCAGGTGAAGGACGTAGCCGTCATCGGCTTGCCCGACGCAAAGTGGGGCGAGCGGGTTCATGCCGTCATCGTGCTTCATGAGGGCGCAACCCTCAAGGAGAGCGATCTGCTGGAATGGTCCAAAGAACGACTGGCCGGATACAAGCGCCCGCGGTCTTATGCTTTCATGCTCGAAAGTGAAATTCCGCGTAATGCCACCGGCAAGGTGCTGCACCGTGAATTGAAGAAGAAATTCGCGAACTGACCATGACGGACCGGTCGAACCATATCGTTTCGAGCTCGAAACCAGATGCATGCCGTATTGAACTCAGCACTGCCGATTTTCGCATTGATCCTGACCGGGTTCATTTGCGGATACTTTGGCGTGTTCGACAGAACGGCGACCGACAATTTGAATCGCTTTGCGGTGTACCTGGCGTTGCCGTCGCTGATGTTCGTTGCGATGTCGAGGATAACGCCGGACCAGGTCCAGCAGTTCGGTTTCCTGGGGGCATTCTGCGGAGGCTCCGCGATCACCTTTGCGGGGGCCTTCGCTATCAGCCGCGCACGAGGGCGCCGCGTCGCCAATGCCAGCATCGAGGGGCTCGACGCCGGCTACAGCAATGTCGGCTTCATGGGCATTCCGATGTGTCTTCTGGTCTTTGGACCGGAAAGCGCCCCGGCCTCGATCATTGCGACGCTGTTTACGGCCTGCATCCTGTTCCTGTTCGCAGTCGTCGTCGTCGAGATCGATCTGCAGAAGGGCAGCAGTCTCTGGTCGACCGCAGCCAAGGTGGCGAAAGCACTGTTCACGAGCCCGCTTCTGATCGCGCCTTTCGCGGGCCTCTGCATAGGACTCAGCGGTCTGAAGATGCCGGCGCCATTCGAAAGCTTCACCACGCTGCTCGGCGGTGCGGCTTCGCCGGTAGCGCTGGTCTGCATCGGGCTTTTCCTGGCCCAGGAAAGGGTGGTCAGCCACGACGCGGCGTCGATCGGCATCCTCGTCACAATGAAACTCATCGTGCAACCTGCCGTCACCGCATTTCTCGCATTCTACGTCTTCAAGATGCCGCCGCTCTGGTCGCATTCGGCGGTGATCTTGAGCGGGCTTCCGATCGGGTCGGGACCGTTCACGATCGCCAAGCTCTACGGGCTCGAGGCCGGCGTGACCTCGGGCTCCATTCTCGCTTCACACATATTTGGCGTCTTCACCGTCTCGCTGCTGGTGGCATGGCTCGCGCAGATTTAACCAAAACTGAATTGCCTCACAGAACCGGAGTCGTACGATGAAAGTTTCCCCTGATAGCGCGGCGGCCCTGATCGCACGGCTCTTGAAGCAGCGCGGTGTCAAGCACGTATTCGCGCTCTGCGGCGGCCATATCATGCCGATCTGGATGCGGCTCGACGCCGAGGGAATTCGCATCATCGACGTCCGCGATGAGCGCGCGGCCGTGCACATGGCCCAGGCACATGCGGAGTTGACCGGCGAACTCGGTGTGGCGCTTGTCACCGCGGGTCCAGGCATGACCAACGCCATCACCGGCATCGCCAACGCCCACGTCTCGCGGGCACCGGTGTTGGTTTTGTCGGGCGGCAATCCGCGTCCTCAGGAGAATCGCGGCGGCCTGCAAGACATGGACCACACGCAGCTGGTTCGCTCCATCACGCGCTACGCGCGGACCGTGAGGGAGCCGTCTCTGGTGCTGCAGGAACTTGACGAGGCGATTTCGCGCGCGTTCGGCGAGGGCGGCGATCCCGGTCCTTCCTATATCGACTTCCCGACCGACACGTTGCGGGGAATTGTACCCAAGGCGCTGCAATTGGATGAGCATCTGTTGGCCAAGCCGCGCAGCGTCACGCTGCCCGATCCGGCGCAGGTCAAGAAGGCTGTGGACCTGTTGTGGTCGGCGAGGAAGGTGCTCGTGATTTCCGGTCGCGGCGCGCGCGGCGCGGGGCCGGAACTGATTTCCCTGCTCGACAGGCTCGGTGCGGTTTATCTCGATACGGGCGAAAGCCGTGGCCTCGTTCCGGACGGTCACCCATCCGTTGTCGGCGCGATGCGCGGCTCGGTCATGAGCGACGCCGACGTCATTCTGACGGTTGGTCGCCGCCTCGATTTCCAGCTCGCTTACGGTTCGCCTTCCGTGTTCGGTGCGGCGAAATTCATCCGCATCAGCGATACACCGACCGAGACGCGGGACAACCGCCGGGGTGCAGTCGGGATTCTGGCGTCTCCTGCACAAACGCTGAGCGCTATCGTCGAACATGCCGGCAATCGTGTTTCCGAAGTCGACCGACAGTGGGCCGCGAAACTTCGCAAGGGACACGAAGAGCGCGCGCTGAAGCTGCAGCAGACCATGGCTGCCGCGCCGAAGGGTTCCGACGGCAAACTTCACCCCAACAAGGTGTTGTCGGCGCTCCAGGAGGCCATCGGCGATGATGCCGTCGTAATCACCGATGGCGGCGATTTCCTCGCCTTCGCGCGCGTCGGGCTGAATGCACCACGGATGCTCGACCCCGGTCCGTTCGGCTGCATCGGCATCGGCGTGCCATATGGCATCGCCGCCAGCATCGATTTTCCCGACAAGCCGGTGGTGGTTGCGACTGGCGATGGTGCCTTCGGATTCAACGCGATCGAAGTCGACACCGCCGTGCGACACAAGGCCCCGGTACTGATTGTCGTCGCCAATAACGGTGCCTGGCAGATCGAGGTGCACGACCAGACCGTCACGCATGGCAAGGTCGTCGGCACGAAACTGCAGTTCGCCGATTATGCCGGCATGGCGAGGTCGTTTGGCATGCACGCCGAGCGGGTTGAAACCGAAGCACAGCTCAAGCCCGCGATCGAAAGGGCATTGAAGAACCGTCCTGCGCTGCTCGACATGGTGGTCACGCCTGAGGCGATCTCCTCTGACGGCAAGACCGGCCTTGCCTGGGTGCCTGATCTGCAGCCGTTGGCGGCCTGGGACGAAGCCGAGCGCAAGTGGCGGGGGTCCTGATGCGTTCGGTTTCTTCCGATCACCCTTTGTTGGAGATGCCCGTGTTCGAGATTAGCGGCAGACACATCCTGGTTACCGGCGGTTCCAGCGGCCTTGGCCGGCATTTCGCGCGTTTCCTTGCCAACAATGGCGCCCGGATCACGTTGGTGGCACGCCGCGCCGAAGCGCTTGCCGCCAACGTTGCCGAAATCAACGGATCGGGCGGGATCGCGCAAAGCGTCGTTCTTGACGTCACTATTGCCGATAAGGTGGACGGCGCGCTGCAGGAGGCTGAGGCCAAATTCGGACCGATCCAGGCGGTTGTGAACAACGCCGGCGTCACCGCAACGAAACCTGCGCTCGATCAGGACGAGCGCGCCTGGGACAGCGTGATCGACACCAACCTGAAGGGCGTATGGCTGGTCGCGCAGGGCGCCGCCAGGCGGATGATCGCAAACAACGTCAAGGGTTCGATCGTCAACATCGCCTCCATTTTGGGGCTGCGTGTGGCGGGTGGGGTTGCGCCCTATGCCATCTCGAAGGCAGGCGTGGTCCAGATGACGAAGGCGCTTGCGCTCGAATGGGCGCGCCATGGCATTCGCGTCAACGCGCTCGCACCGGGCTATTTTGCCACCGAACTGAATGACGAATTTTTCGAGAGCGACGCCGGCAAGGCGCTGATCAAGCGCGTGCCGCAGCGCAGGCTTGGCGAGCTTCACGAACTCGACGGTCCGCTGCTGCTGCTGATTTCCGACGCCGGATCGTTCATGACCGGCAGCGTCGTCACGGTGGACGGCGGCCATCTCGTTTCGGGATTATAATGGAACAGACAGACGACATCGCGGCACGGTTCGCCAGGGTAAACGGCATCAATCTCGCCTATCGCGTGCGGGGCGAGGGGCCGCCTCTCGTGCTTGTCATGGGATATCGGCTGAGCTCAATCGCCTGGCCGGAGGACTTCATTGAACAGCTCGCGAGGCAGTTCACCGTCATCACCCCGGACAATCGCGGCACCGGGCTGAGCGACAAGCCGGTCGAGGGCTATGCGATCGCCAACATGGCACGCGACATCTGCGGCCTGCTCGACGAACTCGACATAACCCACATTCACCTGTTGGGCTATTCGATGGGCGGTGCTATCGCACAGGAGTTCATCCGCCAGTTTCCCGAGCGCGTGCTGAGCCTGATGCTGTGCGCAACCATGTGCGGCGGTCCGAGCGCCGTCTATGCCAGCCCCTCGACCGTGAGTGTGTTGCGCGACCTCGACGGATTGTCACCGGAAGAGGCCGCCCGGCGGATTTGGAAAGTAACCTATTCACCCGGTTATCTCGGACGGCATCCGGAGGCTGCCGAGGTGCAGATGCGGCGCGAAATCACGCTGCCGACGCCGCTGCATGCGGCCGACCTGCAGTTCCAGGCGTTTGCCCGGTTCGACGGCGCAAGGGCGCTTTCCGCCGTTCGCTGCCCCACGCTGGTGCTCACCGGCGATTCGGATGAACTGATCTTGCCGCAAAATTCGAATACGCTGGCAAAGCTCATCCCGCATTCAAAGCTGGTCGTCATCCCGGACTGCGGCCACCGCGTCATGTGGGAAGCCACCGATGAATGTGTTCTTCTGATAGCCGGGTTTGTCGCTACCGCCAATGACGGTCGAATCTCCACCCTGCAAACCGTCGGGTGCGAGAGCCGTACACCTGATTTGCTCGACCTTGCTTCGTCATCGCTGGATCTTCTGGTGAAATGGCCGTTCATGGCTGCGAAGGCGGGATTCGACATGATGAACTCCGCCCGTCGGGCTCTGGTCACCAGCAACGGCTCCCACTTTGGCGACGGCAAGCCGGTTATCCTCGTTCCGCAATATCTCGGCAGCGACCTGGCGCTGCTGCCGCTTACAATCTGGCTCAAGGCGCTGGGTTATCGGCCGGCGACGGCAGGGCTTCTTCTCAACTTTCAGGATTCCCTTGTCGAAGAGTCGCTTTCTCGCTTGATAGGCGAGATCACGGACCGGGTCGGGAGAAAGGCGGTTCTGATTACGCATTTGTCCGCTATGCCGCTGGCCCTGCGCGCGGCCGGCGCGCAGCGGGAGAGAGTGTCCGACATTGTGGTACTGGCGCCACCGCACAAGACGCCGGCGGACCAGTTTCGGATCCATTTCATTTCTTCCGGCTGGACCGTCCTGCATACGATGATGGAGTTGCCGCGGCTTCTTGCAGAAATCGGCATCGAGTTGCTAGAAGTTTCGAAGTTGAATGAGTTGGGCGTCGCGCGGCATACTGATGCCCTTGCAGAGGAAGAGGTGAAATGAGCGCACCCGCGGGAGTTGACACGGCCTCGATTGACCCAGCCTCGATTGACCTGGCTTCGATACCGGCGCGAATCCAGATGGAGGTGGAGCGCGCGATCCAGCGCAGCATCAAGGGGGTCGAATATTTTTCTTCTTCCGGTCCCGCGCTCGGAATGACGCCGAAAGATGTCTTGAGCGTCCGCGGTACGATGAACCTCTATCACTACCGGCCGATCGCGGACGAAATCTATCGCGTGCCGATCCTGATCGTGATGGCCACGACGAACCGCGGCTACATCCTCGACATGGTCCCGGGACAGAGCCTGATCGAGTTTCTTCTGAAGCGCGGCTATGACGTCTACATGCTGGACTGGACCGCGCCCAAACCCGAAGAGAAGAGCCTTCGGATGGAGGACTACGTTCTCGACTTCATTCCCCACTGCGTTCGCCGGGTGCAGGAGGATTCGGGGGAGACCGACATCACGGTAATCGGCTATTGCTTCGGTGGCGTACTATCGCTGCTTTACGGCGCGATCTTCCACGATGGGCCGTTGAAGAACCTGATTTGCTTCACCACCCCCATCGACTTCCACCAGATGAAGCTGTTCGCAAATTTCGCGGATCGCCGCTACTTCGACGTCGACCGTCTGATCGACAGCGTTGGCAACATGCCGCCGGAAATGATCCTTTCCTCGTTCGAAATGCTTCGGCCGGCGTCGCGCGCCGCCGGCCAGGTGCAATTGTGGGAGAAGATCTGGAACGACGAATACGTCAAGTCGTACCGCATGTTCGATCGCTGGGCCACCGATATCCTGCCGCTATCCGGCGAGTACTTCCGCTGCATCACCAAGGATCTGATGTGGGACAACAAGCTTTATGAAGGTACGATGTCGGTCGGCGGTCATGCCGTTGATCTCTCCAGGATCAGAGTGCCCCTCCTGCATGCGGTCGCCGAGCACGACCACATCGTGCCCTACGATGCGGCGCGGCACCTCATCAAGATGGTCGGATCGTCCGACAAGGAAGAGATCATGCTGAAGGGCGGCCACGTCAGCCTCGTTGCCGGACCTAACGCGGTCAAACGGCTGTGGCCGAAACTGGATTTCTGGTTAGGGGGAAGATCGATATGAGTGAAGCGCGTTCCTATCCTCGGCATGTCAAGACGGATGCCGGCGACGTTGAATTCCGTTTTATGTCTCGGGCCGATGAGAGTGCAGTGCTCGAGTTCGCCAGGAAGTTGCCGACACATGACCTCCTGTTTCTGCCGCGCAATATCAGCCAGCCGAAAGTGCTGTCGGCCTGGATCAACGAGATCGAGCGCGGGGATATCACAAGCCTGCTCGCGGTCAGCGCCGGCAAGGTCGTGGGCTGCGGTACCGTGGTCCGCGATACGCACTCCTGGTCGCCGCACGTCGGCGAAATCCGGATGGTGGTGTCGCTCGAGGTTCGCGGCCAGGGTGTCGGAAGAGCATTGTCACAGGAGACGTTTGCCCTGGCGCTCAGCGCTCCCGGGCTGGAAAAACTCTCGGTACAGATGACCGTCGATCAGCGGGCTGCGATCACGCTGTTTGAGAGCCTCGGCTTTCGGGCCGAAGCGCTGCTGCGCGAGCATGTGCGGGACGTCGACGGCAAGAAGCACGATATCGTCGTGCTCGGGCACAATATTGCGCAAGTCCGGGCCCAGTTGGAGGCCTACGGGATCTCGGAGGCGGTCCAGCCGTAAGAATGGCTGCCCAATCCCTTGAAAAAAATCTGCCCTTCATGAACCTGGTCTGGTGACCAAGCCTTGAAATCATGGCCTCATGGCCTTTCGGCCTGAGTCTCCAACTCAGGCTTGCAATGCGATGAGGGGATTTGCGAGGTCATGTCTTTCCTGCGCGGGCTCGATCGCCTGATCGGCCAGGTGATCGCCGCCACCAAATGGCTTGCGTTGCCGCTGATCCTTCTGTTGTTCCTGCAATGGCCGCTGCGCGATCTTTTTCGCGGCTTTTCCCGGGAGGCCAACGATCTGGGGCAGGTAGTTTTCGCGCTGTTTGTCGCGGCAAGCGTCACCGC
>Ga0075029_100002676_pt1 | contig 10078 bp, 6 predicted proteins | sample LitLauG_LLR_2013_FD_71391 | JGI IMG/M metagenome (GOLD analysis project Ga0075029, IMG submission 71391) | Freshwater sediment microbial communities from North America - Little Laurel Run_MetaG_LLR_2013 | ecosystem: Environmental > Aquatic > Freshwater > Creek > Sediment | place: USA...
ACGCGGCGCGGAAAAGCCAAGGCGCGGTCGACCGCCGCGGACATTCTGGAGGAATTGTCTGCGCAGCATCCGCTGCCCGCCAAGATCATCGAGTACCGCGAAATCGCCAAGCTCAAGTCGACGTATGTGGATGCGCTGCCAAAATTGATCCATCCCGAAACCGGGCGATTGCACACCAGTTTTTCGCAAACCGGCACGGCCACGGGCCGACTGAGTTCGAGCGATCCGAACTTGCAGAACATCCCCATTCGCACAGAACTGGGACGTGAGATTCGCGCTGCATTTGTCGCCGAAAAGGGAAAAGTATTGCTGTCCGCGGACTACTCGCAGATCGAGCTGCGCATCATGGCGCATTTTTCGAAGGACCCCGTGCTGGTAGAAGCGTTCCGCAATGGAGAAGACATCCACGCGCGCACGGCGCAGGAAGTTTTCGGAGTTGGGCCGATGGCGCAAAACGCGGAGCACCGCCGCGCCGCCAAAGCCATCAACTTCGGCATCATTTATGGTCTTTCTCCATTCGGGCTGGCGCAACAATTGGGCATCGAACAGAAAGAAGCCGCGAAATTCATCAACGCCTATTTCACTCGCTATCGCGGCGTGAAGGATTACCTTGACAATGTCATTGCCGCGACGCGCAAGTCCGGCGTGGCAAAAACCTTATTCGGAAGAATCCGCCCGATTCCGGAAATCAATTCGCCGCAAATGCAGTTGCGCAATTTTGCGGAGCGCACCGCGCTCAATTCGCCGTTGCAGGGCACGGCCGCTGATCTGATCAAGCTGGCAATGATCAACATCGACCGGCGTCTCGCGGAAGAAAAGTTCGAAGCCAAAATGATCCTGCAGGTGCACGACGAATTGCTTTTCGAGGTTCCGGCAAAGGAACGCGCCAAGCTGGAAAAGCTAGTTAAGGAAGAGATGGAAGGCGTGCACAAGCTGGCAGTACCTATCGTCGTGGAAATCGGCACCGGGCCGAACTGGCGCGACCTGGAATAGGCCGCCTTTCTAGCCCCCACCAACATCATTCATTTTTTATCCTTTCCATCCGCAGTTCCAGGGCGTAGAATCCGCTCAAAATCAAGCCGAACTCGCTCACTCGGCCGGTCCATCCTTTCAGGAGGAAAATATGCGCAGAACAGTTCTCGCCCTGAGTACGATTCTGCTCGCGAGTTTTGGGATATTGTCCGCGAAGCAGGCCGCCACTCAGGAAAAACCGAGTTCCACCGAACCCACGATGACGCCGGAAGACGTCGCCAAGAAAAACCCCGTCGCCGCCACGCCGGAAGGCCTGGCGGAAGCTCGCAAGCTGTTCGGGTATCATTGCGCCATGTGTCACAACAAAGACGGCGACGGCAAGGGCGAACTTGCCACGGAGATGAAGCTGGAACTTCACGACTGGAGAGATGGTTCTACTCTGGAGAAGATGACCGACGGCGAACTTTTCTTCATCATCAGCAACGGCAAGGGAAAAATGCTGGGTGGCGAGGGCGATCGCACGCCGGAAAAGATACGCTGGAACTTGGTGAACCTGGTTCGCGCGTTCGGCAAAAAGGGCGCTGCGGATAAAACAAAGGCCGCGACTCCGTCCAGTTAGGCGCTCCACAAATCTGCCAGAATCTCTTTGTTTTCTGTGCTTTAAGGCCAAACTGGCCTCGGGTACGATGAGTCCCCAACCTCCATGTGCTATGCTCGCCTCGAATTATTTCTTAAAGGAGTTTTTCCATGTCCCACGCACCGCAATTTCTAAAGCTTGTCAACGAAGCGAAAAAGAAGATAAAAGAAACCAACGTTGCCGACGTGAAGCGCCGCATCGACGCGGGCGAGAAATTTTTGCTGGTCGACACCCGCGAGGACAACGAATGGGCGAACGGCCATCTTCCCGGCGCCGTGCACATGAGTCGGGGAATCATTGAGCGCGATATTGAGACGCAAGTTCCCGACACCAATGCAAAGCTCATTTTGTATTGCGGCGGCGGATTCCGCTCCGCGCTCGTAGCCGAGAACCTCCAGAAAATGGGCTACAACAATGTGGAATCAATGGACGGCGGCTGGAAAGGCTGGCTGCAGGCGGGCCTGCCAATAGCCAAGGGTTAGACTCGACTCCGGTTCTTGCTGGAAAAATTGGCTGGGGCGGAAGGATTCGAAAGCTAACCGGGGCCAACCAAAAACCCTCTAAAACAGCCATTCGCCAATGTTTCCAACGCCGTAGACGACTTAGGCGCTATGCGCCTTTAAGCCGTCTTAAGCCGTATTATGCCCCTAATACCGATTGAAAAGGTATTACAGCTCATAAAAAACTGAAGTGCCTACAAAAATAGCACTTCAGGGTTGTTTACTTTTTATGTGAAGACCAAGAAGAAAATCAGAAGCGCAAAAATCGTAGGGGCGGGGCTCGCCCCGCCCGCTCTGCCAGCACTACCCACGAGCCGTTTCAAAGGGATTCAACAGAGCCAGTGAGCGTGCTTTACGGCAGGTCCACGTCCAGCGCGTAGATCTCTTGCGAGCTGATGTCGCGCACAAACAGCGGCTGATTCCCTGGCGCCAGTCCGGTCCACGATGAAGGGCCAAATTGACCGACGAATGTCCGCATATTCTTCAAGTCCACAAGTTGCTCCACTTTGCCGTCGTTGATGCCGAGTCGAACGTAGGCCGAATTTTTGCCGAGGGCAGTATCGAAATAAAGAGAAGCGCTATCCGCGGACCACGCCAGGTATCCAAAACTATCAACCTCTTTCGCGATTTGCCGCCATTGCTGGGATTTCGTGTCGTAAAGCAATAGCTTTGCGTTGTCACTGGAAATGCCGACGATGTATCGTCCGTTCGGTGACCAGCGTGGCGCAAAAATTCCATCCGACCCTGCAAGTTGCGAATTCTTGCGAGTGGCGACATCCACCAGTTGGATGGAGCTTTTGCCAGCCGCGGAATTCACGCCATACGCCAGAGTCTTGCCGTCGGCAGACCAGGCCGCGTCCGTGGCCCAGGGAAGGTCTGAATAAGGCTGAGGGCTGCCGCCGTTGCTGGAAATCACATAGACCGTCCACGGCTTGCCTGGCAACGTCCCTGAAAAAGCGATCTGCTTTCCGTCCGGCGACCAGTGTGCCAGGGAGGCTTGCATCGGAGGAAAAGTGAGCTGCAAACGCTCGCTGCCGTCGAGCTTGCTGCGCCAGAGTGCTCCGTCGGGATAGGAAACATACGCCGCCCACTGGCCATCGCGCGAAAAATCAACGTCGCCGCCGGAAATTCCGCCTAGAAAGGAAACCAGTTGGCCGGACTTGGTGTCATATCGCACCAATTCCGCGCGCGGCTGAACCCCGATGACGAAAAGCTTTTTGCCATCCTTGCTGGGAACCACGCTGATGTAGCGCAGCGGTCCGGCCGTCAGTTGCATCGGCTCGCGGGAACCTCGATGCCAGAAAGAAGGCTCCCGGAGTACCCACACGTCCCTTGCCAAGATACGGTTACTGTTGAACACATAATACTTTCCGTCCGCGGTCCATCTTCCATGGTTTTCGCCGGGAGGTTTGTTCCAACCCGGCAGGAGCGGGTAAAGTTCCGAACCGTCGGCGCGGGCTTCCCAAAGCGAAGAGGTCAGATTGACAAAATCAATTAAGGTGAAACGGAATTTGCTGCCGTCCGGAGAGTATCGGAACCCGCCCGGACTGCCGTGGGTGGTGGTGAGTTTTCGTGGGTTCGTGCCGTCGCGGTCGGCCGTAAAAATATCGCCTCCCGCGGAATAAATGAGTCTTCCGTCGGGACACCAGGCAGGATTGCGCCCCACCAACTCACCGATTGGACGAGCCGCTCCGGCGGGTAATGGAAGAGTAGCGATTGGTTGATTCCCTGGAGCGCCGCTCGCAACTAGAAGCTCCGAACCGTCCGCAGAGATATCCGATATTCCCGGAACATCCGCACCCGCCTGAAGAGTTCGAACTTCTCCGCCCGCCACCGACACCTCGGCGATTGCGAACCCTCCGGCGCCATTGTTTTCGTTGAAGAATATACGGTTGCCGTCGGTTACCAGATTGGATTTCTGCAGGCCGTCGTTGGTCAATTGTTTGGAGCCCAGGATTCGCGGCGCGGGCTCCGGCAAGAAAAGTTTTACAGCCACAATCACGCTAATCAACAGTGCGCAAGCGCCGGCAATCCAGACCCATCGGCGAGATGGCTTCGCTTCCGGAGTTGCGGTGGCAGCGGAAGCAGCCGTGCGGTGCGTGCTGACCCGGTTGGAGTCGGTCTCGCGCTTCAACCGTTTCAAGTCCGCGCACAAATCGGCTGCGCTCTGGTAGCGCACATCAAGGTCTTTTTCCAGAGCTTTCAGAATGGAATGCTCGAGCTCCGCTGGAACTCCTGCATTTATGCTTGATGGAGGAGCTGGCGGCTTGTTCAGAATGGCGTCGAAAGTGGCGGCAGAAGTTCGCCCGGAAAATGGCAGCATTCCCGTAGACATTTCATACAAAACCGTTCCAAAGGAAAACAGATCGGTGCGATGGTCGAGTGTTCTTCCCAGCGCCTGCTCCGGCGACATGTAAGCCACCGTGCCCAGCGTGGAGCCGGGACTGGTAACCAAATCCTGAGTGATGGTCAGCTCCGAACCCGATTGCTTGCCGCTTCCATGCGTGGATTCGCCGATTTTGGCTAGACCAAAATCCAGCAGCTTGGCCTGTCCCCGGCTGGTGATGAAAATGTTCGCGGGCTTGATGTCGCGATGCACAATGCCTTTGCTGTGCGCGGCATCCAGCGCGTCGGCCACTTGAATGCCGATGTCCAGCACGAAATCCAGTTCGCGCGCCGAGCCCGCAATGCGCTCGCGTAGCGTCTGGCCCTCCAACAATTGCATGGCGATAAAGGTGCGCCCCTCGTGTTCGCCGATTTCGAATATGGTGCAGATGTTCGGATGATCCAGTGAAGATGCGGCGCGCGCTTCGCGCTTGAATCGCTCCAGCGCTAACGGATCGTTGGCCAGGCTTTCGGGAAGAAACTTCAGCGCGACGTGGCGGCCGAGCTGCAAGTCTTCGGCTGCAAAGACTTCGCCCATTCCGCCCGCGCCGATTTTGCGCAGAATCTTGTAGTGAGAGATGGATTCGGCTGGCAAATCTGCACCTGCTTGCAGCATATCTTAGTTTTTAATTCGCGCACGGTCAACGAAAGTGAAAATTGAACGCCTCTTGATTCATGGATGAAAAGGCCGAGAGTGGAATTGCAGTGACGCCGGAATGTGTTCGGCGAAATATTGCCAGTCGTGCCGGCCGGGGTAGATGTGCAATTCGTGCCCCACGCCGCGGGTGGCGAGAATTTTGTCGAGAGCGCCTGTGCCGGATTTGCGACCCATGAAATGTCTCCCTTCGAACTGATACCCCGTCGTTTGGAAACATCGAGGCTTTGAAATTGGAATCGGTATTAGAATCGGTATTAAATCGGGCCGACACCAATTTCGCAGCGATTCTAAAGGGAAAATCTGGCTGGGGCGGAAGGATTCGAACCTTCACCGTCCTCATTAACAGTGAGGTGTCCTACCAGTTGGACCACGCCCCAGCGGGCGTTCTTCGCCCCCTTTGCCCGGGCGAAATACAGTTCCCCATTCCATTATGGGAAGGCTCCGCCACAATAGGAGTGGCGAAGGGTCCATCTAAGATACCACGACCCTGCCCAAAGCCGCTCCCCCCGTCAAAAAGTAGTGGAAAAAAGTTGAACCTCATCTTTTGTGGCCAGCATCACATCCGGTGATCGTGGCAGGGTGAAGATTCCGGGCAAATGCAGGTGGATAGCGATTGATTTGGGTGTGCCTGGGTCAGTTTTCCGAAGTGCACACGTAAATGCGGAAGCGGTTTGAAGGTTCTAAAAGTTTCGAAAGGTATGGAAAGGAAATTGCCACAAGAAATTTGAATATAAATTGGCGCGAAGGTTGCATTCCAGAATGTTTTAGTGGAAACTATCGCGTCAAGCACGACCCGGGTTTGCACTGTCCGGTTAACTCGTGGGACGCCCTGACCGCAGCTCCCTTCCGGAGCGCTCCCCCGCATAGTGCTGAAAAGACATGGCCCAGATTTTTCATCGCAGTACGAATTTTATCGCGCGCTTCAGTGTCTTTTCGACTCTCTTTTTGGTCGGCTTGGCGCTGGTGGCCGTCCTCGCGGTGGCGCGCTCGCCCTATCTGACGCGGCAGAACATTACGCGTGAGCAGCCGGTGCAATTTAGCCACAAGCATCACGTTGGCGATGATGGCATCGACTGCCGCTACTGTCACACCGGCGTGGAAACTTCCGCCGTTGCTGGCATTCCGCCAACGAAGACCTGCATGAACTGCCATTCGGTGCTCTACAACACTTCCGCCTACCTCGAACCGGTTCGCGAGAGCTATCGCAGCGATAAATCCATCGAGTGGGTAAAAGTCCACCGCCTCGCCGATTTCGCCTATTTCAATCACAGCATTCATGTCAATAAGGGAGTGGGCTGCTCGACGTGCCATGGGCAGATCAATCAGATGCCCCTGGTGTTCCAGGCCAATACCTTGTTGATGCAATGGTGCTTGGATTGCCACCGCAACCCGGAGCCAGTGCTTCGCCCGAAAGACCAGGTTTTCAATATGGACTGGAAAGCCCCGGACAATCAGGCGGAAGTCGGCGCCAAGCTGCGGGAACAGTACAAGATTCGGACAACGGCCGAGCTGACCAGCTGCTCGACCTGTCATCGCTAATGGACGGTATGCGCGATCACCAACAACACGAACACTTCGGCCACACGCACGATCATCGCGATGCGGCCGGAGAGGCGAAGTCGCACGAAGGCTCGATGGATCTGGCCGCGGTACGCGCCAAGCTCCAGTCGAAAACCGGCAAGCAATATTGGCGAACGCTTGAAGAACTCTCTGGCGATCCGGAATTCACGGAGTTGCTGCAGCGCGAATTTCCTCGCCAGGCGCCTTCGGAGTGGGACGATGGCGTCGACCGCCGCGATTTCTTGAAACTGATGGCCGCTTCGCTGGCGTTTGCCGGTCTCGGCGGTTGTGGCCGCACCCCCGAACAAGTGGTCGTGCCGTACGTCAAACAACCCGAAGGGTTGACCCTCGGTCGGCCGCAGTTTTATGCCACCGCGATGCCGTTCGGCGCGGATGCCATTGGCTTGCTGGTGGAAAGCCACGAGGGCCGGCCGACGAAGATCGAAGGCAATCCCGACCATCCGTCGAGCCTCGGCGCAAGTAACGTCTTCGCGCAAGCTTCAGTCCTGAATCTTTACGACCCGGATCGCGCTCAGACCGTCACGAAATACGGCGAAATTCAGACATGGTCGCTGTTCATCGAAAGCGCGCAGACGATCGCGGCGGGGATGAAAGCCACGAACGGCGCGGGCTTTCGCATCCTGACCGGCCTGACCACTTCGCCCACGCTCGCTGCTCAGATTCAGTCGCTCCTGATGCTTTTTCCGAAGGCGAAATGGCACCAGTGGGAACCCGCTGTTGGCGATGGCCCTCGCGAAGGCGCAAAACTCGCCTTCGGCAGTTACCTCAACACCGTTTACCGGCCAGAGAAGGCTGACGTCATTCTCTCCCTGGATTCCGATTTCCTGGGCAGCGGCCCCGGGCACATTCGCTACGCGAAAGAATTTTCGCGGCGCCGCAAGCTGAATGGGCCGAGCGACACGATGAATCGGCTCTACGTAGTCGAGCCGACTCCGAGCGTCACCGGCGCGACCGCGGATCATCGCTTGCCTCTTCGCGCTTCTGAAGTCGAGCTTTTCGCACGTGCGTTGGCGGCCAAGCTCGGGCTTGGCGGAACTCCCCCAGCCGCGGAAAAGTGGCTCGACGCCGTCACGAAAGATTTACAGAATCATAAGGGCACGTCGCTGGTCGTAGCGGGCGAACATCAACCAGCGCAAGTCCACGCGCTGGCTCACGCGATCAACGCGGCCCTCGGCAACGTCGGAACCACGCTGTACTACACCGAATCGGTGGAAGCGCACCCGGTGAACCATCTCGACTCGCTGAGCGAACTTTGCGCCGACATCGACACCGGTAAGGTCGAAACCCTGTTGATTCTCGGCGTCAATCCGGTCTACACCGCGCCCCACGATTTTGACTTTGCGTCAAAGCTCAAGTTCGATTCGAAAACGAACAGCAAGAAAATCAAGAACATCATCTACGCCGGCTCGCATTTTGATGAGACCGCCGAACTTTCTGATTGGCATGTGGCCGAATCGCACTACCTGGAAACCTGGGGCGATGCGCGCGCCTTCGACGGCACGCTAAGCGTGATTCAGCCGCTGATCGCGCCCTTGTACCACACTCATTCCGCGCGGGAAGTGCTGGCAGCTTTCAGTGACAAGCCCGGCGTAAGCGACTATGACGCCGTGCGCGCCAATCCGGAGGCCATGGGCAGACCTGCGTACATCGCACACCTCCCGGAATCCGGTTCTTTCGAAAAGTTCTGGCGGAAAACCTTGAACGATGGCCTCGTAGCCAGCTCCGCTTTCGCGCCCGTCAGCCCCGCACTGAAGTTGAGCGTGGCCAGTTTGCCCACCGCGAAAACCCCAGCACCCGATGAAATCGAATTCATCTTCCGTCCCGATCCCTGCGTCTACGATGGACGCTTCGCCAACAATGGTTGGCTGCAGGAATTGCCGAAGCCCGTCACCAAGCTCACCTGGGACAATGCCGCGCTGGTCAGCCCGAAAACTGGAGAGAAATTTAGCCTGACGCACGATATCGGCGCGCGCGGCGGCGAGCACGGCAAGGTCTATTCGAATGTCATCGACATTTCGCTTTCGAACAGCAAAGTTACCGCTGCCGCGTGGAGAGTTCCCGGCCAAGCTGACGGCGTCATCGTCCTCCCACTCGGTTACGGCCGCAAGAAAGCCGGCTACACCGGAACAAACAAAGGCTTCGACGCTTACGCTGTGCGCACTTCCGACGCGTTGTGGACGGTTTCCGCACCCGCCAGCGCCATCAAGAAAACTGGCGAAGATTATCCGCTCGCTTGCACCCAATATCACTTCAACATGGAAGGCCGGCAGATTTTGGCGACCGGTACCCTCGAGGAATACCGCAAGAATCCGAATTTCGCCAACGAGATTGCTCCGCTGCCGGCCCAGGATTTTTCTCTTTACAAAGGCACCCAGGAATTTCCCTACGACCGCGACAAGTGGGCGATGGCCATCGATTTGAACAAATGCAATGGCTGCAACGCCTGCGTGGTCGCCTGCCAGTCGGAGAACAACATTCCAGTTGTCGGCAAAGACCAGGTCATGCGCGGCCGCGAAATGCACTGGATCCGCATCGACCGCTACTACGAAAAGACGATCAAGTCCGCGACCAACGACCCTTCGAGTTACGACTCGTCGCTCGACAATCCGCCGACATTCTTCCAGCCCGTTCCCTGCCAGCAGTGTGAGAACGCGCCCTGCGAACAAGTTTGCCCCGTCGGCGCCACCGTGCACAGCGCCGAAGGTCTGAATGATATGGTCTACAACCGCTGTGTCGGCACGCGCTACTGCTCGAACAACTGTCCCTACAAAGTGCGCCGCTTTAATTTCCTGCGCTTCCAGGATTGGGAAACGCCGCAACTCAAACTCTTGCGCAATCCGGAAGTCACCGTGCGCAGCCGCGGCGTCATGGAAAAGTGCACCTATTGCGTGCAGCGCATCAACAACGCGCGCATTGACGCGGAAAAGTCCAACGCCCCGATCCACGACGGAGCGATCGTTACTGCCTGCGAACAGGCCTGCCCCACCGAAGCCATTGTCTTCGGCAACGCCAATGACCAGGACAGCCGCGTCGCCAAGCTGAAAGCCCAGCAGCGCAATTACACGCTTCTCGGTGAGCTAAACGCGCGTCCGCGCACCACCTATCTCGCAGCCGTGCGCAATCCGAATCCTGAATTGGAGTCGGCATGAGCGCCGGTCAACCGCCAATGGATTCTCCGGAAATCCGCCGGCTCACTCCGGTCATCGGCCCCGGGCACACCTACGGCTCGGTCACGGACAAGATCAGCGCGATCGTCCTGACGCGCCCAACTTCTCTCGGCTGGTACATCGGATTTCTAATCGCCTTCAGCGTCATGGGCATGATGACGGTCGCCATCGGCTGGCT
>Ga0075029_100002678_pt1 | contig 10069 bp, 7 predicted proteins | sample LitLauG_LLR_2013_FD_71391 | JGI IMG/M metagenome (GOLD analysis project Ga0075029, IMG submission 71391) | Freshwater sediment microbial communities from North America - Little Laurel Run_MetaG_LLR_2013 | ecosystem: Environmental > Aquatic > Freshwater > Creek > Sediment | place: USA...
ATCATCGACCGCGTTTATCATCTCGACCGCGGCTACGAGAACATCGAAGAAAAACTGAAAGCCGTAGGCGCCGAAATCCGCCGCGTAGGTAACATCTTCCCCAAGCGCGCGGGAGTTGTGGCAAACTAAAGAAAATCTGCGCACGAACTAGCTCCCCGTCTTGGTTTCCGGTTACTTACGTGCTACGCCGATCGGAAAATCCATAGCTCCCGTTGTCTCGACCGAAATACACTTTATTAACTCTTCGGAGCAGGGGTAGGTGTGTCTTAGGGCTGGAATCTATGCTCGTCCGCTCTAACAATCGCACCGAATAAGCAGGAAGCCATTTTCCGGCGCACAGCCAAGGGGTAGAACGTGAAAATCCTGATGACGACCCATTACTTCGCTTCGCATCAGGGTGGTATCGAGATCGTCGCCGGCCAGCTTTTTCGGGAGCTTGCGGCCTCGAAACAAGAGATCGTATGGATCGCCGCCGATCTAACCCCGCCTCCGGAGACCGCGGGAACGGCTCGAGTGGTCGGCTTGCGCACGTTCAACTTCGTGGAGCGAACAATCGGACTTCCTTTCCCCATCCCAACCCTTCCCGCGTTGAGGAAAATCCGCGATGAAGTCCGCCGCAGCGACGTCGTCATCGTTCACGATTGTCTCTACCTGACGAACATTCTGGCCTATGGATTTGCGCGTCTAAACAGCGTTCCGGTCATCATCATTCAGCACATTGGTCTCGTACCCTATTCCAACCGCTGGTTGAGCGGAATGATGAAACTTGCGAACCGGCTGGTCACTCGCCCGATGCTGCAAGGAGCACACCAGGTCGTCTTTATCAGCGAAACCATCAAACGTTATTTCAGCGGAATTCCCTTCCGGACTCCGCCGGCAGTCGTCTTCAACGGCGTCGATCCTGACGTCTTCCGGCCCCTCCATCCCAGGGAGAAGAAGGTCGATCTCCGGCGCGAGTTCGGGTTGCCTGCCGACCAGCCCATTATTCTTTTCGTCGGACGATTTGTCGAAAAGAAGGGGCTCCCCATTCTGAAGGGCATGGTGGAAATGACTCCCCGCTACACCTGGGCGTTTGCGGGCTGGGGGCCGCTCGACCCTGGAAAGTGGAATGCGCCGAACCTGTATGTTTTTTCCGGCTTGCGCGGCTCCCGCGTGGCCGATCTCTACCGCGCCGCTGATTTGCTTGTCTTACCCAGTACCGGGGAAGGGTTTCCACTGGTTCTTCAAGAAGCTTTGGCTTCCGGGTTGGCGGCGGTGTGCGGCGCCGAAACCCTTGGCGCAGACCCGGCAATGGAAGCGTTGGTGCGAGGGGTCCCGATATTTGCGGGCGATAACGACCGAACGGCTCGGGAGTTCCTCTCCTGCATCGACGATTTCTTCGCCTCGAACGCGGAATTGCAAAGCAAGTCCGAGGCGCGCCGGGCTTTTGCCGTTGCGCGTTACTCATGGAAGCACGCGGCGAATCGATATTTGGAGATCGCCTCCCGCTTGGCCCCGGAGGCCGTCTCCCCTTCCGCGGCCATGCAAGCAAGCACTGAGGAGGTCCTGCGATGACCTTCCGCCGGATGTTTCTGCTGCTGGCCTCGATTGCGCTCGGCTTCTTTCTGATCGTTCTGCTGATTAAGGTCGGAAAAATCGATTTGCGGTTGACGCTGCTGCAGCTGGAGAGTGTCACCCCGCTCGCTTTTGTCAAGTTAGTCTTGCTGAATGGCCTGTTGATTTATCTTTCCACCGAGAAGTGGCGGAGTATCGACGCTGCCCAGCGTCTCCCCTCTGATTCCGTCCCCTCAAGGATTACATCGTTCGCCGTCACCAGCGCAGGCATGGCGCTGGGTCTCATCGTTCCCATGCAAATCGGGATGGCAGCGGCTCGGACCTTAGGCACGTACGTACACGGCAGGCCGTTGCAGCGTGGCACCGCGGGCACGTTGTTGGAGCAGAGCTTCGACCTCTTGATTGTCGCCTTTCTGGCGGTGGCATCCGGTGTCACCTGGTATTACAGCGGCGGCGCACTGATGTGGACGGTTTCTGCCGCTGCCATGACCGCGCTGGCCATACTAGCGGTGGGTCCCGCGACTGCCCTGGTCAGAGGGCTGGGCGCCTCCTCCAATGCGAGCATTGCAGCGCCCCGCAATCGAATTGCGCGGAGTTTCCGCGAACTTCAGCATTCCGGTCTCTTGAACGCCGGCCTGGCGCGGCGACTGGTAATGCTCTCTGCCATCCGCTTTGGCGTGGTCGTTCTAATGGCGGGCCAGACTGCGGAAATGGTCCATGCCAACATTCCGCTCTGGCACATGGCAGCCGCCGTGCCTTTTGTCGTCATCGCTACCATCATCGCAGTGACGCCGGGTGGAATCGGATTGAACGAATTGACTTCCGTAACTGCCCTCAAGCTTTTTGGAACCCCATTGGCGGTCGCGGCCCAATGGAGTCTGGCCAATCGATTCCTGGTGATAGCCTCCTGTTTTACGGTGGCGACTTGCGCCGCCATTGTCCGAGCTCTCAAGAAAATCGCGGACTCCAGTTCGCCGGATGCAACCACTAAAACGGAGGCGCAGGCAGGTTAAGCCAATGTTGACAGCCGAAGCACGTTGGATCGGGCGGATCTTGTCTCAACTCGACGCCGAAAAGGTTTCTCCCCTGCTGAACGTGGGCAGCGCGACCGCCGCGTTCCGGGAACAGGTCCAGCCGTTTATCGATCGGGAGATCTTTGCCCCGTTGCGAAACCGCGACGTTGTTGTCGATCATCTCGACGTCCAGGAGGGCGAGGGCATTGATCTGCGCGGTGATTTGACGGACGACTCCTTTGTGGCGGGGCTGGACGGTCGTGGGTATCAGGCCTTGCTGTGTTGCAATCTGCTGGAGCACGTCCCCGACCCAGGCGCCATCTGCGCGAAACTCGAACGGCTGGTGCCGGTAGGCGGATACCTTATCATTACTGTGCCCAATCGATTCCCTTATCATCCGGACCCAATCGACACCATGTTTCGACCCGATGTAGCGGGCTTGGCCCCACTGTTTCAGCACTGCCGCGTCATCCAGGGCGAAGTGCTCGCTTGCGGGACAGGTTGGGATTACGTCGACCGGGATCCGCGAGCTTTGCTGGTCAAAGTAAAGCATCGACTCTCTGGCATGAGCGAACACGGTGGGGTTAAGGGCAGTGCGAGCTTTCTGCCCTGGCTGTTCCGCCAATTCCGTCAAACGTGCACACTTTTCCAAAGACAACCGCATTCATTATGACGAACTCGACTGTGACCAATTCTACCCGCGAGCAGTATGACCAACTCTGGAGTGGCGCCTGGGGTGACATGCAGCGCTTGGGCCCGGTACACCGTCGCCAGACCGAGGCGCTCTTAAAGCTGGTGGCCAAGCTCAACGTGCGCACCGTGCTCGACGTGGGGTGCGGGGCTGGCGATAACCTCGCCGCGCTGGCTCATGCGCTTCCCCATCTCGTGCTGTCAGGCGTGGACGTTTCTCCGGAAGCGCTGGCCCTGGCCGCGCAACGCGTGCCTGCCGCCAGCCTTGGCGAGCTTGATGTGCAGAGCGAGAGCCTCCAGGAACCCTTCGATCTGGTCATGGCCATCCAGGTGATTGAGCACCTGGCCGATGACGCGGGTGCGCTGCGTAACATGGCCCTGATGGCAAAACAGTGGGTTCTGGTAACCACCATGCGCGGCCGCATGCGTCCGTCAGAGCAGTCGATCGGTCATTTCCGTAACTACTCAGATAGCGACCTGCGTGAAAAGGCAGCGAGCGCTGGGCTTGAGGTGGTCGACATGTTTGGGTGGGGATTTCCGTTTTATTCGCCCTTATATCGCACCATGATCGAATGGCTCCCGGGTGGTCCGCCGCAAGGCAAGATTGGAACCAGGCAACAAACCCTGGCGAATGCTCTGTATCGTCTCTATTCGTTGAATATCCCGCGCCGCGGCGACGTAGTCACCATGCTGGCACGCCCGCAAGCGTCCACCCGCTAGATGCGGCCTTTATCAGTGAGAGACGTGCGATGAGTTGCCGCCGCACTCGCCCAACACTCACTCCGACTTTCGAGCCATCCGCAGAAGGCTCAAGAAGAACCCCGATAGCACCAACTGGCAGCCTAGCGCCAGCGAAAGTCCGGATGGTATCGCCATACGCATCACGTGACCGGGCACCAGAGCACCGAAGCCTTGCCTTCCCCAGAACGACACACTATAGAGCGCGCCGCCTAAACCGGCGATCACCAGCAATGCGCCGACGATCAGCCACATCTCCAGATGAAAAAAGCGGAAGAACTTCTGCATCTTGCGGTCCGGAGGCAGCAATCCTTCCGTCGTGGCGAAGGTTTTGCTGAACACCGCAAACAGCAACGCCTGCGATCCCACCAGAACGCCAATGGCGGAAAAGAACAACGTGTGAATGTCTAGCGTAACTTTTCCAATCGTCCTGGGACCCGGCAGAAGCCATGCGCCGCTGAGCAGTCCCAACATCACAAACAGAAAACCGGGGTAAAGAAAAAGCCAGCGCGGACTGCACAGAAGCATGAATCTCAAGTGCCGCCAGCCATCCCGCCAGGGTCGAAGGTGGGGCGCCCGGCTGCGTCCATCGGGACTGAGCGTGGTGGGCACCTCGGCAATCTTCATTTTCAACAGTGTCGCCTTCACGATCATCTCGGAGGCAAATTCCATGCCGGTGGTGCGCAGTTTCATCTTCCGAAACGCCTCTGCTGAGAAGCCTCGCAGACCGCAATTGAAATCGCCCACCGGGCAGCGGAAGAAGACTCGCCCAATGGCCGATAGAAGTGGAGTCCCAATCCAGCGGTTCTTCCATGGCATCGCCCCCGGCTTGATGCCCCCCAACAACCGGTTTCCCATCACCAGGTCGCAGCCTGCCCTGAGCTCTTCCACAAAAGGCAGCAGGTTCGAGAAATCGTAGCTGTCGTCGGAATCGCCCATAATGATGTAGTTGCCACGCGCTTCCGAACTCCCATAAATCAGGGCTGCGCCGTAGCCACGTACCGGCACGTCAACCACCCGGGCGCCGCACCTCCGGGCAATCTCCTGCGAACCGTCGCTGGAGCCGTTGTCGCTGACTACAATCTCGCCCCGCACCTGATTCGCCGCCAGGAAACGTTGTGCCTTTCGAATGCACGTCTCGAGCGTCTCGCTTTCGTTCAAGCACGGCATGACGATCGTAAGTTCGGGATTAGCGCCCTCACTGCCAGACTCGGCGTTCTTGTGGTCAACGTTCTCATATTGAACGTTCTCATATTGAACAACGACTTTACCGATGCTCAACGTCTCCGGCCGGGCCGGCTCCTTGACCAGCTTTTGAATGTCAGGACCTTCGCTCATGCGCGCTCCCTTGGACGAAGCCCTCGGTAAATCAAACCAACTCCCGCCAGAGCCATGCTCATCAGACCCAGTAGCCAATTTCGCATGTCGATCGCCCGCAGCGAAGGCGGAAGCCAACACATCCACAACGGCCATGGCCTGGGCAGGAAAAAGATCTTGTAATTTCGTATCCATTGCGGGGCAAGATCGCGCGGCATGCCCACCGGGGGCCCTAGGATGGTGTAGGTACTCCAGTCTGGCAGTGGAATCGCATTGAAGAGATGGGCCGTGGGCGGCGCACCCTCGCTCAGCGAGGCGGCCTCACCTACTCTGGTCACGAGCGCACTGCGCTTGAAGTAGGTCCACGAATCCTCGGCCCAGAAGTAGTCGTCCAGCCGCGTTTCAAAAAAGAAGCGCTGGTTCTCCACGCTCAGCGCCAGAACCTGAACCAGGAAGCCCACCGCGATGACGGCCACGGCCACATCCCGCCGCACGTTCACACCCACCGTAAAGGGAAGAAAGAGCGCCCAGAGCGGTAACAGCGGTGTCAGATAACGCGGCCCCCAGCACCAGTCTCCGCCTGCAAACGAGATGCAGGATATGAAGAGCAACAAAATCAGACTCGAGGCTCCGATCGCGGCTACCAGTTCCGGCTTGCGACGCCACAATTGCCGAACTCCCATCACCGCAAGAAAAAGAGGAGGACTGTAGAGAAAGACGCTTTTCCCTGGGCTGACCAGAAGCGTCAGGAAACCTGCCAGCGGATTCCCAAAGAACGGAACCCTGCCTTGAGCCATGATGCGAAGCTTTCCATCATCCAGCCAAGAGCCAAAGCGGAGGTCGTTGTACGCCAATGACAAGACCGCTCCCACGCTCACCGCGGCGACAAACAGGCAATAGCGGACGCACGCAGCGCGGGCATCGCCGGGTCCTTGACAGGCCAAGCGAACCATAGCCGATGCCGATTGGAATGTCTTTTTAACAGCTGAGACCGCTCGCCCCATCGGCGATTCCGGCCTCGTTGAAGGCGCGGTCGCGAACCAAGGCTCGCCGGACTTCCAGTCCAGGGTGGAGAGGGCAAGGGCCGGAATGATCAGCAGAAAGTATTCTTGATAAAGAACCAGCACACCGGCCATCAAACCGCCCAGCAACGCGTAGCCCGAAGATTTGCGCCGGGCACTCAAAAATCCGAGATAGACGGCTGCTATGACAAAAAAAGCGTGCTGCGCATTGTCGAACGTGGAGTTGGCAAGCGGCCAGACGCCAGTGGCGAAACTGCCCACCATCGTCCACGCGAGAGCCCTTCGCGTGGTCGCCCCCAATTCCAGATAGAACAGGAACAGGATAAGAGCGATGCCTGCGCCGAAAATCGAGGATGTTAGGGAGAACAGGAATTGACTCGGCTGGATGTTGGATGATCCAGCGTTATTGAACCCTAACCACACCAGCGGCATCGCGAACACCGAGGCGGGTGCTCCGTAGTAGGAGTATTGAAGACCGTCGCGACCACTGACTGCGAAGTAAGGTCCGAGCCAGGGGTCCCGGAGAACTGGGCGTCCAGTCACAAGCCAGTTGTAAGCAACATCGAAACGCGCCTGCCCATCGATGATGTCAATCCGCCCAGCGCTGGTGAGCACGTAGAGGGCAAGGACAAACAGAAACACGCCGCTTGCAATCCACCACTTTGAGCTCTGTCGGTTCGTTCGGCTCTCTTCCGCTGCCGGCGCCTGAAGCGGCTCGTGCAGACCGGGGTCAATGCCTAACTCAGCCGGAGAAGCCGCTTCCTCTGCCTGGACGTTACTCATTTCCCCTCCAACGCTGCCAACCGCAGCTTCGTTTCTGAGCTGTCTCCGTTGAGGTGCAGAGCTTGTAAGTACTCGCGGCGTGCGTTGACCGTATCTCCACTCTGCTGCAGCGACAGTCCGAGCCAGTAGTGATAGTCATAGACACTCGGATCCAGGGCCACAGCCTGGCTCAGGTATGCCTGCGCTTCCGTGTTCTTTCCATCTAGTAAAAGGGCACGGCCAAGAAAGTGCCGGGGTGCGGCCAGTTGCGGCTCGGATTGCAGGGCACGGCCGAGTAACTGCTCGGCCGCAGTATAGTGTCCTGACATAAGTTCAATATTTCCGCAGTTATAAAGGCCAGAATACAGGTTCGGATCTCGTCCCAGAAGCTTGGAACAGAGCTCAAGTGCCCGATCAAAGTCTCCCAGTTGCGCCCATAAAGCAGCCACGGTCGACGCCCCCGTCTCCGACTCCACATACTGGGGCAACACCTGTAAGGCATACTCCAATGCCTTGTGGCCCTGCTTCTCGCGCCCAGCGGCAATGTAGACCTCTGTCAGCGCATAAACCGCCTGGCCATCGTTCGGGTTTCTCCTCACCGCATCTTCCACCAGTTCAATGGCTCGTTCGTGCGCACCTCGGCGGCTGTATTCTCGCCCTAACCCGATCGATGCGTATGGGTTCTCCGGATATAGCTGCTGCCCCCGCATGTAGATGAGCAGGTCAGAATCCCAATACGCCTGCTGCGGGAGAGACATCCCGACATAAGCGATACAAACCACTGCAATAGCAGCGCCTTGTATCGCCCCAGCACTCCACTCCTTTAAAGCGGGCAGAAGCCGGATTCCTTTCGCCGCAAGAATGGCGAATCCGATCGAGGGCAGATACATGTAACGATCACGCACAAAGTCGCCATTCCCGAAAGCACGGATATAGAGGGCCGGAGCCAGGCCGACAACCAGCCAGCAACCCGCGAACGCAACCACCCAGTCACGCATCCTACGGGCCCAGAAATAGATCAGCGCGGCGGCGGCCGAGAGGGCCAGCACCGGAAACACAAATTGACTCAGGATCTTCGTAGTGACGTAGGGTGTGTAATAGAGCCCGGTCAGCCCCATGGGAACTACCAATTGCTTCAGATAAAAGGCGAGTACATAGGGCAACGTAAACAGCATGTCGCCAACGCCATGCTGAGCGTCAAACCCGGATGCAGAGTGCCCGATGGCAATCTTACGAAGGATCACATAGCAAAGGGTCACCGCCGCATAAGGGACCATCGCGGCCAACGCTTCTCGCAACTTCTCCGCCGGGCGGCTCTTATGCGAACATAACCAGACATAGATTCCGACCAGCGCAGTGAAACTGATGGCCATCTCCTTGGTCAGCAGAGCGCAAGCCAGCAGGACCAGAGATGCCGTGCGCCACGCGGACTTCCGTGTGCTGTCGGGGTCACGCGCGTTCACGAAGGCACCGAACGCCAACGCGGCAAACATCGTCACCATACAGTCGGAGCCGGCGGAGATCCACGCGACGCACTCAATGTGAATCGGATGTAGGGCGAAGATGAGCGTTGCCAGTGCGGCCGTCCAGTATTCCACCCCGAGTCGGCGCAGCAACCAATAGACAGCTACGGTCGCGCCGACATGCAGCAGAATCGCGCCTAAATGCCATCCCCAGGGGCGCAATCCCACGACGGCGCAATTCAAAATGGACCAGGCTACGAATAACGGCCGGTAATAAATTTGCCGGCTCGCGGAGTGATACCACAGATCGCTGACAAACACCCGCGACAGGCTGTGCCAGGAGCGGATCAGAGGGTTGTCCACAATCTGCGGACCATCGTCCCAAACAAAATGAAAGGATAACGTGCCGCTGTATAGCACCGCAGTGAAGAGGGACAGGGTCGTCAGTAGCACACTCGGCCGGCGAAAGTATTTTGCCAGTAATTCCCAAGCGCTCGGTTCTCGAGACAGCGGTGCGTTCATCGCCATCTTCGTCTCTGAATTCTCAGCCTCCAGGTGTGTGTCCATGCTCAGGGTAGACTTTCGCGTCTTTCGTTAAGTGTGGGACTCCAGATGGACAGGGCTCGCCTCACTTCAGACTGGCCAATAGTAATCCCGCACCCGAGTTCGCGCATGTTACTTAGGTTATCGGCGTCTGCCGTTTGCCACCCTGGATCACCTGCCCTCTCATGCGACCATTACTTGTCATGGGGTCTGCCGCAGGAACCAATGTCGCCAAAGAGATTTCTCCGGTTCTTTGCGTCGATCTCGACGGCACTCTGATCCGCGGTAACCTGCTCTGGGAATGTATCCTGGTCCTCCTCAAGACCAGCCTTATTACGGTTTTCCGGCTTCCGTTCTGGCTGCTGTCGGGGCGCGCCTCCTTCAAGCGTCAGCTCGCCGCCAGGGTCCACCTCAACCCGGCCCAACTTACTTACCGGCAGCAAGTTCTTGACCTTCTCCAGCAGGAAAAAGCCACGGGCCGGCGCATCGCCCTGGTCACGGCAGCCGACCGCGAACTGGCTGAGTCCATTGCGCGGTACCTGGATTTGTTTGACGAAGTCCACGCCAGCGACGGCCAAGTAAATCTCAAGGGAGCAAACAAAGCTGAGTTCTTATCCCAGCACTTCGCCGAGACTGGGTTCGAATATGTGGGCGACGCGGCCGCCGATGTGGAAGTTTGGCGGAGGGCCCGGGCGGCATACGTGGTGGGGACGGAAGCTCGCGCCCAGCAAGCCGCCGCCGTAACCGAGCTCAAAGGCACCATCCTCGAACCGCCTGTATCGTTCCGAACTTCGTTCCGTACATGGGTCAGCGCCCTCCGCGGCCATCATTGGGCAAAGAATCTGCTGCTCTTCCTGCCCCTCGCCCTGTCCCACAACCTCACGCCCCAGCCCGTTATTCGCACTCTCGTTGGCTTCGCGTTATACGGCCTTTGCGCCTCCGGACTCTATATCCTCAACGACCTTCT
>Ga0075029_100002679_pt1 | contig 10068 bp, 6 predicted proteins | sample LitLauG_LLR_2013_FD_71391 | JGI IMG/M metagenome (GOLD analysis project Ga0075029, IMG submission 71391) | Freshwater sediment microbial communities from North America - Little Laurel Run_MetaG_LLR_2013 | ecosystem: Environmental > Aquatic > Freshwater > Creek > Sediment | place: USA...
TTGCACAGCCATCCTACTCTGAATGGAGACTCCCCGTTTGAGGTGCCGTGTGGATGATCCGCGTCTTCCCCGCATGCTGTACTTTTTCCTTGCGCTCGCCGACCTGCTGATGATGGCCTATTGCTATCCACAGATGCCGCAACGCATGGCCTCTCACTTTGCCGCGGATGGCCACGTGAATGGATGGCAGCCCCGGGAAGCCTTTTTCCTGCTGATGATCGTGGTGACGGCCTCCTCCGCCGTCGTCGCCTTCTTCGCACCCTGGCAGATTTCCTCAAAGGCCAACGCGCGCATTAACCTTCCGAATCGCGACTATTGGCTGGCTCCGGAGCGGCGCGAAGAAACCATGCGCTATATTGCCTCCACCATGGCCTGGTTCGGCTGCGGGCTTTTGTTTGTGCTGATTTCAGGAACCTATCTGGCCCTGCGCGCCAATCTCGCGCCGGACCATCGCTTCAACTCCGAGGCCATGCTGGTCGTACTCGGCGGCTTTCTGTTCGGCTTGCTGTTCCTTATGTTGGGATTTATTCGCCACTTTCAAAAGATATCCACGCAAGTCTAACTTCCCGATTCACCTGAGATCTGCCCTCACAGCCCTAAGTTTCCACAGCTTTGACAAGACTGTAACTAATCTACCCATTCCCCTTAATCATTGCCCTTTACTCTCTCGCAGGTTGTGTGGGTTGGTTCCGCGTTGCCTGCCCTGCAGCATCCGGCCCGGCGCGTCCCGCACGAAAGTCCCCAGCCGTACCGGTGGTTACCCAAATCAGTTCGGAATTCTGTTCGGAACTCCATGGAAAGGGAGAAGCTATGAAAATGAAGTCCAATCTGAAGTCGGCGGCAGCCCTGCTTGCGGCTGCTTCGTTGGTGAGTCCAGCCTTTGCACATGATAACGACGCCCCGAAAGGCATACCCCACTTCGACCACATTTTCGTCATCATGATGGAGAACCATGGGTATCAGCAGATTATTGGCAACCCCAACGAGCCGTACCTCAACAGCCTGATCGCTGGTGGAAAGGTCAACTCCGCGAACAATTATTTCGCGGTTGGCCACCCGAGCTTGACTAATTATCTGGAAATTGTGGGAGGCTCCAACTTCGGAGTCCGCAGCGACAATTCTCCGGATTGGGGCAACCCGACTTGTCAACCCAACATTGGAGCAGGCACTGTGAACGCCGATGGTTCCAATCCCCCTCAGGGCGTCAAACTAGACCCCAGTTCCGTGATCTGCCCGATCTCGGGTTCCGGAACAGACGCGGACACACCCGCCGTTGACAATTGGAACGAAATCCCACCGGCGTTTCTCGCGGATAGCGACGGGGTGAAGGCGGTGCATCCGGGCCCCACAGTCGGCAAGTCTATTGGCGACCAACTTGCAGAGGCCGGCTTGAGCTGGAAGGCCTACGAGGAAAGTCTCCCGCTCGGTGGCGCTTATGGTGTCAACAACAGCAACGGTACGGTAAGCAATCTGAGCGACTTCACCCACCTTCCGGGTGCCCTCACATCGTATACAGCACTATATGCGGTAAAGCATAACCCGTTTGCCTATTTCCAGAGCGTTCAGCAGGGCTATCAGCGGAATAACAGCCTGAATAATGTTGTCTCCTTTGACGGGGCAGGCGGCCTGTTCGCCGATCTGGCTACTGGGGATCTCCCCTCGCTCTCCTTCGTCGTGCCCAACCAGTGCGATGACCAGCACGGTAAGGGCGGCGAGAGTGCCTACTGCGCAGGAGATCCGGGCTCGAACGGTCTGACGTATGGTTTGAATCCCGGTTTGATCCAACAAGGTGACGTGACCATCGAACGGCTGGTCGGGGCCATTCACGCCTCACCCGCCTGGAAGGACGGCCGCTCCGCGATCGTCATCGTGTGGGATGAGAACGACTACAGCGGAATTGCCAACGCAATTCCACCGACTATGCAATTCCCTTCGCAAAACCAAAACCGGGTGGTTCTCACCGTTGAAACCAACCACGGCAAGCAAGGTGTCCAGAGCGGAAACTACTACAACAGCTTCTCGCTGCTGAAGTCGCTCGAGGCCGCTTTCGGCCTTCCTTGCCTCAACCACGCCTGCGATCCCGGCGTCAACGTGATGTCCGACCTGTTCGGAAAGGATAACGACCACGGCGGTCAGTGGTAATCGACTACGCCAGATCACCGAATACCAATTCAAACCGAATGAAAACGCCCCGGCGCAAACCGGGGCGTTTTCATTTTTCTTAAGCTACCGGCTGCTTCTATAGATAATCCCGCGAGGGGCCTTCCAAAAACGCCCGCAACTTGCGCGAACGCGACGGGTGGCGCAACTTGCGCAGCGCCTTGGCTTCGATTTGGCGGATGCGTTCGCGGGTAACCGCGAACGACTGGCCCACTTCTTCGAGCGTGTGTTCGCTGCCATCGTCCAGACCGAATCGCATTTTGATGACTTTTTCTTCACGAGGAGTCAGCGTCTTCAGCACCGAAGAGGTCTGTTCCTTCAGGTTCAAGTTGATCACCGCGTCCGAAGGCGAAACCACGGCCTTGTCTTCGATGAAGTCGCCAAGATGCGAATCTTCCTCTTCTCCAATGGGTGTTTCGAGAGAGATCGGCTCCTGCGCGATCTTCAGGATTTTGCGCACCTTGGACACCGGAATGTCCATGCGCTTGGCGATTTCTTCGCTGGTCGGCTCGCGCCCGAGTTCCTGGACCAACTGGCGGCTGGTGCGCACCAGTTTGTTGATCGTTTCGATCATGTGCACCGGGATACGGATGGTGCGCGCCTGGTCGGCAATCGCGCGAGTGATGGCCTGGCGAATCCACCAGGTCGCGTAGGTCGAAAACTTGTAGCCCCGGCGCCACTCGAACTTGTCCACGGCCTTCATCAGGCCGATGTTGCCTTCCTGAATCAGGTCCAAGAACTGCAAACCACGGTTGGTATATTTTTTCGCAATCGAAACCACCAACCGAAGGTTGGCCTCGATCAGTTCTTTCTTGGCCTGCTCCGCTTCCGCTTCGCCGCGATGGATGATCGTCAGCGTGCGCTTCAATTCGGTCAGCCCGACCTCGCTGGCCTCTTCAATGTCCTTAAGCTCCGAACGCCGCGTGCGCAGTTCGCGCCGCGCTTCCGCCGCGTTCTCGCCTTTGGAGACATCGGCGCGCCGCTCCAGGCGGCCGGCCTCGCGCTCCAGCGATTGCAGCCGCTCGACGGTGCCGCGCATCTTATCAATCAGCCGCTTCTTCTCGAATGGATTGAAGTCGATACCGCGGATTTCCAGCGAAATGGCGATACGCGTCCGCGCCACATCCCACTTCGCGCGCACGTACTGCTTCTTTTTCGCCTTGGCCGTCTTGTCCAGCTTCACGGCCTGCTTCAGCGCCAGGTCGTAGAGCTTCGCAATCTTGTCGATGTACTTCAGCGTCTGCTTGGTTTTATTGGCGATCTTCTCTTCAGTCAGCTCTTCATCGTCAAACTGGACGATTTCCTTGATGGATCGCGCGCCCTTGCGCAGATCGTCGCCAACGGCGATGAGTTCCTTGATGACGATCGGCGAACGCGTGATCGCCTTCATCACGACCAGTTGCCCACGCTCGATGCGCTTGGCGATGGTGACTTCACCTTCGCGCGTCAGCAACGGAACGGTGCCCATTTCCCGCAGGTACATGCGCACCGGATCGTTGGTCTTTTCGAGCGAGCCGGGCGTCAGGTCCAGGTCGCTGCCTTCCGCCTCGTGTCCATCGTCTTTGGCCACCGCGTCGCGATCGCCGTGATCTGCGGACACTTCCACCGCGCGCGCGGCCTTGGCCGACGCCGCATCCTCGTAGATCTCGATGCCGTTGCGTTCAAATGTCGTCAGGAGATCATCGATCTCTTCCGAAGAATGTACTTCCGCGGGGAGCGAATCGTTGACTTCGTCGTACAGCAGGTACCCGCGCTCTTTGCCGACGGCAATGAGCTGGCGTACCGCGTCATATTTTTCCTCTAAACCTGTTGCTGCCACTGCGTTCCTCCCGCTAAATAAACGTGTCTCTCAGAATCCGCGCGAACTTCCACATTGAGTTGCGCGCATCGTCCACACCAAATGCAGAGAGAAAGCCCGAGATGGGCGGTGGGAGGGAGCGAATCCTCCGGAAGACTCTCAAGTTTTTCGGTGAAGCCCTATGCGCTCTGCTGCGTCTTTGCTGCCGCTGCGCGCTTGCCCGCCTGTTGCGCCATCGCGGGTACGTCCCTGTGTACCCTCGACGTAATAATAGATGCCGAGAGACACAAATCCGTTATCCGCGCAACCCTTCTACGTTACACAGGTAAGTCCCGCCACGTCAATGTTTTATATTGTGGAAATCCGCTTCAAACAGTGGAAGACTGCAAGCCCTTTGCCGGCCCGAATGCCGCTCCAGCCAAAGACTTTAGTGGCGCCTTCGATCGTCGAGCCCGTTTTCCCACCGGAGTCTTCCACAATCTCAAAGCAATTAGGGCTTTTAGACCCTGGGGACATCACCCGGCGAGAAAACCGGTTTGTTATCGGTGTTGCGAAGGCGTGGAGGCCACCACGTGATTTTCGCTGACGAGTTTCGCCTTCGCCTGTGGTGCACCGGAAATGTTATTGAGATACGAGGCCACACCGCGGAATAACCCTTCGGCGATCCGCTGGCGCTGGCTGCCCTCTTGTAGCAGGCTTTCATCGCTGGCGTTGCTGACAAACGAAATCTCCGAAAGGACGGCTGGCATGTTCGCGCCGGTCAAGACCACGAACGGCGCCTGCTTCACCCCGCGGTTCGCTTCCTGACGGCTCACCAACTGGAGTTGCCTGGCGAGCGATTGCTGGACGTCCGTTGCAAACTCCTTCGATTCCGTGCGCTTCTCGTTATTCGCAATTTTCTGAATAAGTTCCGGCAAGTTGTGAAGCGCCGACTCCGCCGGAGCGTTTTCCCGAGACGCCAAGTCTCGCGATTCCCGAGAGGATGCCAGGCTGAGGTAAAACGTTTCCACACCGCGCGTTTCCCGGCTGTCGCTTGAGTTGGCATGGATCGAAAGGAACAGATCCGCGTTCGCGTCGTTGGCAATCGCCGTTCTTTCTTCCAGCGACACGTGCCGGTCATCTTTGCGCGTGAAGACTACTTCCGCTCCCGGCAGGTTTTCCTTGATCAGTTCGCCGAGCCGCAGCGCCACATCCAGGCACAGATCTTTTTCCACTAACCCGTGGGGTCCCACGGTGCCGGTGTCATATCCTCCATGGCCCGGATCAATCGCGATGCGGTTGATTTTCAATCCCAATTCACGCGCCAGCGAAAGCTGCCCGCCCGCGCCGGAATTCTGCGGTTGCGCATGAACATCAATCACCAAACGGTAGGGATCCGAAAGCAGCTTCGCCGAAAAATCCCTGGCACCCTCCGCATCGAGAACCAGACGCACCACACCGTCGCTGTTTTGCGCCACGCGCACGGATTTCAGCAATCCATCGTTGACCGGAGCAATTTTTTGCCCCACGGATGCGCCCAACCTGGCGTCATGCAGATCGAAATAAACGCGATCCGGGGAGTCCAATCTCGCCGATTCGAACTGCACCGTGTCATCCAGCGCAACAACCACCTGGGCATCATCGCCCGTGCTGAACGCTTGAACCGATGTCACACTCTTCATGCCGCGTTGGTTTATCGCGCCGGCAATGTTTTCAATGCCCGACGACGGTTCGCGATTGTCGGAGCTCCTCCGTGCGAGTCCCGCCGCTTCGCGCTGCATCAGGCTCTTTGCCGCGGTCATCTTGTCAACCACCACACCTTCAAACCGGTTCTTTGCTGCGGAAGGAATCAGCAGGCCGGCTCCCAAAAACGCGATCACCGCCGCGCCACCCCAAGTCGCCCGCCGTCGCAAGCGAGCGGCATCCGGGGAGCCAGGTTGCTGATACGTCAGAGTCCTCAGCGGAGGAAGCGCAGCCAGCTCCTGCGTATCGCTAGGCGGAGTCGTGACAATTGGCACGGGAGCGGGAACCACGATTGGCCGCGCTGTGGCAACCAACTGCAGCCTGCCGATGGCCTTCTCGACCAGGGCAACCGATAACTTCTCAGCACCCGCGGCATATCCTTCCAGCAACGCGCGGAAACAGATTTTGTTGATGTTTCGCGGAATGCCCTGGCTCAGCTCCGAAATCAGGTCCAGCGCCTCCGACTCAAAAAGAGATTCGCCGGCATATCCCGCCACTTTCAGGCGGTGCCGGATGTAGCCCGCCGTTTCATCCGGTGAGAGCGGCTCAAGATACTGCACCATCGTGATGCGCTGCCACAATTGCGCCAATTGGTACTGCCGGAGCTTCTGGCCAAGTTGCGTCTGTCCGGCCAGAATAATTTGCATCAGTTTGGAGTGGGTGGTCTCGTAGTTCGAAAGCATGCGGATCGTCTCAAGGACGTGTTCGTCCAGGTTTTGCGCCTCGTCCACGATCAGCACAAATCGCCGCCCGGCCAGCATCTCCGCGAACAGAATCTCGTTCAGCTTGTTGTGCATGGCCACCAGGCCCATGCCCGTGCAGTCCACGCCCAGCTCATTCATCAGGTATTGAAAAAATTCGCGGGAGTCGCACTGCGTTTGGAAAAGAAAAACGGCACGAGCCGAGTCACGCAATCCTTCCATCAATTGATTCAGCAGGGTGGTCTTACCCATGCCGGGCTCGGCAATCAACGCCAGAAATCCCCGGTCGCCCAGGATCGCTTCAGTCAGCGAGTCGAGTGCTTCGCAATGCGTGCGGCTCGCATACAAATATGCAGGGTCCGGCGTCACGCCGAACGGCTGCTCACGCAACCCATAGAAATCCAAAATCATACCAGCCCCCTACAACCCGACACCTGCAGTCTACGCAGGAACCCCCGGCAAGCGGAACGACAATTTTCGCTCCCAAGGCGGCGGAACCTTCACCCATCCCATCCCCGCCGCTTTTGCCGCCTGGATTCCCATTTCCGTGTCTTCAAAGACAAGGCACGCTTGCGGCGGCACGCCCAGATTCGCCGCGGCCCTCAGAAACGCCTCCGGGTCCGGCTTGCCCTTTTCGTATTCTCCGGCACAAACCAGCATCTGGAACCGATCCAGCAACTTCACGATTGTCAGCGACGCGACCACGGACTCTCGCGTGCTCCCCGATACGACGCCGAATGGAATCCGCCCGTGCTGTTCTTTAATATGAGCCACTACTTCCGGGATGGGTTGCAGTTCCGGCAGCAGTTCGTAATACAAATTCTCCTTGCGGTGGCCAACTTGTTCGACGGGCATCTGCAGCCCGCGCATACGATTCAACGTGGAAATGACTTCCGTCACCGGCATGCCACCCCACGCGTAAAACAATTCCTCGGAAAATTCGCAGTGCCATTCCCCCAGCGCTTTCTTCCACGCCAGATAGTGCAACGGCATCGAATCCACAATCGTGCCATCGCAATCAAACAGATAAGCAGCAAATTCTCCCGCCGGTAATTTCAGTTTCATCGCTTAGTATCGTTTTCCTTGAGCCAAGGTCACGTCTATCCTGACGCCGCCAACTGCTTCATCAACTCCTGCTTGCGTTCCAACAATTCCCGCAAACCGGATCCGCTGGGATTCGCTTCAATCGTGCGCTGCACTTTTGCGAGTTCCTGCTCAATCTGCCGCCGCCGGAGCGCCTCCAGGCAACTTTCCGCCTCTTCCCACGTCGGCTCCTGTGCGTCCTCAAACAAAATCTCGAAAAACACTTGCCGCTCACGCTCCTCCAGGTTCGCACCAATCTCCGTTGCCGACATGGGCTCTTCCGACAATCCGGCGACGATCAGCGCGGCAAACACTTTTTCCGTCTCCAGCCCTTCGTAGAGCCGCCCCAACTGCAGCCTCTGCGCCAACTCCTTCTTGAACCCCTCTGCCTCAGCCAGCATGCGGATCAATCGCCGCTCGATCTGCTTGGCGGGCTTGCCCACCAGTTGTGGCGCCACTTTCACTTCGCTGCGCCGCTCTGTCGCCGATTTGTTCAGCGCCGCACGCAGCACCGGCTCGTCGATTCGCAACTGTTGCGCAATTCGCGTGGCCCATTCGGAGCGCAGCAACTGGTTCGGGATCTTCTGCACATACGGCATCAGAAAATTCAGCGCGCGCCGTTTTCCCTCCCCGGTGGTCAGATCCATCTGCCGCGCCCGCGCAATCAGGTAATCCACATACGGTGGAGACTCTTTGAGCGCCTTGATATAGGCGTCCACTCCTTTTTCGCGGATGAAGAGATCCGGGTCCGCCTTTTTATCGCCAATGGCCGGCAACGCCAGCACCTTCACCTCAAAATCGTTTTCCAGGAGCAACGTCAACGAGCGCTCGGTCGCCGCCTGCCCCGCCGCGTCGGGGTCGTAGTTCACAATCACTCGCTTCGTAAAACGCCCCAGCAACTTGATCTGCGGCTCGGCGAGACTCGTGCCGCAGCTCGCCACCACGTTGGCGATCCCCGCGCGCGCCACGGCAATCGCATCCATGTATCCTTCTACAAGAACGGCAAAGTCTTGCCGCCGGATCGTGTCTTTCGCTCGGTCCATATGGTAGAGCAGGTTGCTCTTCGAATAGATTGGCGTTTCAGGCGAATTCAGGTACTTCGGCATGTCGTCGCCCAGCGCGCGACAGCCGAACGCCACGATTTTTCCGGATTCGTTGGCGATGGGAAACGTGATGCGCTTCCGGAAGCGGTCAAACAGCCGCGCGCCGGACTGGTCACGCGAAACCACTCCGGATTCTACCAGCAGCTTTTCGGGGTATTTCGGCTTCAATTGCCGCAGCAGTGTGTCGCCACCGCTGGGAGCGTAGCCGATTCCGAATTTCGTAATGGCTTCGGCATTCAGCCCGCGGTCTTCTAAGTAGGCATGCGCCGCTTTACCTTCCGCGGTCGCTTCCAGTTGCCGCACAAAAAACGTCTGCGCTTCGCGGTGAATTTCAATCAGCGCCGCCCGCTGCTGATTTTCCTTCCGCTCCTCGGGAGTCCGTTCTTTCGGGCGTGGGACTGGAATCCCACACTTCTCCGCGACAATTTTTACTGCCTCCGGAAACGGGCACTTCTCCATTTCCATCACAAAACTGAAAACGTCGCCGCCCTTTCCGCATCCAAAGCAATGAAAAATCTGCTTTACTGGATGAACGGCGAAAGAGGGCGTCTTCTCCGCATGAAACGGGCACAGCCCCGTGAAATTCTGCCCGCTCTTTTTCAGACGCACGTATTCGCCAATCACGCGGACTATGTCCGCCTGATTCTTCACCTTATCCGCAAATGATCCCGCTTCCGCCATGACTTCACGCCTTCAAATCGACAACCGTGATTGCCTTTCCGCCGTGTTCTTCAGATTCGAACTCTGCATGCTCGACCAGTGGGTGCGTCCGCAGGAATTCCCCGAGCCCCTTTCGCAAGGCACCAGTGCCGTGTCCATGAATAATGCGGACGCGCATCACGTTCGCCAGCGCCGCTTCATCCAGGAACTTGTCCACCTTCTCGCTGGCCTGCTCCACCGTCAAGCCGATCACGTTGATCTCGCCCGTCGCGCCGCCTTCGCTCGATTGCGCGATCACCGTGATATTTTCACGTTTTGAGGGCGCCACCGCAGTCTTCCCCTTAGCGTCGCCTTCTACTCCCGTAATCTCATCCACGGTTACTTTCATGCGCAGCGGACCGGCCTCGATCTCCGCCGTGCCGCCTTCTACACGCCGCAAAATCACCGGCTTGCTAAATCCTCGTACACGAATCTTTGCACCAGGCTGCAAACTCTCCCCATTCACCTTTTTGAGCGACTCCAGTTTGATGCCCAGATCCTGTTGCGATTCCGAAATCGTCTGCACCACCGCAGCGTTCAACTGTTCCTTCGCTTCGCTTCGCGCATCCTGCATCTTTCGCCGCGCCGGCTTCTCCACCTGAATACGTAGCTCGCGGTCTTTCACCGCGGCCACCACGCTGGCGACGTTTTCCTCGAACCGCTTCTGCATCTCCGTGAACTGCTTCTCCAGCTCGGCAATCCGCTGCTTCTGCCGCTCCACCCAGTCCGATCGCAACTTCCGTCGTTCTTCCTCCAGCGCGTGCCGCTCCTTCACCATCTGCTTCTGCATGCGGTCCAGCTC
>Ga0075029_100002681_pt1 | contig 10062 bp, 8 predicted proteins | sample LitLauG_LLR_2013_FD_71391 | JGI IMG/M metagenome (GOLD analysis project Ga0075029, IMG submission 71391) | Freshwater sediment microbial communities from North America - Little Laurel Run_MetaG_LLR_2013 | ecosystem: Environmental > Aquatic > Freshwater > Creek > Sediment | place: USA...
CCATTGTCGGTGATGACACGGGCGAGCCCGCGGAAGACCGGTTCACGCGACCGGCCCTCGAAGCAGCGGCTCGTTTCCAATTCCAATGCATGCAGCCTTGCGCGCCTTTCGTTAAGCGTCGCGGGGGTGTTCCGCCTGCCAAACCCAAGCTCCTGGCCGTCGATAACGTCATCGCAATACCGGCACCAGGCATAGAGAAGGTAGACGTTGGCCCGGGTCGATGAGTCGAACAGTCTGGCCGCGCCAGCAAAACTTTTGGAGCCGCGCGCTATCAACAACCGGCTGTACTCCACAAGATCGCCATCCCCGATGGGTTCTTGCGGAGGCTCGGAGGGCAACGCCGGTTTCGTGTCCATTGATTTCCACATCGGCACGGATCTCACGGATTTGGCACCGGGCAGAACCTATCGTAAATCAAAGTTGACGTAAACTAGACTTTACAAACAGCCGGTCGCAGGGTCTACTGGCTTTTGGTTGATGCTTGCGGCCTTAGGACTCCCATCCGCTAGCGGCGGGTGCCAGCGTCGGAAGGTCACGAAGAGGTCCAAAATGATGCGCTTCCAGAACGGGAGTGGAGCCTGGGAGGGGCTCGCAGCATGGACAATTGTCGCATCGAAACGCAATATCAGCGGTCGGAGGTCGACGATGCGGTTCGCCCGAGCCTGCTCGACCGGATAGGTTCGCCGTCCGACTTGCGGCGATTGTCGCGCTTGGATTTGACCGCCATTGCGAGCGAGGTTCGGGGCGAGCTGATTGCCAGCGTTTCACGGACGGGAGGGCACCTGGGCGCCGGCCTCGGCGTTGTCGAACTCACCGTGGCGCTGCATTATGTGTTCGATACGCCCACAGACAAGCTTGTCTGGGACGTCAGCCATCAATGTTATCCGCATAAGATACTGACGGGACGCCGGTCAGGCATGCAACGCTTGCGGCAACGAGGCGGCCCGTCCGGGTTCACCTGCCGGCAGGAGAGTCCATTCGATCCCTTCGGCGCCGCGCACAGTTCGACGGCGATCTCGGCGTCACTCGGACTTGCGACAGCGCGCGACTTGAGCGGCGATTCACACCACGTGGTCGCCGTTGTCGGCGACAGCGCCATGTCGGGTGGTCTGGCGATGGAGGGACTTAACAACGCGGGCGCCCACAAGCGACGCCTGATCATCGTGCTCAATGATAACAATATGTCGATCGCCGAGCCGACGGGCGCGCTGGCCGAGCACCTGAGGTTATTGCGTGAGCAGATGCCAGAAGTCGAGAAGCGTCGCAAGGCGCTTGGTGAGCACCAGCTTCCTCGTTTCGTCGCCGGCTCGACACTGTTCGAGGCCTTTGGCATCCACTATGCCGGGCCGTTCGACGGCCACGATGTGGACGAGATGGTCACCGTGCTGTCGCAAGCGCGCGACGCGGCGGTAGGTCCCATACTGCTCCACGTGGTCACTGAAAAGGGCCACGGCTACTCGCCCGCCGTAAGCGCGGCCGATCGTTATCACAGTGTCAGCCCGTTCGACGTGCCAACGGGTAGGCAGCTTAAATCCAAGAGTGGCGCCCGCAGCTACACCAGCGTTTTCGCCGAAGCGCTCATCCAAGCCGCTGCCCGCGACGAGCGGATCGTTGCGGTTGGTGCGGCGATGCCGACGGGTACAGGCCTTGACGCCTTCGCCGAGGCCTTCCCCGACCGCTGCTTTGATGTCGGAATCGCTGAACAGCACGCTGTCACGTTCTGCGCCGGCCTTGCCAGCAGTGGCATGAAGCCGTTCGCCGCGATCTATTCGACCTTTCTGCAGCGTGCCTACGATCAAATTGTCCACGACGTGGCGATCCAGAGCCTACCTGTCCGGTTTGCCATCGACCGGGCGGGGGTCGTTGGCCAGGACGGTGTCACGCATCAGGGGTCGTACGACATCACCATGCTCGCGTGTCTGCCGCGATTTGTGTTGATGGCGCCAAGTGATGAGGCCGAACTCGCGCACATGGTGGCGACGGCCGTGGAAATCGACGACCGGCCGAGTGCCTTGCGGTTTCCACGAGGCGAGGGCGTCGGGGTGGATATTCCGGCTGAGCGACAACCATTCGATATCGGCCGCGGACGGATCGTCAAACCGGGCGGCGGGATCGCCATTTTGTCCTTTGGCGCGCGGCTATCGGCGGCACTTGCTGCGGCGTGCTCGCTCGAGGGCCTCGGCGTCTCGGTTACCGTGGCGGACGCTCGCTTTGCAAAACCGATCGATGATCGTCTAATCGCCGAACTTGCCCGCGATCACCCGTTGCTGGCAATAGTGGAGGAGGGAGCAATCGGCGGCTTTGCCACCCAGGTTGTCGACAGCCTGGTGCGGCAGAAGCTTGATCGATATCTGTCGCGGCTGCTGCCGATGCACCTGCCAGATTTTTTCCTCGATCACGATACGCCCGCATCGCAATTGGCGCGCGCGGGACTGGATGGGGAAGCAATAGCGGTCCGCATTGGCGATCAGCTTCGTTTGAGAGGGATCACGCGCGACCGCCCCTATCAGGCTGCGGCCGAATAGCGAGCGCACGTCCACAAACCCGGACATGGCTGTTGTGCGTGCTCAGGTTTCAGAGCGGCGCGCGCGGCCTTACGGCCCATCGGCAGACGAGATCGAGCACGTGGGCCGCGAGCGACAACAGCAGGAAGACAGCCAACGTGCTGCTCGAACCACCAGTCAGCGCCGACCGCAAGGCCAGCAGCAGCGATCCTCCAGCCGCCAAATTGGCGAGCAGCGGAATCGGTCGAATGCCGCGTCCGGCGATCAACCAAAGTGCAAGCAGCAGTGTGGCCTCGGCAGCCATCAGCACCAGGATCGCATCGACAATCCATCCCGAGGTCAGAAGATCTTGCATGTGAGTATCCAGAGCTAGTTGAGCCGAACCACAGCCCAGTTCAGCACGCCGGCAAACCCCACCCAGGCGAGATACGGCGCCAGCAGCCAGGCCGCGAGGGCCGATGTACGGCGTGTTAGGAGGATCAACGCCAGGATGGAGAACCAAAGCGCGACAACCTCGAGCCCGGCCCAGCCGATCCAGTGCAATCGAAAAAAAAGCAGGCTCCAAACGACATTGAGGACGCCGTTGAGGCAAAACAGGATGATGAGCCAATCACGATCCGCACGCGACTGTGCGGCGACCCAGGCGGTTGCCGCCGATAGGGCGGCGCAGGCGAATATCAAGGTCCAGGCCGGGCCGAACAGCCAATCGGGCGGCTGCCAGGGCGGTTTGTTCAAACCCTGATACCAAGGCCCAAGATCCGTAACGCTTACCCCCAGCCCGGCCACTAGCGCAGCGGCAAGGAAGGCGACGAGAACCGGTCTCCACACCGACCGGCTACTCGTCATCGCACCGCCCAGGAGAGACCGGTCAGGTGCGCGATATCCTTCATAAGCACCCGCAGATGCGCGGCCGGCTGCGCGCGCACCAGCTGCTTGTTCATGTAGCCATCCCACGTCAGCCTCTGCACATCCTTGTCGCGGCACATGCTGACAAAGCGCTCGCGCCGCTTGTCATTGCGATAGAACACCTGCTGCAGGAGTCCCAGCACCCAGAAAGTCCGGCCGTGGTCGGCCATGAACCGCTTGCGGGCCGTGGCGAGGGCGCGGACATCGCCCGCAAGTCGCGCATCGACCGCCTCGGCCGCAAGCTGGCCGCCAAGCATGGCATAGTAGATGCCCTCGCCCGATGCGGGGGCAACGACACCAGCCGCGTCGCCGGCGAGGACCACCGTGCTGCCGTCGTCCCAGCGTTTGCGCAATTTCAGCGGAATGGGAGCCCCTTCGCGCCGCAGCGTCTTGCAGTCCACGAGGTTTGTTTGGGCACGCAAATGCTCGACGGCGGTGCGCAGGGCAAAGCCCTTGTGGGCGCTGCCCACACCGACGCTCGCCACCGGGCCATGGGGGAATATCCACCCATAGAAGTCCGGGGAGATATGGCCTTGATAGTGGACGTCGCAGCGCTCCGCGGCGTAGGTGCCCACACCGTTGGCCGGTGCCTCAATGATTTCGTGATAGGCAAAGACGAACGGGAGGTGTTCGGCCTTGGGAAAAGCCTGACGGGCCATGCTCGAGTTGGCGCCGTCGGCGCCGATCACCGTTCGCGCGCGAACCGATTGGCGTTCACCATCGCTGGCGCCTGACTTTGGCCGGTAGGTGATCACGGCCGTACCGTCGCGCTGGCGTTCGAATGCGACGAACGCGCCCGCGCGGCGTGTCGCGCCCGCCCGGTTGGCGCGGGCGCGCAGCCATTCATCAAAGACATCACGGTCAACCATGCCGACGAAGCCGCCGTCGATCGGCATGTCGACCTCGCGCCGCGACGGGGCCACCATGCGGGCCGCCTTGATTTTTGCGGTCAGCAGATGGTCGGGAATGTCAAAATCGCGAACGAGACGGGGTGGGATCGCTCCGCCGCAGGGTTTGATCCTGCCCTCGCGGTCAAGCAAAAGGACATTACGCCCGGCCTGCGCCAGGCTGTGCGCGGCCGTTGCGCCGGAAGGGCCGCCGCCCACAACAACCGTGTCGAACGTCTCCATGGGGTTCACCCGTAAAGCTTCAGAAGTTGCCTCCCGACAACAGTGAAGGGATGCGAGTCGTCGCCGCTGGGACCAGCCTTCCCCGGATGTTCGACTGCCGACCGAACGAACGGTCTACTGGTCTCACCACTACAAGCCCCGCATCGCGAACGCGGCAACCAGCATGCCAATGACATAGAGGCTTATGCCGGTTCCATTGTACCATGGCGCCAGTGCACGAGGATTGGTCAGTAAGCGCCGCATGAGTCCGAGTTGGACGATCAACAGTAAGCTGACGATAACTGCATGCCACGTCGCACCCCAGGCCAACAACAGCAAGATGACGAGCACTTGCGGCGCCGCCATGACGCCGCAAGCGACCAGCGCTGCACGCGGAGCGCCAAGTTGTACGGGAAGGGAGCGGACACCGAAGCGCGTATCACCCTCGATCGATTTGAAGTCGTTGAGCGTCATGATGCCATGGGCTCCGACGCTATAAAGAACTGCAATCGTAAGGTTCTGCCACGTCGGCATGGCGCCGGCCGATAGCGCGGCACCGGTGAACCAGGGCAGCCCCTCGTAGCAACCGGCAACCGCGCTGTTGCCCCACCAGCCATTCAGCTTGAGCCGCAACGGTGGAGCGCTGTAGGCCCAGGCCAGGGCGAGACCGACGCCAGCCGCCGCAAATCCGAGTTTGCCGAGGGCCAAGGCCACGAGCAACGAAATCCCGGTACAGATGATAGCGATGTAAAGACCCCAGTAGCCGGGTATCCGCCCGGAGGGGATCGGCCGGCTAGGCTCGTTGACGGCATCGACCGCGCGGTCGAACCAATCATTGACGGCCTGGCTGGTGCCGCAAACCAAGGGCCCGGCCAGCAGCACGCCCAGGAGAATTTCCGGTATGCGAAACCCGAGTGGCTGGCCCGAAGAGACTACCCCGCAGGCATACGCCCACATGGGCGGAAACCAGGTGATCGGCTTGAGGAGCTCCAGTACCGCTGGCAAAGCGGGAAGGCTGCGGTTGGTCGCTTGTGGCAATATTAGCGCCAAGACGCGCCCTCCGGAACTCGGTTCGCCAAACGATCCGGAAATTGTGACACAATATTTTGTAAGTTTCAATTGACGAAATGTGGCTCATACGCGGGGTGGAGACCCAAAGTCAATCGCGCACGCGCTTCACGCGTTGTTGTCGCCGTCGAGATCGCCCATGCCGTGCCGGCGCAGTTTGACATACAGGCTCTGGCGGCTGAGACCGAGCATCTCGGCGGCCGAGGCCCGGTTGTCGTCCGTCAGCTCCAGCGCCGCCTCTATGCACATGCGTTCGATCAGATCGGTTGTCTCGCGCACGAGATCTTTCAACGGCATCCTGCCGACCAGTTTGGTCAGGCGCTCGATGCTGTTGTGCAGCGGCTGTCCGATATCGCGATTAAAGACATCATTGCGCACGATCTTGCGAATGCTGAACCCGAAGCCGGGAATCTCGCCGCGTGGTACAGCGACGGCCGAAACCGCGACGTCTTCGTTCGAGCCGTGCTCGCCACGAAACAACATAATGAAGTCGCGCACCGAGCCGTGATCGCGCAAATTGGCGATGAGAACGTCCACCTCGACACCGGTGCGGCCCAGCCAGCGGTCGATCGGTTGGCCTCGCACCTGTTCCTCGCTGGCAAGTTCCGCCAATTCGAGAAATGCTCCGTTAGCGGTCATGATCCGCCGTTCCGCATCAGTTACAACAAAGCCTTCGGGCAATAGCGAGACGATATCGAATACCCGATCCCGCTGTCCGCTTGAACCCTGTTGGGCTCCAGCATCGCCTACGGGGCGTAATTTCACCAACAGGTGCGAGGTTGCGTCCTGACGAAAGAGCGAGGCCGAGAGCCACATCCGCTTGTGGCCGGTCGCCAAGCCAACTTGAATGTCATCGGCCCGGGGCGAGGTGCGGGCGGCGGCAACGAGTGCAAGCGCGGCGTCGCTGGAGGCTGCGTCGAACAGATCGATGAACTGCCGCCCGATGATCTTCGCGGACCCATTGCCCAACATTTTAGTCGACATGGGATTGCAATCGGTCACGCGCATATTCACCGCATCAATGATCAACACGGCCTCGGTGGAGATCTGGAACAACGCTCTATAGCGCGTCTCGGCTCCCTTGAGTTTGCCGTACTCCCGTTCGAGGACAACTTGAGCTTCCACCAGGCGTTGCTGCAACTCGGCCGTCGCCTTGAGTTCCCTGCCGAGGGCTAGCACCAGACCCGTTTGCTCCATCCGTAGCGAGGAGTAGCGCACCGGCAGATCCGCGGCATGCTCCACAGGATGATTGACTTGGCGCCACCGCGACGGCCTCTTAGCCACGTCGACGCGAAGCAAATCGGCGATTTTCGACCGGCTTTCCGTAGTGACAGTGTCGGCCCAAGCGCGCCCGATCCAGTCCTCCGTCATAGCCAAGTTGAACTGGTCGCCGTGGGCGATGTCTCGAATCAGTCCCTTGTCATCAAGAACAAGCGCAATGTCCGAGCACGCCTCGATCAGCGTCGCCACATTTGCGGCTTCAAGGGCGCCGAGGTTCTTTCTGGGATTTTTGAAATGTCTCACGGGGGGATTCGTCTCAAATTTAGTAGGTCTGGTCCGGCGGGCATATCAGCCGATCCAGTGTCTGGCTGCTACTATAGCGACGCATGGCTAAGTCTACGCATTAGTCTGTCGCTGTACTCGACGGCCTCGCTCGTATTCTTGACGAACAGGTCAGCACCCACAACTCGACACAAGTCCGGTCGCTCGGCCGCCAACCTGCCGCCGACGATGATTGCCGCAGGAGTTTGACTCGCTGAGACTCGAACCATCTGGATGGCAGCGATGAGATTCTCGACCAACGTGTCCGTGGCGTGTGAAAATCCAATGATGTCATACCTTTCGCTTGTGATGAGTTCCTTGAGCTCTTCGACCGACACCACCAATCCGTCGTCGACGACCCAGCCGGACTCGCGAAACAACTGGGCGGCCAGAACGGCACCGAATGAATGCTGGTCCCCTGGCGTTGGCAGGATCAAAACTCGTTTATGTCTCATCTCCGCTTCTGTCTGGGCCACACCATATTCCGGGATGATTTCGCGAACCAGCTGCTGCAGCCGGGATAGGCTCAACGTGACCGCCACAAAGTCCAACTCGTCCGCGACCCATTGATCGCCTAGCCAGCGCGCCACCGGCGCGCAGAGATCAAGCAGGATTGCCCTCAGGCAATAGCCCTCATCTGACAGCCTCTTGACGAAGGCGACAAGCACATCCAGCGGCGCATCCAGCACCAGTTTCGAGAACCTGGCCAGAATCACGGGATCAATTGCGGTCCGCTCAGTGTCCCGGGCGTCACCTTTGACGATCCCGTTGCGATGCACGAGCATCAGCCGAGGGATGATGTCGCTCTCGATGACCACCTGTAGGTCGCGGTTGCCGCGGGAAGCTTTGCCCTGCTTTAGGCCCAGCAAACCCTCTTGAGGCGCATAGTCGTGAGGTGTGAACGATTGTTCGCCTGTAAGCGGCATGAGCTGAGGGTTCGTTTCAAATTCTCTGGGACCGGCCATGATACGCGCGCGCCTCTCCTCAAGCATTCTCCCAACCGGGATGGATATTTGCCTGACACTGCGCGGAAAAGAGCCAACGACGATCGCAACGCTCACCCCGCAGTTGCAAGTTCCATCCTCTCTCCTCGATGTTAAACACGGCTCTTGCGGATGCACCAGTGGGCCTGTTCGAAAAAGGCGGCCCGGCCAGATGCGTTTTCTCCAGGGGCTGTTGGCACACTGTCGGCGCAGCCAAAGCCTCTCGACTGCCGCTATCGCATATTATTGTCCATAATAATGGACGTCAACTAGAGTTGACATTTTCCGATCCACTGATCTAAAGTTCACTTATGCCATCGCCGCCGGCGAGCAGTTCGGTGCGATTGAGGAGTGGCGGAATGCCCAGCGTGAGGTCAAGCGTCCAGACAGGCACTGCACTGTATACCCCCGAGCAGCGCTTGCGTCGCGATGCATCGGTCTGGACGTTGGTGCAAGCCATTTTGGCCCCTGCGCAATTCGTCGTTTTCGCGGTAAGTCTTACACTGGTGCTGCGTTATGTCCTGACGGGCGAGGGGTTCGCCGCGGCAACGGTATCGATCGTCGCCAAGACGCTGGTGTTGTACCTCATCATGCTCACCGGTTCGATCTGGGAAAAGGCGGTTTTCGGTCAATATCTCTTTGCACCCGCGTTCTTTTGGGAAGACATGGTCAGCATGCTCGTGCTGACTTTGCATACGGCCTATCTAGTCGCGCTGTGGACTGACAGCTTCAGCCCACACAGCTTGATAATCTTGGCGTTGGCGGCCTATGTCAGTTATGTGGTCAATGCGACCCAATTTCTCTGGAAGCTGCGTAAGGCTCGTCTCGATGGCACCAAACGGCAAGCCGTAGCGGAGTCGCTCCCGGCCGGGATGGGTGCGTGATGGCAACAATCGGCGACATCACCGCCATTGCCCAGGCCGATAAGATTGGTCAGCGTCCAATCTTGCGCGAGCGCGGGCAGCGAGAAGTGTTTTGTGGTTTGACGGGCATCGTTTGGCTGCACCGCAAAATCCAGGATGCGTTCTTCTTGGTTGTCGGTTCGCGCACCTGCGCTCACCTCATGCAATCAGCTGCCGGTGTGATGGTCTTTGCCGAACCGCGCTTTGCCACAGCTATCATCGGCGAACGAGATCTCGCGGGCCTGGCCGATGTGAATGAGGAACTCGATCGGGTCGTGGAGCAACTGCTACAGCGCCGGCCGGATATCAAACTCCTGTTCCTGGTGGGGTCGTGCCCGTCCGAAGTCATCAAGCTCGATTTGAAGCGGGCGGCTCAACGCCTGTCCCGTAACTACGTCAACAAAGTGCGCGTGCTCAACTATTCGGGCAGCGGCATTGAAACCACCTTTACCCAAGGCGAGGACGCGTGCCTTGCCTCTCTAGTAGCCGATATGCCCTCCGCGCCAGCTGGTGAATTGTCCATGTTAATCGCCGGCTGCTTGCCGGATGTCGCGGAGGACCAGCTGCTGCGCCTCTTCGGAGCCATGGGTGTTGCCCGCGTGGCCGTGTTGCCCGCGCGCCGCAGCACTGACCTGCCGGCCGTCGGGGCGGGGACCAAGGTGCTACTGGCGCAGCCCTTTCTCACCGACACCGCGAAAGCGCTCGAGGAACGCGGCGCGACGATCCTTGCCACGTCGTTCCCGTTTGGTGCCGAAGGTACCTCTGACTGGCTTGCAACCGGGGCGGCCGCGATGGGTGTGCGGCCGGAGATCGTCGAAGCCGTCATTGCGCCGCCGCGTGCGCGCGCGCGGACCGCACTGGCAGCCCACCGTAGGCGGTTGTGTGGGCGCAGCATCTTCTTCTTTCCGGATTCGCAGCTCGAGATTCCTCTGGCGCGGTTCCTGGCCAACGAAATGAGCATGGATGTGCTCGAGGTGGGGACCCCCTATCTCAACCGCCGCCAACTGCAATCCGATCTGGCGAGGCTGCCCGGCAGCGCGCTCATATC
>Ga0075029_100002683_pt1 | contig 10055 bp, 7 predicted proteins | sample LitLauG_LLR_2013_FD_71391 | JGI IMG/M metagenome (GOLD analysis project Ga0075029, IMG submission 71391) | Freshwater sediment microbial communities from North America - Little Laurel Run_MetaG_LLR_2013 | ecosystem: Environmental > Aquatic > Freshwater > Creek > Sediment | place: USA...
GACATCTGCTCGCGACGGTAGAGCGCGTTGCGGTCGAGCGACGTGACGTTGAGCATCGCCCCCTTGGTCATGGCGTGGCTGAACCGGCCGTCGATGAACACGAGGGCCCGCTCGCCCACCTCGTCGACGGAGTGGACGTAGGGCTGGATCAGCGCGTCGCGCCCTTTGTCGTGCAGGGCGCGCACGTGCTGAAGCGCCGCTTCGTACTCGCCCGGGCCGTAGCGCTCGGCGTCCATCGACCCGGCGCCGACGCAGGGCTTGACCACGAAGGCCCCCTCGGGGAACGTGGGGTCTTCGCCCACGTCGCAGAAGACCGACGCAACGACACGGTGCCCTCTGGCTTCTACGTCACTGAGGTAGTGCTTGTCGGAGGAGTACTCGATCACCCCGTAGGGGTTGTGGAGGCGCGGGACGCCCCGCGCCCAGTCGAGGAACTCGGCGCGGCGCGCGGCGTAGTCCCACGTCGAGCGAACGACCGTCAGGTCGAAGGCCTCCCAGTCGACCGACGGGTCGTCCCAGACGCAGAGCTCGGCGCGCATGCCCCGCTCCCCCAGCGCCGCCAGGAGCAACGGCGAGTCGGGGTCGACGTCCTCGCCCCGGCAGGTCGCGACGGCGACGCGGATCACGGGGTGAACAGGACGGTGGCGTGCTGGGCGAGCGTGGCGAGGGGGCCGGGCCAGACACCGAACACGAGGGTGACCAACACGCCGAAGGCGATAACCAGGCCGGTGGCGCGGGGCACCTCGACGCGGCCGGCCTCGACGTCGTCGTCGGCGTAGAGGGTGAGCGTCCAACGCAGGTAGAAGAAGGCGGCGATCGCGGCACTGACGAGGGCGATCAGCGCGAGTGAACCGCCCCCGGCGTCGACCACGGACGCGAGCACGGCGAACTTGGCGTAGAAGCCGGTCGTGAGCGGCGCCCCCAACTGGCTGAGCAGCAGCACGGCCATGGCCGCCCCCAGCCAGGGCTGGCGCCGGGCGAGGCCGCGGTAGCGCTCGATCGAGTGGTGGTCGTCACCGGTGCCGCCCACCAGGGTCACCACGGCGAAGCTCGCGACGACGACGGGAGCGTAGGTCATCACGTAGAACAGCAGCGCCGCGGTGCCGCGGATGGTGCCGGCCCAGACCCCGAGCATGATGAACCCGGCGTGGTTGATCGACGAGTAGGCGAGGATTCGCTTGGCGTTGCGCTGGACGACGGCGAGGCTCGCGCCGATCACCGTCGAGAGCACGATGAGCGTCCAGAGGATCGGGCGCCACGTGTCGAGCTGGGTGCCGAGCGCCGAGATCAGCACGCGCACCAGCGCCGCGAAGGCGCCCACCTTCACGATCGAGGCCATGAACCCGGTCACCGGGGTCGGCGCGCCCTCGTAGACGTCGGGGCTCCAGAGGTGGAACGGCACGGCGGCCACTTTGAAGGCGAAGCCCACCAGCAACAGGGCGCCACCGGCGTAGAGCAGTCCCGGTCGCAACTGGACGTTGGAGCCCAGGAAGTACGAGACCGTCGTCAGGTTCGTCGATCCGGTCGCCCCGTAGACCAGGGCCGCGCCGTAGATGAAGATCGCCGACGCGAAGCCGCCGAGCAGCAGGTACTTGAGGGCGGCCTCGGACGACGAGGCGCGGTGGCGGTCGAAGGCCACCAGCACGTAGAGGCCGATCGAGAGGATCTCGAGACCCAGGAAGACGACGATCAGGTCGTTGGCCTGGGTCATCAGGATCGCGCCCGCGCTCGCCGAGAGCGCGAGGATGTGGAACTCGACGCCCGCGACCCGTTCGCGCACCGCCCAGTCGTGGGCCACCAGCGCCGACATCAGGACGCTCAGCGCGATGACGCCCGAGGCGATCACCGAGAAGTCGTCGAGCACGATCGCGTGCGCGACCGTCGTCGACGCGCCGTGGTTCGACACGTAGACCCACTGCACGACGTTCATCGCGAGGGCGGCCAGCGACGCGAGGACCGTGATGGTGGTCGCGAGCAGCAGCCGCACCTTGGTGCGCGCCATCGACGTGATGAACATCAACAGCAGGGCCGCGACGAAGTACGTCAGGACCGGCAGGATGGCCAGGTAGTGGACCGAGGGGATCACGAGGTTCACTTGTTCACCCCGCTCGGTGCGACGTGGACGATCAGCTGCTGGACCGAGGGGCCGATGCGGTCGAGCACCGGGCGCGGGAAGACGCCGAGCACCACGATCAGCGCGACCACCGGGACCATGACCCAGCGCTCACGGCTCGACACGTCGGCCAGGTTCTCGTTGGGGCCCTGCGCGCGGCCGTGGAAGACCCGTTGGTAGGCCCAGAGCAGGTAGAGCGCCGCGGCGACGACGCCGAAGGTCGCCACGACCGCCCACCAGGCGTGGGTGGCGAAGGTGCCGATGAGGATGAGGTACTCGCTGACGAACCCGTTGAGGCCCGGCAGGCCGATGCTCGCGAGCATCACCACGGTGAAGAGGGCCGCCATCACCGGAGCCGGACCCTGGAGACCGGTGAAGTCGCGGATCTGGATCGAGCCGCGGCGCTGCTCGATGAAGCCGACGACGAGGAAGAGCCCGACCGTGATGACGCCGTGGTTGAACATGAGCAGCACCGCACCGACGGTGGCGATCTTCGACCCCGACATCACGCCCAGGGTCACGAAGCCCATCTGGGCCAGCGACGAGTAGGCGATCAGGCGCTTGAGGTCCGGCGTCACGCAGGCGACGGCCGAGCCGTAGAGGATCCCGATGACCGCCAGGGTGAGCACGAGCGGGCGCATGGTGGGCAGCGCCAACGGGAACAGCCCGACCGCGAAGCGCAGTAGTCCGTAGGTGCCGAGCTTGGCGAGCAGTGCGGAGAACTCGATCGAACCGGCCGTGGGCGCTTCGGCGTACGTGATCGGCGACCAGGTGTGCAACGGCCAGATCGGCGCCTTCACCGCGAAGGCGATGGCGAAGGCGATGAACAGCCACACGGCGGTGCCGTGGGTCATCGACGTGCCCGACAGGACGCCGTAGGCGAAGGTGAGCGCACCGCCGGCCTGGTGCTGGTGCATGAAGCCCAGGTACAGGATGCCGATCAACAGGAAGGCCGAACCGGTGAAGGTGTAGATGAAGAACTTGAGCGCGGCCTTGGCGCGCTGCGCTGCTCCCCACTGGGCGATGATGAAGTAGCTCGGGATCAGCGTGAGCTCGAAGAAGATGAAGAACTCGAGCAGGTCGTGCGCGACGAAACTGCCCATGGTGAACGAGGTCAGCAGCAGGAGCCACGCCACGAAGGCCGGCTCGCGGCGCTTGTCGCGCGCGCCGAGCAGCGCCAGGAAGACCACCAACGAGGTGAGCAGGACCATGAACAGCGAGATGCCGTCGACGGCGACGTCGTAGGCCAGGCCGAAGGGCGCCGAGAGCACGTGGCGCGTGGCGAAGTCGAAGGTCGAGGCGTGGGGCACGTGGTTGTTGTAGAGCACGGCGACCACGATGCTGAGCACGAGCTCGACACCCGAGGTCGCCACCGCCACCGCGTAGGCGCGGCCCTCGACCTTGCGCACGAGCGCGCCGAGCAACGCCCCGACCAGGGGCACCGCGAGCAGGAGGGTGAGCCAGATGGAGGAGTGCATGGCTAACCGACCCTTGCGACGAGGTAGACGACGATGACCGCGAGGCCGAGCACCGTGGCGAGCGCGTAGTGGCGCACGAAGCCCGACTGGACCTTGCGGATCCCCTCGGCGCTGCGGCGCACCGACACCGCGAGTCCGGTGACGGCGCCGTCGATGACCTTGGGCTCGATGACGTCGTCGCTGAACTGGGCGGCGCGCGTCAGCGGACGACCGATCGAGGCGTCGTAGAAGTCGTCCCAGCGCCAGACGTGCTCGAGGAACGACGACTCGAAGCGCGGCGACTCAGAGACCCCGCGCCAGATCGAGAACGCGGCGAACAGGCCGATCGCGGCGGCGATGATGTCCACGCCGGCCAGGGCGAACTGCACGCCCGTCGAGGGCGCGGCGCCCGGGGCCGCGTTGTACGAGGTGATGAACGGTCCGAGGAATCCCGCCAGCGAGTACCGGTGGACCCAGGGCAGGTCGAGCGCGCCGCCGAGGACGGAGAGGACGGCGAGGATGACGAGCGGCGTCGTCATCACCCAGGGCGACTCGTGGGGGTCGTGGCCCTCGGTCGCCTCGCGGAAGCGCTCGGTACCGCGGAAGGTGAGCACGAAGAGCCGGCTCATGTAGTAGGCGGTGAGGATCGCCGTCAGCAGTCCGAGCACCCAGAGGGGCTTGTCGTGCTGGTAGACGTTGGTGAGCACGTCGCCCTTGGACCAGAAGCCGGCGAACGGCGGGATGCCCGAGATGGTGAGCCAGCCGATCAGGAACGTCGGGAAGGTGAGCGGCAGGTACCTCGCCAGTCCCCCCATCTTGCGCAGGTCCTGCTCCCCGTTGAGCGAGTGGATCACCGAGCCCGAGCCGAGGAAGAGCAGGGCCTTGAAGAACGCGTGGCTGATCATGAGGAAGATCGCGGCGGAGTAGGCGCCGACGCCCACCGCGAGGACCATGTAGCCGATCTGGGAGACCGTCGAGAAGGCCAGCACCTTCTTGATGTCCTTCTGGGAGGTCGCGATGGTCGCCGCGACGAAGGCGGTGACCCCGCCCACGACGGCGATGGTCATCCGTCCCGAGGACGAGAAGGCGAGCACCGGCGACATGCGCACCAGCAGGTACACGCCGGCGGTGACCATGGTGGCGGCGTGGATCAACGCCGACACCGGGGTCGGGCCCTCCATGGCGTCGGGCAGCCAGTTGAAGAGCGGGATCTGGGCGCTCTTGCCGGTGGCGGCGAGCAGCAGGGCGAGCACCGTCAGGGTGACGACCGTGGGCGACATGTAGGCCGGGACCAGCTTGAAGACCTCGAGGTAGTTGAGCGTGTGGGTGTGACTGAAGATGAGGAACATCGCGACCAGCAGCCCGACGTCGCCGACCCGGTTGTAGATGAAGGCCTTCTTGCCCGCCGAGGCGGCCGAGTCCTTGTCGAAGTAGTAGCTCACGAGCCAGTAGGAGCAGACGCCGACCCCCTCCCAGCCCACGAAGGTGAGGACCAGGTTGTTGGCCAGCACCAGCACGAGCATGGAGAAGACGAAGAGGTTTAGGTACAGGAAGAACTTGCGGTAGTCGCGCTCGGCGTGCATGTAGCCGATCGAGTACAGGTGGATCAGCGTCGAGATCCCCGTGACGAACAGGCTCATCGTCACCGAGAGCGGGTCGACCAGCAGCGCCGCCGAGACGTGCAGCGAGCCGACGTTGATCCAGTCGAAGAGGTTGACCGTCACCTCGCGCCCGCTCTGGTGCAGCAGGAGCACGAAGGTGGTCACCGTCGAGACGAAGCTGAGCCCGACCGCGCCCGTGGCGACCGCGCCGATCTGGCCCTCGCCCATGTTGCGTCCGTTGAGCAGGACGACGAAGAACCCGGCGAGGGGCAGCAGGATGATCAGGGTCGCGACGTGTGCCATCTCAGCCCTTCATCTCCGAGAGCTCGTCGACCGAGGTCGACGAACGACGCCGGAAGACCGCCACGACGATGCCCAGGCCGACCGTGACCTCGGCCGCGGCGACGACCATGACGAAGAACACGATCGCCTGGCCGCTGATGTCGCTCAGGGTCCGCGAGAAGGTGACGAACGTCAGGTTGACGGCGTTGAGCATCAGCTCGAGGCACATGAACATGATCAGGGCGCTGCGCCGCGTCAACAGTCCGAAGGCTCCGACCCCGAACAGCAGGGCGGCCAGTACCAGATACCAGGCGGCGGGGACGTTCACGGCGACACCTCCTCGGCGTCGACGTTTCGCTCGCGGCGCGCGAGCAGGACGGCGCCGACCACGGCGATGATCAACAGGGCGGCGGTCGCCTCGAAGGCGAACAGGTACGTGGTGAACACCGCGGTGCCCAGCTCCTTGACGTTGCCCTGTCCGGTCGAGATGGCCTTGCCCGCGCTCGACACCGACATGACCCCGGTCACCCAGTGCGAGCGTGCCATCAGCGCGATGAGTCCCCCGACGGTGAGGACCACGCCCAGCGCCGCGAACGCGCGCTGTCCGACGAGGGGTTCGACCGACACGCCCTCGCGCCGGTCGACGCCGAGGAACATGATGACGAAGAGGAAGAGCACCACGATGGCCCCGGCGTAGACGATGATCTGCACCGCGGCGAGGAAGTCGGCCGACTGGGCGACGAAGGCGACCGCCACGCCGAACAGCGTCATGATGAGACTGAGGGCGGCGTGCACCGGGTGGCGCAGCGTGATGACCCCGATCGCGCCGACCAGGATCAGGAGGGCCGCGGTCAGGAAGATCAGGACGCTCGGCACGGAGTAGGCGCTGGCGATCACGCCCGGTCCCTTCGGGTCTTGCGCCGTGGCATCTTGGCGCGCGCGTTGTTGATCGCGCCCTGGAGGCCGCGCATCTCGAGGGGCACGTCCTCGGGCTCGAGGTGCTTGGGGAAGATGTTGCGCAACTGCTTGGAGCCGGTCGCCGCGTCGTCGCGGTTCTCGGACTGGCCGCCCTCGGGCGCGCGCACGCCCACGCCCAGGTCGCCGGTCCACTGCACGACGCCCTCGAAGGAGGCGTCACCGGCGGGCGAGGTCGCGCGCATCCAGCCGCCGGTCATCGCGGCCTCGCCCTCGCGCCAGTCCTCCCAGGGCAGGCGCTGGGGGAAGCCCTGGTCGTCGACCAGCAGTTCGGCCTTGGTGTAGATCGCATCGGCGCGGTTGGTGAAGGAGAACTCGAACATCTTGGACTCGGTGATCGCCTGGGTCGGGCAGGCCTCGACGCAGAGGTCGCAATGGATGCAGCGCAGGTAGTTGATCTCGTAGACGTAGCCGTAGCGCTCGCCCGGACTGACCGGGTGGTCCGGCGGATTGTCGAGGCCGCGCACGTAGATGCAGTTGACCGGGCAGACCCCGGCGCACAGCTCGCAGCCGATGCACTTCTCCATCCCGTCCTCGTAGCGGTTGAGGACGTGGCGCCCGTGCTGGCGCGGCTGCTTGGGCCGCTTGGCCTGGGGGTAGCTCGTCGTCACGGTGGGACGCGTCAGGTGCTGGAAGGTCAGCTTGAAGCCGCCGAAGAAACTGAACGGACCCGACATCAGCCCTCCTCACGATCGGTCATGTCGCGCAATACGCGACCGGGCAGCGGCCGTTCACCGACCGCCGGCAGCACCGTGTCGACGCCGGTCTCTCGACCCTGGCCGATCTCGAAGGCCCGACCGAGGATCGTCCAGGCGACCAGCACGAGGGCGGCCATCAAGAAGCCCCAGCCGCGAGCCACGAGGAACCCGGCCACGATCAGCATCCAGCCGAGGCTGAGCGGGATCAGTCGCTTCCAGCCGAGGTCCATCAGCTGGTCGTAGCGCATGCGCGGCAGCGACGCGCGGAACCAGATGTAGGCGAAGGCGAAGGCGATGGTCTTGACGAGGAACCACAGGATCGGAAAGACCCACCGCAGGTGGGCGACGTTGGGCACCCAGCCCGCTGGGCCGCCGAGGAAGAGCGTGACGATCATGGCCGACATCGTGATCGTGTTCATGTACTCGGCGAGGAAGAAGATGGCGAAACGGATCGACGAGTACTCGGTGTGGAACCCGCCGACCAGTTCGCTCTCGGCCTCGACGACGTCGAAGGGCGGACGGTTGAGCTCGGCGGTGATCGCGATGACGAAGACGATGAAGGGCACGAGGCCCAGCCGGATGAGGTTCCAGTGCCAGATCCCCTGGCCCTGGGAGGTCACGATGTCGTGGGTCGAGAGCGACCCGGTCACCAGCACCACGGTGACGATGGTCATGCCGAGGGCCGCCTCGTAGCTGATCATCTGGGCGCTCGCGCGCACCGAGGAGAGCAACGGGTACTTCGAACCCGAGGACCATCCGGCGAGCATCACGCCGTAGACCGAGATGCCCGACATCACGAGCATCAAGAGGATGCCCATGGGCGGATTGGCGATCTGAAGCATCACGGGATGGCCGGCGATCGTGAGCGTGCCGCCGACGGGGACGATGGCGAAGGTGATCAGGGCCGGCACCAGCACCAGGTACGGGGCCAGCTTGAAGACGAACCGGTCGGCCTCGGCCGGCACCAGGTCCTCTTTGAACATGAGCTTGATGCCGTCGGCGAGGGACTGGAGGAGCCCGAACGGTCCCCACCGCTGGGGTCCGATGCGGCTCTGCATGTCCGAGATCGCCTTGCGCTCGAACCAGATCATGACGATGACCGAAGCCATCAACACCGCGAAGCCGACGAGCAGCTTGATGAGCACGATCAAGAGCACGACGGCCGTGAGTCCGTGGGCGTAGATCGGGTCGACGGTCGAGAGCCAGTTCATCGCGACTCCAGTCTCACCGCGGCGACGACCTGGTCACCGTCGAGTATCGCGCGCACGACCTCGGCGCCGTTCGAGTCGTGCGACCCGAACGCCACCTCGACGCAGCCGCGCGGGACCGCGTCATCGAGGGCGACCGCCAGTCGGATCGATCCCTTCGCGCCGCTCATGGTCACGGCGTCGCCCGTGGCGACCCCGAGGCGGTCGAGGTCGAAGTGGTTGAGGTGCGCGACCGTGGCGGCCGTCAGGTTCGCCAACGCCGGCGAGCCCTGCACGGCGATGCCGTGGTCGTAGAGGCGCCGGCTGAGGTTGAGCCGCAGGGAGTAGGCGTCGACGAGCGGGACCTCGACCCCGCGTCCGGCCGCGACGTCGGGCCAGGTGGCCCCGGTCGGGGACGCCGACGCGGACGGTTCGATGGTGGAGGTCGATCCGGTCGGCGCACCGAGCCCGGCCGTCTCCACCGACCGGATGCCGGGAATGGCCATCGGGTCGAGGGGGCGACGCTGCGTGACCGACGAGGGACGTCCGACGACGACCCCGTCGCTCAGGGAGTCGTTGAGGACCGACAACGCCGGGTAGCCGGTCGTCTCCTCGATCGCCTGGGCGGCCAGTTCGACCGATCCCAGACCGAGGCTCTGGCCGAACTCCTCGGCGAGCTCGGCCGCGATGGCGACGTCGGGCCAGGCCGAACCGGGGGCCACGATCTTCGGCGCGACGCTGGTGACGCGACCCTCGACGTTGGTGACGGTGCCGGTGCGCTCGTGTTGGACCGACGCGGGCAGCACGACGTTGGCGTAGGCGAGGGTGGCGCCGCCGTGACCGGTCACCGCGACGACGTCGGCGTTCTCGAGCGCCTCGGTGGCACGCGCGACGTCGAGGACGTTGCCGAGCAGACATCCACCGAGCAACAGCACCGCCTTCTGGGTACCCTCACGCAGGGCGCTCAGCTGTTCGATGGTGCCCCGTCCGCTCGCGGCGGGGTCGAAGCCCCGACCCGGGCGGAGGCGCGGCGCGAGTCCCATGTCGAGCGCGCCCACGACGTTCGAACGGCGAAGGGCCGTAAGGAACTTCGCGTCGGGGAACCGCTCGGCGAGGTAGCGCACCGCGGTCTCGATGACGGCCGCGCCCTCGGCCACGTTGGGTCGACCGACCACGAAGACGACGCCGTCGCCGGTCTCGCCGATCAGTCGGCGCGCCGCGAGCAGTTCGTCCTCGGCGAAGGCCGCGCCCTGGGGCACGCCGCCGCCACTCTGGCCGAGTGCCTGGGCGACCACGTGGGCCTCGCCCGCGCGCACCGGCAGACTCACCGCCGCGACCGAGGCGAGGGCGCTCGATCCGAAGGCCAGCTCGACGATCGAGTTGTGCCTGCGCACCGCGCTCTCGCGCAGCCGCAGGAAGAGGATCGGCAGTTCCTCGCGCAGGTCGCCGGTCAGCGTCACCACGGTGCGCGCGCTGGCCGCCTCGTCGATGGTCGCGCGCGGCAGGGCTTGGATCAGCGAGGCGTCGAGGCCGTCGCCGTACTGGGCGTCGACGTTCTCGGTTCCGAGCACGCCGCGCAGAAACCGCTCCCAGGCGAAGGCACCCTCGTTGGTCAGCGCCGCGCCGCCGATCGCCCCGACGCCACCGGGCGTCGTGGCGGCGTCGCGCAGCAGGCGCGCCGCCTCGGCGAGGGCCACTCCCCAGCTCACCGGCGTGAGCGCGCCGTCAACGCGCACCATCGG
>Ga0075029_100002684_pt1 | contig 10054 bp, 7 predicted proteins | sample LitLauG_LLR_2013_FD_71391 | JGI IMG/M metagenome (GOLD analysis project Ga0075029, IMG submission 71391) | Freshwater sediment microbial communities from North America - Little Laurel Run_MetaG_LLR_2013 | ecosystem: Environmental > Aquatic > Freshwater > Creek > Sediment | place: USA...
AAATGGGCGGCGCAATTGGACGATGGTATTGCCCATACTTTCGTATCAAACGCAGTGACGACATCAACCTACTTTCAGGAGCCCTGGAACGCGATCAATACGAAGGGAACTTCCTCCCGCACACTCGATACAAAGGTATCGTCGATACCTTGGTCCAATTGTTTTACTCCCCTGCCTCTGGCCTAATCGCAATCGTTGGAAGTGAAACCCTGATCGGGCCCAGAAAGATATTTCTCGTTAAGGAGAACGACACCGTGCCTAAACGCATGACAAAATCTGTGGCGCAACAACAACAAAAGATAGAAATACGTTCCATCGTGGGACGTATCTCCGGCTTCACCATCATTGCAGCAGCTCTGGCAGTGCTCGCCGTCATCGGCGCTGCGGCGCTCTTCGCGCAGGGCCAAAACAAAGACAAGTACTCGCTGATATCGCCGGGTGGAATTGCGTTCTCCGACTTCCGCGGATACGAGGATTGGTCCGCGGTTTCTACCGCCCGGACCGACGAAGTGCTGAAGGTGATCGTAGCCAATCCGACGATGATCAAGGCGTACAAGGACGGCATTCCGGGCAACGGCCAGGCCTTTCCGGAGGGGTCGCTGATCGTGAAGTTGCAGTGGAAGCCGAAAAAGAGCACGGAAGCCCAATTCGCCGTGGATGTGCCAGACGTGTTTAGCCAGGCTTTCGTCATGGAAAAGGACAGCAAGAGATTTCCGAAAACCGGCGGATGGGGATACGCGGTGTTTAACTACGACGCCGCATCGGACAAGTTCACGGCTGACGCCAAAAGCCTCTCCGACTGCGGAAACGCCTGCCATACGGTCGTGAAAGCGAAGGACTACATCTTCCACCCGTACCAGAAGCGTTGAACCGCGCCTGCCGCGACATTGAGTACCGGGCCGGCACGGTTTAATGTGATCATCGACGACGCTTTTATTCGTCCCGTCATCTGCTCTCTCTATATAGTGTTCTATTGCGTTCGGGTCTCAAACCCGGTTTTGGTGCTGGGGAGCCGGACGCACGAAGGGTGAGGGATGCATTCGGCCGCAGTGCCCGACCACCTGGTGGACGGCGCGGACATCGTAGGGAAGAAAGTCGCCGCCAAATGGAAAATTCACCTTCGATCGATTTGAGACTATGTCGGACGATTTGCAAGACAAGTTCAACAAGCGTTTCGGAGGTGCGTCGGGATTGTATCGTGCTCCCGGCAGAGTGAATCTCATTGGCGAACATACCGACTACAACGACGGTTATGTCATGCCTGTGGCGATCGATTTTTCCTGTTGGGTTGCCATTGGACCGAGAGACGACCGAACCCTGGCCATTTATTCAGAAGATCTGGATGATTTAGTTGAAGTAAACCTTGCAAGTCCGGATTGGCATCCTTCCCGAAGCTGGAGCGACTATCCCATCGGCGTGGTGGCCGTCCTCCAGAGGGCCGGTTACTCCCTGGGGGGCGCAAACCTCTACATTCGGAGTGAAGTCCCGCTCGGCGCCGGACTCAGTTCTTCGGCTGCCCTTGAGGTCTCGGTGGCATACGCATTACTTCGATTCTCAGGTTATGACATCGAGTTGGTTGAGCTCGCCCGGTTATGCCAGCGCGCCGAAAATGAATTCGTCGGCGCTCGATGCGGCGTTATGGATCAGTTTGCGGCGTGCCACGGTCAGCGGGGGAAAGCGCTGATGTTGGATTGCCGATCGCTGGAATATCGTGCGCTCGTTATACCGGACAATGTGGCGTTGGTCGTGTGCAACACCAAGGTGAAACACGAACTGGCGAGCAGCGAATACAATCTGCGCCGCACCGAGTGTGAAGAAGCGGTTTGGCTCCTCGCCGAGGCCCTGCCGCGTGTGCGCGCTCTTCGCGACTTGGACAGCCGGGAATTGGAGCAGCATCGTGACCGGCTTACACCGACACTCTACCGGCGGGCCCGCCACGTCGTAACCGAAAATGAGCGGGTGCAGTCTGCTTCGGTGGCTTTGGAGCACGGTAACGTCGATTCCTTTGGCGAGCTGATGCGGGCCTCACATCGTAGCCTGCGCGATGACTATCAGGTCAGCTGTCGGGAGTTGGATGTGATGGTCGAGATTGCTGATCGTCAGCGAGGCGTCTATGGTTCGCGTATGACCGGGGGAGGGTTCGGCGGATGCACTATTCATCTTGTCGACGTGGAGCACGGCACTGAGTTTCAAAGCCGAGTCGCCAAGGCGTACCATGCGGCGACGGGACGTGATCCGGATATCTATCTCTGTCGAGCGTCGGAAGGCGTTCGGGCAGTTTGACCCAGGTGTCAGGGCGATCAATGAAGAACATCGATCTCGAACGGGTTCCTCACCGGCGGCTGAATCCGCTGACCGGAGAATGGGTATTGGTGTCACCCCAGCGTACCGACAGGCCATGGTTGGGGAAAATCGAGGAAATGAATCTCCGCCGAGCCAATTCTTATGACCCGACGTGCTATCTGTGTCCGGGCAACTCGCGAGCGGGCGGTGTGAAAAACCCGGCCTACGCCGGATCGTATGTTTTTGATAACGACTATCCGGCGCTCCTGCCCGAAGCCGCCGAAATCAGACGAGAGGAATCTGGTGTCATCGTTGCCCGTGCGGAACGGGGTATCTGCCGAGTTGTATGCTTCTCGCCGCGCCACGACCTCACGGTTTCGCGTATGAACGCGGTCGATCTTCGGCAAGTTGTCGATGCCTGGATTGAACAATATCAGTCGTTGGCGGCTGTGCCTTGGATTCAGCACATTCAGATCTTTGAGAACTGCGGGCCGATGATGGGTGCCAGCAACCCGCATCCCCATTGCCAGATATGGGCCAATGGGAGCATCCCGAACGAGCCTGCGAAAGAGCAGACCTCGTTGCATGGATACCTTGCTCGGAATAATTCCTGTTTGCTGTGCGACTATCTCAAACTCGAACTGGATGTGCGGGACCGCCTGGTTTGTGAGAACGAAGCCTTTGCCGTTGTCGTCCCCTACTGGGCGGTCTGGCCGTTCGAAACACTGGTACTCAGCAAACGCCATCTGGCAGCGGTCGATCAGTTGACGTCTACCGAACGCGACCTGCTCGGGGCAATCCTCAAGCAGATCACAACCCGCTATGACAATCTCTTTGAGGTGCCATTCCCCTATTCCATGGGCTTCCATCAGAGTCCCACGGATGGGACTTCTCGCGAGGAATGGCATCTTCATGCGCACTATTACCCACCGCTGCTGCGTTCAGCGACGGTGCAGAAATTCATGGTGGGATATGAAATGTTGGGGTCGCCGCAGCGCGACCTGACGCCTGAGAGCGCGGCGGCGCGGTTGCGCGAGGTGAGCTCCATCCATTATCTAGACCGTCACTCCTCAGAACCCGTTCGATGACGAGTTGTTCTGCCGAAGAATGCCAGTTGAAGTCAGCCACAATAATCTGGCGCCTGGATCCAGGTGATTTTATGAAACGGACAACTTCCACATTTGTCGTTTTGATTTCACTCACATGCTGCGCAGCGGTCGCCGCGTCTGCAGATAGGCATCATTCCATGAAGAAGGAGAGCTTTGGCTCCGCACAAGGCAAATCGGTAACCCTCTACACGCTCACAAACTCGAATGGTCTCGAAGTGCGCGTCATGAACTTCGGCGGCATCATCGTCTCCGTCCGTACACCTGATAAACAGGGCCGAATGGACGATATTGTTCTGGGTTTTGACGACCTCCAGGGCTACCTGGACAACGAGCCCTATTTTGGCGCCATCATCGGCCGTTACGCGAATCGCATTGCTGCGGCTCGGTTTACTCTGGATGGAGTGCAATACTCCCTCGCCCGCAACAATGGTCTTAACTCTCTGCACGGCGGCATCAAGGGATTCAATCAAGTCGTCTGGAACGGTGAACCATTCGAAAATTCGACGGGTGTGGGATTGATCTTGACCTACACCAGTCCGGACGGAGAGGAAGGTTACCCAGGGAACTTAAGAGCGAAGGTGACCTACACGCTCAATGATCAGAACGAACTCAGTTTCGATTACGAAGCGACGACAGACAAAGCTACTCCTGTGAACCTGACGCAACACTCGTACTTCAATCTGGCAGGAGAGGGCCGGGGCGATATTTTAGGGCAAGAGCTTACGTTGAATGCGGACCGGTTTACTCCGGTGGATAAGAATCTCATTCCCACCGGGGAACTCCGCGCCGTGAAGAACACTACCCTGGACTTCACCAAGTCGACAACCATTGGTTTCCGGATCAACGATAAGGACGAACAACTGGTGTTAGGGCATGGATACGATCACAACTTCGTAGTTCGTCGAACTGGTCCCGGTTCCGTGCTGGCAGCGCGCCTTCGAGAACCGCAGACCGGGCGGACGCTCGAAGTCTACACGACAGAACCGGGGGTGCAGCTCTATTCCGGCAGCTTTCTGGATGGAACCATCACCGGCAAGCAGGGTCACGTCTACAAGCAACGATTCGGGCTCGCCTTGGAGACGCAGCACTTTCCCGACTCGCCCAACCATCCTGAATTTCCTTCCACCATTCTCAGGCCGGGACAGGTATACCAGTCGCGAACTGTCTACAAGTTTTCGGTAGAACAGTAGGTGGTCGGCTACTCAGGGAGTGGAAGTTGCCAGCGAATGGCTCGCGCGAGATACAGCAGACCCCGGTAGGCGCGCATCACGTGGTCCGCTTGGGCGATCGGAATACAGGGGATCAATTAGAGGATCTAACCTCGCCGTACATCTCCAATTCGACGTTGACTACAGGTTTTACTTTGAGCAGGAAATTGCTGGGGTCCTTGATGCCCCACTGTACATAAGGGACATCAAATTTGCTGGTGCCTTTCCAGTGGTCGGCTGCTAGTTCGGCGTGAACAAACGCGGTGATCTCGTGCTCGGCGCCGTGGATTGAGAATATTCCTTTCAGCTTTACGTCTGAGGCTCCGGACGGGCCGACTTTTCCTTCTACTTGTGTCGGCCGAAAACTCACTTCCGGATATTTTGCAGTTTCCAGGATCTCTTTGTGCATGCGCTTGTCGCGCGCATTGCTTCCACTCTCTCCGCTCGGTGCGTAGACGACAATTTCGCCGCCTGCCTTCCCGGACTCAGGATCAAAGTGCACCGTGCCGTTTTTCAGGGCGAATGTTCCGTGTACGGTGTGCAGTGTGCTATCGACGATCCAATGCACTTTTGATTGGGTTGGATCGAGTGTCAGAACGATCTCGGAGGCTGTGGCAGGCGACGGTTGCGTTGAAGGTGCTGGAGTCGCGGCGGCAAAGAGCAAGATCACCAGCGCGGCGGCTAATATTCGGAAACTTCGCGAACAAACCAAACTGGACCAGGTCATCCTGCTTCTTATTTTTACTGTCAAATGCTCACCGCCCGCCTCACCATTTGTAGAGCCTCGGTCCAGAACGAGGGCGACGTTTGCGCCATCTCAATCACATCGCGAACGCCGTCGACGAATTGATCCAACTGTGGCTCGGCCACGATCAGCGGCGGCGCCGCCTTCAGTACCATGAAGTTGTTGCCGCAGATTTGGGTGAGGATGCCTTTCTCGCGGAACATCCTCATGACGACGATTTGGCCGAACATCGCGGGATGAATCTTGTTGAACGCCTCGTACAGCGCCCGAAATGCCAGCTTCTTCGGAGGGACGAATTCGATTCCACTAAGAAGTCCCATGCCGCGAATATCGCTCACCATGTCGAAGTCGGACAGTTCGCGGCGCAACTTGGTACGGAACTCTTCGCCGAGTAGCAGAGCGCGTGGGCCGAGTTGTTCGCGTTCGAGAACATCCAGCGTGGCCAGGCCGGCTCGCATGGAGAGGCTGTTTTCGCTGAAGGTCGAAGTGTGGACGATCGCCCGCTTGAGCGAGGAATAGACGGCGTGGTAGATCCTGTCGGTCATCAGGACTGCGCTGACGGGCATCAGTCCGCCGCTGAGAGCTTTGGCCAGCACGACCATATCAGGTTGCACATCGAACTGGTGCGCAGCTAAAAAGGTTCCGGTGCGGTACATGCCCGTCTGGACTTCGTCGAGAACGAAAAGCGTCCCGGTTCGGCGGCAGACCTCCTGCGCTGTTTGCAGGTAGTCCGGGGAAGGTACCTTGATTCCGCCTTCCGCCTGCAACGGTTCGACGATGAAAGCGGCGTGGCGCTTACTGGCGAGGGCGGTCTCGAGAGCCGCAATATCGCCGAAGGGTACGCCGAGGGTGTCGGGCAGAAGTGGACCGAAGCCCTCACGCCAGAACGCGTCGTCCATCAGTGACAGGGCGCCGTTGGTCAATCCATGAAAGCTGCTTTTTGCATAAAGGATGCTGGCGCGGCCTGTGGTGGCGCGGGCAAACTTAATGGCCGCTTCCACGCCCTCGCTGCCGCTGCTGCCGAAGAAGACTTTTTCCAGTCCTCCACCGGCCAGCCCACACAAGCGTTGCGCTAGTTCTCCGGCAATCTCGGGAACGTGACTCTGCAACATGGTCGGGCCGCAACGGTCAATTTCGTCTTTCAGGGCCTGGATTACATCCGGGTGATTGTGCCCGATGTTGTGAACGCAATAGCCAGATAAGAAGTCGAGGTAACGACGGCCGTCTTTGGCGAACAATTCGGTGCCGAGGCAGCGCTCATACTCGACATTCATGCCCAGCAGATTGAGCAAAGTGACCCATTGTGGGTTGACGTAGTCCTGGTAGGTGGAAGTCGCCACCGAGGCGACAGGCAGAACAGTCGTTGACATATTGTTCATCGTGGGATGCGCGCGACGTTGGTGCGGGATGCCTTTGTGCTTAACTAGCGGCGAGAAGAAGAAAGTCTAATGGTGAGATTAGAGGGACTGCAACTGACGAATGTAGGTGAAAAAACAGGCCGGAGCAAGCTGCTCCGGCCGAGTGGGCCATGTTTTGCGCTGTTCCATTGGATGCGGTGGTGCCTCAGTGGCTCCGTTCCATCGCAACTGCGCGTGGGAAAAGGATGTTGTTTTCCAGATGGATATGCTGGTGCAGGTCGGCCTCAAACTCAGCGAGAGCCTGGTAGAGCGTCTTGAAGCTGACGCAAGCGTCCTCTGGGGCCGTGTAGCCGTTGCTCGACCGGCGCATGAAGCGCAGCGAGTCGCCGGCAGAATCGTGCTCGTGCTCCATCATGGAGATGGGATTGGCCACGCTGCCAAATGGCGCCGGGGGTACGGACGCGTGCTCAAGGACGGATTCTTCCATACGAAGAATGTAGGGGAAGAGCACCGCTTCTTCCTTCATCAAGTGCAAAGTCAGTTCTTCGGCGAGAAAACCGAATCGGGCCTGGACATCAAAAAGCTCGGGATGATTCTTGCCGTGGACCGAGCAAACTTTGTCGAAAAGAGGGCGGAGGCGAGCGATTTCTTCGCGGACATACACATGGTGCGTGTTCTTAATGTGTGCGACTAGTTCAAAAAGCGGCTCAATCTGCCAGTTGCGATCCGGGGTTGTCCCGCGCTGCGATTGCCCGGCAATCGCCTCTAAAACGTGTTCAACCGGAACCTTGGCTGCTCCGCAAGCTTCTTCCAAAGACTTGTTGCCGCCGCAACAATAGTCGATGCCGAGCTTCTCGAATACGCGGGTCGCTGCGTGATTTTCCAACGCTATTTCTCGAACGGTTTTTCCAGTCATTACGGTCACTCGGGTTCTCCTAGCGGCGGAGGTTCGGGTCTTGCCGCCTGATGTCTTTCAGGATACCGAGCGGTATAGGGGCCGCCGATGACTTTTGTCACGGCAATTACGGAATCTTTGGCGTCACCGGGAAGGGAAGGAGGAACAGCAATTTCCACTGCTCGAGAGTCACTCTACAGATCGTGTTTCGGCCTCCAAGGCATTGAGATCACTGACAATCACGTTGCGGCCATCAATCTTGATCATTCCCTCGGCTTGCAAGCGGGAGAGGTTGCGGGAAACCAGTTCGCGCACTGTGCCGATCTGCGCTGCCAGTTCCTGATTGCTGATGGTCAGCTCGATCTGCACACCTTCTGGCGTTCGCTTGCCTTCTTTGTGAGCAGTGCGTAGTAAAAAGGAGGCAAGTCGATGGCGAACAGTGGTGAATGAGAGTTCTTCGATGATCCCAACAAGCCTCCGCAGACGAGCGCCAACGACGCGCAGCACTTTCAGCGCAACTTCCGGATGCGCCAGACACAGCGAATGGAAGTCTTTCTTGCTTACAAACAGAACAGTGACGGTGTCGATCGCTACGCCGGAGGCCGGATAAGCACCGCCATCAAAAACCGGCAACTCGGCGACAGAACTGCCCGGGCCTTCGATACTCAGGACATGCTCTCGTCCGCCGGACGAACTCTTGAAAATACGGACGTGGCCGGATTCGATCACGTACAAACCGGCGCAGGCGTCACCCTCTCCGAAAACAATCTCGCCGGCAGAAAGATGGCGCCGCACTGTATGTTGCGACAGAAAACCCATTTCCGATTCCGCCAGACCCGAAAAAATGGGCGCCCGGGCGAGTGTCTGGCTCGTATTGAACTTATTTTCCATCACTGCAAATTGTACCGAATCAAATGGAACAAATAAGAAAAAGGGATTCTTCGCTCGTGTGCTGGCAAGTCAATCCCCTGAAACTTAGAATGGGTTCAGCACTTCGGTAGAAAGGCAGGACTTGATGACCCCATCCGCAGAACTCTCCGCCCAGCATGGTATTTCCTCCCAACCTCTCTCGACTGAAGAATTGCGGAAAATTGACGCTTACTGGCGCGCGGCAAATTATCTTTCCGTGGGGCAAATCTACTTGTATGCGAATCCTCTGCTGCGCGAGCCGCTGAAGATTGATCACATCAAGCCGCGGTTGCTGGGGCATTTCGGGACAACGCCTGGCTTGAACTTCATCTACGCCCATTTCAATCGCCTGATCAAACTTTATGACTTGAATGTCATCTATCTGGCTGGGCCCGGACATGGTGGGCCTGGAATGGTGGCGAATACCTATTTGGAAGGATCGTACAGCGAGTTGTATCCGAACATCACACAGAATGAAGAAGGCCTGCAGAAGCTGTTCAAGCAGTTTTCCTTTCCGGGAGGAATTCCCAGCCATGCCGCGCCCGAAACTCCAGGATCCATTCATGAAGGGGGAGAACTTGGTTATTCAATCATGCACGCCTGCGGGGCGGTGTTCGACAACCCTGATCTCCTAGCCTGCTGCGTTGTGGGCGACGGGGAAGCGGAGACTGGGCCATTAGCCACCAGTTGGCACGGGAACAAGTTCTTGAATCCTGCCCGCGATGGGGCTGTGCTGCCGATTCTTCATCTCAATGGCTACAAGATCGCCAACCCGACTGTGCTGGCACGCATGACTGATGAAGAGCTCACGCAGTTTTTTACCGGTCACGGTTGGAGGCCATATTTCGTAGAGGGACACGAGCCCGAAGCGATGCATCAACGAATGGCCGCGACGTTGGACGCGATTGTGGTCGAGATCCGTTCGATTCAGGACAAGGCTCGCCGCGATGGTGACGAAAGCATGCCCGCGTGGCCGATGATTGTGCTGCGGAGTCCGAAGGGCTGGACCGGGCCGAAGTTTGTCGATGGAAAACAGATTGAGGGCACCTGGCGCGCACACCAAGTTCCGGTGGCGGATCTCGCGTCGAAGCCGGAGCACATCAAGATTCTAGAGGACTGGATGCGCAGCTATCGGCCCGAAGAGTTGTTCGACAAGGGCGGGAAACTGATTTCTGAACTCGCGGAGTTGGCTCCCAAGGGAGACCGCCGAATGGGCGCGAATCCGCACGCGAATGGCGGCTTGCTCTTGCGGGATCTCGTTATGCCTGATTTTCGCAAGTATGCGGTTGCCGTTTCCAAACCCGGCACGCAGAACGCGGAGGCAACGCGTGTTCTCGGTGGCCTTTTGCGCGACGTGATGAAGCTGAATGCCGATTCGAAGAACTTCCGCGTGTTCGGTCCCGACGAAACCGCGTCGAACCGTTTGGACGCCCTCTTTGAGGTCACTGACAAGCAATGGATGGAGCCGACGCTTCCGGTGGATGAACATCTTTCGCCGCGAGGCCGCGTGCTCGAGATGCTCAGCGAGCACATGTGCCAGGGCTGGC
>Ga0075029_100002685_pt1 | contig 10049 bp, 13 predicted proteins | sample LitLauG_LLR_2013_FD_71391 | JGI IMG/M metagenome (GOLD analysis project Ga0075029, IMG submission 71391) | Freshwater sediment microbial communities from North America - Little Laurel Run_MetaG_LLR_2013 | ecosystem: Environmental > Aquatic > Freshwater > Creek > Sediment | place: USA...
CATCGGGGCCTCGAAGGTCAGCATTGCGCCTGGGACCGCCCTTTGGCAACATGGCGAAGCGGACTTCGCCGGCTGGCGGAATCGGCCATAACCCGACATCTGGAGAAGTCCGCTTTACGCAAGCGAATCTTCATTTTCAGGGAAGTCGAGGACTTGGTGCTGCTGCCCCGGCTCGAACGGGGGACCTACTGATTACGAAACGCCACGGCTCACAAGCCAGCGCGAATATAGGCGAATTGGAGCTTCGCTACACTCGCGGGCGCGAACCCAACCCAGAGGTCGTGCCGCTATGACACCCCAGCAATTGGTCGGTCTCGGCGTGAGGCTTGTCGCTATCTGGATGGCCGTCGAGAATTTCTGGTTCCTGCTCTCCATACCGACGATGGTGCGCTCTATCGACAAGCCGGATAGCGCGATCTACGGCTACGCGATAGGTGGATGGTGGCTGATTGTCGCGGCGTTGCTTTGGTTCTTTCCGATGTGGATCGCTCACAAGCTGATCCCACGCACGAGGTTTGAAAATGCGATCAAGGTGCAGGCCCTCGAAGTCGCGCGCGTTGGCTGCTCGCTGCTGGGCCTCTGGTTGCTTGCAACCCAGCTACGGGGCTTCCTGTGGTTCCTGATGCGCGGCGCATTCTCGCCAGACAAGAACACATCCGTCATCCGCAGTTTTACGCCCGACGAACAGATCGGATTTATTGTGTCCGCCTGTCAGATCGCGTTCGCGCTGGCCCTGATCGTCTACTCCGCGCGTTTCGCCACCCTCGCACTGAGAGAGCCGCGGGCCTCAGCCACGGAGAGTGGCTGAAGAAATCGCCCGCTTTGCGGCGGCGGGTTCTCTGTGCTCGATATCCGCTCAGGGTCGTCTCCGACGAACTGCGACAGCTTTCCTCGCGAGTTTGCAATGTCGGGAGCGCAGCGGATACCGACAGCGAAGACCATCGCAGCAGCGTTCGACCGGCTTGACAATATGCATACGATATGCATACTCGGGCAGTGGATGAGGGGAATTCGATCCTGCCAAAGCCAGGGCCAATCTTCGCAAGCACGGGGTCGACTTTTCGCATGCGGAACAGGCGCTTCGCGACCCGAGCGGCGTTACGATCGAAGACCCAGATTCCGAGGGCCGGCAGCGCTTCGTGACCTTGGGCATGGACGCTCTGGGGCGAATTCTGGTCGTAATCCACACCCCACGCGGCAGCCGAATTCGAATCATCTCCGCGCGCAAGGCCAGTCGTGGCGAGAGGGAGCATTACCGTGCGTAAAGACTACGATTTTTCGAAAGGTAAGCGCGGCGCCGTGATCCCGTCCCCCGGGAAGACGCGCATCACGATCATGCTGGATGACGACATCATCGAGCATTTTCGCGAGCTCGCTGAGGCGGAGGGTGTCGGATATCAGACGAAGATCAATGCAGCCTTACGTGCGGCGACGACGACGCCGAAGGGTGGAAGAGCCGTCGAAAAGCCGATCACCGAAGCGGCGCTTCGCAAAATTCTGCGCGAAGAACTCCGGGAAGTCGGTTGACCGCTTTTCGTCTCCGCAGTTGTCGCTCCGAGACGCCATCCAAGTCCCCTCAGGGTCGTTGGCGAAAATGGGTCACCTTACGGCGCAGCGGCGCCTGGTCGGCAGTAGACCCGGAAGGGGTCATCGAGGGGCTCCGCGCCAGCCGGAAGTCGGGTGTGCGGCGCTTCGCGACGGCTGACAAAATGGGCAGGAGACATGCCGGATTCGACGGTCCCGGCCAAGAGCGGGCGCTAAAGCAACGACTCCAGATTTCGTGATAGCGGACGCGCGTGACCCATCACGACGTCACCGATCCGATCCCAACATCATCATTTGAAGTATGGGCATCCGCATTGCACGACCAGAAGATGCAGAGGCGGTCGGCGAAATCCGTGTTCGCGCCTGGCGCGCAGCTTATCGAGGGCAAATGCCGGCCGAGTATTTGGACTCGCTCGATGCCTCGGCAAACCTCGAAGAATTGAAAACTGCACTCGGAACGCAAGACCCGCCGTTTCTTATGAAAGTCGCGGAACTGGCGAAGCGCGTTGTCGCTTTCTCCATCGTGGGAGCACCGCGTTACGAAGCCGCGAAGGACACAGCCGAGCTTTGGGCGCTCAATGTCGATCCGTCCTGTTGGAGACAGGGGGTTGGTCGGCAACTGGTCAGGGCGGCGTTAGCAGACGCTCTGGCGCAGAATCACCGACTGCTCGAGCTTTGGTGCCTCGTTGGTAATGCGGCAGCTTCCGCCTTGTACGAAACCAGTGGATTCGTTCGAAACGGCAAGCAAAGGACGACGTCGACGCTAACAGGCAGTCCGTTAACTGAAATGGCGTACGAGCGCCTTCTCTAGTCGAGGCTTACCGGGCTCGCGTCGTATGCACCCCATGACGGCGAAGGTCCGCTCTGGTCAAGCTGCTGACGGCCGCAATGGGTCGATTTTCCAAAACTGCGTCCGCTCACGGCGAGCTGACCGGCAGTCCGCAGTGAAAGGCGAAGCGATCATCGGAGCCTCGGAGGTCCGCATTGCACGTCGGACCGGCCTTTGGCAACATGAGGAAGCGGGCGTCGCCGCCCGCCGGAGTCGGCCAATTGCGGATTTCCCGATCTCGAATTAGGAACGCATAAAGCGGACCCGTTCGCAAGTATCCTGGGCAGCGACGGCTTTGACTAGAGATCGCCGAACCGCACGTCCGCACCGCGCCATGCGTATTCGAATCGTTTCTGTACTTCGTTCGCCTCGGCCGTTTTCCCCTGCTTGCGCAAAGCGATTGCGAGTCCAGAAAGGGAACGACCATGCTCAATATTGCGCCGCAAATCGGCACGGAACGCCGCTTCGGCACTGCCTGCATCACCAAGTTTGAGCAGCGTCATTCCAAGCATCCAGTTAGATGCCAGATACCAGTCCGGTGGTTCGTCGTAGGCGAGCTTGTCTTCGGCCGACGCCGCGAGGCGGAAACTGGCCGCGGCTGCAGGGAGGTCGTTTGCCATCAGGGCGAGCCGGCCATCGAGGTACGGTAGCGCCACGGCCATGACGTCCGCGGCGGGACTCAATCCGTAGGAGTCCTTGGGCCCGAAGGCTGCAACAGCCGTCGCAAAGATGGCTCGCTCTTCCTTCGCCTGCCCAGGCTTTCCTGTACCAGCGAATGCCAATGTTCGGGCAAAGTGGAAAAAAGCGCGGCTCAAGGGTGCTTCGGCAGGCGGCTCCTGCATCCGGAGCACGTCCGGCCAGCGGTCGAAGAGAACATAGACCTGCGCCGGGTTGCTACAGTAGTAGTCACTGATTTCGGGTTGAACTTTGAGATCGGGCAATGCTTTTGCCCACAGCCGCGCTGCTGCCGCGGCTGCCTTATCCGAAGCGCCGGCGTAGGAATAGCTGACCGTGAGGAAATGTAGATTGTGCCCGTGGTAATAGGGAAGGTATTCCGACTGATCGTCCATTGCGTGCACGTGCTCATCGGCGTGCGCCGCGGCCTCGTTGACACGCGCTGCGTCCAGGTACTCGCCCGTGCGCATGTAGATGTGCGCCGGCATGTGGATCAGATGCCCGGCCGACGGTGCAAGCGTTTCGAGCCGGCGTGCGGCAGGCAATCCTAGTCCGGGGTCGGGCGACATCTCCACGGCATGTACATAGTAATGATTCGCGCCGATGTGATCCGGTTGGGCCTGAAGAGCGCGTTGCAACACTGCAACTATTTCGCGCGTACCTTCCTCTGGAGTGCCGTCCGGTCGCCACCATTTCCACGCGTGGAGCACCATGAAGCTCTCGGCGTAGAGGACGGCGGCGTCGATATCCTCGGGATGGCGAGTGCTGAGCGCGGCCATGGCATCCTTGAAGGCCACATCCAGTGGCGTGCGATCTGCCGGTTCGTTTGCGGAATAGCGCTTGCGCAGTGCCTCGATATATTCGCGTTCGAGTGTGGTCGCACGCGACTCCAGCACCACCGCCTTTTCAACCGCCTCGAACGCCTTCAATTTGCGCTCTGCCGTCATCGGATTATTGATATCCGGTCCCGAGGCGTAGGCGATCCCCCAGTAAGCCATGGCGAGGTTTGGGTCCAGTTCCAACGCGCGCTGGTATGACTGAACCGCCGCTTCACGATTGAATGCGTATGTGAGCTTGAGACCCTGATCGAAGAAAAGCTGAGCCTGTTTCGATTGAGTCGAGACAGCGTGATGCAGCGTGCCTAGCGCCGGATCAATGGTAGTGCCCGTTACCCCCGGATGCTTTGGCGAAGCATTTGCCGGCGCCAGATTTCCGCCCGTCAGCAGCGAAAAGATAATCCCGAAGCACGCGAATCGACCCATGGCGCCTCGTCAATAGCAAGCGGAGTCGGCGATCCTAGCTGCCCGTTCGTTACTTGGCGACGCGAGCTGGGAACCGCTTTCGCAGTGCCGCGAAGCGGACGTGACCGCATGTCGACTTCGGGTCGGCTTGTCGAAAAAAGGTCGGCTATCCGCGCAGCGCCGCGTGGTTGGCTCTGAGGGGACGAACGGACGACGACTTGTTCGTGCAAGGTTGCACAGCTTGATGGCGCCAGCGCACCGCCTCCTGCTTCGGGTGAACCCGTGCACAATACGAGTGGTTGCCCCCATTGGGCGCCTCCTTGGAAGAGCGTAGCTTGGCGTGTGCCGACATCGCAGTCTTGCTTCTTGCTCTCGGGCTGATCGGCCGGAGCGGGGGTGGAGCGGTCGGCACCATTTTGACCCCCTGCCACAGTCCCCCAGTCTGTGGCAGGGCTTTGGACGCGCCTCCATCCGACGCCCGCCTTGCGTCCACGCGTATCCGACGCCAAGCCAGCCAAACGCCAGCTTCGGGTATTTTCAGTGACCGGTCTCGACCGAAGCCGCATTTCGGCTTTGGGTCGCGTTGGGAAGAATTGTTGTCGGTAACGAGACGGCAGCGCGAAGGCCGCTGTACACGCCGCCAGCGGGCATCGAGGCGCCCGACGACCGGTGTATGGCGCATCGCGCCCACGAAGATATGATCGCGTCGCCCTTGCGAACGCCGGGACCCGGCCATTACCGGTCTATCAATGTCGGCCAAGGTCCAGCCGGTAAGCGGACCTCACCTAGGATGAAACGTCTTTGCGAGAAACCCGGCTTGGCGCGATTTAAGACTCGGTTCTGCGCAACATGGCACTGAGACAATTTCTTGGGGTATTGCTGTCGCCCTTCGTTCCTCGGACCTTCGGCGCGAAGATCGTAGAGCGGCAGCAGTTGGTCGCTGTACAAGGATCCGAGCGGCTGCGGCTACTTTATCGGACCGACGGCCTCATAGAGAGGCTAATCATCACGTCTTACCCGGGCACAAGCTTGACGCGTCTCGCCGAGAAGCCTCCGCCCTCATCAGGGAAGCCCGGACGCGGTGGTGGCTTGGACTTTCATTCTCTTGTTTGGGAATCGAATCGTGGTGGGCAATGGCGGAGCAGATCGGTGCTGTCGGCCCGTCAAGCGGCGAAAAATGTTCGATCTTGGGTATGCGATCTGCATAGCTTTGACCCAGCTACAGGGACGGCGGTAGTGAGAGTGGGGCAGATGCGGACTGACGAGGCTGCGGAACCTTCCTGGCTGAAAGAGGTGAACGAGCGCATACGGGAAGTCTATCCACAGTCCGGTCGAGGAAGCTGGTGCGAATACTCTTGGGTAATTTGGAACTTGCGGGACAGGAAGGCGGAGAAGACCTTGCGCGTTTGCAAGCTGCCAAATGAGCCGCTCGACGGATAACTCGAACAGGTCGGTTAAATCCCAGGCGGGTGTCCCCTTCCGGGAGGCCGCGATGTCGCCTCCGGGTCGATTCTTCGAAATATGGTCGGCTTACGGCGAACTGCCGCGCAGTCGGCTATGAGGGGAGCACCAGACATCGGGGCCTCGGATGACCGCATTGCGCCGGGCGCCGCCTTTGGCAACATGGGGAAGCTGACATCGCTTCCTGGCGCTGCCGGCCAGGAGCGGAAATCGACATTGGCTGTCGGAAAGCCGGCGCCAACAGTCCGGCCTGGTTACTTTCGTGACAAGCCAAGAGCCAAAACATGAAGGCGCTGCTAATTCTGAATGATGCACCCTATGGCAGTGAACGCACCTACAACGGCGCGAGGATGGCCAGCGCCCTGGCCAAGCAGGCGAGCAACGAGGTCCGCGTGTTCCTGATTGGCGATGCCGCCTCAACCGCCCATCGCCTGCAGAAGGTCCCGAGCGGCTTCTACAATCTCGAAGTAATGCTGGGTTCGGTGGTGAGCCACTCCGGCGTCATTGGTGTGTGCGGCACCTGCATGGACGCTCGCGGCATTGCCGTGGCTGACCTCATCGACGGAGCGCACCGTAGCAGCCTGGACGAATTGACACAATGGACAGCTTGGGCCGATAAGGTTCTGGTGTTCTGAGACAAGAGGCATTCGCGCTCGCCTGATTCGGTCGGATAGACGCGGACGCATCAAAAGCGCCCTCTGCGTGGCGTTGGCTCCCGGTCAAGCCGCCACATACCTCGCTGGAATCGCGTTCGCTCGACAAAGACTTGGCGCGCGCCCACAATTGCGATGGCAGAAGACAAACGAGGAGAACTCGATGACCGCAAACAGTTCGCTCGTAGAATTTCCGAGCGACTAAGCCCTGACGCAGGGAAGGGCACCGTGTTGCAGTGACTGGGAATCGAAGCATTGCGTTCTTTGAGGAGCAGTTCCGGCGTCAACCGACGGACGCGGCGCTCAAGCTCAACCCATTTGAAGAAATGGCGCTTCCTTACCTCAGGGGCGACATACTCGATTTCGGCTGCGGCTTGGGCAATCTCGCGTTTGCCGCGGCAAGACAGGGATGCAAAGTAACGGCCCTCGACGGCAGCCCAGCCGCCATTCGACACGTCAAGGCACGTGCTAGCGCGGAAGCGGTCACGGTCTCGGCGTCGCTGACAGACTTGCGCAACTACCCGCTGTCGGAAAAGTACGACTGCATCGTCTGCATCGGCCTGCTGATGTTCTTCGACTGTCCGATGGCGTCCAAGGTGCTATCGCAGCTGCAGGCGCACGTTCGACCGGGTGGTCTTGCGGTCATCAATGTTCTTGTTCAGGGCACAACCTACATGGATATGTTCGATCCCTCTTCCCACTGCCTCTTTACTCCATCTGAAGTGCAACAGCGCTTCGTTCACTGGAATATGGAGCGCTTCGAGATCAATGAATTCGACGCCCCTGAGTACACACTGAAGCGTTTCGTTACTCTCATCGCACGCAAACCCAACGTAGGATGAGGGAATACAATTTCCTGACCCTTTCTCTTGTGCGAACGGAAGCGGATTTTCGGACCCAAAAAAGGAATGAAACGGCCCTTGAACTGGCGAGCCGTATCAGGTACTTCAGAACACACCCTGTCGCGGCTTTAGTGGTCGCAAGGGGTCGCGAACGCGGAAACGTTGTCACTAACGGCGTGGCCGCAGCTGGCCTGCTGAACCATGGAAGGCCAGCGACGGTTCTCGTTACGGACAACTTGCCGATAACATCCTCGAAATGAGGCCACGCATCGTTCTTCGCCGCCCCGCCAAGGCGGACGAGAAGGAGTTCTTGGCTGCGGTCCGGAGGAGCGAGGGACTTCACCACCCCTGGGTGCGCGCCCCGTTTACGTCAGCGAAATATCGGCAGTACCTGCGACGCGTGGACGAGCAATCGCATTGGGGCTTCCTTGTTTGCCATAGAGACACCGGGGCGATAGCCGGCGTGATCACCATCTCGAATGCGGTCCGAGGGTCTTTTCAGAGCGCCTACCTCGGTTACTATGCCTTCGCAGGTTACGATCGCCAAGGGCTCATGCGGGAAGGTCTGCAGGCGGTGCTTCGCCATGCTTTTCGGACGCTCAAGCTGCATCGACTCGAAGCGAACATCCAGCCTGGAAACCTTGCATCGATCGCGCTGGCACGCGCGTGCGGCTTCAGGAAGGAAGGCTTCTCACCGCGATACTTGAAGATCTACGGCAGGTGGCGCGATCATGAGCGCTGGGCCATTGTGGCAACCTAGCGCCGCTCTGACCGGCTGAAGCTAAATCAGGCCCTGCCGGATCCGCTCTCTGGCCTCCTGGATCGTCTCCCGCGTGTTGACCGGATGAGTCACGCGGTGCCGCTGGAGCAGCTGGTAGTTCCTGCTGAGCACGTAGCGGTTACCTAGGAATCGCTTGGCAGCTTCAAGCTTCTCGTTCATACCTTGAGCCTCCGAACGCTCTGTCGTTCGCTGTAAGAAGGACCCGACGAACCGGGTCGATGGGCCGCACTGTGCCGAAAGCGCCGCGAACGCGATAGTTACTTTTGGCATGTCTTCCTCCGGCAAGCGGTCGATGCGACCGCGATACGGCCGATTCAGGCCGGCAGCTTCTCGATCGCCTGCGCCAGCAGCGGGTGGCCGCGCCCGACCGGCTGCAAGCGCCCGCGCGCGTCCGCGATTCCCATCGTCTGCAGCCACTGCTCGAATTCCGGCGCCCGCTTCAGGCCCAACAGGTTGCGCAGGTACAGGGCGTCGTGGAACGAGGTGCTCTGGTAGTTGAGCATCACGTCATCGGCCCCCGGCACTCCCATGATGTACGTCACGCCGGCGCAGCCCAGCAGCGTCAACAGGTTGTCCATGTCGTCCTGGTCAGCCTCGGCGTGGTTGGTGTAGCACACGTCGCACCCCAGCGGCAGCCCGAGCAGCTTGCCGCAGAAATGGTCCTCCAGCCCGGCGCGGATGATCTGCTTGCCGTCGTACAGGTATTCGGGGCCGATGAAGCCGACCACGGTGTTGATCAGCAGCGGCTCGAAGGCGCGCGCCACCGCGTAGGCGCGCGCCTCGCAGGTCTGCTGGTCCACGCCGAAGGCGGCGTCGGCCGACAGGGCCGAGCCCTGCCCCGTCTCGAAGTACATCACGTTGTCGCCCAGCGGGCCGCGCGCCAGAGACTGTGCCGCCGCGCGCGCCTGCGCCAGCAGCGCAAGGCTCACGCCGAAGCTGGCGTTGGCTTTCTCGGTTCCGGCAATCGACTGGAACACCAGATCCACCGGCGCGCCCTGCTCGATCGCCTCGATCGTGTGCGTCACATGCGTCAGCACGCAGGACTGGGTGGGCACCGCAAAGCGCACGATCACCTCTTCGGTGAGCTTGAGCAGCTCCACCAGCGCCGGCAGGTTGTCCGACACCGGGTTGATGCCGATCACCGCGTCGCCCGCGCCGTACAGCAGCCCGTCCAGGATCGAGGCCGCAATCCCCGCCACGCTGTCGGTCGGGTGATTCGGCTGCAGCCGCACCGCCATCGTGCCGGGCAGCCCGATCGTGTTGCGAAAGCGGGTGACCACGCGGCACTTGGCGGCCACGCTCACCAGGTCCTGGTTGCGCATCAGCTTGCTGACCGCCGCCGCCATCTCGGGGGTGATGCCGCTGTTCGCCTTCGCCAGCACCTCGGAGTCGACCGTATCCAGCAGCAGCCAGTTGCGAAACTCCCCCACGGTCAGGTGCGACAGCGGCGCGAACGCGCCGGCGTCATGCGTGTCGACGATCAGGCGCGTGACCTCGTCGCTCTCGTACGGGATCACGCGCTCGTTCAGAAAGACGCGCAGGGGCAGCTCCGCTAGGCACATGCGGGCCGCCATCCGCTCGCCGTGGGAGCCGGCGGCCACGCCTGCCAGGGCATCTCCCGAACGCGGCGGGCTCGCCTTGGCCATCAGGTCCTTCAGGTCCCGGAAGACCCAGCTCTGGCCGGCGACGGTGTGACGAAATGACATGGAGGCTCCCGCAAGTTTCGCCGATACGGTGTCACCGATTCCTGTCGGAATCCGATCGCATCATGCCCGAACGGGTATCGTGCGCTCGCCGCGGCACGGGCCCGGGTTTCAAACTGTTGCACATCCGATGTGCACCCGGCGGCGCGATCGGGCGTTTCCGATTGAGGCGTGTCGGAGCCTCGGCGAAACATTGCGGCAGTGTGCTCTTCGAACTGGCTCACACGAGGTTTACGAAGCAGGGACGATCCGATGGCTGATCGATTGACCCGAACCGTAACGAGGCTCCTGGCCGCGGTGGCCGTGCTCGGGATCGTGC
>Ga0075029_100002686_pt1 | contig 10044 bp, 7 predicted proteins | sample LitLauG_LLR_2013_FD_71391 | JGI IMG/M metagenome (GOLD analysis project Ga0075029, IMG submission 71391) | Freshwater sediment microbial communities from North America - Little Laurel Run_MetaG_LLR_2013 | ecosystem: Environmental > Aquatic > Freshwater > Creek > Sediment | place: USA...
TTGAGCGCCTTTGCCCACCACCAGCGGCAGCGACAGGAAGCGCTGGGACACATAGGGTTCAAGGACCGCGCCGTCATCGGAGATCACCGACAGGCGGCCGTCGAGTTGCCAGATCGCGAAGGCCGAGCGTTCGACGATGTCGATCCGAAGTTGCCCGGGATAAAGCTTGAGCACGGTGGCTTCGCTGATCCAGGGGTTGGCTTTCAGCCTTTCGCGCACCGCACCCGCATCGAGGAACAACAGGGAGGAGCGGCCATTGACGCCGCCGGTGGCCAGCACCTCGTCCTGGGAGAGTTGCCGGCGGCCGTTGACCGCAACCGTCGTGATGCGGAACCCGGCCGAATTCGCCAGCGAGTTGCGCGCGTCGCTCACGCCCGTGATGAATTGTTCCGCATGGCCGCCCCTGACGATGCCAAGACCCGCGCTTGCAAGCAGCAACAGCGCAGTGGCCGCCAACCCCGCGCGGCGTGGAACATGACGCTCCAGAAGCGCGATCAGGCGGGGATGTTCAATACGCTGGATGCGGCGCGGTTTCGCGGTTGAGCGTCGCGATGAGAGCCAGTCGCGCAACAACACGACCGCACCAATTGCGGCCGCCTTCAGATCAACCTGGGATCTCGGCGATCGATTCGACCGGGCGAGACGTCCTCCACCATCCATTACACAAGCTCGTCAAAAAATACGCTCGCAAACCTTGCGAGACCGGCACCAGTGCCCCGTTTCCGAAGTTCGTGCATAGTCCGCGGCACCCTCGCTCGCGCCGCCGCCGTTAACCTTCGGACTTCCTGGTAAACAAAGGGTAAATCGGGTCCGTATAGAGCGCGTTTTACCGTGCCGCTTTAAGGCTTTGACCGGTGACCTTGGCAGTCTGGTAACACCTGACCGCGCTGCCCCGCGGGCGTTGGTTACAGGGCCGGCTATCTGCGCGTGCGCCTTTCGGCAAGCACAATCTGGTCCTTGAGGAAATCGACAAAGCCGATTCCGTATGCCTTGAGCGCCTTGGGATAGAGCGAGGCCCCGGTCAGGCCCGGCAGGGTGTTGGTCTCCAGATAGATCGGACCCTTCTCCGACACGATGAAATCGGTGCGTGAATAGCCGGAGCAGGACAGGGCGTGGTGGGCGCGCAGTGAGAGATCCATCAGTTGCGCGCTCACCTCGGATGAAAAGCGCCCCGGGCAAATCTCCTGCGTCGACTTGAGCAGATATTTGGCCGTGTAGTCGAACACGCTCTCCCCCGGAACGATCTCGATCGGCGGCAGCGAAAACACCGAGCCGTCCGATTGCTCCAGCACGCCGCAGGTGGCTTCGACGCCCGCGATGAACGGCTCGATCAGATATTCCTCCGATCTCGCAGCGTTGCGGACGGCGACGATGTCCTGCTCCGAATTGACGAAGATCAGACCGTAGCTCGAGCCGTCGCGCGCAGGCTTCGCGATCAGCCTGCCATATTCGGCAAGCGCCTGCTCGATGTCTTGCAGCATCACCCCGGGCGGCGCCTTCACGCCCGCAATCGCGGCAAAGCGCTTTGCGGCAACCTTGTCGAAAGCAAGATGAGAAGACGCCGATCCCGAGCCTGTGAAAGGGATGTTACGCACTTCACACATTGCTTGAAGTTCGCCGTCTTCGGCCATGCTGCCGTGCAGGCCAAGCACCAGAACACGATTCTCCGCGCCCGCCCTGTCGAGCGCCTGTTCGATCCCTCCGAGGCTCGGCGTGGTTGCCTTGAAGGCATCTTCGAAGGGACGCGAATGTTTCAGAAGAGTCTCATGATCCATTTCATGCACGGTGTCGTCGGCATCCCAGAACCACAAATCGGCTTCGGGTAACGCCGAGCACAGGGCCTGGGCGGTTGCCACCGAGACCAGGCGCTCCTTGTTGGTGCCGCCGAAAAGAATGGTGATCCGCATGAAATTCGATCCGATTTGTCCGTCATTCCGGGATGGCGCGGAGCGCCAGACCCGGAATCCATCGCTCAACAATTTCCAGATTCCGCCTTCGCGCTTGCGCGCGCCCTGAAACGACCATTATGCGGGAACTCCGATCCGCTTGATTTCCCAGTGTAGCTCAATTCCACTATTTTCCTTTACCCGCGCGCGAACGGTCTCCCCGAGCGTCTCGATGTCATGGCCGGTCGCCTGTCCGGTGTTGATCAGGAAATTGCAGTGCATTTCCGACACCTGCGCTCCGCCGACGCGCAACCCTCTGCAGCCGGCGGCATCGATCAGCTTCCAGGCGCTCTCGCCCGGCGGGTTCTTGAAGGTCGAGCCACCGGTCTTTTCACGAATCGGCTGCGCGGTCTCGCGATGGGTCTGCACCTCGTTCATGCGCGCCCGTATCGTCTCGGGTGCGGCAGTCTTGCCGCGAAAGCGCGCCGAGGTGAAAATGACGGAAGGATCGACGCCGCAATTGCGATAGGCGAATTTCATATCCGCATTGGTGAATTTGAGTTTCTTGCCTTCACGCGAGAGGCCCCAAGCCTCGATCAGCACGTCCTTTGTCTCCGTGCCATTGGCGCCGGCGTTCATGCGCAGTGCGCCACCGATGGTGCCGGGGATGCCGAACAAGAATTCGAGCCCGCCGATATTGGCCTCCGCCGCCGTCTCTGCCACGCGCTTGTCGAGCGCCGCAGCACCAGCGCTGACCGTTTCGCCTTCCGCGCTGGTCTCGCCGAAACCGCGCGGCGACAGTCGAACGACCGCGCCCGGCATGCCGCCATCGCGCACGATCAGGTTGGAGCCGACCCCGACGACATAAAGCGGAAGCCCGGCCGGTAGATGCTTGAGAAAATAGGCAAGGTCGTCTTCATCGGCCGGCGTGAACAACACCTCTGCCGGCCCGCCGACCCGAAACCAGGTCAACTCGGCCAGCGACTGGTTGGCCAATAACCGCCCGCGCAATTGCGGCATCGCGGCTTTGAGCTCGGGCGTGAGGTCGGGAAAGGTCATGTGTTGATGGGCAACAGCGTGGCCGCGAGGGACGGTCGGCCCTCTCCCCCCTTGCGGGGGAGAGTTGGAGAGGGGGGTACCGCGAACTCCAGCCTTTGCGACCCACCCCCCTCCCTAACCCTCCCCCGCAGGGGGGGAGGGAATGGAGAGAGCGAGCGCGGCCATGACGGACTCAAATTTTTTGCGTTCTTCATCACCCCTTCACCCCAGCGCCTTCAATTCGCCCGGCAGTGCATAGGCCCACTGCGTGATGTTGCCGGCGCCGAGGCAAACCACGAAGTCGCCGCGGCCCGCAATGCCGCGAATGACCCTGGCAAGTTCAGCCGAATTCTGCAGCGCGACCACCTCGCGATGGCCGTGCGCCCGCAGGCCCAACACGAAATGGTCGCGGTCGATGCCGGCAATCGGCGCCTCGCCAGCCGGATAGACCTCAGCCACGACGACAGTGTCGGCGTCATTGAAACAGGTGCAGAATTCCTCGAACAGCGACTGCAGGCGAGTAAAGCGATGCGGCTGCACCACGGCGATAATTTTTCCGTTGGTGGATTCACGCGCCGCGCGGAGCACGGCCGCGATCTCGACCGGGTGATGGCCATAGTCGTCAATGACGGTGATGCCGTTCCACTCGCCGGTCCTGGTGAAGCGCCGCTTCACGCCGCCGAAACTTGCGATCGCCGTCCGGATGGTTTCGTCGGAAAGTCCGAGTTGATGCGCGACCGCGATTGCTGCCGTCGCGTTGAGCGCATTGTGCCGTCCCGGCATCGGCAGGTGAATATTCTTGATCTCGTGCAAGGCGTCCGTCTTGCGATCGCGGAACGCGACGGTGAATTGCGAGCCGCCCCCGGATGAAGCCAGATCGGCGAGCCGCGCATCGGCCTGCGGATTTTCGCCATAGGTGATGATGCGGCGGTCCTCGATCTTGCCGACGAGAGCCTGGACGATCGCGTGGTCGATGCACATCACGGCGAAGCCATAGAACGGCACGTTCTCGACGAAATTGCGGAAAGCCTCCTGCACGGCATCGAAGGTCTTGAAATGATCGAGGTGTTCCGGATCGACATTGGTGACGATGGCGACATCGGCCGGCAGCTTCAGGAACGTGCCATCGCTTTCGTCGGCCTCAACCACCATCCATTCGCCCGCGCCCAGCCGCGCATTGGTGCCGTAGGCATTGATGATGCCGCCGTTGATGACGGTCGGGTCGAGATCGCCGGCGTCGAGCAGTGCTGCCACCATCGAGGTCGTGGTGGTCTTGCCATGCGTTCCGGCGATCGCAACGCAGCTTTTCAGCCGCATCAATTCGGCCAGCATCTCGGCACGACGCACCACCGGGATACGCTGGGCGCGCGCTGCCATCAGTTCGGGATTGTCACGCTTGATCGCGGTCGAGACCACGAGCACGTCGGCGCCTGCGACGTTCTCGGCCTTGTGGCCCACCGTGATCTTGATCCCCTTGTCGCGCAGACGGGCGACGTTGGCGCTTTCGGAAGTGTCCGAACCCTGCACGGTGTAACCGAGATTGCACAACACTTCGGCGATGCCGCTCATGCCGATGCCGCCGATCCCGACGAAATGAATGGGTCCGATTTCCCGCGGCAGTCTCATGCAGGTTTCCCCGACGTCATCGTCCATGAAAGCGGACGATCCAGTATTTTGCGAAGCCCGTAGTCCATATCAGGTGCGCTCGCCACTGGATGCCTCGCTTTCGAAGGTGCTGACAAGGACTTTTTCCGTCAGATTCCCGCCACTTTCATCACCAGGTCGGCCATCCGTTGCGCCGCGTCGAGCCGGCCGACCTTGCGAGCAGCTTCCGCCATCGCGCTCAACCGCGCGGGTTCGGCGGCGAGCGCCGAGATTTCGGACGCCAGGCGATCGGAGGTAAATTCGGCCTGCGGAATCCGCAAACTTCCGCCGGCCTGCGACAGCACCCCCGCATTGGCGAACTGGTCCTGATCAATCGAGCCGGGCAGCGGCACCAGGATCGACGGACGGCCGATGGCGGCGAGTTCGGCAACCGTGCCGGCGCCCGAGCGTGACACCACGAGGTGATGCGAGGCAAGCTTCGCCGGCAGGTCGGTGAAGAACGGCGCCAGTTCGCACCTGATCTTGAGTCGGTCATAGACCGGGCGTACCCGCACCATGTCCTCCTCGCGCACCTGCTGGGTGAGCAACAACCTGTTCCAGATCGAGGGCTCGAGCCGTTCGATGGCGCCAGGAACGACATCGGCCATCACGCGCGCGCCCTGGCTGCCGCCTACCACCAGCAGACGAAACGGTCCAGCCAGGTCCGGGGCGGAATATCTCACGGCAGCCGCGGCAAGGATCGCAGGACGCATCGGCGTGCCGACCGTGGTGGTCTTGGTTGCGAGCGCCGGATCGCGATCGAGCACGCCCGGAAGCGAAGTCGCAATCGCATTGACGCGGCTCGACAGGAAGCGGTTGGCGCGGCCGAGCACCGCGTTGGCATCGTGAATGATGCGGGGAATGCCGAACAGTCTTGCGGCCAAAAGCGGCGGAAGCGTCGGATAGCCGCCGAAGCCGACGACGGCCGCCGGCTTCAGCCTTCGCATCAGGTTGAATGCTACCGCGACACCGGCGGCAAGCTTCACCCCGGTATAGGCGAGCGACCACGGCATGCGAGTGCGCACGGTCTCGCTCGGCACCACATCGATCATGTCCCTGGAGAACAAGCCCGAGTAGCGCAGCGCGCGGGAATCGGTTGCAAGCCGCACGCGCAGGCCGCGCTTCATCAGTTCGACGCCAAGCGCTTCGGCCGGAAACAGATGGCCGCCGGTGCCGCCCGCGGCGAGCAAGATCAGAGGCGAAGGTTTCATGGACAGGATAGTTGCAAATTTCGGCCGCCATTGCGAGGAGCGTGCGCCTCCTCCCTATGCGTAACCCTGTGCCGCACTGGCGTTCATCGATTCCAGCTCGACGCGCGGGCGCTGCCGGGTCAAGGCCAGCATCATGCCGACGCCATAGGCCAGCGAAACCATCGACGAGCCGCCATAGGATATGAACGGTAACGTCATGCCTTTTGCCGGGATCAATTGCAGATTGACCGACATGTTGATCGCGGCCTGCACGCCGAAAAGTATTGCGAGCCCGGAAGCCGCAAAGCGCGCGAACATGTCCTCGGTCGCATATGCCCGCGACAGCGCGCGGATCACCACGAAGGCGAACAACGCGAGCAGCACGAGGCAGAGGATGATTCCGAACTCCTCCGCCGCGACGGCAAAAACAAAATCGGTATGGCTGTCGGGCAGGCTGCGCTTGGCGATGCCTTCGCCTGGTCCGAGCCCGAACCACCCGCCATTGCCAAAAGCCTCCATCGCGGTGTCGACCTGAAACGTGTCGCCGGAAGCAGGATTCATGAACCGCTTGATGCGGCCCGCCACGTGAGGCACGAACAGATAGGCGCCGAACAGGCCGGCGGCCGCAGCACCTGCAAGGCCGAGCACCCAGATCATCCGCATGCCCGCGATGAAGAACAGCGCCCCCCACACCATCAGGATCAGCATGGTCTGGCCGAAATCCGGCTCCAGCACCAGCAGCGAGACCAGCATCATCAGCAAAAACAGCGCCATCGATGTCGCGGGCATTTCAGGCCGCCGCGTCGATTCCGCAAACAGCCACGCGGCCATCACCACGAAGGCGGGCTTGGCGGATTCGGATGCCTGGATGTTGACGCCGATCAGGGTGATCCAGCGTCGCGAGCCCTTGACCTCGGGCCCGAACAGAAGCGTCGCCACGATCAGCGCCATGCTGATGAAGAATACGATCAGCGCGGTGCGCCTGATCTGCCGCGGTGACAGGAACGAGACGCCGATCAGCACGATGAACGATGGCAGCAGAAACAGGACGTGCCTGTTGAAGAAGTGAAACGGGTCCAGCCCAATACGCGTCGCCACGGGCGGACTCGCCGCAAGCGACAGGATGATGCCGCCCAGGATCAAGGCGAGGAACGCTGCCAGCTGCAGGCGGTCGACCGTCCACCACCAGTCGCTCAACGGATTTCGCTGTTCACGGGAGAGCATGGGCATTCGCCTTCGGCGCAGTCATCTCTCATTGGTCGCCCATGGTGGTTTCCAAGCGGTTAATGGAAATGAGAACTTTCTTTCCTTACCTCGCCCGGCTGGCGGAGGAGGTGGTTGCCCTCACACGACTGGCTTGACGCCCGGCAGCGCGGTGACGAGTTCGCGGAAGCGTTCGCCGCGGATCTCGAAATTGCGGTACTGGTCGAACGAGGCGCACGCCGGCGACAGCAACACGACCGGATCGGCAAGCCTGGATGCCTCGGCGTCGCGCGCGGCATGTGCAACGGCAACTTCCAGCGTCTGCGAAATCTCATGCGGCACGCCTGCGCCGAGCGTCGCAGCGAATTCCTGCGCGGCCTCCCCGATCAGATAGGCCTTGCGGATGCGCGGGAAATATTCGCCAAGGCCGGTGATGCCGCCCTGCTTCGGCTTTCCACCGGCGATCCAGAAGATATCGGAAAAAGACGACAGTGCATGCGCCGATGCGTCCGCGTTGGTGCCCTTGGAGTCGTTGACGAACAGCACATTGCCACGGCGGCCGACCTGCTCCATGCGGTGCGCGAGACCCGGAAAGCTGCGCAAGCCTTTCTGCAGGACGTCGCGCGAAACTCCGAGCGCAAGCGCGCAGGCTGACGCGCATGCCGCGTTCTGCGCATTGTGCAAGCCGCGCAGCGAGCCGATGCCGCCGATTTGCGCGACCTCGCTGCGGGAGCCGCCCGTCGCGCGCCAGATCGTTTGCCACTCGACATAGAGGCCGTCGGAAAGCGTATGCTTCACCGAGACCCGAACCACGCGCTTGCCGGCCTGTTCGATCCTGTCGGCAGCATCGCGGCTCCACTCGTCATCGACGCCGACGACCGCCGCGCCGCCAGGTCCGACGCCGGCGACGAGACGCTCCTTCACGGCGGCATAATGTTCGAGCGTACCGTGGCGATCGATGTGGTCCTCGCTGACATTGAGCAGGATGCCGACTGTCGGATCGAGGCTTGGCGTCAGATCGATCTGATAGGACGACATCTCGATGACGTGTACCCGCCCCTTTCGCGGCGGCTGAAGCGACAGGATCGCGGTGCCGATATTGCCGCCCATCTGCGTGTCGTAGCCGGCAACCCGCATCAGGTGCGCGATCAGGGCCGTGGTGGTCGATTTGCCATTGGTGCCGGTGATCGCCACGAATGGGGCGTCGGGGGCATGGCGCTGGCGTTCGCGGCAGAACAGTTCGATATCGCCGATCACCTGGACGCCCGCTTCTTTTGCCGCAAGCACCGTCCAGTGCGGGGCGGGATGGGTGAGCGGCGCGCCGGGCGTCAATACCAGGGCCGCGAACCGTGACCACGACACGTTGCGCAAGTCGGCGGTGATGAAACCGGCTTTCGCGGCCTCGCTCAGCCTGTCGGCGCCATCGTCGCTGGCGATCACCTCGGCGCCTCCTGCCTTCAAGGCGTGGCAGCTCGCAAGCCCCGATCCGCCGAGGCCGAACACCGCGACCGTCTTGCCGGCAAAGGAGGTAACGGGGATCAATTGATCACCGCAGCTTCAGCGTGGAAAGGCCGGCCAGCGCCAGCATCACCGAGATGATCCAGAACCGGATCACGATCTGCGGCTCGGTCCAGCCCAATTGCTCGAAATGGTGATGGATCGGCGCCATCTTGAAGATGCGCTTTCCGGTGAGCTTGAACGAGGTCACCTGCACGATCACCGAGACGGCTTCCAGCACGAACAGTCCGCCGATCACGGCCAGCACGATCTCGTGTTTGACCGCAACCGCAATCGAGCCGAGCATGCCGCCCAAGGCAAGCGAACCGGTATCGCCCATGAAGATCGACGCCGGCGGCGCGTTGAACCACAGAAACCCGAGCCCCGCCCCCAGCACCGCCCCGCAGATGACGGCAAGCTCGCCGGTACCGGCGACGTAGTTGATCTGCAGGTAGTCCGAGAACACCGCGTTGCCGGTGAGGTAGGAGATCATGCCGAAGCTCGCGGCCGCGATCATTACCGGCACGATGGCAAGGCCGTCGAGGCCGTCGGTCAGATTGACCGCGTTGCCGGCGCCGACGATGATGAAAGCGCCGAATGCGGCGAAGAACCAGCCGAAGTTCAGCGCGATGTCCTTGAAAAAGGGAATCACCAGCGAGGTCGAGAACGGTTCGCGCCCGAGCCGCACCAGTGCGTAGCACGCTGCAAGCGCAATCAGCGCCTCGATGGCAAGGCGAATGCTTCCGGCAAATCCGCTGTGACTCTGCTTGGTCACTTTCAGATAGTCGTCATAAAAGCCGACGAATCCGAATCCGAGCGTCACCGTCAGCACGATCCAGACGTAAGGATTGAGCGGGTTGGCCCACAGCACGGTTGAGACCACGAGCCCCGAAAGGATCATCAGCCCGCCCATGGTCGGCGTGCCCTTCTTGGTTACCAGATGCGACTGGGGACCGTCGGTACGAATCGGCTGTCCCTTGCCCTGGCGAAGCCGCAGGTGGTCGATGATCCAGGGCCCGAACAGGAAAACGAACAGCGCCCCGGTCACCATCGCTCCGCCGGTGCGAAACGTGATGTAGCGGAACACGTTCAGGAAGACGTGCAAAAAGGCGAGACCCGGGACGGTATTGGAGAGATCGATCAACCAGTAAAACATTCAATCCGTCCTATACCGCGGCTTCGTCGAGCGCGGTCCTGCCCGGAAAACGCCTTTCAAGCGCGTTGACGATGGTCTTCATCTTCGAGCCGAACGAGCCCTTGATCATGATGGCGTCGCCGGCGCGGATGGCGGCGACGACCTGCATCTCGAGATTCGCCGCGCTATCGGCATAGCCGCCCCGCTTGCCCGTGGAAAGAGCTTCCCACAGGTTGCGCATCAAAGGACCACAACAATAAACGAGGTCGATGCGGCCGGCCTTGATGGCCTCGTTGAGGCCGCGATGCAGATCGGCGGCGGCGGCGCCCAGTTCCAGCATGTCGCCCAGCACGGCGATACGGCGGCCATGCGGGCCGATCGCGGCCTGGCCGAGCACACTGAGCGCCGCCGCCATCGACGCCGGGTTGGCATTGTAGCTCTCGTCGATCAA
>Ga0075029_100002688_pt1 | contig 10043 bp, 9 predicted proteins | sample LitLauG_LLR_2013_FD_71391 | JGI IMG/M metagenome (GOLD analysis project Ga0075029, IMG submission 71391) | Freshwater sediment microbial communities from North America - Little Laurel Run_MetaG_LLR_2013 | ecosystem: Environmental > Aquatic > Freshwater > Creek > Sediment | place: USA...
CGGGCCGGTAGTGTCGGCCGAGTGAGTTACCTCGAGATCGCCCACTTCAAGGAAGTGCTGGGCCATTTCGTCACCGGTGTCGTCGTGGTCACGGCGCTGACCGACGACGGCCCTGCCGGATTCACCTGCCAGACCTTCGGTTCGCTCTCGTTGGAACCGATGTTGATCTCCTTCGCCGCCGGAACCAACGGCAGTTCCTGGTCGAGGATCCGTGCTGGGCGCCAGGTGGCGCTCAACATCCTCTCGTCGGAGCAGGAGACCCTGGCGAGACTCTTCGCTCAGAGCGGGATCGACAAGTTCGCGGGGGTTGGTTGGTCGGCCGAGGAGCTGGCGGGCGCTCCGCTGCTGGATGGGGCCCTGGCTCACTTGAGCGGCGAAATAGTCTCGATCACGACCCACGGTGACCACGACGTCGTGGTCGTGCAGGTACACCACGCGATCAGCCATCCGGGCGATCCCCTCGTCTACTACCGAGGCGGTTTCGGTCTGCGTCCCTGAACGGGCGCCGTTCACTACGCTTCGTCCTATGACCAGTTCACGCGGGACGGACAACGCGAGCTCGGCGCGCCGATGACGGTGGTCGTCGGGGTCGTCGTCCTGGTGGTGCTGTTGGTGCTCGCCGGGGTCGGATTGCGGATTCGCAAGCTCCAACGTGACAACTTCCGCGAGATCACCCGGTCCACGGACCGTCGGTTGATGACCCCGCCGCCGTCACCGTACGCGACGTCGAAGGGCTTTCGCCTCGTCGATGACTCCGGCATACCGATCGCCCGACCTGAGCCGATTCGGCCCCGGCTGGAACCCGACCGCGAGTACGTGTTCAGCGACAGTCAGATGGCTCCTTTGGACGAGCCCCCAGGTTCGTCGCTTCGTAAGAACGACGCCTGGGCCCTCTCTCGATCCGCGCACCGGCCCAAAGTCCACGTGACGACCATGCGAGTCGGCCTCGGCTTCGCGTTGGTCGTCTTCGTTCTGGCGGTGGGCGGCTACTTGCTGCGTCAACACCCCGGTAATCACCCCTCCACCGCGACCTCGAGCACGACGACGAGCGTCACCGGTTCGACGACCACCACGACCTGGCCGAAGAGCTTCGTCGCGAAGAGTACGAGCGGGCAGTCGGCGAACTACGAGGTACCGGCCTCGAAGTACCAGGTGTCGGTGAGGGGATCACTCGGACCATCGTGGGCGAAGTTCGTGATGGGGCCGAACTCGACCCTTGAGTGGCAGGGCACGGTGAAGAAGGGGGCGAGTGAATCACTCCAACTCACCGGAGTCTCCTCGATCACCCTGGGTTCGCCAAAGAACGCCGCGGTGACCGTTGGCGGCAGCCCGGTGGTTTTCCCGACACCGCTGCCGGCCACCCTGACCCTCAACTTCATGGTGCCGGCGGGTTGATCTCGTTCAACAGCCAGGCCAGGATCTGGGCTTCGTCGCGCCACGCGTCGTAGCGACCGGACGGGCCGCCGTGACCGGCCCCCATCTCGGTCTTGAGATAGGCCACGTTGGCCGGATTCGCGTCGCGAAGCTTCAGAACCCACTTGGCTGGTTCCCAGAAACCCACTCTTGAGTCATTGAGCCCTCCGGCGGCGAAGAGGTCTGGGTAGACGCGCGCAGTCCCGTCGTCATTCAGCGCTCGCACGTTGTCGTAGGGCGAGTAGCTCTTCATCGTGCGGTAGGCGGTGGAACTCGCGTCGGGATTGCCCCACTCCTCCCATTCACCGACGGTGAGCGGCAATGACTCGTCGAGCATCGTCGTCAGGGCGTCGACGAAGGGCACTTCGGCGATCACCGCTCGAAAGAGGTCCGGTGCGAGGTTCATGACGGCCCCCATCAGGAGCCCTCCGGCCGAGCCGCCACGCGCGGCCAGTTGGTCGGGCGTCGTCCACCCCTCATCCACCAGGTACCGGGCCACGCGGACGAAGTCGCTGAAGGTCGTGGGCTTCTGGGCGAGCTTGCCCATTTCGTACCAGGATCGGCCCATCTCGCCGCCGCCCCGGACGTGGGCGATGGCGAAGATCACACCTCGCTCCAGGAGCGAGAGTCGCAGCGACGAGAAGCCGGGGTCGATCGAGATCTCGTAGCTTCCGTAGCCGTACAGCAGCAGTGGCGCGGGTTTGGCCGGCGCGAGTTCGTCGTCGCTTCGGCGCTCGACGAGGTCCCGACGAGCCACCAGGGAGACGGGGATCCGCACCCCGTCACTGGCCTGGACCCATATCCGGCCGGTTACGTAGTCGTTGGCGTCGTACCCGCCGAGCACCTTCTGCTGCTTGCGCACGATCATCTCACCGGTGGCGACGACGACGTCGGCCACCAAGCGCGGCGTGACCAGCGAGGTGATCGACACCCGCAGCTGGGTCGTGTCGAAGGTCGGGTTCGCCGAGAGCGAGACCGTGCTCGGGTTGGCCTCGGCCTCGATGAGGGTGGAACGTTCCAGCAGATGGTCGCCGAACGGATCGTCGTCGTCGAGGATCTCCACGATCCGAACGGCCGCGCATCCGTCGTGGCGCTCGCTGATCGCGAGGAACGACTCGAAGGCGTCGACGCCGTCCAGGCGTTCTCCGACTCGCTCGCCAATGACCTCGCGCCACTCGAGTTCGCCAACGCGCGAGACCAGGAGCCGGAAGTCCGTGGCGTCCTCGTTGGTCACCTTGAGCCACCAACCCCTACCGGATCGGTCGGTGAGGTGTTCCACCGAGTACTCGATGCCGTGACGACGGATCTCGAGCATCTTCAGGGGCTCGGTGGGCGCGTCGGCTTGAACGTAGTGGATCTCCGAGGTCATCGACGAGCCGACCATCGCGACGATCATCGCGTCGTCGCGACTTCGGCCCACCGACACGTTGTACTGGGCGTCGTCCTCCTGGAACACGAGGACGTCGGCGGAGGCCGGTGTCGTGAGCTCGTGGCGCCAGATCTGCCACGGGCGCATCGAGTCGTCGACCCGGGTGTAGAAGAAGTGGCGACTGTCGCTCGCCCAGGCGAATCCGTAGTAGACGTCGTCGAGCGCGTCGTCGATCGGGTCCTGGCCGGCCAGGGGTCGAACCGTGACGTGGTGGCGCTCGTCGCCTTCGAAGTCGGTGCCGACCGCGACCCACTCGTCGTTCGGGCTGACCGCGAGGACGCCGACTGAGAGGAAGTCACGGTCGCCGGCCTCCAGGTTCTCATCGAGGATCACCTGTTCCCCGTCGAGGGGCGCCGCGGGGTCGATCTCCGGGGGAGTCAGGTCGTCACGGTCCGCGCGGACCCGACAGCTGATCGGATAGTTGAGGCCCTCGGTGGTGCGTTCGTAGTACCACCAGGCGCCACGGCGAACCGGCACCGAGATGTCGGTCTCTTCGATGCGTCGCTTGATCTCGCTGAACAGTTCGTTCTCGAAGGGCTTGAGCGTGGCGAGCTCGTCGGCGAGGAACTCGTTCTCGGCGCGCAGGTGGGCGAGCACTTCCTCGTCGTCGCGCTCCATGAGCCAGTAGTAGGGGTCGACACGGATGTCGCCGTGGCGGACTATCGGGAAAGGTCGTTGCGGTACGGTCGGGGGAGTGGGCACTGCTCCACTTTGCCAGTATTTGATGACATGTTGGCCCACGGAGTTAGTACTATGGGCGTAGGGTAAATCCCGAAGGAGCGCCATGGCGATTGACAATCTCGATTTCAGCCGGTACCAGCTGGGATGGTCCGACGAACAGATTCCAGTGTTCAAGCCCAAGAAGGGCATCAACGAGGCCATCGTCCGCGAGATGTCGGGTATCAAGAACGAGACACCCTGGATGCTCGAGTTTCGCCTCAACGCGCTGAAGCGGTTCGAGAAGAAGCCCATGCTGCCCTGGTTCGCCAACCGCATGCCCGACCTCGACTTCAATGACATCTACTACTACATCAAGCCCACCGAGAACCGGGTCGAGCGCTGGGAGGACCTGCCCGACGCGATCAAGAACACCTACGAGCGTTTGGGGATTCCCGAAGCCGAGCGCAAGTACCTGGCCGGCGTCACCGCCCAGTACGAGTCCGAGGTCGTCTTTCACCGCAACCGCGAGGACCTCGAGCGACTCGGCGTGCTGTTCTGCGACATGGACACCGCCGTGCGCGAGTATCCGGACCTGGTGCTCAAGTACTTCGGGACCGTCATCCCGCCCAACGACAACAAGTTCGCCGCGCTGAACTCTGCGGTGTGGAGCGGCGGATCGTTCATCTACGTTCCGCCCGGGGTCAAGGTCGACCAACCGCTGCAGGCGTACTTTCGAATCAACACCGAGAACATGGGCCAGTTCGAGCGCACCCTCATCATCGCTGACGAGGGTTCCCAGGTCCACTACGTCGAAGGCTGCTCGGCCCCCGTCTACTCGACCGACTCTCTGCACTCGGCCGTGGTCGAATTGGTGGCCCTGCGCGGTTCGCGAATCACCTACACGACGATCCAGAACTGGTCGAACAACGTCTACAACCTCGTCACCAAGCGTGCCCGCGCCGAGGAGGAGGCCCACGTCGAGTGGATCGACGGGAACATCGGTTCTCGGTTGACGATGAAGTACCCTTCCGTCTACTTGATGGGACCCAAGGCGTCCGGCGAGGTCCTGTCGGTCGCCTACGCCGGCTCGGGTCAGATCCAAGACGCCGGGGCCAAGATGGTCCACTGCGCGCCCGAGACGACATCGACGATCGTCTCGAAGTCGATCTCGAAAGACGGCGGCCTCACGACCTACCGAGGACTCGTGAAGGTCGAAGAAGGAGCCACCGGTGCGAAGAGCTTCGTGCGTTGCGACGCGCTGCTCCTCGACGAGACTTCAACCTCCGAGACCAAACCGTACATGGAGGTGGGCGAACAGGACGCTTCCATCGGTCACGAGGCGACCGTCTCGAAGATCGGCGACGACCAGTTGTTCTACTTGATGAGCCGCGGATTGACCGAGAGCCAGGCAATGGGCATGATCGTCAACGGGTTCATCGAACCCGTGACTCGCACCCTGCCGATGGAGTACGCGGTCGAGTGGTCGCGCCTCATCGAATTGCAGATGGAAGGCTCGATCGGCTGACCGGTCGGCACGCTAGAAGCGAGGGAGCGCAGTGCTACTGACTCGCGTTCGTATTCTTGAACTGGCTTTCCCTTATTCAATCCAAGGCACGGACTTCGCACCCGTCGAGGGTCGGTCTCCTTGCGGGAATTGGCGTATGGAGTTTGCATGGCCGGTGCGCTGACCGGTGTGCGAGGCTAGTGCGATGGGAATGCGCGAAGAGTGCAAGCACTTTCAGAGCCGGACGTACTCCTCTGGTGAAGTCGCTCGTTTCTGCGTGCTGGGCAACGCTCCCGATCAGCCGTGGTCGTGCCCGGAGAACTGCGTCACCTACGAGCCGCGACTCGCCGACGTTGGCTGGGCGCACGGCTCCCTCGTCGAGCGGCCGGTCGAACCGGCCCCCGAGACCAGCGCTTCGGTGGACGAACGTCGAGAACTCCTGAACATGGCCAGCGACATCGTGAACGCGGTCGCTCCCGAGATGTTCGAAGAGCGCCGCCGTGAACTCGACGCCCTCGAGAAGAGCAACCGTCGCGGTTGGCGCTTCTGGCGTCGCTAATCGCCGCTGAAGGTCGCCGGACGGCGCTCGAGGAAGGCCGTCATCGCCTCACGTAGGTCGTTGCTCTCCAGGTACATCGTGTTCCATCGCGCCACGAAGTCGAGCCCCTCGTCGACGGTGCGCCCGTCGTTAGCGGCGAGTACGGTCTTGGTTCCCTGGACGGCCAGCGGTGAGTTGGCGGCGATCTCGCCAGCGAGCTCCAGAGCGGCCCGGTAGACGTCGTCCGCACTCTCGCCGTGGACGGAGTTGACCAGTCCAATGGCACGCGCTCTGTCCGAGTCGATGTCCTTGCCGGTGAAGGCCAGTTCGGCGACGTGGCCGGCCGAGACGATTCGGGGCAAGCGCTGGAGGGTTCCGATGTCGGCGACGATGGCCACCTTCGCCTCCCGCACCGAGAACTGGGCGTCGTTCGAGCAAAGTCGGATGTCGCACGCGGTGATCAGATCGACACCGCCGCCGATGCAGTACCCGTGGACGGCGGCGATCACCGGCACCGAAAGGCGGGCTACCGAACTCACTGAGTCCTGCATGCGACGCACTTCGCGAAAACTGACGGCGTTGCCGGCGGCCCGGGAAGCGGCCTTCGAACCACCCTGCATCAGTGATCCGCCCATCTCCTTGAGGTCCAGTCCGACGGTGAAGTGGGGTCCCCGGGCGGCAATCACCAGCACCCGGACGTCGGGCAGCGCTTCGACTGCGGCGGCGGCCAGGGGTAGGTCGTTCCAGAAGGCGCGGCCCATGGCGTTGCGCGCCGCGGGACGATTGAGCCACAACGTCGCCACGTGGCCCTCGACCTCGAGGGTCAAGACGTCGGATACGAATTCCATTGGTTCCTCCCGTGCTTTGACGTTCAGCCTATGCCGCAGCCCGGAGGGAATCTGGGTCCGCCCGGTACACTGCCAAGGTCCCGAACTCTATGAAACTCTTCGCTGAATCAGCCTCCTCGTACATTGATCAGCGCCCCGACGCGGGCGCGAGGTATCTGGCGTGGTCGGCCTTCGAAGCCGCCGGTCTGCCGACGACCAGCGACGAGGTGTGGCGCTACGCCCCCCTCAAAGACCTAGACCTCGACGAATTCCACGTCGCGAGCGCGCCCGTCGTGGCGCCCGACACGCCATTCGCGGCGATGCTGGCGCAGCGCGCCGGTGTGGTGATCCGAGTCGTCGATGGATTCTGCGTAAGCACCGGGCAGCCCGTCGACGGCGTGGGCGTGGACATCGTCGAGTCGTCGCAGTCGCTCTCGGGTGCCGAACTCGTCGAGCGCTACGCGAGCGACACCTTCGCCCTCGCGAACGTGGCGCTGTCGCCGGCCACCACGGTCATCCGCGTGGCCCCCGGGACCACCGTGAGCCAGCCGATCGTGGTACTCAACTCCTCGAACTCCACCACTTCCTTTCCCCGGACGCAGATCGTCATGGGGCGTGGATCGAGCGCCACGATCGTCGAGTACTTCGAAGGCGGCGCCGACGCGCTGGTCGTGCCGCTCAGCGAATACCGGATCGGTGAAGACGCTTCGCTTCAGTTGGTCACGTACCAGCGGCTCGACTCGAGCGCCTGGCACGTGGCGCGGACCACTGGACTGCTCGAGCGCAACGCCCGCCTGCACCAGGCGGTCATCGGCTTCGGCGGGCACTACAACCGTTCGCGCAACGACGCCGAGATGCTCGGCACCGGTGCCGAGAACGAACTTCGCACCACCTTCCTCGGTTCTGGTGACCAGGTCCACGACTTTCGGACCCACCAGTACCACGTGGCCGGACGCACCCGTTCGGTCCTGCTCTCGAAGGGCGCGGTCGCGGACGAGTCGCGTTCGGTGTACACCGGTCTGATCGAGATCGAGAAGGGTGCGAAGCGCACCGACGCGCGTCAGACCAATCACAATCTCCTCCTGTCGCCCGCCGCCCACGCCGACAGCGTGCCCAACCTCGATATCCGCGAGAACGACGTCGTGTGCGCGCACGCTTCGAGCGTCGGCCCGCTGGACGAACTCCAACGCTGGTACCTCGAGTCGAGGGGTGTCTCATCCGAGGACGCCGAGCGGTTGATGATCCAGGGGTTCTTCTACGAGATGCTGACGAGCCTGCCGACCGAGCTCGCGGGCCTCGTCGAGTCCGACGTCGCGTCCGTGCTCTCCGCGCTGGAGAAGGTGGCGAAATGACTCGTCACGACATCGGAACGCTCGCCGACTTCGTAAGCGGCGAGGCGCGTCAGGTGAAGGTCGTCGGTCGGGTCCTGGTCGTCGTGCGCATCGGCGACGACGTGTACGTCCTCGACGACCGGTGCAGCCACGAGGACTTCAGCCTCGCCGAGGGGGAAGTCAACGTGAGCAACCGTGAGATCGAGTGCGCTCGCCACGGCGCGATGTTCCGTCTGAGCGACGGAGAGCCGATGTCGTTCCCCGCGACCCGTCCGGTTGCCCACTACGAGGTGAGGAGCGTCGACGGTCGCCTGGAGGTGGAGGTCCCGTGACGTCGACGTTGAAGATCGAGGGCCTGCGAGTGCAGGTCGCCGGCAAGGAAGTTCTACGCGGACTCGACCTCCAGATGCGCTCGGGCGAGGTCCACGTGATCATGGGCCCGAACGGATCAGGGAAGTCGACGTTGGCCCACGCACTGGCCGGGCGACCGGGTTACCAGGTGATCGACGGTTCGGTCACGCTGGACGGCGTCGAGCTCTTGACGCTGTCTGCGACCGAGAGGGCCCGACACGGCTTGCTGCTGGCGCTGCAACACCCTCTCGAGGTTCCGGGCGTTCGTCCGATCGACCTGCTGATCGCCGCCGGAGCCGATCCCGTCGATCTACTCGAGCGGATGCGAACCGAATCTCGCCGAGTCGAACTCCGTCCCGAAGTCTTGGACCGATTCGTGAACGTTGACCTCTCGGGAGGCGAACGCAAGCGCGCCGAGATGGTGCAGATCGGGATACTCCGACCCAAGTTCGCGGTCCTCGACGAGATCGACTCGGGATTGGACGTCGACGCCTTGGGCGCGGTCGCGCGCCGCTTGGCCCTCGCGACCAGCGAGTGGGGCTGCGGTGTGCTCGCGATCACCCACTTCCGTCGTCTGTTGCAAGAACTGACTCCCAACGTCATCCACGTGGTCAGTGAAGGTCGAGTCGTCGCCACCGGAGGTCCCGAGCTTTCCGAGGTGCTCGAGCGTGACGGCTACGAGCCGTTCCGCGTGGCAAATGGCCGATGATTCCCGGGGCCTTGACGTCGATAAAATGTTCGAATGGCTGACGGACGTGATGGTGCCTCTGGAGGCCGAGCCGAGCGGGCCGCCGAGGCGAAGCGCCGTGCTCTAGCCAACGAGCAGCGGCTCGTCGCCCTGGGTGATGCAGTCGACGGTCGTGAGGGAGTGGTCCGCAAACCTCGTCGCGCCAGGGGTTCGCGGCGTAGGCGGATCGCAATAATCGTAGGTGTCGTCGCAGTCGCCCTCATTGTGGCCCTGCTCGGCGGCGGATACCTCTACGCGAACTGGCGGTTCAGCCAGATCAAGAAGATCCAGGTGAGCGGCGAGGTCAAGCCAATCTCGGGTCAGCCGTTCAACATCCTGTCGATCGGCTCCGACTCTCGGGCCGGTCTCACCGGCGCGGTCGCGGCACAGACGGGTGCCTCGACGGGTTCGGTTTCGGGGCAGCGCAGTGACGTCGTGAAGATCATCCACGTGGACCCCGCCAAGGGCACGCTCTCGATGTTGTCCATTCCGCGTGACACGATGACGACGCTGCTCGCGAACACCGCGATCTACGGCAAGTTCAACCGGATCAACGTCAATTTCGGCAGCGGGCCGTCACTGTTGGCCCAGACGATCACCGCGAACTTCGGGATTCCCATCGCCAACACGATCGTGGTGAGCTTCGGGGGCCTGATCAACGCCGCCCAGGCGATCGGCGGCGTCTACCTGGACTTCCCGTACCCGGCGAAGGACCCGTACTCCGGGCTCAACATCAGGCATCCCGGGTGCCAACTGGTCACCGGGTTCCAGGCGCTGGCAGTCGCGCGAAGCCGTCACTTCTACTGGTACCAGAACGGGATCTGGAACTACGACGGCACCAGTGACTTTGGCCGCATCGACCGTCAGAACGCCTTCTTGCGCGCGATGCTCAGTCGGGCCAAGGGTCTCTACAATCCGCTCACCATCAACTCGTTCCTTTCGAAGATCCCTCAGGGGGTCACCCTCGACAGCAACTTCTCCCTGAACGAACTCATTGGCCTGGCCCTGCGATTCCACGGGCTCAACCCCGCTTCGATCCAGACCTACACCCTGCCGACCACTTCGGCCGTGGCCGCCAATGTGGGCGACGTCCTGTTCGTCAACCAGCCACTGGCCCAGGAGATGCTGGTCAACATCTTCGGTAGTCAACTCATCGCGCCCACGAATCCTCCGCCGAACTCCCTGCTGCAGACCCCGATGCCGCCGGTGGTGACCACCACGACGACCGTGCCGGGCACCACTTCGTCGGTTAAGACCACGCAC